>Ga0302178_10000455_pt1 | contig 37547 bp, 29 predicted proteins | sample I_Palsa_E1_3_FD_198790 | JGI IMG/M metagenome (GOLD analysis project Ga0302178, IMG submission 198790) | Peat permafrost microbial communities from Stordalen Mire near Abisko, Sweden - I_Palsa_E1_3 | ecosystem: Environmental > Terrestrial > Soil > Palsa > Peat permafrost | place: Sweden... | reverse complement strand
AGCAGCAGCAAGACCTGTTGAATCAGCGCATTCAGATTAAAAAATCGGATCTGGTTAACTACAATCCGATTACTGAAAAACATCTGGACGGCGGCATGACGCTGGGCGAGTTGATCGCGGCGGCACTGCAATATAGCGACAACGTCGCCATGAACAAGATGATCGAACAATTGGGCGGACCGCAAGCCGTGACTCAGTTTGCGCGTTCTATCGGCGATCAAAGCTATCGTTTGGATCGCATTGAGCCCGCTTTGAACAGCGCTATTCCCGGTGACGACCGGGATACGACGACGCCGCTCGCCATGGCCGAAAGTTTGCGCAAAATGACACTCGGCGATGCGCTTGCTGCGCCGCAACGTGCTCAATTGATCGGCTGGATGGCTGGCAATACCACCGGCAATGCCAGTATCCGTGCTGGTCTTCCGGCAGGTTGGCAGGTTGGCGACAAGACCGGCAATGGCGACTATGGCACGACGAACGATATCGCGGTGATTTGGCCTACTAATCAAGCACCGCTGATTATGGTGGTTTATTTTACCCAAAAGCAAAAGGACGCTGTGCCCCGTCGCGATGTGCTGGCTTCTGCCGCTCGTATTGTGACGGAAAGTCTTTAATATTTTCCCGTAGCCGGGACCATGCGCCGCACGCTTCAACAGCTGGCTAGTGCGGCGCCCGGGCTTTGCTGGCTCAGTCCGTCTTCTATCCGTTGAATCTTCGGCTAGACCCGGGACTGAACGTCGGCGGCGACTGAGCCCATGCCGGCGTTCTTCTTTCTGCAATTGAACCGATTGATCGTGCCGATATGACCGCTCCAACTTTGACGACACCTCGGACCATACTGCGGCACTGGCGCGACGACGATCTCCCTGCATGGGCTCAAATGAATGCGGATCCTCATGTCATGGCGTTTTTCCCGGCGCCGTTAAGCCGGGAGGAGAGCGATGCATTGGCTGCACGCATTCGGCAGAAATTGAACGAAAATGAGTTTGGCCTGTGGGCGCTGGAAATACCCGGCGTGGCGGACTTTGCCGGTTTCGTCGGCTTGGCCGTGCCAACTTTTGAGGCGCATTTCACGCCGTGCGTCGAGGTAGGCTGGCGTCTTGCCCGGCCTTATTGGGGGCGTGGGTATGCCACGGAAGCTGCTGCTGCGGTTCTCGACTACGCCTTTAATACGCTGGACCTCAAAGAAGTCGTGTCTTTCACAGCTTCACAAAACTTGCCATCGCGGGCGGTGATGGCTCGGCTCGGGATGCAGCACGATGGCGACCAAGATTTCAATCATCCCAGCCTACCGCAAGGACATGTGCTGCAACGACATGTTCTTTATCGCCTGCCGCAACTGGCGTGGTATGCAAGATAGAGAAAGACGCACAAGCAGACTCGAAAATAAGGGCGGACCACGTATCGCCACCCGCCAATCTAACTGAACAGTATTGGATTGCCCCAAATACATCGCGTTCATTGCGTCGCGATTTTCGAGATAGATCGGAGTGCGTGGATCGTTGACTATGCATCCTCTGCAAAAAGTTTTTCTATCAGCCCCGACATCTCGACATCGGATAACGGTCTTTCTTCAAACATCCGTTCGTTAAATGCTTCAATTGACGCGCGTTTCTCGGGCGCATCTATGGTCATAGATTGGGCCAAGGCACGCAATTTTTTACTCATATCCGACGGGACAATACTTGCCAGGTTGTCGATGGCTTTTCCGAGGTACCAAATATCGGCTAACTTCGTGTCGGCATCCTCTCGCATACCTTCCGGCGGGCGAAGACAGAGTTGACCGGGAATGGCGCTTTTGGACTTTATCGTTGCCTGCCCCAAGTCACCCGATACAACGTAATAGACCCCATTTCGTTTCACGACAAAGTAGTTGTTGGACTTAATATCCTGATGGGCTATCGAGGGGCGCGTTCGCCCTGTTTCTGTTTTGTATCGATTGTTGTTGTGCAAGTTGTCTATCGGTTTAGCATATCTGCGCGCAAGCGCGGCGATCAAGTCGGTTTTTTCCAAAGCCGTCAGTTTTGAGCTGGTGCGGATCTGTCCCTCCAACTTCTTGCAGTCGCCGCCACTTGCAAATTCAAGGAACAATATATTTTTCTGATATCCCTTCTTGATGAGCATGCCATTGTTTTCTGGGGCGATCGCATCGTAAATGCTATTCTCGGGCACGCCAGACACAATGGAACGTCTAAAGCATTTTGCCGCAACAATCTCGCTTCCTGTTTCAGTCAAGCGCATCGCAACTTTGATTACCGCTGCGCCACCTTTGCCGACGACGTTATTTTTCCCCAAGACGACGCCAGTCCTTCTTAAAACGTTATCTTGCATCTTCCTATCCGCTTTTTCTGGAACAAGAAAGAAATCGTCTTCATGGGTTGTGTAGCCGTCTGCCAGATAGATCGGACACCGATAAATAGGTCCCGTCGCGGTGGTGCCACGTGCATAAAAAATGGCGGTTTCCTGGTCGACTGTGAATTGCTTTTCGCTCAATCGTTGCTTGACTAGCTGCTTAGCCTTGTCTAACAGCTGTGAATCGGAAATTTTGTCCAACAGCGGCGTCAATGCGGTACTTAGCTGCATTTGCAATACAGCCGGATCGTCCCTGCGATTGAGAAAGCATTTCCATTGGATGTCGAGGGCCGTTTGGTTGATTTCTAGTAACGGGTAGGGAAGTGGGGCATGCTTGTTCAGACCCGCCATTTTCCCCATCGTCGAAGCCGGCTCGACCATCAACGCAATGGGAGACAGGGACAGTTGTTTTGACGTCGCACACTTTTCCTGCGACGATCCATCGGCGGCGCTTTCTGGGAAGTTCCTGGGGTGGTTCAAACGCAGGTTGCGCTCGGATCGGCCAATGTCTTTGCCGGCAAAATTCAGTCGACCATCGGTGTAACCTTGGAACGGCGCGGAATGAACCACGCCCAGAAAACTGGCGGATTGACTTACGATTTCGGCCGGCATTTTCCGCGCTGCAAGGGGCTGTAAGCCAGCCAACTCGCCCGCATAGACTGTAGACTGCTTCGGAGAGGCCGGTGGTATCGGATCCGGATGATTTTCCTCGGCGGCAATTTGCCGGGTCAGCGAGGCTGCACGCTTAGTCGTAATGGTCATGCAGCAGCCCGATCCAAAGTGCTTTTTTAACACGCCTGGGTTGAGTTCACTGTCTACAAGCGAATCGGCCGATCGGAAGCCGAAATCATGTCGCGCGATGTGACTTAGGGCCGGCAACCAAAATAACCGCCTTGTTCGGGTCTTCAGCCTGCTCAGCCCCGCCCTTCTACGCGCAAGAGTCGCCTCAGTCCATCACCCATGCGGTCCAAGCGCCCGCCGGGCCGCACCAGACTCCTCCGCTGATCGGGCACGGCTCTTTTCAGAAAGCCCAGTAGATCTGGATTGGTAATCCCCATGTCTCGTGCAATGCGGTCCCAGCGCTTGCCCGAGCCGTGCGGTAGCTGCGCGGCGAGTATTGCCTGCTTTACCGGACCGTGGGCCACCATCATTTCCAGTCCCGCTAGCACTTCTGGCGTAGCAATTCCCATTTCGCGTGCGATATGGTCCCAGCGTTCGCCTGAACCATCCGGTTGCAGCGCGGCTAGTATCGCTTGTTTCACCGGACCGTGGGCAACGTAGTGTTCTATGGCCTCCAGCAGACCCGGATCATCAATAGTCTTTCGTGCGATGTGGTCCCAGCGCTCACCTGAGCCGCCCGGTTGCAAGGCGGCTAGTATTGCATCCTTCACCTGACCGTGGGCAAGTACGATATCGCGGGCTTCGGCCCATCTTCTCAGACCGGGCACTCCTTCGCTCGCCGCGAGTATTAGCATGTCGAGAGGGGGGCCGTGCCTGAATTGCCGATTGGCGATTTCCATCATTATGTCGGGGGCATCGATCTTCGGCCCGGTATATTTTTTTGCATCCTCTAAAAAAGTCCTAATCGCCGGTCGGCGATCTGATAGGGATAAGCTCAGGATACTGGATCCCAGCGCCAGCAAGGGCTCGCCTCGCAGGGGCATGGGTAATTTTCGAATCGCATCGCGTATGCCAACGAATTGATGCGGCTTCTGTGCGTCAGGCAACGTGTCAATTTCCGCTGCGAGGGTCACGAGCCGTGACGCTACTGCCGCAAGCGGTTCCGCTCGGAGCGGGTGGGGCAATTGATCAATGGAATTGTATCGTCCGCCCGGGTTGGCCGGGGACGGAGGGTCGTTAGCCGTTTCAGGATCTAGCATGGCATTGATGACGGCGAGCGTTGGGGCCTTCGCCGCACGATCTGTCAGGCGTGCACTATCCCAGTTGGGTGTGACTGTCTGGTACGTTGTTTTTGATATGAAACTCATATCCAGGATGGTGTTTGTGGGTAGGAAATTGGCTATACCCGTCAGGATTTCACGCGGTAGATCTATCCGAGTTGCACGAGGTTGTAAGCCAGCCAGCATCCCTTGAGTAGGGCGGGATTTGGAGGGTGTCGAAGCAGCCGCCGGTATTTTTTGGGGCGGATCTCGATCGGCGACAATCTGCCCGGTGGGTGGGGCCACACGCTTAGTCGTAATGGTCATGCAGCACTCCTACCCAAAATGTCATTTTTAACACGGCTGGGTCGGTCGCAATGTCCACACGCGAATCAATCGATCGAAAGCCGAAACGGTGTCACGCCGAGTGACTCATGGCCGGCGACGAAAAAAGCGCCTTGTTTGGGTGTTCAGCCGGCTCAAACTAAAAAGGTCGTTCAGCGTGGCGCTTGCCTTACGCATCTGCCGCTAGACGATCAGACTGCACACGATCGGCCCTAATTAAAGAAAACAGCCGCACATCGTGAAACGCCGACTGCCAGTAACCCCATTGGCGCATTACCCCTTCTTCGACAAAGCCGAGTTTGCGCAACAGGCCGGAAGACGCTTGGTTATCGAGGTTGGTGGTTGTTTGAATACGATTGATATCCCATTCCCGGTAAGCGTGGTCGATTGCGGCGTCTAACGCTTCACGCATTAAACCCTGTCGCCAATATCGACGAGCCAGCTCAAAACCGAGCGTGGCTGAGTGGAAGTTGTGATTCAGCATAAATCCACAGGTGCCGATCAGTCGATTGCTTTCCGTCAATAGAATGGCCCAGCGCACACCTTTGGCTTCGACCAGATCTTGTACCATTCCGGCGACCAATTGCTGAGCCTGATCAATCGCCACCAGCGGTGCGATGTCGTAAAAACGCATGACTTCCGGGTCTGACCAGATATCGAAAATATCGCCGGCATCGGATATTTGCAGCGGGCGCAGTGCAATCCGCAATTCGGCCGCGCCGCGTACCTTGACGTTGAATGTGCTCATCGCTAATCCTTATGCGCTCGACACAGCGGGATGCCGCCCCGGCGGGTGCGCGTAGTGCCACGGTATGCCCAGTGAAAATAGGCGCCAAGAGATTGATCCTACGCCCACCCGAATAGGGGGCAGGCGATATTTCTGCGCGCTGGTCAATCTTGCGAGGTTACCGCCGATTTCGGTTGGAACGGCGGTTAAAGCGTTGTTCGATAACCGTCGTGCCCCACTGTGCGCCTTCGGACTCTTCGGTCAGGGTGAAGCCCCACGACTCATAGAGGTGACGTGCGGCGTCGAGGCCTTTGAAGGTCCACAGATAGGTATCATCGAAATGCTGGTCGACAAACCGCATCGCTTGGGTGAGCAAGTGGCGTCCGACACCTGCGCCGCGTAGCGATTCATCAACGATAAACCAGCGTAAGTGGGCACGGCCCGAGGCGCCGTCTCCATCGATCGCCAACGAAGCCAACGATCGACCGTTTTCGACGTAGAGCCAAAGTGCTTTGTGCTGTGAAGGCAAGGCTTGCGCAAATTCGGCAAATTCGGTGGCGACTTTTTGTTCGAAAAACACTCCGAAACCGGCCACTTGTGAATAACAGCGTGCATGGAGGCTTGCCACGTCACCGATACATCCCGGCAGATAACCCTCAAGAATCTGTCCGTTTATCGACGTAGCGGATTTCGGGGGTTTTTTAACGTTGTCCTGCGCCAAGGCATCCGCGTAAAGCGACAGCGATCGAACTAGCGTTTGCTGGTCGGCAGGCAGCAGCCGTTGCAGGGCGTGCGAGACTTGATCGCTGGCAAAACGGTCGATCTTCTTTTGCAACTGCTTGCCGGCTGCGGTCAGATAAAGCCTGGACGATCGTGCGTCGTCGCTGGCGACTTCGCGGCTGAGCAAGCCGATGGATTCCAGTTTGGCTAGTTGCCTGCTGGTGTTCGATTTATCGAGCCTGAGGATGTCGGCCAAGTCACGTGCTTGGATTCCCGGAGCGAGGCCGATTTCGATAATGGCGTGGACGGCCGATGGCGCGAGATCGCTGTCGGCCAGGGTTGTGCGCATAAAGCCCAATTCGCGCACCAAGCGTCGTGAGAACTCGCGCAGTTCAAGAATAGTGTGATCGCGGGGTTTTTCTGGGAGGTCGATAAAATCCATGATAGGCTCATTTAAGTTGCGCTACGCAACCAATATACTTGCGTAGCGCAACTTCTTCAAGCCTTGTTTTGGCTGCCCCTATTGTGTCAGGTAGGCATATCGATCTGGAGAATCGCGCGGCCAGGTTTGGGCTGTGGGACCGTGTGTTCGGGTTGTCGCTCCAGTACCTCCTGGTAGACGTCGAGGTAAGCCTGGATCATTCGGGCTGGACTGAATTCATCGGCGCGCTTCAGTAGCATCGTTTTTAGATTGGGACTCCGCATCAACTGGGTTGCGCTCAGGATCGCGGCTATCAGGGTATCGGGTTGGTTCGGGTCGAAGAGCAGGGCGGAATGCGGTTCGATCACTTCGGGAATCCCGCCGCTCCTGGCGCCGATGACCGGAATGCCGTGCGAATAGGCTTCAACCGTGACTCTGCCGAACGGTTCATGCCATTTCGACGGGACTACCAGAATGTCGATGTCGCGGAAAAACAGCTCTGGGTCGAGATGCCCCATAAAGGTCACGCGGCTATCGGGGTAGCTGCGCTTGATACCGGCGATATAGGCCGGATCGCCGGTTCCACCGATCATAAGCTGCCAGTCGAATTGTTGTTGCTGTATCAATTGCTCGATCACGAGTTCGATACCCTTTTCCGGCGAAACTCTGCCGAGGATGCCGAGCCGTGTGATGCCGCTCGGTTTCGTTGGCAAGACCGGGGCAATACTTTGGGAGGCGGAATGCAGCGGCAAATAACAATCGTAGATCACGCTGGTGGCGCAGGCTTTGGGAAAGAAGCCGTTCGCCAAATGCTGCTCCAGCACATAGCGGCTGACGCCGATGGCCACGTCGACTTGCTCCGACGCCACTCTTTTAGGCTTGGCGTAGAGCGAGCACATGCGGCATGGCCGCTTGCAGCATGTGCCGCCGGTGAACATCTTGGCGCTTGGGCACATCAGGTAGTAGTCGCGCGCCGTATGCACAATTCGCATGCCTGCCTCGCGGGCGATACGCCAAATTCCAGTGGATAGACAGGCCAGATTGCTGGTGCTGACGATGTCGGGGCGCTCCTGCCGGATGATTTTTTCCAGCTTGCGCACCATCATGAAATTTTTCACGTCCAGCGCGTGCCAGACGGCCCGCATAAAAGGCGAACGATGGCGGGCGGCATGCGGCCAATAGAGATTGATCAGCTTAAGGTAGTAGACGGTGACGCCGTTGAGTTTTTCCACGCGATCGCGACCCGTGCCGGTTGCGCAGACAACGCACACTTCGACGCCTGCCTCGGCCAAACCTTCAGCGAGAATTTGCGTGGAAATTTCGGCGCCTCCGACGATCTCGGGGAAATAGAGCGTGTTGGCGATCAGTATTTTCATTCTTCGACGTACCGCTTGGCCGGCTGAAGATCCTTGCACAAGGCGACTGGAGATGGCGAGCGATTCCTGGTGCGCAGCAGGGATCGACTCGCGACCGCCGATTGCTGTGTGGGCGGCGGCTTGCAATGTTCCAGTGCCGCGGTGCAACAATCATCGAGCAACCGTTCGCAATGTCGGGCTATATCTTCGCGCGCCTTGGTGCTCAGCACCTCATGATCCATATGATCCATAATCGACACAGATGCGTGGCTCAGTTTGCCGAGTCGTTGGCGCGACGAGCCGAAGACCGATTTAATCTCGTCCAGGCCGATATCGAGTGGGCTGTAGAGCAGGCGTAGACGCATACCGCGTTGGTCGAGGCGTTTCAGCATATGTCGTGCGGAGGTATGTGTTTCGCTCGCGCCGATCATGCCACCTGTCAGGCGGGCAATGACGCCACCCACACGCTCAAGCGCATGCCGAGTCATCGACCGGAGAACCGGTGCAAGCGGTGTCTGGCCGCGCAGCACTTCTTGCCATTTATTGGCTTTGAATAAGGAGCGTAAATGTGCGCGCGTCGATCCCGGGTTGGCTTCGCCCACCTCAAGCAAGGTCGTGCCCGGTGCAAAACCGAATTGTTCCAGGTTGATGGCCATCACACCGCTGATGCGAGGATCGGCGACTGCGGCGTGCAGGCCGAGATAAGCGCCCGAGCAGATGCCCACCGTAATCACCTCGGTGTGGCCCTGTGTCATCAGCCAATCGGTTGCGCTGACGACGTCGGTGCACATGGCATCGAGCGTCAGCGTGGCGGCGTGCGTACCGGCTTCCGCCAGGCTGTCGCCGATGCCGGCGGCATCGATGCGCAGCGAAGTGTAGCCGCTACGCGCCAGATGCCGCGCCAGAAAGACGCCGAAACGCGCTTCCCCGACGTGGCTGGTCGCGCCCGTGTTAGTGATGAGTACCGCCGGATGCCAGAGCGGATTTTCACTGTTCGCGGATTGAGCCGTGCGTTGCAGTGGTTGGCACAACATGCCGAACAGCTGGCGTCGACCGATTGACACCGTTTGCTCGAATGCTTCCTGCGCGAATAGCGCGACATCGCCTGCCGCGATAAAGTCCGAATTGGGCGCCACAGATTTGCGCGCCGGCAGCTCGAAGGAAACCCAGGCCGCAGCGCTTGCAATGGCGTCGTGCGGTATGGCGCTGCGCCAGCTGGGTTGCATCATCGATTGATATTCCGGTAAGGGTAATAGATCGACTTGAGCGCCCAATTCACGGTAGCGTAGAGCGAGCGCTGCCGTATCGCGTTCGTCGTCGAATATCAAGATGCGTGGCGCAGGACGATCCTCGGTCGCAGTCAAGTTCAATGTATGCAGCCTGCTTGTGCTCGGTCCATCGATATATTGGCCAAGCAACTCGGTATGGTTACCTACCAGCTGATCAGTGCGCACGGCGGCAGGCGCCCGATCCAGCCAGACTTTCTGCATCATTTTGCACTCGCGCAAATAGCTGCGCCCTGATACAACCGGCGCGAGCAGGATCAAACCATCCGCGCCACTCTGTTTTGCGGCCAGCGCCGCAAGTGTGGCGCCTAGACGCACGCCGCATAAGGTGACATGCTCGATGCCGACAATCTCACGCAGATATTGGATCGCACCCGCAATGCCTGCCAGCCATACATCCAGGGTCGGCGATCCGCTCGCGTCGTCGATCGAATCGCCCGTGCTGCGATAGTCGAAACGCAATGTCGGTACGCCGTTTTGTGCGAACTGTTGCCCCAGTGCGAGGAATGTCTGGTGCAGCCACTGGGTTTCATGACCCGGGGGCTTGCACAGCACGACACCTCTCGATCCGGCAGCGAAATGGAGCCAGCCGAAGTGGCCATCAAAAACCACAGGTTTCATCGGAGTGTCCTTAATAGGCTTGGGATTCAATTTCGGCGCCGCTTCGCCAAAGTGCCGAGCGCACGCTGTGCGGCCAAACATGAGTCTCGAAGCCGTGCTGCCTGAACAGACTCAGCGCAATGCGCTCCAAGCCGAATCCGCAACATCCTGTGTGTGCAACGTCTCCTGCATGCGTGAGAATCTGCCAAATTTTTCCAAAGCGATCGGTGTGGTAATTGAAACTGCCGCATGCCGTTGGTTTATTCGGATTGATACTTGCGACCTGGATTTCGAATTTCAATGCCTGGCTGCGCTGACTGTCCGCCACAATCTTGCCGCCACGCCCAAAGAAGGGATCGTTGGCTACAGCGATTTCGGCCGGCAATCCCAGCGAACTGAACATATCTTGGGCATAGGCTATCCACTGCTGGCGAAATGCCAGGATTTCGTCCGGACTGCCCATTCGAACAAATTCGCGCTGACGAAATAGCTGCATCCGTTCCACGTCCAGCGAGGGCTCATGGCGAAAGCAATATGAAAAAATATCGATAGTCCTGCCGCCGACGGGCAATGGCCCGCGCTTCGCCATCACAGGATAAACCGGATAGCATGCAACCGGTGTCATGACGATGCGTGTGGGCTCCAAACTCTCCGTCCAATCTTTTTGCTCAGCTTCTTGCTTATCCAGGCAGCTTAGTAGACGCTGATGTTCACCATCGCTGCCGCAGAAGCTGAAAACGGCGCCGATCTGGTCTGGAAAACTACGCAGATAACCGCTTTGCTCCAGAAGTTCGCGACTCATGGCAGGTGGAAAGCGCAGTACTTCGACCTGCTGGTCTGCGCCCCAGGCGCCTATTAAGTCGCTGATGCGCTCAACCACCTCTTCGAAGGCAGCGCTGCGACCGTATAAACCGTCGACACCGGTCGAAACCAGCAGTCCATGCGCCAAGAGCTCGTCAAGATAACTTCCGTCAAATTGAGTGTCCGGCGGAATTTGTTTCGCGATTGCAGTGTTGACACTCATCACACTCTCCTTGACCGGGAAAAATTCATTTCGTGATCCTCACCGTGATGCGAGGTCTGTGATGCATTTGATCCGAGTCGAATCTCTGGATCAGTGCGTTCGCGTACAGAGCACCTTCAAGCCCAGTGATAGCCTGCAATTCAGCCGCAATTGGTGATCTGGCAAAGCACAGCAGGATTTGCGGCTTAAACCAACAAGGCGATATGCAGCATATGTATTCACGTTTTGTTGCATATGTTTCAAACTTAAAATTAATTGAGAAGACAAAGAATGGAACCGTCAATGAAAGCGCGCTTACGAAAAATTCTATTGGAGCGAGGCGATCTCGATATCTCGCCGGATAGTCTGGCTGACGATGCCGATTTATATGACGCCGGTCTCTCGTCGCTAGCTACGGTCAATCTTCTGATGGCCGTCGAAGCCGAGTTCGATATCGAAATACCCGATGAGCTGCTGACACGCGGGCTATTTCAGAGTATCGATACATTGGCGTTGACAGTCAGCCAGTTAGGCCATGGGCCGACTCTCAGTCCGAGTTCCGGTCTTGGAAAAACGCCGACCGAACGGAAGTCTACTGTCGTGTAAGCAGTTCTCAATGTACGGGTGCGTACAGAGCTTGGCGCGCTATCTCGGTATAACAAGAATTATTGTGATCTTGCCGGGAGGCGTATGAAAGTTGCCATCGTTCATGACTGGCTGGTTGTTTACGGCGGAGCAGAGCGGGTTCTGGAGCAAATTATCGATTGCTTTCCCGATGCCGATCTCTTCAGTTTGGTCGATTTTTTGGAGGAGCGCGACTGCTTGCGCGGCAAGCCGGTCCATACTTCCTTTATTCAAAAATTGCCGTTTGCCAAAAAGCATTATCGCAACTATCTACCCTTGATGCCCATTGCCATCGAGCAGTTGGATCTGTCGAGTTACGATCTGGTGATATCGAGTTCCTATGCTGTTGCCAAGGGCGTGTTGACGGGACCGAATCAGTTGCATGTGAGTTACGTGCATTCACCCATTCGTTATGCGTGGGATCTCCAGCACCAATACTTGAAGGAATCGGGGCTAAACCGCGGTTTGAAGTCACTGTGCGCGCGCGCACTGCTTCACTACATCCGAAATTGGGATTCCCGATCGGCAAATGGCGTCGATCATTTGATTGCCAATTCGGGCTTTGTAGGCCGACGCATCAACAAAGTTTATCGCCGCGATTCGACGGTTTTACATCCTCCGGTTGCGATCGATCGATTCCAGCTATGTACGCAGAAGGAAGATTTTTATGTAACTGCCTCGCGGATGGTGCCCTACAAGCGCATTGATCTCATTGTTAGGGCATTTGCACAAACACCTGAGCGTCAATTGGTGGTGATCGGCGATGGACCGGAAATGAAGAAAATCGCGGCTCAAGGTGCGCCTAATGTGCATATCATCGGCTATCAATCGTTCGATGTTTTGCATGATCATCTGCAGCGGGCCAAAGGTTTTGTTTTTGCGGCTGAAGAAGATTTTGGCATCTCGATTGTCGAAGCGCAGGCTTGCGGCACCCCCGTGATTGCCTACGGCCGGGGGGGCGCGCTGGAGTCGGTGCGCGCTCTGGGCATTCCCAAGCCAACCGGGCTGTTTTTCGAAGAGCAGACGGTGGAGTCCGTGCACGATGCCTTAGATCGTTTCGAAGGCTCGATTGAACAATTTACGCCGATGAACTGCCGTACCAATGCAGAGCGATTTTCGGCGCAACATTTCCGAGAGTCCTTTAAATCACTACTCGATGTGTTTATTGAGCATTCCAAGCAGCATGATGTGACGCCGGCGCTGATCCCTCCGACTGCCGAACAGCGTCGCGAGGACATGTTACGATTGGTACGATAAATCTTGCACTGAGTCGACACCGCCGCATGGACGGCGGATGTGGTTTGTCCACGGGGTGCGCCCATGAGTGTGTTCATTTACCCAATTTGCTGCGATCGATCAGAATGGACTTTTGGGACTATCTTTCGGCGTTTGGCGATCCTTTCCTGACATTGCCGCTGGCAGCTGCCATTGTCGTGTGGCTTGCCATCAAGGGCAGTCGGCGCATTGCGCTGGCGTGGGCCGCATTCTTTTGTCTGGCCGTGCTGCTTGTCGGTGTGACGAAGTTCGCTTACGCCGGTTGGGGCATCGCGATCGAGGCCGTACATTTCACCGTGATCAGCGGTCACACCATGCTATCGAGCGCGGTGTATCCGATCGCGTTCTATTTGTGCGCGCACGGAGCCGGGAAGCGGCTTACCCGTTGGGCCGTTTGCTGCGGCATTGGGTTCGCCCTCCTGATCGGAATTTCCCGCGTGATGGTAGGCGCCCATAGTCAATCGGAAGTCATCGTCGGCTGGCTCTTGGGTTTTGCCATCAGCGGCATGCTGTTGAAGAAGCTGGAGCATGTGGCCCGGCCGGTTTCACCTTCGGTTGGCTTCTTCGCCACTTGCATGGCCACGGCAGTCACCTGCTATGGCCATGCCGCGCCGATTCAGGCGTGGATTATCGATACCGCACCCCAACTCGCCCATCATTTATAATAATTTGTCTGATGGAGCGGGGGCCGCGTTGCTGTGGACTGCTTAAATCATCTTAAATGACATGCGTCATGCCCTGTGCCAGCTCGCGAAGCTCGTCGAACTGAGTCGCAAGTTCGAAACTCAAGATAAACGCCAGTCCGTAGAATAAGCCAGAGTATCTCTGCGCAATCGCCAGTATCGGCGCGGCGCCGCGAGTTCGCAGGTACGGCAGATTCATCGCGCAAGTCAGTACGATACCAATCAACGCCCCGGCCAGCACGTCGCTGGGAAAATGCAAGCCGAGAAATACGCGCGGCAGGCAGATTAATATCAGAGCGTGCAATAACGAATAAATACCCGCGCGCCATGATGCGAAAAAGATGCCGGTGGCAATCGCGCACCACAGCATCGCGTGATCACTCGGGAATGCGCTCCAGGTGCGCAGCACAGGCTCGGATACGCCAGCGAAATGGAACATTCCCTGGAATTCGGGGGTGTACATAGGCCTGAGCCGGAATGGCAGGTAGTGAGCCATCAGCCGTCCCAGCACTAGCGCCAGCAGGCCGCTGATCAGTGTGATCGTGACAATTTCCCGGTTGCGTTGCTGCGAGCCGCCAGGCTTGAACCATATCCACCACAATAGAGCAATCAGCAATACGCCTTTGAAAATGTAATCGTTGACGATGGCCACAATCGCGTGATTGAGGAAATGGGACTGGAACGTAAGGCGGCTTAAGAAGAGTAGGCATGGGGCATCGAAGAAATTCACTGTTTTTTTGTCTCCCTTATTTTTTGTATGTCTCTTGATCTTACGGGATATTTGATTTTCAACTCCGCATTGCGGGAAAATTTGATGCTCTGCGAGCTTGGCAAGCAGCATCGAAAAATCCAGCCGTTTGCTCGGCAATCCTGAACGATGCCGGAGCGTGAACCCGAGGTCTGTGCGTTGGCGCACGCTGGGCTTACCCGTCCGCTAGATCAATCCCGCCCTGATTGTTGGGGGTTGGCGCAGCAGGTAAATAAAACCGTCGGCTGATGGAGGAATGACGCTTGCGCTAGCTTATTTACGTGGTCGTGAACATCGCTGCTTGCCCGAGGGGCTGAAACTGCACAATCGACCCGTAACAGACTATGATTAATCCAACGCCAGTGGTTGTGGGGGATGCAGAATAAGGGGCCGATATCAGGCCGCACTGGGGGGACATATGCAAATAGCACTGATAGTACTGGCGACTCAATCCGTCTGGCTGATTTTCGCATTGCGCTTCTGCCGCGCAGCTAAGGCGGGTGACGATGCATTGAATCTGGCTGCACGTAACCAGGGCGATGCGAATACTGCGATTGACCTTGCCGAATATAAAATATTGCGCGGGATCAAGATGGATATTTAGGACTTTGGATTGGCCGCGCAAGCGAGTCGCATAGCGCGTCAGTTCGGCTAGACCCCGAATAACGCCCGCATGGCGATGAGTCTTGAGGCCGGCCCTTTTACGCCGACTTGGTTAGTTTATTGGGTCGCGCAGTCTTCATCTGTCCTATCGCCGCAAAACCGGCACCATTTTCCATAGCTTCAAGCTTATCCCCGGTATCGGTGCGCTCGCGCACAGACCCTCGGAAAGCCAGGGTGATACGCTCCATTCCAGTCGTGTTGGGTGTGTGCTCGCGTGTGGCACAGCGCTAGTCCAACCTGTTTTCCGACCCTGGATAAAGGACTTATACCTATGCTGTTTTCTCCGAAAATCTCGCTCGTGCTTGGCACCTTGGGTCGAACAGAGCAGCTGCAATTCTTTCTCGAGAAAGTCAGCGTGCAAAGTTATGCCAACTTCGAAATTATTATCGTCGATCAGAATATCGACGATCGTGTCGACAAGTTGCTGATCGATTATATTCCCCGTCTAGCCATTACGCATTTACGCGCGCAGCCGGGCTTGTCCAAGGCGCGCAATCTTGGTTTGAAATCCTGCAGTGGCGACATCATTGCTTTTCCCGACGATGATTGTTGGTACCCGCCCGATTTGCTGGCCAGTGTTGTGAAGTGGCTGGATTCCGATTTTGACGGCGTAACCGGTCGCCAGCTCGATGCGGAAGGCTTGGATTCGGGGCCGATCTATGATCACGTGGATGGACCCGTGACCTTGTACAACGTTTGGTCGCGAGGTATCTCCTCTAGCATTTTTCTGAAAAAACAGGTGGTGACGGCTGTCGGTAACTTCGACGAGACCTTGGGTGTCGGCGCCGGTACAGATTACGGCTCCGGTGAGGAAACCGATTATCTGATACGTGTTGTGAAAAATGGTTTTCAATTGTATTACCAGCCCAATTTAATCGTGCGTCACCCGGCGTCTGAGCAGATCATCACGCCGCAAATGCTGGCGCGCACTTTTTCATATGGCGCCGGGATGGGGCGTGTGCTGCGCAAACATCAGTATCCGCTTTGGTTCAAGGCCCGTGCCCTGGCCCGTCCTTTGCTCGGAGCAGCGGTCGCGTTAGCCAAACTCAATATATTGAAAGCGCGCCTGCATTGGACGCGTTGTCTTGGCCGGCGTTACGGCCTGTCGGCACATTAAAACTGTTGTGAGCGCGACCACCAGGAGATTGCCGGCATGAGCTCGGTCAGGAGAAATTTTGTTGTATTGATGACTTTGCAAATTTCGACATATGTCGTGCCACTACTGACATTGCCGTGGTTGACGCGTATTTTGTCGCCGGGCGGCTATGGGCAGCTCAGTTTCGCACTGGCGTTTACGATGTATTTTGTGACGTTTTCGAATTATGGGTTCTATTTGACGGCCACGCCGCAGATTGCAATTCATCGACATGATCGGACGCAGCGTTCGAAAATATTCTGGGCCACGTTTCTTGCCCAAGCCTTGATTATGGCGACAGGGTTTGTGGTGCTGTTGGCACTGACATTGATCTTCAAGCGCCTGGCCGATGATCGCGAGCTGCTCGTGATCGGCTACGGCATGGTGTTTGGCGCGATCTTGTTGCCGACCTGGTATTTCCAAGGTGTCGAGGATCTTCGCGTGATCAGTGGCCTGGTTTTTATCGGCCGAGCATTAAGTGTCCCGGCAATGTTTCTACTGGTGCGCGGCAAAGGCGACATCTATTGGGCGATGGGTGTCAACGCCACGGTGCCGACCTTATCGGGGATAGGTGTCTTTATTTATCTGTTTGCGCGCCGCGAAGTCGAATTTGTACGTGTTCCACTCAGCGATATTTTCGCGGTGATACGCGATGGTTGGCGCGTTTTTATGGCGACCGCCGTGGCCGATTTCTATGCATCGAGCAACACGGTAGTGCTCGCGCTGATCTCCGGCAATGTCGCCGCCGGGTACTTTGCCGCCGGCGACAAATTGATTCGCGCAGCACTCGGGATGCTTAGCCCATTGAAGACTGCCGCCTATCCACATATCAGCTATTTGATGCATCATGCGCGTGAGGATGCCTTTGCCTTCCTGCGGAAGATGTTGGTGGTGCAGGGTGTCATCGTGTTTACGATGTCGCTGGCGATTTTCCTGTCGGCGCCCTACGCCGTGAAAATTCTCTACGGCCCGCAGTTCCTGCCCACCGTCGACGTATTGCGCTGGATGGCTTTCGTGCCGTTTATGGCTGGACTCACTGACGTACTCGGGGTGCAGACTATGTTGCCGCTGGGACTTAAAGTACAGTTTAGCCGGGTCTTGCTCGCGTCCGGTGTACTCAATTTCAGTGTGTTGATCGTACTGGCCAAATTGTTCGCCGCGCCGGGTGCTGCAGCCACGGTATTAATCACCGAAACAATGATTGTGATGGCCATGGCTTATACCTTGTCTTTGCAAGGCGTGGGGCTCCTGAAGCGCCAGGTCGCTTAAGGCTCGGTCGCGATTGCGTGACACGCGCGACAGTACGCTGGCGTACAGAATTCAGCGCGCGATCGACGTATTCTGGGAGGTTTGGGGTATACCGCGCCCAGACCGGTACCCCTGATAGGAGAAAACCCATGAGTACAGCCGCGCATCCAGCAGGCGATAGATTGCTGACCGTTGTGATTTCCGTTTATAACCTTGAGCATTACATTCAGGATTGTCTAGAATCGGTGCTGCAGCAACGTTATATCGACGAAATCGACGTGATTATCATTGACGATGGTTCGAGCGATAGCAGCGGCGCGCAGATTGCCGCAACGCTGAGTCGTTATCCTGAACATCGGGTCACCGTTGTCTCTCAAGCCAATGCAGGTATCAGCGCCGCACGCAACCTCGGCATCGGCTTGGCACGTTCCCCCTACATCGCGTTTATCGATGGCGATGACATGTGGTCAGCCGCTTTTTCTGAACAGGTGATCCCGGTGTTGCGAGATGGCCAGGCTGATCTGATCGAATTCAATATCGGCGTGGTTACCGATGCCGGAGAGCCGGTCGACACAGTGACGCTGGTGCCTAGTGGCGGCGCCGGCTTGCGCCCGGTCGATACGGCCGCACTCAGCGAATTTGTCGACACCTACGAGGCTTTCGTCTGGGCCCGAGTCTATCGCCGCACGGTATGGGACGGGATTCGCTTTCCCGTGGGGCGCCATTATGAAGATAATGCCACTGTACCTCGGCTGTATCTGAATGCCCGGAGCATGTACCGGCTGGAAGGGCAGCTCTACCGCTATCGCCGCCGTGGCGGCAGCATTACCGCCGTGGCGACCTTGGGCACCGTGCGCGATCTTGCCCTGAATGCCGAGGAAGCGTTGGCGCGCAGTGGCGAAGGTGTGCATCGGGAATATTGGTTGCGCCTGTTTCACAAATTGTTTCTGCACGCTTGTTCGCAGAATGCTCGCGTCGATGCTGCGTCGTTTCCCGAAGCATTGCGAGTGATGCATCGTCTGGTGCGAAAATATCAGGCGCTCCCGGCGCCCGATGCGCATACCGCTCCCCATCTTTCACTGGTAGGCTTTGCCTGGCACATTCGCGTCTCGCGCGGCATCTTTCTCGCCAAGCGTTTGATCAAGCGCATGCTGGGGCGGGAGATTCAAGCTCGGCCGCGCATGGCGATGTCCCCGCCGCAGTGATACCGGAGGTCTAGCCGCGAGTCCTTAAATCCGCTGCTTCGACCGACGATTAACGTCCTGCCCCCAGCTATCACGCCTACTCCGCTTGTCCCTGTTACTCCATAAGGCAGGTATCCATGACTCAGCGCAATCCACGATTAAGCCGTGCGCGATACTGGGGGGCCTGTGCCACCCTGGCCGCGGGCACGGGTCTTCTGCTTGGTTCAAGCAGCTATGCTGCAAGCGCCACCCCGGATGCGGCGCCGTCGACGGCACCGATATCGGCCGCCAAGTCGGCGCCGCGCATGAGCGAGTTGATTGGCGCCAATGGCTGGCCGACCTCAACGGACGATTTTCGTTTTTGGCAGGCCATGGGCCTGAGTTGGGGACGCGATTCGGTGGGGCCTGGGCGCAGCGTTTCGTCCAGCAGCCCGCTCGATATCGACAAAACTAGTCCCACTTACAATGCGGATTTACCGCCGGTTATCCTCGGCAATAATAAACACGGCATCCAGTCGCTTATTTTTCTGGGCTATACACCGAGCTGGAACGCAACGGTTCCCGGAGACGGTAATTCTGCTCCGAAGGATGAGCACTACTGGCAGGAATATGTCGAGGCCGTAGTCAAGAAATACTCGGCTCCACCCTATAACGTCAAATATTTCCAGATCTGGAACGAAGCCGCTGGATCTCTTTCGGGGGGCTCGCCTCAGGCAACTTTCTGGCACGGTCCGCGCGACAGCAGCGATTCGCAGCATGCGGATGCCTATGCCAAGGGCATGGAGGATTATGTGAATCTAATCCATATTCCGGCGGCGCGTATTATCCACAAATATCACGCTTATGTAGTGTACGGTGGGTGGCCGGATCAGGGTGGTATGGATAACTACATCAAATGGTTGGAATACCAGAGTCCGGTTGAGCATACTCGCATGCTCGATAATGTCGACTATCTGGATGTCCATTACCTGGGCATTGGCGATCTCGACCGGCTCTACCAGCGTTATGTCGCGACCGGCAAGGTGCGCGGCGTATGGCAAACCGAAATCGGCGACACCTATATGCGCGATCCGCGTTACCTGCCTGACTATTTTTTCAGTCTTGCCGTGTGGGCGCTCGATCACCAATGGAACGACCCCGATAAATACCTTTCGTTGATCTATCATTGGGATGGTCTCGAGTCCTACCGGCTGACGCATCGCGGGTCGCCCCGCACCTACAACGCGTCCGGCCAGGCACTGATCGCGCTGAAACAGAATGTCTCCGGAGCGCTGGCTGCCTTTCATCACACCATACGCTTTAGCGACGGCGCATCAGGCAAGGCGCTTTATTCCGACAATAAGATTGTGTTTCAAGTGAGTGCGCGAGAAGGCCGTCGCTCGCTCGACGTTGCCGAGCTTGCGGCGCCGCCATCCGGCCGTTTCCATGTTAGCTATATCGACGCGATCAGCGGCGCCGTCGTGCCCGATGCAGGACTGTCCGTTAGCTGGCAAGGCACTCAATTGTCGATCGGTTTTAATGCGCCCCACGCCGGCCAAAATTCGGACGGCAAGCCCTTGGATACCCATCTGGGCTATCTCGTGGTCTCGCCCTTGCCGTAGGCCGGCAAGTGACGCACCAGCGGACGCACCAGCGCGGCCTTGATGCCGGAAGTGACCGTGGCGGTGCGTAAGCGCGAGGCCAGCATCAGCGAAATCGCCGTGGCCGGCAGCAAAACATTGGATGGCGAAGTGATGCGGTGCTCGGTCGCCGACATCACCAGCAGGCATACAGACGACAGTTCGATAAACACGAAGCCGATGTAATCGGTGTGGTTGTCGGCGATCGAGGCCTTGGCGCCGTTAATAGCCCACTTCAGCAATTCCCAATAAAACCACATGATCAAGCCAAGACCGACAACACCTAGTTCGGCCAGGATGTTCAGGTAGGAATTGTGGGCGTGCGAATCGCTATGATTGATCGTGACACCCACCGCTTGAGTGAAGATGCCGAAATAGCCGACCACCGAAGAGAATTGATCGTCGAATGAGCCGAAACCCATTCCGACGATAGGGCTCATACGGAAATATTCGAGCGCGCGTGGCCACAGCCATTCGTAACGTATATCGAGATTCGCGACCTTTTCATCGGGGTTGGAAATGTCGAAGCGATATCCCAGGTAATTGATCGTGTCGTGAGTATGCATGATGGCGACCGCCAACGAGGCGGCGATCAGGCCAACCATCAACACACCGAATGCCGGGCGAGCCCAGCGGCTGCGCACCAGAAAATAGGGTATCAGGACGAGCAGACCCAGCATGGAACCTCGGCTATAGGTCGAGAACAACATCAAGCCATTCAGTATCAACAGGCCAATCAGAAATTTGCTGCGTTGTTTGAGGTAGCACGCGAGTCCCAGGCAAAACAATATGGCAAAAAATCCACCGGCCGCATTACGAGCAATGAAATAACTGCCGAACGTATCATCGGGGTGTCTGAGCAGTGCTAACAAACCCGTGTGGGCTATATAGATGGCATACATCGGAATATTCACCAACACCGCGAATATAAAGAAGCTCTTTAGGAATTTGTTGAGATCCCAACGATGGGCGTATACGCAGCCGGCAAAAATCGGCGCATAAGCGATAAAGAAATTGCCGTCGCGCCGATAGAATTCGAAGTCGGCCAGCGATGCGGGGTCGTACAGTAAAGTGGAAACGAAGGCGTAGAGCGCGAATGCCGCGAGCGCCACGACAAAGGTAGGATAGGTTCTGCCGAAGAAGCGCCAAGCGCACAGGGCAATCGGAATAAAGCCGAGGGCGCTGAGCGGAACCAGATTGGTCACGGTAAAAAACAATGCGATAAGCGATATATACGCCACAAGGCCCGCCTGTCAATGGTTGTTCTTTTGATGACGCCCGTCTAGGCGGGCGCCCGATATAATCTGCAGAGCTGCGCTCCGGCAAGGTGTCTTTTGCCGCTTAAGCCGCTGCTTGCTCGCGGTCGATGCTCGCGAGTGCATCGTAAAGTTGCTCGGCGGCCTCATGCCATCCATAGGCGCGCGCCTGCGCCAGACCCCGGCGCCGGTACATCTCGCGCAGGATTGGGTCGTCCAGCATCAGCGAGATCTTGCTTGCAATGTCGTCAATCGAATTTGCATCGCAATACAAGGCCGCGTTGCCGCATACCTCGGGCAGTGATGCTTCGCGCGACGCGATCACCGGACAGCCGCAATACATCGCTTCGAGCGGGGGCAGTCCAAAGCCTTCATAGAGCGACGGAAAGACAAAGCAGGTGGCGTTCTCGTACAGCGCTTTCAATTCGCCGTCCGTCACAAAGCCTGCCGGCACAATTCGCTTGGAGGCTGGTTTGTCGCCATCCGGCGTCCCGCCAAACACACGGGTGTTGCTGCCGCCGGCAAGCACAAATTTGAAGCCGGGCGGGCACTTGACCTGGTCAACGGCCGCGAGGCCGCGCGCCAGGTTTTTGCGCGGGTCGAGGCTGCCGACCATCAGGCAATAATTTTGCGGCTGCAGGTCCAGCCGAGCAAGCACGCCAAGGTCGCTGTCGATGCGGTCGAAATGATCTACTGCCGGTCTGATCACCGATACACGCGATGCCGGGACTCCCAAGTGGTGCACGATACGCTCTTTGGAAAACGAGGAAACGGTCAGCAAGTGCTGGGAATTTCTGCTCAGCATGGAAAATACCACGCGGTACCAGAGGCGGAATTTCCGGGTAAAAGCACTCGCCGTATCGTAAATCGCCATGTCATGGATCATCACGATATGGCGGCGTTTGAACAGCGGCCCGGTATTGCACAGGCTGACCAGCATTTCCGCGCGTGTGGCCAGTGGCAGAGCCAGTTGCTCCCAAAGATTGCCGGTGAGCCAGCCGCAGACTCGGCGCCGCTCTTGCCCAGATTGTGTCGTGTGGGCATTGCGCGGCACGACCAAGGTCAGGTCGCCGGGTATCAGCGCGCGCGCATTCAAAGCACGCGTGAGCTCACTGGCGACGCGCTGGACGCCCGTGATGCGCTGTGAGGTAAACTTGCCGTTGATTACGAATGCCATATTCCGGTCTCGCTGAATGGATGCTGATTGTGCCGACAGAGAATCAGGCCGCTTTCGCCGCACTGGCACCCGGCTCGGCCCGATTGCGCGCGACATAGCCGTAGCCGGGTTTCGCTCCGGATTGCGCCGGCACACCGTTGAACACCGCGCCGACCAGGCGCGCGCCGGTGCGATCCAAGCCTCTTACCGTGTCCTCGAGTTCTTGTTTTGTCTGCATGCCAGAGCGCAAGACCAGCAAGGTGACTCCGGCCCGGTTGGCGACGATGGCCGCATCGGTGACCGGCAGGAACGGCGGGGTATCGATAATGACCATGTCGAATTGCTGCTCCAGTGCGGTCAACATCTGACCAAAGCCCGGTCTTGCCAGCAGCTCGGATGGATTCGAGGGATAAGCGCCGCACGAGATCAGTGACAAGTTTTCAATGCCGACCGGACGAATCGCATTGCGTAATGGCAGATCACCGCGCAACACTTCGACCAGACCGCCTGCATTGCTCTGTCCGAAAAATTCGGCCAAGTGGCCGCGACGCATGTCGGCATCGATCAACAACACACGGGTACCGGCTTCCGCCAATAATGTCGCCAGGTTGGCGGCGATAAAGCTCTTGCCGGTTTCGGATGTGGGGCCGGTCAGTGTGACAATTTTGTTCGGTGCATTGGCCATTTCCAAACGCAGCGCGGTGCGTACGATGCGCATCGATTCGATCGATGGATCTTGGGGGAAGCTGCGTGCCAGCAAGCGGTGTGCGCTCGCGGGAAGTGATGAGGAGGCTGCACGGGCTAATGCAATACGCGGGCCCGCGGCGTGTCGTGCCTGCGGCGCTTCTTCGGTCTGCGTCCATTCAAGTTGGCGAGTTGCCGGAATTGGGCTGTCAGGAAGTTTTTTTGCATTGAGTTGTGCTTGATATCCGCTGTAAGCGATCGAGCCGAATAGCGGCACGCTCAGGTAATACTCGACGAACATCGGGTTGGTGACGCCCGCAAGCACGTGACGACGCACAAATACGAAGAGTATGCCGATGATCAAACCGACGCCGGCGCCGCCGACGATGATCAACGGTTGCTTAGGTGTCAGCGGACGAGAAGGGCGCAGCGCCGAGTCGACGATATGGGCATTGCCCGTGGTGCCGGCGCGCCGCACCGATAGTTCCTCGGCTTTACTGACCATCGCGACATAGATCGAGTCGGCGACTTTCGCATCGCGCGTCAGATCGGCATTCTTGCGCTCGGATATCGGCATGCTGTTGAAACGTGCATCGAAACCCTGTTTGGCGCTGTTCAATTGCGCTATTTGCTGATCGACATTATGCACATCCGGACTATCCGGCGTGAACCGCGACAGTAACTGGGTGCGCTGTAATTGCAGTAAGGCGATCTGCTTTTGGTAGTCGATACCACCTTGCAGATAAGCCTGTGCTTCGGTGGCCGGCTGCATGGAGCCTGATGCGGTCTGATAGGCGCTCAGATCCGTCTCTGCTTGCGCAAGATCGCTATGTAGACGCGGCAGTTCCTTGAGGATAAAAGCCAAGGTCTTGCCGTCGGTTGCCTGATGGCTGGCGATCGATGCGGCAATGTAACTTTGTGCTATGCCGTTGGCCACGCCCGTGGCAACCGAGGCATTGCCGTCGTTGTAGGTAATACGCACCACGCCCGTGTCCTTGCCGTCGTCGACAACTTTGAGGTCGCGTTGGAAGCGCGTCACGGTATTCACCGCATTGGACTTGCTCACCGTAAAGTGCGTGCCCGGCCTAGCCACCAATTGATTCACCAATAGCGAGACACCATCGGCTTGTGCGGTTTGTCCTACTGTGCCAATCAGAACTTGATGGCCGCTGCCATCGAGCAGTGCATATTGCTTGTTGTCCAGTGCCTTGAGCTCGAACTTCTCGTCTTCCATTAACTCGGGAACATTGAACGAGCCAATATCGATCTGCTCGCCACCCCAGGCGAAGGAATCCAAACCGAGCCAGGCGCGCGACGGCTGGCCGGCGGTGGCGAATTTTGCGGCAAGCGCTCCCAGTATCGGGAATGTGTGCGGGTGGGCCACCACATCGAACTTGTATTGTTGAATCACGGGTTCAAGCACCGACCGACTTTGCATGATGGAAATTTCGGCGTCGGTTGGCGGTGCGGTCGGCTGCGATACAACTTGGCCCTGTGGCGCAATACCGAAGGCATTCGCCTCGGGAGCATCGACTCGAACCAATACATCGGACGAATAAATCGGTGTGGCGAGCAGTGCGTAGGCCACCGCGATTGCCGTCACGGCTGCTGCGATACCGATAACTTCCCATAGGTGATTGCGTAGCAAGCGCAACACGTCCCGCGCACTAGGTTGTAGGTCGCCCGAAGCGACTCGAGGCAACGCCGGACTATTGGGATGCATATTCACGTTGAGATTCCTCGTAGGTCGAGTGCTGCAGAGTGGAAAAAGCCGGATAGAGTGTTCATATCAGCGTCCAATGGTGCCAAGCAGGTACAGGCTTTCCGCAGTCGGTATCAATTGACTCATCATGCGGTTAAAGCGCGTCAGGCTGGCGGTGCCGACATAGACGATGTCCAGCGGTTGCAGTTGGAACTCCGACGTCAGCAAAATCGCGTCGACCTGGGTCATATCGAGTCGATATAGCGACGGCTCGGTAGGATTGCTGATGTTTCTGCGTATCACATAGATCTGGCGCGGATCCGCACTGTTTGCGTCGACGCTGTTGACACTGGCGATGGCATCCGCAAGTGTGAGGCGACCCTTGTTCATCAGCAGTGACTGAGGTTTCATGACCTCGCCCAATACAAATACGCGGCTTTCGCTGTTATCGGGTACGTTGATGGTGTCGCCATTTTTCAGCACCACGTTCTGATTGGTCTCACCTCTGCTGAGCGCCGCATTGATATCGAGCGACGTGGTTTTGCCGTCGCGGGTCAATTGCACGCGTTGCAAATCGGCATTGGCATTGGCGCCGCCCGCGCGTGCGATGGCGTCGACAACTCTGAGCGGCTCATCGTTAATCGGCAGATCGCCGGGATTTTTCGTCGCGCCTGTGACCTGTATTTGTTGACTACGATAGCGCAAGATGTGCACCGCGAGCTGGGGATTCAGAACGTTGTGCGACAGGTCTTGGGTTAGTGTGATGGTGACTTCGGCAATAGTTCTGCCGGCCGCCTGGACGTGTCCTACGGTCGGGAAATAAATCGTGCCGTCGTTGTCGACGCGCTGACCTCCGGCATCGACTTCGACACCATTGGTTCCGACCGGTCCTTTACCGTTTGCGCCAAGAGGGGCATCGGTGGCCGCGCCGCCGGCCGAAAGCTCCGGGTGATTCCATACCGTCACGCCGACGATGTCGCCTACGCCAATTCGGTAATCACCTGTGCTGGGCGCAGGATCATCTGCAAACGGTGCGGGTAGGTGGGTGTCGGCATGGACCTGCGCCTCGATGATCTGCGGGGTGATCAAGGCCACCGGGTAGACCTTGGTGCTGGGTTTGGTGCTTAAGTCGTCTTGCATGCGCGAGGCGTCGAGATTCGGCCCGGGTGTTGACGCGCAACCGGCCAACAGGCCGATGCACGCCGCGATACTAAGAGTGGATCTGATCGACATAGATTTTTTTCCTTAGAACATTCTTCAATTCGATTGGCTTATACGCCGTCGCGGAGTCTTGAGCGGCTCAAAACGCGTTGCGTCCGATAAAGCCTTTAAAGACAGTGATCAGAATGATTTTTATGTCGAACCAGAAAGACCAGTTCTGGATGTAGAACAGATCGAATTTCACGCGAGTCTCCATTTTTTCTAGCTTTCTGGTCTCGCCGCGATATCCGTTGACTTGCGCCCAACCTGTGATGCCGGGCTTGATGCGGTAGCGATACATATAACCGTCGACCAAATCCTTGTACAAGTTGTCATGCTCAATAGCATGCGGACGCGGACCGACCACGGACATCTCACCTAGTAAGACATTGATAAATTGCGGTAGTTCATCGAGACTGGTCCGGCGCAGGAATGCACCGATAGGTGTGATTCTGGAATCGTTGCGGCCGGCCTGGATCAGTTGACCAGGCTTGCTCGTATGCAATTTCATGGTACGAAACTTGAAGATGGAAAAATTCTGTCCATCTATGCCTTTACGTTTTTGCCGGAACAGGAAAGGCCCCGGCGAGGACAGCTTGACAAGCAGGCCGAGTACCAACAGCAGGGGCGACATCGGAATCAGCACAAGCGCTGCGAACACCCGGTCGAATATGAGCTTGGGCCAGAGTTCGGGTTCGCTAATCGGGCTGGCGGTGAGGTTGATGGCGGGCATGCCGAGCACATCCGTGACCGAGTGATTAAACAGGGCCACACTGCGAATGTCCGGCAGAAAGCGTAAATCGACGAAATCGTGACGGAATTCCCGGACGAAGCGCTGGATCGTGTGTTCTTCCGAGAGCGGCAAGGCTAGCCAAATTTCATCTATCTCACGGTCGCGTACTCGTGCGGCCAGTTCATCGAATTGCGTGACGACTTCGACGCCGGAGACCCGGTGCCCTTGCGGCGCGTTTTCATCGAATAGGCAGCGTGGCGTGAAGCCTGCCTGAGCCGAGTTGTCGATCTGGTTCAAGATCATTCTGCTGTAGCTTTCCGGCCCGACGATCACGACCGACTTTTGATTCATGCCCTTACCGCGCAGCTTGCGCAGCGCCAAATGTACCAGCAACTTTTCGACAATCAGTAAGACACATGAAATCAATGTCGCATACCCAAGCCACAAGCGCGAGATTGCGTCGCTGCGGTGCAGTGTAAAGGCAAAAAATAAGCCGATTACAGTCACCACAGCCCACGCGCCGATCACGCGCCATAGCAAGTGCGACAAGGGATGTCCACGCCACGATTGATAGACGCCGAATGCCGGAAACAGCAATAGAACCAAGGCGCAATCAAAGGCGATGATAAATTTTTCGGGGTCGGCTAAGTTGACCGGCGTGCCGTAGCGAAGCATATGAGCCAGTAACGCTCCGATCGCAACCAGCAGTACGTCCAATGCCCGTGAGGAGATGCTTAGTTTTAACATGCTGAACGCTCCGTCAAATTGCTTACCATTGGATGGTGCGAGCCGGTTGGCGTGAAATCGACACAGGAATCGCAGCATGTACTGTGCTTGCAACGGCATGCTGGTGTTCGGTGCGTCCCGGCAACAGTCGCTGAAATTCGCCTTTAATGATGCTGTAACACTCGCAGGTGCGTTCTTCGAGGCCCTCGCGATCGGACACGGTAATGCGGCCGCGGTGGCGGCGAATCAATCCCGCCGACTCCAGATTTCCAGCCGCTTCAGTAACACCTTCGCGGCGCACGCCCAGCGTGTTGGCAATCATTTGCTGGGTTGTGACAAGTTCATCTCCGGGCCGACGATCGTGTGCCAGCAGTAACCAGCGGCACAATTGTTCGTCAACGGAATGGCGCCGATTGCATAAAGCGCTCTGCGCAATTTGTGTCATCAAGGCCTGGATATACAGCAGCATCAAGCGATTGATCACCGGCGAATGTTCGAATTCTGTTTTGAAATGCTGCGCGTTCATCGCGTAGCCATATCCTTCCGCGGACACTTCAATTCGATTTGGCATGGCGTTACCGCCTGTCAGTGCCGGCACGCCCGCAATCCCTTCATTGCCTACTGCTGCGACTTCAATGCTGGCTCCGTCTTCCATCAGGCACAGCAAAGAGATCACCGCCGTGGTCGGGAAGTACACCGACTTGATCACTTCCCCCGAGTCCGACAAGAGCTGACCGCATTTCAGATGAACCCTCCGTAGATGCGGCGCAAGGGAACGCAGTTCCGATATCGGCAGTGCCGCCAATAGGTGGTTGTTCGACAAATCATCTAGTAAGTTCAGCATATTTAATTCCGCCAAATTGCTCGGTCTAAAGCAGGCAACCGAAGAAGGGGTCAGGGGGCGTATGCGCAATGCCGTCGTTGTTACCTGCTCTGTGGAGGTTATTACCGACTCAAGTGACGCAAACGTTCAAATGCTTAGCCAGATCGCTGATGGAGCGTGTTGCGTAATGGAACTGCTACAACGTGTAGCGACAATCGTGCCAGGCTTGTCAAGCCGCTGATTTCGTAGGGAATAAAAAATATTTGCGTGGGTGACGCGGTGGAATTGGCCCGAAACGTCTCATAGATGAATCGCGTAAACCCGTATGCCGTACCGCAGTACGAAATTCATCGTCCTGCGGGTTGGCTAGAGCGCGCTGTATGCATCGAATTCAGGGGCGATGCCGACTTGGGCGCAAGCCGATAATTTTCTGAGCAAGATCGCGACAAGGTTGGTTTTATCCTGGTCGATCGAACATAAATGTCGCATTGGTGAGACGCAATTTTTTATCGATACGAAGATTGCAATGCGATAGAAAAATCGAGTTTCGCATTACTTATAAAGTTCAACGGCATACATCCATTTGTGTAAGTGATTGTGAGAAAAAATGATGGTCGCTGTGCGACATCGGTACGCTTCCGAACAGAGGAAGTGCTTATGCCAGCGTAGTGTTGGGTCACGGCATCCATTCGGGAGGTCGAAGTGTGCGGGGCTTCCGGATACTGTTGCAACATAACCCGATTCAGGCTACGGGCCCGTTTTAAAGAGGAGCCATCATGGAATGGAAATGCAGTGAATTCGAGCATTTGACAACGAACGAGTTGTATTCGATTTTGCGTGTACGCAGCTCGGTATTTGTTGTCGAGCACGCGCGTATCCATCTCGATATCGATGACAAAGACGACACAGCACTACATGTGTTTGCAATTGAACCGGAGCTCGATGCCGGTCCCGACACGCTGAAAATCGCGGCTTATGCGCGCCTCTTGCCTGGCGACGAGCACGATCCTGAGATCATCATCGATAAGGTCCTGACGACCGCTAAACGTCGCGACGACAACACCCATGATTTGCTGGTGACTCATGCCATGGCCGCGGCACAAACGGTATGGCCCGGTCATCCGATTCATATAAACGTGGCTACGTATCAGGAGGACATCTACGCGAGCTTTGGCTTTCGCAAAGCGATAGGTCCCTTTCTCGAGCACGGCAAACCGTACATAGGCATGGTGCTGCGGAGTACTGATACGAGCCAAACCGAAGCGCGCAACGCACTGGCGGTGCAGTTAGGTTTGGTATCCGGCAATCTGCACGAGATTGTCGATGAGGCGCCAAGTGAAACCATCAATCATCTGAGGATCGTGCAATGAAAACCCAAGTTGAAGACGCAAATAAAGATACCACTATCGGCGCGAGCCAGAACCGTCAGATCGTACTTCAGCCGGTAATTCTCGCAGGTGGTTCGGGCACACGCCTATGGCCCCTGTCGCGCGAGCAGTTTCCCAAGCAATTAATTGGGCTGCTGTCCGACGAAACGCTGTTGGAGTCGACCGCGCGCCGACTCGACGGATTGGTCGGCACAGCGGCTATGGCTGTGATGGTGGCTGAAAAAACTATTCTTGTGTGCGGGGAAAGTCATCGCTTTATGAGTGCGGAGCAGTTACGCCGGGTGGACAAGCCCGCCCATATTGTGCTGGAACCGGCAGCACGCAACACGGCGCCCGCGCTCACGGCCGCGGCGCTTGCGGTACGCGCCGATGGCAGTGATCCCGTGATGGTGGTGATGCCGGCGGACCATCTGGTTACCGATACGGAGGCTTTCAAGACCGCCGTGATCAGTGCCGCCACCCATGCTGCAGATGGTGCGATCGTGACGCTTGGTGTTGTGCCGCGTCGCGCGGAAATCGGTTACGGCTATATCAAAGTCGGCGCGCCATTTGGTGCAAACGGCACGCATGTGATCGATCGCTTTGTCGAAAAACCACATCAAGAACTGGCCGAACGTTATTTGCAATCGGGCGAGTATTGGTGGAATAGCGGTATCTTTGTCGTACGCGCATCGGTCTGGTTAGCCGCGATCGAGGCTTTGCGCCCGGAGATTTTCACTGCATGCCAAGCCGCGTACACGGAAGGTGTGGTCGATGGTCCTTTCTTCCGTCTCGATTCCTCGGCGTTCGAAGCCTGCCCGGTCGACTCGATCGATTACGCCGTGATGGAACAGCTTTCCGTCGATGGCGCTTTCCCGGGTGTTGTGGTGCCGCTGATTGCCGGTTGGTCGGACATCGGTTCCTGGGACGCCATTTGGGAGGTCATGCCGAAAGACCATGACGGCAATGTAGGGCGCGGTCGCGTCATCTTCGAGGATACCAACTCGAGCTTTGCACATTCGGAGGGTCGCTTGATTGCTTGCCTAGGTTTGCGCGATGTCGTGGTGGTGGAAACCCCGGACGCGATTCTGGTCGCAGATAAGCATCACGTTCAGAACGTCAAAGCCCTGGTTAGCCGTATCAGACTTGAACAGGGTGACGATGAGGTCGCGAACCATCGCAAGGTGCACCGTCCTTGGGGATACTACGACTCCATCGACAGTAGCGAGCGGTTCCAGGTCAAGCGCATTGTGGTCAATCCAGGAACTAGTCTTTCGCTACAAATGCATTACCATCGCGCCGAACATTGGATCGTCGTGCGTGGAACCGCCAAAGTTGTATGTGGGGAAGAAGTTTTTCTGCTGACCGAAAATCAATCGACATTTATTCCGCTAGGCACCACGCATCGGCTCGAAAATCCAGGAAAAACGCCGCTTGAAATTATCGAAGTGCAATCAGGCAGCTATCTGGGCGAGGATGATATCGTTCGATTCGAAGATAACTATGGGCGAGTTGCGACGAATTGAAACCGGCTTTATTTGCAGCGGGTGACTTAAGTTTTCGGGTGTGCGCAGTGCTTGACGCGTTGTTTCAGTGAAGCCTGTGCTACGCCTGACCGAGAATTAACTTATTGTGTCATTGTTCCGGATAGTCGATCAATGTGTGCAGTTGCTGATCGGCCTGCAAGGCATCTTGCTCAACCGGTTTCACGTATAAGTCCGGTCGCCGTATTGCCGCGACATCGCCGCCGTCGACGGGCCGAATGCCGTCAGAAACCACGGTGGCCAACACGCTGCCACTTGCTAAGGATTCCTGTGGTTTTGCGCTTAGGCCGTGCGTCTGCATCAACCGATACAGGGTGGCTCGCGAAATGCCCAGCTCTTGCGCCACCAAATTGAGGCGGTTGCGATGGCGCAGCAAAGCGCTTTCGATCGCGTGACGCTCGGCCGCTTCGCGGGCGTCGACCAGAGTGCAGGCTTGATCATCGACAGATTGTTCCAATTCGAGGTCCGCGGGCGTGATGACACGGCCCTCGGTCATGACAATGGCGCGTCGTACCCGATTAATTAATTCACGGATATTGCCCGGCCATTGGTAGCTGTACATCGCGCGGATCGCGGCTTCCGAAAAGCCGCGAATTCGCCGTGGACTATCGGCGCGAAAACGCTCCAGCATATGATGGGCGATGATCTCGATGTCGCGGCCGCGGGCGCGTAGGGGCGGCTCTACCAAGCGCAAGACGCAAAGCCGGTGGTAAAGGTCGGCGCGAAACGTACCCTTGCGCACGGCGTCTTCGAGTTTGACATGGGTTGCGGAAATCACTCGGACATCGACGGGAATGGGTTCATGAGAACCTAAGCGCTGGATTTTTCGTTCTTGGAGGAAGCGCAACAAACCCACTTGGCTTTCCAGCGGCAAATCGCCGATTTCGTCGAGAAATAAGGTGCCGCCGTGAGCTGATTCAACGTGACCGATTTTCCGTTGCTGCGCGCCGGTGAAAGCGCCTTTTTCATATCCAAATAACTCCGACTGCAGCAGTGCGTGAGGAATTGCACCACAGTTGATCGCCACAAACGGCCCTTTCCTGCGGATCGAGCGACGATGAATCGCGGCCGCGGTCAATTCCTTGCCGGTGCCCGACTCGCCATACACCAGTACCGGTGCATCCGTATTGGCGACTTTACCGATCGAGCGAAATAAAGCCTGCATGGCCTCGCAGCTGCCTATCATTTCGTCTTCGTCGGCCGGCGCGGCTTCAATCTCGGCGCGGTCGAGCGTGATCATGCCGTGCGCATGATCGATGGATTCGACGATGCGCTGGGCCGAGCAAGGCAGCGTCACAAAATCGAAAAAATAGAGACGTATTAGGCGGCGAACCAAGCGCTGATCTAACTGGGTTTCCGACACCGTGGTGACCCAACCCATTCCCGGCATGGTAAAAATCACTTCGAATGCGGCGATCTGCTGTGGCGTGTAGCCGCTGTTGAAGTCAAATAGCCCGACTGTGGAGGGCTCTTTGGCCAGAAGCCGCTGGGCGTCGCGCGGCAATTCCACAGTCGATACCGACCAGCCCTGCTCGCACAACAAGGCCTGCAATTCCGGGTCCGGTGTTCGCGACACGTAGAGAAGATGCCCCCAAGGGTCTTTGTTCATTCCATAGGTCCTTCGTCGGGTGGTGTAATTGATTCTCCTTGGCTCTTTTTCGAACAAAGCCAGGCGGGCGAGCCTACGCGTTGTAACGAATCAAGGGAGGTTCGCGCGCCGGTACGATCTGTTATCAACACACATCCTTTGTACGGTTTCTCCGGGTATCTTGTGACTTCGGCGCATACAATCCGCCGAAAAAATAATCTACCGCATCGCGCGAATATGCGATGGCAGCGGCATCTGTCGGTGAATGTGCGCCCACTGACCGGTCGCTGCGCGCCGGGTTCACGAGGGAGCCATCCTCCAATTTACTAAGAGGACTTCCTTCGGGCGCACCCCAAGAGTGCTTCCTACGGGCGAAAACGGAGGGCGGCCCTGCGCGTTCTTGAGGGGCTGTCAATGATGCCGGGCTAAGGACGCGCTGTTATTGCCACTTTTGCGCGATGAAAGCTATTTGAAAGATCAGGTGGCATAATTCCCATAGCCAGGGTTGGAACGGGACACTGTGCGTGAGTTCCATTTCGATACACAATGAAACAAGGCCGGTCGATTGGCCGGGTGTAGCGCCCGACGGAATGCTTGGCACGGATTCTTCGGAGCCTTTGCCAACGGGGCTCTGCAACGGCCGGGAGTCGATTGGGTTTAGAACGACCTTGCCGAAACGCTTTGACGATTACGCTATATCAGTGGAGTAGATCGGACAGTCTTGACTAGCCGGATGTGCTGTTTGTTCCAAATCAACAAAGCTTACAAATATTTGGCTTACTTTGTGGGCTTGTCATAAACTGTGCTACGTGGTGATTTTTCGCATGTTCTGTTTGTGCATTTTCGATTCCCATTTTTTCGGCACCCTAAAGCCTGCCATGCGAGCCTGCCATGCGATCTTTATCCGCCTATCTTTGTACCTTGCTCATGGCCGTCGTGGCGATGGTGCCGGCTTCCGCTGCCTGGGGGAGTGCCGTCAGCGTTGAAGCATCGAGTGTCAACATAGCGCTTCCAGCCGCGCCGGTGAACCCCGGCCCTGGGCGCGGCTTTACTACGATGGCCCCATGGGTCACGTATTACGGTGAAAGCACCACCACCAATCTGGCGACCTTGGCCAGCACCTTTCGCGTGATCAATATCGATGTGGACCCAGCCGGCACATTCACGCCGGCTCAAGTAACGCAATTGAAGAATAAGGGCGCGAATCGGGTTTTAAGCTACATGAATATCGGATCCTGTGAAAGTTTCCGTACCTATTGGAAAAGTGTGCCGACCGGTTTTGAGTCGTGCGAGGCCAATACCGCGGCTCAACTAGGCAAATACAACGGCTACGCAAACGAAGTTTGGATGAACCCAGCGAACGCCGCTTACCAAAATCTCATTCTCAATTATGTGGCGCCGCGACTGGTGGCCCAGGGCATCGATGGGTTTTTTCTCGACAATATGGAGATTGTCACTCATGGTACGGCGACGACTAACGGCCCCTGTAACGCAGCCTGCAGTCAAGGTGGCTTGAATCTGGTCGGCCTGTTGCGTGCAAAATATCCCAAGTTGTTGATTGTGATGAATAATGCCACCAGTTCAGTGACCCTCAACGGTTCCGCCAACGGGACGCCCTTTGCCAATTTGCTGGATGGGATCGTCGCGGAGTCGGTGTATCTGCCAACTTACAATGGCGAAAGCGAGCAGGCGCTCGAGAACTGGACTGGGCGAAAACTCAAACCGGGCGGGCTGTCGTTTTTTATCGGCACCCTCGATTACGTGACAGCCTGTACTCAAGCCAACGCCAATACCGCGCGTACCGACTACACGCGCAGCCGTTCACTGGGTTTTAGTCCCTATGTGGCAACATCAAGCTTGCAAGCGGTATGCTATTGGGGCTTCTAAACTAGAGGATCCCCAGCATGAAAACCAAAGCCGCCATCGCATGGCAAGCCGGCAAGCCGCTGACCATCGAGGAAGTCGATCTAGAAGGGCCGCGCGCCGGTGAGGTGCTGATTGAAGTGAAGGCCACAGGTATTTGCCATACCGACTACTACACGCTCTCCGGCGCCGATCCGGAAGGCATTTTTCCGGCCATACTTGGCCACGAAGGTGCGGGCGTGATCGTCGATGTAGGCCCAGGCGTGACGACGCTTAAAAAAGATGATCATGTGATTCCGCTCTACACCCCGGAATGCCGTCAGTGCAAATTTTGTCTATCGCGCAAAACCAATCTATGCCAGGCCATCCGCTCGACCCAGGGCCGCGGGCTGATGCCCGATGCGACCTCGCGTTTCTCGCTCGACGGCCGTCCCTTGTTCCACTATATGGGCACCTCGACGTTCTCGAACTATATTGTTGTGCCGGAAATCGCGGTTGCCAAAGTGCGCGAAGACGCCCCATTCGACAAAATTTGCTACATCGGTTGCGGCGTCACAACGGGGGTTGGCGCCGTGGTGTACTCGGCTAAAGTCGAGGCGGGCGCCAACGTAGTGGTATTCGGTTTGGGCGGTATCGGGCTGAATGTGATTCAAGGTGCGAAGATGGTCGGAGCCGACAAAATCATCGGTGTCGATATCAATCCGCGCAGGATGGAACTCGCGCGGAAGTTCGGCATGACGCACTTTATCAATCCCAAGGAAGTGCCGAATGTGGTGGACCATATCGTGCAACTGACCGACGGTGGGGCTGACTATTCGTTTGAATGCATCGGCAACACCACGGTCATGCGCCAAGCGCTGGAATGCACACACAAGGGCTGGGGCCAGTCATTTATCATCGGGGTGGCCGCGGCCGGCGAGGAAATCAGCACCCGTCCGTTCCAACTGGTCACGGGGCGTGCCTGGAAAGGCTCGGCATTTGGCGGTGCGCGCGGGCGTACAGATGTGCCCAAGATCGTCGACTGGTATATGGAGGGCAAGATCAATATCGATGACCTGATTACGCACCACCTGCCCTTGGAGCGTATCAACGAAGGCTTCGATTTGATGAAAAGCGGCGACTCGATTCGTTCGGTGGTCGTGTATTGAGCGCCCCGGCATTTTCTTGAGAATCGGATGCGCGGACGCGACGCCGCGCTATCGCCTGGCGGACTGGATTAGAATACGCTCCCAGTGCAAGTTTTTACGGCGGGGGCGAACGGGCCTCTGCGCTTGTATTTCCTTCTTTTCCCCGCTTTGATAGAAAATGATGCCCATGACTGAACCCGCCTGCGACGAAACTGCCTGCAGTGTGATCTCCGCACAGGCGGTCGATATAGCAGAACGGCATCTTCGCGATGTTCTGGCGATTGCCATCGAGCATAGCGACAGCCGTGCCGCGGTGGTTGTGTCGGACGCGCAGTGCGAGCTTGCCGCGACGCTGACCGAGGCGTACCGGCGCTGTATTCCGAATGCGCAGTTTATCGATTTCGACTCGACCACGCCGGAAGCCATTCTGGCGATCTTTGAGCCGTTGGTGGCGGGCGACCTGGTGGTGCTGATTCAATCGAGCAATTTCCGCCTTGGGCCTTACCGGATTCGGGTCGAGCTGTTCAAGCGTGCGCTCAAGGTGGTCGAGCATCCGCATTTGAAACGCATGCCCGGAGAGCAGGCGCTGTATTACCTCGATTCGCTGGCCTACGACCCGGCGTATTTCCGCGGTGTCGGATATGCACTTAAGGAGCGTATCGATCGTGCCCGCTGCGGCATGGTCGACAGTGGCGGCGAGCAATTGGTGTTTGCCGCCCCGTTTGAACCGTCCAAATTGAATATTGGCGATTACACCGGCATGACCAATGTCGGCGGGCAGTTCCCCATCGGTGAAGTGTTTACCGAGGCCCTTGATTTAGAGACGGTGAGCGGGCGGGTGCGCATTTTTGTATTTGGCGACACCTCGTTCTCGGTCAATCAACCGGAACGGCCCATCACTTTGGTCGTGACTAAAGGCCGGGTAACAGATGTGATCGACTCGACGCCGGACTTCGACCAGGTGCTGGCCGAAATTCGCGCCGATGAAGGCGAGATATGGGTGCGCGAGCTCGGTTTTGGCATGAATCGGGCTTTTACCCGAGATCGCACCGTGACCGATATCGGCTCCTACGAACGGATGTGCGGGATTCATTTATCGCTGGGGGCCAAGCACGGCGTTTATGCCAAAGCCAATATACGACGCGCCATTGCTCGGTATCACGTCGACGTTTTCGTCGATACGCATACGGTGACGCTCGATGACGAACTGGTGTATCAAAACGGCGCTTGGCAAGTTTGATGAACCGCCTGCCGGCGCCCGCCGGTCTTTTTCCTGTTGATCGCGCATAGGGCTAACGTGCTGGGACGATACATTGCAAGCTGGTTTGACCGGCGAGGTCTATTGTTTCAAAGCCTGCTCGGCTATCTCTGGGTGATTGTATTGATCCCCGCCGGCGTCTACTGGTCGTATAGCTATACTGAGCGCAGCGGCATCGAGACGATCCGTGAGGCGGCAGTGCATCGCGTCGATATTGACGAAAATACGCTGACCAGCGAATTGGCGCGCTACAACTACTTGCCTTCCTTGCTGAATCTCAATCCCGAGATTGTTCGTCTGCTGCAGGAGCCGGCTAACACGACCTTAAATGCACAGGTGAATCGCTATCTGGCGGCCGTGAACCTCGGGGCTCACTCCAATACCCTGTACATCATGGATCTGCACGGCCGGACGCTGGCGGCCAGTAATTGGGATCAAGCCCACAGCTTTGTCGGGGCAAATTTTGCTTACCGCCCTTATTTCCAGGATGCGCTGGCCAGCGGCGCCGGGGCGTTTTACGGCTTGGGCACGACCAGCAAGGAAGCCGGTTATTTCTATGCCGAGCGGATTTACGCCGGCGATAAAATGATCGGCATTGCCACGGTTAAAATCACCCTCGAACAAATCGAGCAGGTCTGGCGGCGCGCGTCCA
>Ga0302178_10000453_pt1 | contig 37565 bp, 32 predicted proteins | sample I_Palsa_E1_3_FD_198790 | JGI IMG/M metagenome (GOLD analysis project Ga0302178, IMG submission 198790) | Peat permafrost microbial communities from Stordalen Mire near Abisko, Sweden - I_Palsa_E1_3 | ecosystem: Environmental > Terrestrial > Soil > Palsa > Peat permafrost | place: Sweden... | reverse complement strand
GACAGCGACGCCACGTTCTCGTCCTACGGCGATGAGGAGACCATGGACGATGTGGCCGCCCTGATCTCCGAACTCGGCGGCCCCGCCGTTATCGTCGGTAACTCCATGGCGGCCGGCTCCGCGGTCCTGGCCGCGGCTCAGCGGCCCGAGCTCGTGTCCGGCCTGGTGCTCGTCGGGCCGTTCGTCCGCAACCCCGCGGTGGGCGCCGGACGGCGCGTCCTCCTGCGCGTCGCCATGGCCCCGCTGTGGGCGGCCATCTCCTGGAAGTCCTACCTGCCGAAGCTGTATGCGGGCCGGCGGCCCGCTGACTTCGGTGAGTACCGCGACCAGGTCGTGGCGAGCCTGCGCCGGCCGGGCTACGCGCGGGCGTTCTCCCTGACCACGCGCACCAGCCACGCCTCAGCGCAGGCGCGGCTGGCCGGGGTCACCGCCCCGGCCCTGATCGTGATGGGCGAGCAGGACCCCGACTTCGGCGATCCGGCGGGGGAGGCGGCCTGGATCGCGCACGCCATCCGCGCGCAGGTCGTCATGGTGCCCGAGGCTGGGCACTATCCCCAGTCGCAGCGGCCCGACATCACGACCGCCGCCGTCCTGCGCTTCCTGGCCACGGTGCATGGCGCCATCGGTAACGGCGGCGCTGTTCATCCCGGATGATGGTGCGAAGGCCTGGCCGCCGGGCGGCCAGGCCTTCGCCGGCCGGCTGAACCCGTGAAATCGTTGATGAGTTCGGCCAGGCGAACCGCGCGATCGCTCTGCACCGCATGGCCGGCGCCATCGACGGCTTCGATTCGCGCGCTGGGCTGGCGGCGCAGGAAAGCCGCCTTGTCCTCGTCAGTGACGACGCCGGACCTGCTGCCGTATACGAGCATGACAGGAACCGAGATCCGCGACAGATCGTTCCACAAGCTTTCGCTCAGCGACTCACGGGTGGCGGCCGGGGCGGGCTGGCCGAAGCCTTCCTGGTCGTACCGCCAGGCCCACCGGCCATCGTCGAGCCGGCGCGCGTTGTGCAGAATGCCCGGCCGCAGCGACTCGACCGGGCGGCCCGGGGCACGGGCGGCGGTCGCCTCGAGCATCTCCTCGAAGCTCGCAAAGGTTCGCTGCGCCCCGATCAGCCCGACTGCCCCGTCTCGCTGCTCCACTCGCTGCGGGCCGCGGTTTACCGCTCCGGGCGTGATGTCAATGACGACGACGCAGGCCAGCGCGGCATCGCTGGCCGCGGCGAGACGGATTGCGGTCAGCCCGCCGAGCGACATGCCGACCAGCGCCCGCGGTGCCGCGGGAAGACGATCCAGCCACTCGCCGATCAAGCCGGCGTTTGCGGGCGGCCGGTAGTCCTTGTCCTCGCGCCAGTCGGAATGGCCGTGCCCCGGCAGGTCAATAGCGATGGCAGGACGGTCAAGCGCCATGGCGACGGAGTCCCAGGTGTGGGCATTCTGGCCGGCGCCGTGCAAAAAGACCAGCTCCGGTGCCTCGGTGCCCCATACCAGTCCGCTCAACCGGCCCGCGCCGAGGCAGACTGATTCCCGGCGCACCGCGGGACGGCCGCGCCACGGAATGCCCTCGAACGCTGAGTAGCGTTCCAGGAAGCTGAACTCGTCATAGTCCTGGTCCGCGGCCTCGCCCGGTTCTGGCTGGCTCACACTGCCTCCGTCTCGTGCGCGAGCCCGGTAGCGACCGCACAGGCCGCATCTTGACAAGACGGCCAGACCCACAGAGGATGGGACGTTGTTGGAGTGTTCCCTAACTATCAAAGTATAACAGATCCCGGGCCGGTGCGGCCGGCGCGCCCATGCGGCCGGTGAAGATACTGCGCCGGCGCCGGCTGGGTGAAACGGGAGCGGCCGCGTCGTTTCCCTCGTTAACTCTTCTGCGCCGAAGGTGGCCAAATGCCGAAGCAGTCGCCAATTCCCGACGATCTGGACAAGCCGTTCTACGAAGCCGCGAACCAGGGCCGACTGGTCCTGCAGTACTGCGCGGCCGATGACCGGTGGCAGTATCCGCCGGAACCTGTCTGCGCTCAGTGCGGCTCGGCTGAGAACCTTTCCTGGCGGCAGGCAGATGGCAGCGGCACGATTTATAGCTACGGCGTGATATACGACACCCCGATAGCGTCACTGCAGCCCGATCAGCCTTTCAACTGCGCCGTCATCGAGCTGGACGAATGCCGGGAAATCAAGTTCATGTCACATTTGCCGGGAACTCCCGCGGGGGAGGTTCCCATCGGAGCTCCGGTGACGGTCATCTTTGAAGAAACTCCCGCGACCGGGCAGAAAGTTCCCGAATGGCAGATCGTTGAATCGTAGCCGGCTAGTTCGCCCGAGAGGACAGCGCGCATGACCGCCCCGACCATTTACACATCCGCCGCCGCGATGTACCGGACCACCGACGGCCTTGGCCCGTGGCCGTATCGGGGAAAGGTCGCTGCCGTCGGCATCGGGCACTCTCCGACGATGCGGCGCTGGGACGGCGACCCGCAGACGAGCATCGGAGCCTGGTGCATCCTCGCGGTCCGTCAGGCAATCGCGGATGCCGGCGTCTCACCCGACCAGGTGGACGGCCTGGTGTTCGACCCGGGGACCTCGACCGGGGCGTACTGGCCGGCGGACCAGCCGGTTCCCGAGGACTTCCTCGCCGCCTTCGAGCAGACGAGCGACCCGATGGACGGGCTGGCGCAGCTCAGCCCCGAGTGGCTGCTGAAGAACATGCCCGAGCTGACGAACGTCAAGTTCGTCATGCTCGCTTCCCATTGCATGTCGATGGCAGTGGCCGCAACGGTCGAGGCAGTGGGCAGGGGCCTGACAAACGTCTGCATCGCCCTCAAAGGCTGGCACAACTTCGCCGGGCGCTATTACCACAGCGGGCCGAACGCCCTCCCGACCGTGTCCGGGCCGGGCAAGCACACCCCGCAGAGCTGGGCGGGCCCTACTAGCTACGGCACTGCGATGCAGTTTGAGCGGTATACGCACAAGTACGGCGGCTCCCACGACATGATGGCTCCCTTCGTAGTGAACTCGCGGGGGAACGGGCTGCTCTTCCCGGAGGGTTACTTTGCCCAGCACCGGAATACGCCGATCACGGCCGAGGATTACCTCACGACGCGATGGATCGCCAAGCCGGCGAACCTTTTCGACAATGACATGCCGATCCACGCCACGGCCGCCTACGTTTTTACCACCGCCGAGCGCGCACGCGACCTTCAGCAGCCGCCCGTCTACGTGCTGGGACACGGGGGCGGCGGAACAGTCCGTGGCGATTCCTATTCTCCGATCGCGTCGCGCAGTTCCGTCGAGACGCTGGAGGAGGCGCAGGCTAACGCGGCGTCGACGGCTCGGCGCGTCTACGAAGCGGCGGGCGTGTCAGCGACCGACATCCAGTTCGAGAACTGCTACGACGGGTTCAGTCTTTTCCATGTCTTCTGGATCGAGGGCTTCGGATTCGCCGGGGTCAAGGAGGGTGAGTGCCTGGACTTCTTCCAGACTGACATCAGCATCAATGGCCCGAACCCGGTCTCGCCGAGCGGCGGGAACATCGGCAGCGGCCGGACTCGCTTCTGGGGGTGGACCGACACCATCCAGCAGTTGCAGGGCCGCGCCGGGGCCCGGCAGATGAAGATCGACGCACATTGCGGATTGGCTGGCGCCTTCATGCCCATCTGGAGCAACTTCGCCGTCTTCAGCAAGGATCCCGGGTAAACGGGCAGCCAGGGCGGGACCCGTCGGCCCACCATCGCAGCCCGGACCGAATACGTGAACGTCAAGCTGACCGGCGTCAGCAGCTGAGGCGCCCGCATCGCTGTGACTGCCACCCGGCCGCCGCACTACTCGAAGGAAGATTCGCTGTGAATGCCTCAGTTGCAGCTGAAGTCCCCGGCTCCGTCATGATGACTCGCCTGCGCCTGCAGCGCGTCCTCCATCCCCGGAGCATCGCCGTTGTCGGGATGAGTGATGCCTCTGCGTACGCGGGTAGCTTTGCCAGGACGCTCGAGAGCGACGCCGAGCTCTTCTTCGTCCACCCCAGGGAGCAGACCGTCTTCGGCCGGCCGGCTTACCCGAACCTGCGCGAAGTCGGCGTTCCCGTCGACACCGTCTTCAGCCTTGTCTCCGCCGCCCGGACAGTCGGCGTCGTCGAGGAGGCGATCGAGATCGGCGCGGGCGGAGTCGCCACCATGGCCGGAGGCTTCGCCGAGCTGGGCAGAGAGGGCGAGGAGCTGCAGCGTCGGCTGCGGGAGGTGGCCAGCGCCGACGGCATGCCGGTGATCGGGCCCAACGGCATCGGGTTCGTCAACGTCCCGGAAAACCTTGATCTCGCGATGATCAGCTTCGAGCGGCGGCCTGGCGGGTTGTCCGCCGTCGGTCACAGCGGTGCGATGCTGGCGGCCATGGCCGCACCGGCCTTCCGGTCCGGCGGCGTCGGATTCAACCTGCTGATCTCGGCCGGCAACGAGGCGGTCACCGACTCGGCCGATTACCTCGACTTCCTCGTCGAGGATCCGGGCACGAAGGTTATCGCGCTGATGCTCGAGAAGATCAGGCGACCGGAGCTGTTCTTCGCGGCCGCGGCGCGCGCCCTACGAGCCGGAAAGCCGATCGTTGCCATGAAGATGGGGCGGGGAGAGCGAGCCAGGCGCATGGCGGCGTCGCACACTGGAACGCTGACCGGCGATGCGTGGGTCTACGACATGGCCTTCAAGCAGGCAGGGATCCAGGTGGTCGGCGACGTGGACGAGCTGATCGACTGCGTCCAGGTGCTCGAGCAGCTCGGCACGAGCCGCTGGTCACCGATCAACGGCCTTGCCGTCCTGACCATGACCGGCGGCTTCGCGCAGCTCGCGAGTGACCTGGCCGAGGTGGAGCATGTCACCGTGCCGGAAGTCACCCGGCTGAAATCGTGGGTAGGGGAGCGGGTGCCAGGCGCCACCGTCCCGAACCCGCTCGACGCAACGGGTTTCGTCGGTGTCCGCCCGGATCTATGGCAGGACATCATCGAGGAATACTCCGCCGCCGAAGAATTCGACGTCCTGCTCCTGGCCAACCAGCACGCCGACTGGAATTCGAGGGCGGAACCCCACGCTCGCCAGCTCGTGGACGCGGTCAGAAGGAACGGAAAGATCACCGTGCTAGCGCCGCTTGCCGGCAACGCCGGGAAGTGGCTGGACCCGCTCCGCGCTGACGACGTCGCAGTGACAAACGGCCTCCGGTCGACGTTCAAGGCGCTCGCCACGATGAGCCGCTTCATGCGGACCCCTCGGACCGCGGCGGTCCGCGATCCGGCCTCCGTGCCCCCGCTGCCGAGGCCGACGGCTGCCACGCTCGAGGTCGCCGAGGGCCGCATGCTCGGCTTCGACGCAACCATGCAGCTGCTCTCGGCCGCAGGCATCCCGGTCTGCCCTTATCAGCTCACCGACGGCGGCGCGGCAGAAGTGCCGCGGTTCCCCGGCCCCTACGTGGTGAAGCTCGCCGACCTTGCGCACCGCACCGAGCACGGAGCGGTGCGCGTACGGGTGGCCGGGGAGGACCTGGCGCGTATGTGCGCGGAGCTAGCTGAGCTGGCTACCGAGCTCGGCGTGCCGCCTACCGTGGCCGTCCAGCCGATGCTCAGCGGTTACGCAGAAGCCTTTATCGGGATGAACGGGGCGACCGAGCTTGGCCCGGTCGTCGCGTTCGGCCCTGGCGGCGTGTTCGTCGAAGTGCTGAAGCGGGTCAGCGGACGGCTCGCTCCGCTGTCCGCCGACGACGCGGTGGACCTGCTCGATGATTTCGCCGACCTGGGCATCCACGAGGGCATCCGCGGCGGCCCTCCCTGGGACGTCAAGGCACTCGTGCCGATCCTCGAGGCCGCGGGCCGGCTCGTCGCCGGCGGCCGGGATTGGATTGAGTCGATCGATATCAATCCGCTGATACTCACGGCCGAGGGAGTAGTCGCCGTCGACGGTCTGTGCCTGGTGAAGGAAGACCGGCGGAGCTGACCGTAACGCGTTAGTTCAACTGAGGTAGGACCATGGAACTACAGCTCGCCGCCGAGCAGGAGATGTTCGCGGGCACCACCCGCAAGTTCCTCGCGCAGCACATGCCCGTGGCTGAGCTGCGGGCCATGCGCCATGACCCAGCAGGGTTCCCGCCAGACTACTGGCGCCGGGGGGCCGAACTCGGCTGGACCTCCCTGCTGGTCAGTGAAGAGGACGGGGGTGGCGGCATCTCCGCCAGTCCGCTCTCTGACCTCGCCATCGTGGCCTACGAGTTCGGCCGGCACGCCGCAGCCGGGCCGCTCGCAAGCTCAAACGTCGTGGCCGGAGCCTTGTCGCGCGGCGGCAGCCCCGAGCAGCGCAGCGCGATACTTCCCGGTCTGCTGGCCGGCCAGCTAATGGCCACTTGGTGCCTGGCCGAGCCTCGGCCGGACGACGCGTTCGGTACGGTGACAGCACAAGCAGCGGCCTTGGCCGATGGCGTGTGCCTGTCCGGGGTCAAGGCTCCCGTGGAGGGGGCGGCCCAGGCCGCGCAGTTCCTGGTCACGGCGCGTTCCGGCGACGGGCTGACCCAGCTCCTGGTGCCTGCGGACGCCCCCGGCGTGACCATGACCCCGATGCGTTCGATCGACTTGACCCGCCGGTTCGCGGCCGTCCGCTTCGATGATGTCCGGCTGCCCCGATCCGCGGTGCTCGGCGAGGTAGGCAGGGCCGGTTCCGCCGTCGACTGGCAGCTGCGGGTGGCCGTGGCCCTGACGCTCGCCGAGATGGTCGGAACCATGGACCGGGCCTTCGAGATGACCGTGCAGTGGGCGTTTGACCGCTACTCTTTCGGTCGGCCGCTCGCCTCATACCAGGAGCTCAAGCACCGGTTCGCGGACATGAAGTTGTGGCTGGAGGCCAGCCACGCCATCTCCGACGGCGCGGTGCGGGCGGTCGCCGAGGGCGCGCCGAACGCCTGGGAACTGCTGTCGGCGGGCAAGGCGTACGTCGGCTGTCACGGCATCGAACTGTTGCAGGACTGCGTGCAGATACACGGCGGCATCGGCGTCACCTTCGACCACGACATGCACCTGTACCTGCGCCGATTGACCCTCGGCTCCCGCCTGTACGGCAGCGTGGCCGAGCACCGGGAGCGGCTGACCGCCTCGCTTGAGGCGCAAGTGGAGGAGGAATCCGCGGATGACGACCGTCGCTGACGACGCCCACCCCGAGCTCGAGGACGTGGCGAGCTTCAGGGCCCGCGCCCAGGCCTGGATCAGGGAGAACCTCAAGCCGGTCGATCAGCACCCGGGCGAGGTCGCCGAGTTCCGGACCGACCAAGCCGAACTCGCGGAGGTGGCACGCCAGCGGGCCGTCCAGCGGCTGCTGTTCGACGCCGGCTTCGCCGGCATCGTGGTGCCCCGCAAGTACGGCGGCGCGGGCCTGACCCCAGCGCACGCGCGCGTGTTCAACGAGGAGATCGTCGGCTACGACTACCCCTACATGATCCAGGTCGCCAATTTCTCACCATCGATGGCGGTCATCCTGGAGTTCGGCACCGAGGAGCAGAAACTTCAGCACGTGCCGGCGATCCTGAGCGGCGATGAACTCTTCGCCACGTTCCTTTCCGAGCCCAGCGGCGGGTCGGACGCCGCCGGCGCCCGGACGACCGCCGTGCGCGACGGGGACGAGTGGGTGCTGAACGGTTCGAAGATCTGGAGCTCCTTCGCCTGGTGGAGGGACTGGGGGCTCTGTCTCACCCGGACCAACTGGGACGTGGAGAAGCACCGCGGTCTTACTGTCTTCATGGTCCCGATCCGCTGGCCTGGCGTCGAGTTGCACCGTATCGAGATGGCCAACGGGCCCGGCCACTTCTGCCAGGAGTTCTTCACCGACGTGCACATCCCGGATGCCAACCGTATCGGGGCGGTGGACGGAGGCTGGAGCGTCGGAGTGCGCTGGATGTTCTATGAGCGGAGCCGGGAATCCTCGCCCTACATCACCTGGTGGGCCACCGGCGGCGGGATGGCGGGCATGCTGGGCCAGGGTGACCTCGTCCGGCTGGCCCGCCGGTCCGGGCGCATCCACGACCCGATGGCCAGGGACCTGATCGGAGAGGTGCGGGCCGACGCGCTCGTGGCCGAACAGACCGCGACGCGGATTGTCCAGGGGATCCGCACCGGCGACCTGAACGACCAAGCCGCCGCGCTGATCCGGCTGCAACGCGGCGTCAACAGCACCCGGCAGGCCAGCGTGGCGTTCGAGCTGGCTGCCGGGGCCGCCGTGACCTGGGACGAGGCCGACGAGATCCTTGGCCAGCAGGGCTTGGAATTCCTTACGCGGCAGAGTAGCCAGATCGGCGGAGGCACGACCGAGATGGCCCGCAACGTCATCAGTGAGCGGGTGCTCGGCATGCCGCGCGAGCGGGCAGGTGACAAGGACATCGCCTACCGGGACGTTCCCAAGGGGCCGGCCGCTGGCCGCTGACGGGCGTCTGCGATCCGACAAGGCGCGGACAGGCCCCAGGCGCCGTGTGCAACTTGCTATTTGATTATGTCAAAATGATGATAGGAAGGTAACGAGCCGCGGCCCGACGGCTCGGCAGCTGCTCGGCGCAAATGCGGTTTGCTGACATCTGCGCGGAGGAGCGGAGGAGGAGCCGTCAGGTTCGTGAGGAGACATCGTGATCTTGGTCAGCCTGGACATCGACGGCACCCTGGAAGGCGGCGATCCGTCGGGACCCATCCCGCTGGAGTTCGCCCGGCGCCTGCAGGCGCTCGGGGTGCTGGTTGGCAGTTCCTCGGACCGTACGCTCACCGATCAGCGGCGATTCTGGCAGGCCGGGGGAGTCGAGATCGACTTCACCGTGCTCAAGCACCAGCTTCCTGAGCTACCGGGGAAATATGACTGCGGCCGTTACCTGCACATCGGGGACACTAACCAGGACATGTATTTCGCTCGCTTGGCCGGCTTCGAGTTCTGGCATGTGGACTCGCTGGAAAGGCCCGGACCGGGCGAGCATGCGTCGCAGGCAATGATCGAGCTCCTGCTGCTGCGGCTATCGGTTGACGGTCAGGCCAGCTAGCTCCGCGCTGTGGCAAGCGCCGGAGGCACACGGCGCGTTCCCGCCCGCGGGGCGGTGCTACCGCGGCTCGGACCGCGGCGAGCTGGCCACACCGCGCGTCCGCCGCTGGATCGGCACACACACGGCACACGGCACACACGGCACCTGAGTTTCCGGCTCTGCGCCCTTGACGATGATCTCGCGAGAGAGGAAAGTTTGATATTGCGGCAACTATCGATCACACATCCTACCGGGAAGGTGGGGAATGGCGAAACTATCAGATGCGGCCATCGTTGGCGTTTATCAGACCAAACAGGGCATCCTGACCGACAAGACACAGCCCAGCGTTTGGTGGGAGTGTGTGCGCGGGGCCTGCGAGGACGCCGGGCTCAGCGTCGGGGATATCGACGGCCTCATCAACGACGGGCCGGACGGAGTGGGGCTGCGCGACATGATGCCCGCACCCGGCCTCGCCGAGTTGCTCGGCCATCCGATCCGCTTCCACGCCCGCAACATTGTGGGCGCCGCGTCGTCGGCGGCTGGCGTGAACCTGGCAGCCTACGCGGTCGCGCACGGGCTGGCCGAGGTAGTAGTGGTCGCCAGCGCGGTGGCGGGCCAGGCCCGAGGGTACGGCAGCGCCAACCGCGACGAGGCAGTCGCCACCATGGCCAAGCTCAGCGGGCCGTATGAGTACGTCTACGGCACGACCAGGGTCTCGGACTACGCCACGCTGGCCATGCGGCACCAGTACGAGTACGGCACGACCGCCGAACAGCTGGCCGAGATCGCCGTAGCCCAGCGGCACGGCGCCACGCTGCACCCGCTGTCGGTGAACGGCTACCGCGGCGACATCACGGTCGAGGACGTGGTGACCTCCCGGATGATCGCCGATCCGCTCCACCTGCTGGACTGCTGCGCGATCAACCAGGGCGGCGGCGCCTACATCGTGACGTCCGCCGACCATGCGCGCAGCCTCGGTCGGCACGCCCCGATCGCCGTCCTCGGCTACGGCGAAGGCCACAACCACATCGACCCGAACGCGATTGAGAGCCTCACCGAGTTCCAGGGCGCGAAGGTGTCGGCCGATACCGCATTCGGCATGGCCGGGGTAAGCCGTGACGACATCAACGTGGCAGGCATCTCCGACCATTTCACGATCGGCGTCCTGCTGGGCTTGGAGGATGCTGGCTTCTGCAAGAAGGGCGAGGGCGGCTCCTTCGTGGACAAGGGCGGCACCAGCCTGACCGGGCGGCTGCCGACCAACACCTCAGGCGGCTTCCTGTCCTTCAGCCACGCGGGCATGTGCGGGATCTTCACCCTGATCGAGCTGGTCGACCAGCTCCGCGGCGACGCCGGCGAGCGTCAGGTTAAGGATGCCAGCCTGGCTTTCTTCAACGGCGTCGGCGGCGCTCAGCAGGCTCACGCGGCTGCCATCCTCGGGAGGGTTTGATGACCACGACCACGACGGAGTACAACAAGTTCCTGCCGGAGGGCATCCCCGACTCTCAGATGCCCTTCTGGGAATCGCTGAAGGCCAAGGCGGTCAAGGTGCAGCGCTGCGACAACTGCGGGGCTTACCTCTACATCCCCAAGGACATCTGCAACAAGTGTTACAGCACGGAGCTCACCTGGACTCCGATCAGCGGCCACGGCGAGGTGTATACCTATACGGTCGTCCGGCGTGCGCCGACGCCGGCCTACCAGGAAGAGGCGCCATACGTCCTGGCGCACGTCACGATGGATGAGGGCTTCCGCATGATTGCCAAGCTCCAGGGCATCGCGCCAGAGGACGTCCGGATCGGGCTGCCGGTGCAGATCACCTACGAGGACGTCACCCCCGAGTGGACGCTTTTCGACTTCGAGCCCGCGCCCGCGGCGACGGGCTGAGGGGAGAGCCACCCGTGGAAATAGAGCTTTCCGGCGAGCAACGGTTCCTGCAGGAAACCGTGCGGAAGTTTCTCGAGCAGGAGTCGCCCCTGTCAGCTGTCCGGGAGCGCGCGGCCAAGGGCGAGGCGCCGTTTGAGCCGGGCTTCTGGCGTCAGGCCGCGGAGCTGGGCTGGACCGCCATGCTCATCCCCGAGGAGTACGGCGGGGCGGCCGGTGAGCATCCGGTGCTCGACCTGGTCATCGTGGCCGAGGAGATCGGGCGCGCCATCGCGCCCGGGCCGTTCCTGCCCGCCGCCGTGGTGATCGACGCGCTGCTCCGCTCCGGATCGGCGGAGCAGCAGCAAGAGCACCTGCCGGCCCTGGCCGACGGATCGGTCATCGCCACCTGGGCGATGGGCGAGGCACCCGACGGCTGGGAACCAGCCGAGCCCGCCACCCAGGCGCGCCCCGACGGCGACGGCTATCTGCTCTCTGGGGAGAAGGCCGCCGTAGAGGCGGCCGAGGTGGCGGACCTGTTCCTGGTCACCGCGACGACCCCGGATGGCGTGGCGCAGTTCCTGGTACCGGCCGGCGCTGAGGGCGTCTCGGTCCGGCCGCTGCCGCAGTACGACCTCGGCCGGCTGTTCGGCGATGTCACGCTGACGGACGTGCGGGTCCCGGCCAGCGCGCTGGTCGGCGAGCCAGGCGGCATCGGCGCCGTGCTCGAGCACCAGTACCAGCTGGCCATCACCCTGCTCTGCGCCGAGACGGCCGGCCTGACCGAGAAGATCTTCGACACGACCATCGACTACATGCGGAACCGGTATGCCTTCGGCCGCCCGATCGGGTCCTACCAGGCGCTCAAGCACCGGATTTCAGACCACAAGCTCTGGCTGGAGGCCGCCCTGGGCCTGTCCACCGCCCTCGCGAACGCGCTGGACAGCGAGGACGAGCACGTCGCCCGGCTCGCCAGCGCCACCAAGGCCCATGTCGGCGAGCAGTCCCTCAAGATCGTTTCAGATTGCAGCCAGTTCACCGGCGGGATCGCGCAGACCTGGGAGCACGACATGCACCTGTACCTGCGGCGTGCGACCGTGAACCGGAGCCTGTACGGATCGCCGGAGCAGCACAAGGAACGCTTGTGCCGTCTAGCCGGCCTGTGAGAGAGGTACCCGTGAGCGAGCAAGAAAGTCCCGAGGCCTTTGGCGCGCGCGCGAGGGCCTGGGCCGCCAGCAATCTGCCCCGCGCCGAGGGGCGCGGCATTATGGAGGTCGACGACGAGGAGGAGCTCCGGATCGTCGCCAGCGCCAGGGAACTGCAGAAGCTCATCTTCGACGCCGGTTTCGCCGGGATCCGTTACCCGACCGAATACGGCGGCCAGGGCCTGACCCGCGAGCATCAGCTGGCCTGGCGCGAGGCCACCGCTGGTTACCAGCTGCCCGACGTGTTCAACGTCACGCACGGGATCCTCGCCCCGACGTTGCTGCAGTTCGGCACCGAGGACCAGAAGTCGGCGCACCTGCCTAAGATCCTCTCCGGCCAGGAGCTGTGGGTGCAGTTCTTGTCCGAGCCCAGCGGCGGGTCGGACCTGGCCGGACTCCTGACCCGAGCCGACCGGGACGGCGATACGTTCCGGCTCAACGGCTCGAAGATCTGGAGCACCGGGGCGCACTTCTCGGACTACTGCATGGTGCTGGTGCGGACCAACATGGAAGCTCCCAAGCACCGCGGGCTGTCGATGTTCATGATGCCCATCCGCAGCCCGGGCGTGACCGTGACGCCGATCAAGCTGGTGACCGGGGGCTCGCACTTCTGCCAGGAGTTCTTCGATGACGTGATCCTGCCGGCCAGCTACCTCATCGGCGCGGAGAACGAGGGCTGGCGGGTGGCTTCCGGGCTGCTGTTCCACGAGCGGAACATGGTGGGCGGTAACAGCCTTAACGATCACGTTTACGCGTCCGGCGGGGAAGACGACGGCGACGTCGTCGGCGAGCTGATCGCCATAACCAAGGCCGTCGGGCGCAGCCAGGACGCGCTCGCCCGGCAGCTGGTCGGCGAGGCGATAGTGCTCGAGGCGCTGGCCGACCCGACCATCAACCGGATCAACGCTCAGCTGCGGGCAGGCCGCATGCCGCCTCCGGCCGCCTCGATCGTGCGGCTGCTGAGCGGACTGAAGGGGTTCCGCCTCGCGGAGATCGCGTTGCAGATCGGGGGCACCCGGGCGGTCATGGAGGGCCGCGACGACCCGGTTGGCGTTCTGGGCCAGCGCTGGCTCGGAGCGCGGACCGGCACCATCGCGGGCGGCAGCGTCGAGATGCAGCGCAACGGTATCAGCGAGCACGTCATCGGCCTGCCCAGAGAGGCGACACCGGACCGGGACGTGCCGTTCAGCCAGGTCCTGGCCAACCGCCGTCAGCGAGGCTGAGCGCGCCGATGGACAACAGGCCACCCCTGGGCCGGATCCTCGACCCGAAGTCCGTCGCGATCGTCGGGGCCAGCGATACGGGCCACTTCGGCGCGAACTCGAAGGGAACCCTCGACAGCGACGCGGACGTGTTCTTCGTGAACCCGCGGTATCCGACCGTGTTCGGCCGTCCGACCTACCCGAGCCTGCGATCCATCGGCAGGCCGATCGACGCCGTGTACAGCGTGATGAGCGCGGAACGGACCACCGACCTGGTGGAGGAGGCCGCGGACTGCGGGGCCGGCGGCGTGATCGCGATCGCGGGCGGGTTCGCCGAGGTCGGCCCGGAGGGCGCGGCCCTGCAGGAGCGCGTGCGCGTGGCCGCGTGGGGCGCGAACATGCCGATTATCGGGCCGAACGGCGTCGGCTATATCAACGTCCCCAAGAAGCTCGACCTGACCATGCTGAACCATTTCTCTCGCCGGCCCGGGGGGTGTTCGGTGATCGCGCACAGCGGCGCGACCATCGAGGCGATCGGCGCCTCAGCGTGGCGGGCCGGCGGCGTCGGCTTCAACATGATGATCTCGGCGGGCAATGAGCCGGTCACCGACATGTCGGACTACCTGAGCTACCTGGTCGACGATCCGGACACGAAGGTCATTGGCTTGATCGTGGAGAAGATCCGGCGGCCGGAGGCGTTCTTCGCCGCCGCGGCCCGGGCCCGGGCAGCCGGCAAGCCAATCGTCGCGGTCAAGCTGGCCCGCACCGATCGCACCCAGCGCATGGCAAAGTCGCACACCGGGTCGCTGACCGGGGACGCCTGGGTGTACGAGCAGGCGTTCAGGCAGGCCGGGATCATCTCCGCCGGGGAGATCGACGAGCTCGTCGACCGGGTGCAGTTCCTTGAGCAGCTGCCCACGTCTATGTGGAGGCCGGTGCGCGGCCTGTTCGTCCTGACCGGCACCGGCGGCTTCGCCGCGATGTCCGCCGATCTGGCCGACGAGGAGGGTGTGGATATCCCTGAGGTCGAGCGGCTGTCGGAGTGGATCAGCACCGTGGTGCCCGGCGGGGCCGTGCCCAACCCCCTGGACACCACCGGGTTCATCGGCTCGCGGCCGGAGATCCTGGAGGCGGTCATCGATAAGTTCCTCGACGCGCCGGAGCTCGACTGCCATATCTTTTCGAGCCAGTTCGCCGACTGGGACGCAAACGCCAGGCCTAGCGCGGTCCGCTTCGCTGAGCGCGCTAAGCCTGCCGGCCAGCCGGCCATCATCGCCCCGCTGGCCGGCGTGGGCGGCTGGTGGCTAGAGGATCTGCGCACCGACTACGGCGTCGCCATCGGCAACGGCCTGCGGGGCTGCCTGCGCGGCGTGAACACGATGGCGAGGTTCATGCGCGGCCGGCCCGATGCCCGGGTGCCCGACGTGCGCTCGGTACCCGCAGCGCCCCGGCCGGCCGCTGCGGCGGTAGTGGGCGAGGCGGGGCCGATGCTCCCGTTCGCCGCGACCATGGAACTGCTCGCCTCGGCGGGAATCCCGGTGGCCAGATATCAGCTGGTGGCAGGTGGCGAGGAGCCCGGATCTCCGCTGTTCGACGGCCCGTACGTGGTGAAGCTGGCCGACGTCGCGCACCGCACGGAGCACGGTGCGGTCCGGCTGGGCGTTCCTGTGGAGGGCCTGGCTGGCGCCGTTGACGAACTGCGGGCCCTGGCCGCGCGCGAGGGACTCCCGGACACGGTCGCGATCCAGCAGATGATCGAGGGCGACGGCGAGGCGTTCATCGGGATCCGGGCGTCCTCCGAGCTCGGCCCGGTCGTGGCCTTCGGCCTTGGCGGGATCTTCGTAGAGGTGCTCGGCCGGGTCAGCGGCTGCATCGCCCCGATGACCCTCGCCGACGCCGGCGAGATCCTCGCGGAGTTCGACGACCTCAAAGTCCTGGACGGGTTGCGCGGGCGGCCAGCCTGGGATCGTGATGCGCTCGCCCGGATTCTCGTCGCGGCCGGTTCGCTGGCCGCGACAGGGCGGGACTGGATCACCACCTTCGACATCAACCCGCTGGTGCACGGCCCGGATGGCTTGGTCGCCGTCGACGGCCTATGCCTGCTCCGCGAATAGGCACCCGCGCCCCGACATCGTTGCAACGTCGCACGTTAGGGAGAAGACATGCCCGATCTGCTGGTAGACCGTCAGAAGCACGTGACCATCCTGACACTGAACAGGCCGCAGAAACTCAACGCCCTCGGCGGCACGCTCAGGCAGGACCTCACCAGCGCGATGGCGGAGTTCAACGGTGATCCCGAGCAGTATGTCGCGATTATCACCGGGGCTGGTGACCGGGCGTTCTCGGCAGGAGCGGATCTGAACGAGGTCGCTGAGCGGGTAGCCACCTCGGGCCCGAACGTCGGCACCGAGAGCGTAGACCTGGCCGGGGTGGGCACCAGTCCTAAGCCGATCATCGCCGCCGTCAACGGGCTCGCGGTGGCCGGCGGCCTGGAGCTGTCGCTGAACTGCGACATCCGCATCGCGGCTGACACTGCCTGGTTCGGCGTCTTCGAGGTCAAGCGGGGGATCATGGCCGGCGTCGCCGTGAACCTGCTGGCACGCTACATGCCGCTGGGAGACGCGCTGTACATGCTGATGACCGCCGACCGGGTGACGGCGCAGGACGCGCTGCGGCTTGGCCTGGTGCAGAAGGTCGTGCCGAAAGACACCCTGATGGATGAGTGCCTTCGCGTCGCGGAGATGATCGCGAGCAATTCACAGGTTGCTGTCCAAGCATCGAAGCGAGTCGCGTACTTCTGGCGGAACCTGGCGATCCGCGAGTCGTTGGAGTTTTACAAGTCCGTCAATCAGCGACTGATGCTGTGCGACGACGTCCTGGAAGGACCGCGGGCTTTCGCGGAAAAGCGCGAGCCGCATTTTTCCAACCGCTGGCCCGAGCAGTCCCGCCAGGCGTAGGCGCCCCCGGCCGGGACCACCTGCCCTGGCCTCCCCGGCCCCGGGCTGATGGGCCTGGCCCGGGGCCAGGCCCATGTGCCCTGGCCGCCCTGCGGATCGCAGACGGTCAGCCAGCGGCATCTGAGCAATCCGGCCGCCAGGCCGTCGGTCAGTGACACCCCATGGGCTACCCGTCGGGCGGGATCGCCCTGACCTCGCTGTTCATGGAGACCTCCCACGTAAGCAGGACCAGCTGCCGGCGCCCGGGCGAATCAGCGCGTAACGAGGTGCGGACCCGAGATGACGTCCTTGAGACGTCCTCGAGCGCTCGCGGAAAGCGTGATTCTGCGGGTCGCTGACGGGGGCCCGGGCGCTGGCGCGACGGTCACCCACAGGGCAACCTGAACAGAAGCGATCGGCGGCCCACTCTGCTATTGATCTCCAGGTCGGCGCGCTGGCCGTGACTACTGTCTGCCGCGTTGGCGGACGCGCGCGCGTCCCGTTTGGCAGGAAACAGTGCGGTAACAATGCTTGACCGGCAACAAGACCAGCAGCTACTCTTCGATAAGTATAAATTAGACGAAGTAGTACGTTTGCAAGCATGCGCGGCAAGAACCCTTATCGTTACGCCTAGTGCTGGAATGGACGCGATGAGTCAGACCGAACCGGCCAGCAATTCCACCGCGGTGATGACGGCCGAGCCGGTCGTGCGCGTGGACGGCGTGGGCAAGCGTTTCGGTGGCGTCTGGGCGATCAGCGAAACCTCTGTCAGCGTCGCCGAGAATGAGATACTGGGCATAATCGGGCCCAACGGAGCGGGCAAGACGACGCTTTTCAACCTCATCGCCGGGGCGTTTCCGCCGAGTTCCGGCCGGATTTTCTTTCGCGGGAAGGACATCACCCGGTTGGCCCCGCACCGCCGGGCCCGCCAGGGGATCGCCCGGACTTTCCAACTGACCAGGCCGTTCGTCTCGATGTCTGTCCGGGATAACCTGCGCACGGCGGCGCTTGCCTCCGGCGCGAAAGCTGCGGATGCGCAGCAGCGGACCGACCACGCCCTGGATTACCTGGGTCTGGCCGGCCTGCGGGACAAAATGGGCGCCGAATTGAACGCGGTGGAATGTAAGCGAGTCGAGGTGGCCCGCGCGCTCGCGCTCGAGCCATCGCTGCTGCTACTGGACGAGATTTTCAGCGGCTCGAATGCCGACGAGGTCGATGAGCTCGTCGATCTGGTCCAGCGGCTTCGCCGGGATGGGCTGACGATCCTGGTGATCGAGCACAACGTGCGGGCCATCCGAGCGGTCGCCGACCGGGTAGTGGCGATGAATATCGGCCAAGTGATCAGTGTGGGCACCGCTGATGAAGTGTTCAGCGACCCCGGAGTGATTGAGAGCTACCTTGGACAGCACAGCAAAGCTTGAGGTGGACGCGCTCTCGGTGCGCCGGGGCGCGCTCCGCGTTGTCGAGGATGTCTCGTTCGAGGTACCGGTCGGGCAGGTCGTCGGCCTCGTCGGCCTGAACGGCGCGGGGAAGTCCAGCCTGCTGGCCTGCCTGGGCGGTGAACTGCCCGTCGACGCAGGCACGCTGCGGTTCGCCGGGAAGGACCTGACCAGGTCACCGTCTTGGGAACGGTGCCGGTGTGGTATCGCACTGATCCCGGAACGCAGGCGGCTCTTCGGTGGCTTGTCCGTCCTGGACAATCTCCTGGTGGGCGGCCACCTGCGAACGAAGGCTGAGCGTGCCGAGGCCCTGGACCGGGTGTTCACGCTCTTCCCGCTGCTGCGAGACAAGCAGCGCCAGAAGGCCAGGGAGCTGTCCGGCGGGCAGCAGCAGATGGTTGCGGTCGGCCGGGGCCTGCTGGCCATGCCGCAAATCCTCATGCTCGATGAGCCTTCCGAGGGTCTGGCCCCGGTAGTGGTCGGGCAGATGTTCCAGGCGATCCTGACGATGTCACGCGAGATGGGGCTCGGCATCCTGCTAGCCGAGCAGAACGCGGCAGTTGCCGACATCGCCGACACGCTGATTTTCATGCAAGGCGGTCGTGTGACCGAGTCGCGGCCGGTCGAGAAATCGGATGCCGTGGACATAGCAGGCCTGGTCTTCGGCGGCTGACAGCCAAGCAACAGCCATTCTGATGGTGCTTAATTCTTAGACAGGAGATACCGATGACGGCGAAAAGACCGTTCATAGCTGGACTAGGGGCCGCCTGCGTTCTCGCGCTGGCGGCGTGCAGTTCCAGCGGGAGTACCAGCGCGAGCAGCACGAGTGGTACGGGCAGCGCGAGCAACGCCTCGACATCTACGAAGTCGGTAACGGTCTGCGAGGTTACCGACCTCAGCGGCAGCCAGGACGTGCTGACCGTATCCGAGGCGGGGGGAGGGGCCGCCGCGGCGAGCATCATCAACGCGGCCGGCGGGATCAAGTCCCTCGGCGGCGCGAAGATAGTGATCAAGAAGTTTGACACCCAGAGCAATCCGACCATGGGCTCGACGGAAGCCAACGCGGCCGTCTCAGCGGGCTGCAAGGCGATATTTGGCGGCGAGATCACCGACACTGTCATGGCGGGAACCCTGGTGACCCACCGGTCCGGTATTCCGTGGGTGGACATCGGCGGCATCGGGGACGCGGTCCACGAGCGCGGGTTCAACGACGTCTTCCAGCTGCTGACCACGACCAGCCTGGCCCAGGGCTACATGGACGAGCTCCAGCAGGTGGCCACCCAGTTCCATCTGAGCCATCCGACCATCGGGCTGTCGGTCAGTGACACCACCTACGGTGAGGACTTTTACACCGCGTTTACGAAGCTGAACGCGAGCGGCCAGTTCAAGGTGGTCAGCAACGTCAACTACCCGCTGGGGACGACCGACCTGTCGTCGGTGGCGGCCCGGATGGTGTCCCAGAAGCCGGACATCCTGTTCAACATGGGCTACCCGCCGGACGGGATCGCCCTGACCTCGCTGTTCAAGAAGACCTTCCACACCTCCGCGGTGGCCTTCTTCAGCACCGCAGAGGCCCCGGTCGCCATGTCGCAGCTCGGCAGTCTGGCGGACGGCCAGCTGTTCGAAAACACGGCTCCGCCCGGCACCTCGGCGAACCTGTCGGCGTTCAACAGCGCCTACAAGACCGCAACCGGCCAGGCGCCTGCCATCGAGGCCTGGGAGGGCTACACCGCGGTGGCGTTCATCGGCGCGGCGCTGGAGAAGGCGGGCAGCACCAGCGGCCCGGCGATCGCGGCCGCTCTGCACTCGGTGACGCTCAATTCGTCCAACGGGGACATCTACCCGCAGGATCTGACCTTCGCAAGCGACGGTGTGCTGAACACACCGCCGACCTACTGGCAGCAGGACCAGGCCGGCAAGCTGCTGTTCGTGGCCCCGGCGAGCCTCAAGCAGGCCAGCCTCATCTCGTACGCCGGGTGAGCAAGCCTGAGAAACGCTAAGGAAACTCGCTCATGTACTTCGGTCAACTGCTCGTCCTGGGCTTGCTGGACGGCGCCGTGCTCAGCCTCGTCGCCACCGGATTCACCCTCGTCCTGGGCGTTGGCAAGATCGCGAACTTTGCGCACGGGGCTTTCGTGGCCGTGGGCATGTACCTCGGCTATGAGGCCTACGTGGCCTGGCACATCAGTCCGTACCTGACGCTGCTTCCGGCCTTGGTGTTCTTCGCGCTCATCGGCTGGGCAGTGGCTGAGGTATTCGAGCAGCGCGGGCGCAAGGTGGGGGAGGTGGGCGAACTCCTGGTGGGGCTCGCCCTCCTCCTCCTGATCAACGGGCTGCTCGAGCTGTTCTTCACCGACAACCCCAAGACCCTGTCCGGTGTCAACATCGGCGGTGTCGGTGTCTTCGGGATCACCATCCAGCTGACTCAGATCGTCGCAGGGATCTTCGCCTTCGCGCTGGCGGGCGGGCTGCACGTGTTCATCCACACGTCACGGTGGGGACGCGCGCTGCGCGCGACCGCGGAGGACCCGACGGTGGCCGGCCTCTACGGCGTCCGCGTACCGGTCGCGCAGCGGGCGGCGGTCACGCTCTCTATCATCGTCGCCGGGCTGGCCGGCGTCATGATCGCGCCGTTCACCGTCCTGACGCCCGACATCGGCACGACGTTCCTGATCTCGGCCTTCGCGGTGGTCGTCCTGGGCGGCATCGGTAACACCCAGGGGGCGGTGCTCGCAGGCCTGTTCGTGGGCGTCGTCGACTCGCTGGCCGCGGGATATCTGTCGTCGTACTGGACCACGCTCACACCGCTGATCATCATCCTTGGCTACTTGCTCATTCGACCAGGACGGGTGACGGCATGAACAAGCGCGCCGCGGAGTTTGTGTCCAGCTATCAAGGCATGATCGCGCTCTTGGCGTTGCTAGTGGTGCTGTGGTTCGCACCGTCGGCGCTGAGCGCGGCGGGCCTCAGCACCCTGGTGCTGGCGCTCTTCTACGCGATCGGCGGCGTCTCGTTCAACTTCCTGTACGGATCGCTCGGCATCTTCTCGCTGGCCCAGCCGGTCTTCATCGCGGTGGGCGGATACACGAGCATTTTCCTGTTCAACAGATTCGGTGTCTCGCCGTGGCTTTCGCTGCTGATCGCACCGGTCATCGCGGCGATCTTGGCCCTGCCGGTTGCCCTGGTCGCCACCCGCATCGGCGGCGGCGCCGTGCTCACTGCCCTGGTCACGCTCATCATCGCCGAGGCCGTGACGCCGATACTGATCGCCATCACGCCCCTCGGCGGCGCGATCGGCCTCTACGCCAAGTCGCCTCCGGTCATCACCTTCGGTGACATGCAGTTCGCCTCCGGGCTCACCTACGTGCGTATCCTGGCCGTAATCAACGTGCTGTTCATCGCGTTCTGGATGTGGTGGAAGCGCAGCCGATTCGGGTTGTTCACCGCGGCGATCAAGGACTCGCCCGAGGCCGCGGAGGCAGCCGGGATCGCGAACGGACGCCTGCGGCTGAGCGTCTTCCTCATCGCCGCCATGCTGGCCGCCCCGGCCGGCGTGATCTTCGCCCAGTACAACCTGCTCACCTCGCCGGACATATTCCTCGGCGGGACGGCACTCTTCCAGATCATCACGATCGCGCTGGTGGGCGGGGCCGCGCGGCCATGGGGCAGCCTGGTGGGAGCCCTGCTGATTGTCTACGTGGCGCAGGAGGTATCGAACCTGTCCGGCAGCAATCCAGCTGCGGAGCCGGTCACGTTCGCCGGGGTCTTCGTCATCATGGTCCTGATCGTGCCTAGGGGCTTGTCCGGGACCTGGGCACGCGTGGTCGCGCAGCGCCGTCCCGACCGGGGCGGAGCCCTGAGTGCCATCGGCGACGGCACAGCAAGAAGCGGGTCGGCCCAGGCCCATAGCGGCACGGTCAGCGCGGCCGGCGGCACGGTCAGCGCAGGCAGCGAAACTAGCGTTGCCAGCGAGCAGACCGATGCGCAGGTCGTGCCCGGGCAGACCCGGCCAACCTAGCCTTCAGGAGGTGCCCGGGGCGGCGGTCGGCAGCAGCGACCGCCACGGCCTCAGGCTATTCGTCATCCGCTTACCGCGGATCACAGGGACTGCGCCGTGCCGCCGTGCCGCTGGGACCGGGCGGCCGGCAAGTACCATCGACGGAGCGTGCCTGACATGCGCATCTCGAGGGAGGGCGGCGAATTGGGCGGCTCCGCGCCGCACGCTAGCGACACGAGAGCGATGGTGCCGCAGCGCGGCGAAGCCGCAGTTGGCGTTCAGCATTCACTACATCTGCTCCGCATTACGGCAATCCGGGCCGAGACGGTCGGCCTTAAGTGGCCGCGATGATGGGCGCCCGTCAGCCAGCCGAGCGGAACCTCTCGCGGTCACCGAGACCATGTCGGTAACCTGGCCCGCGTGGTCGCCGTATCATCCCCTGGGCGTCACCGGGCGATGCTGATACCGATCAGCTTGGTGTCCAGGTACTCCACGATGCCCTCCTGGCCGCCCTCGCGCCCCAGGCCGCTCTCTTTAACGCCGCCGAATGGCGCCGCTGCCGAGGTCGGGTTGATGTCGTTGATCCCGACCATGGCGAACCGCAGCGCCTCGCTCACCCGCAGCGCCCGGGACAGATCGTTGGTGTAGATATAGGAGGCCAGGCCGTAGTTGGTGTCGTTGGCCATCTTGATGACCTCGTCCTCGTCATCGAACAAGATGACCGGGGCGATCGGGCCGAAGGTCTCCTCGCGGTAAATCAGCATCTCGGAGGTGACATCGGTCAGGACGGTGGGCGCGAAGAAGGTGCCTGCGTCGTAGTTCTCTCCGGTTAGCCGCTCGCCGCCTAGCGTAATCGTGGCACCCTTGCCGACCGCGTCGGTCACGTGCTCGTCCATCTTGGCCAGCGCACCCTCGTCAATGAGCGGGCCGATCGTCACGCCCTCCTCCAAGCCATTGCCGGCCTTCAGCCGGCCGACCCGGTCCCGGAGGACCTCGAGGAACCTGTCGGCCACGGAGCGGTGCACGAAGATCCGGTTGGGGCAGATGCAGGCCTGGCCGGTGTTGAGGAACTTCACCAGTGCAGCGCCCCTCGCGGCGTGTGCCGGATCCGCGTCCGGAAACACGATGAACGGTGCATGACCGCCCAGCTCGAGTGAGACGCGTTTGATCTGCCTGGCCGCACCCTCCGCGAGCCGCTTGCCGACCTCCGTGGACCCGGTGAACGTGAGCTTGCGCACCGCGGGGTTGCTGAGGAACTCATCCCCGACAATGCGTGCCCTATCGGCCGTGACCAGATTGACCACACCGGCCGGGACGCCGACCTCATGCAGGATCCGGAACACCTCGACTGCGCACAGCGGCGTCTGCTGGGCCGGCTTGAGGACCACGGTGCAACCTGCGGCAAGCGCGGGGCCGATCTTCCTGGTCAGCATGGAGATGGGATAATTCCACGGAGTAACCGCGCCTACCACGCCTACCGGCTGATGCAGCACCATGAATCGCTGATCGGCACGCGCCGAGGGAATCGTCTGGCCGTAGACGCGCTTGGCCTCTTCGGCAAACCAGATCAGGAAGTCTGCCGCGTACTGGACCTCGATCCGGGCCGTGCGCAGCGGCTTGCCTTGCTCGGTGGTCATGAGCCTGGCCAGGTCCTCGGCGCGCTCGAGCATCAAGCGGTGCGCCTCGTACAGGTAGCCGGCCCGCTCGTATGCCGTTCGGGCGGCCCATCCCGGGAACGCCGACTCGGCAGCGGCCACGGCCTCGCGCACGTCCTGGGTCTCAGCCGCGCTGATCTGCGCCAGGATCTCGGAGGTGGCCGGATTGGTCACCGGGAACGTGCGCCCTGCCGCCGCATGCCGCCACTTACCGTCGATGTACAGCGTTCCTGCGCCGGTATCCGGCATTGCCATTGTGGCCTCCGTCTGGAGCTTGATGATTTGGTACTTCTCCAAGTATAGAGCAAACGTATGTGCAACAAATAGAGGAACGGTAACGTCGGCGAGAGTGTGGATTGCGGCCATCTGGCCGGGCCGAGTCGCTCGACGGCCTCAGGCCGTAGCCCCGGCTCGGCGCCCAGGACGCCGCCACTGCCTAGTCGCGGGCCGAGATCGATGCGTAATATTGCTCTGAACTGGCATTTTTCGTAGAACTCGGGCGCCGTGGCGATCATCGCACTTGCTCCCCCCGGCACCGAGCGGGTGCCGTGACCGGGGCATGGCCGGCCGCTCGCGGCATCCCGTCACGGAAGCAACAGTTCTAAGCCTTTCGTACCCCACGCTCGACGAGCAGATCCCGTGGTGACCAGTCGCCCTGCGTCCGACTCCGCCCGGGCCGTGCTGATCGTGATCCGGCGGCCTCCTCAGTCCCCGGGCCATGCGGCCCAAGTCGACAAGCCGGGTTTGCACGCCACGGCATGCTCGATCTTCGCCAGCCTGGTCCTGTGATGCCACAGCAGCGTCTCGATGCGGGTGCCGAGATCGGCGAACCCGTACTGGTGCGCCGGAGGACCTCGACGGGTCGTACCGAGCCAGTAAGCGCAGCGAGGCTTGGTAGTCGCCCCGCGGCGCTCCGGGTAGCAGGCCGATGTGCGGAGTTATCCGGGACGATACGTCGTCCCGGTCAGTAGAATTGAGCGGCATTCGACAGCACGGATAGGCCCACCCAAGGACAGTGATCGGTACGCCAGTTCGACTGCTGCGGTTCGCCGGCCCGGCTTGACCGGCCAGCCGATCCCTTATAGTTTGATTATTGCAGAAATGACAACTTTGGCGATCCAGCGCAGTTCGTAGCGCTGTAGCACAGTGTGGCGGGATCTCTGGGTTTCAGCAGCTTGCGGCAACACTCCCGCGGCCTCGGCACCGGACGCATGCGGGGCCTGCGAGCCGGACAGAAGGGCAGTGCGCGAGTGAACAGGCGAGCTGACACGAGCCGGGCCGAGCAGGCCGGCGGCCAGCCGTACCGATTCGTATCCCCCGAGGCGGTCGGGCACTCGCTCAAGGCTGCCGGATACCTCGCCAACGAGCATATTTCCAGCGTGGTATACCTCGGCGACAGGCTTGGCAAGCCGGTGCTCGTCGAGGGTCCGGCGGGCACCGGTAAGACCGAGCTGGCTAAGAGCGTGGCCAGGATGAGTGACATGCGGCTTATCCGGCTGCAGTGTTACGAAGGCCTCGACGAGGCCAAAGCCCTCTACGAGTGGAACTACAAGAAGCAGCTGCTGCGCATCCAGGCGGGGCGGACAGGCAGCCAGACCGAGATGGCGGAATGGACCGAGCTGGAGACGGACATCTTCAGTGAGGAGTTCCTGCTCGCCCGGCCGCTGCTGTCCGCGATCCGCGCACCGGATCCCGTCGTCCTCCTGATCGACGAGGTCGATCGCCTGGATGTTGAGACCGAAGCATTGCTGCTTGAGGTGCTTTCCGACTTCCAGGTGTCGATTCCCGAACTGGGGACCGTCACCAGTGCTCGCAAGCCGCTGGTCTTCCTCACGTCGAACAACTCGCGCGAGCTGTCCGAGGCGCTCAAGCGTCGGTGCCTGTACCTGTACATCGACTACCCCTCCGTCGAGCGGGAGCAGGAGATTGTCCTCAGCCACGTACCGGGCATCAGCGGAGCCCTGACTGGCCAGATCACTGGTGTGGTGCGGTCTCTCCGGCAGCTCGAACTGAAGAAGAGGCCATCGGTGTCGGAAACCATCGACTGGGCCCAGACGCTGTTCTTGCTCGGTGCCAAGGAGATCAGCAGCGAACTTGTCGTTAGTACGCTGCACGTCTTGCTGAAGCATCAGTCGGACATCGAGATGGCGACGGGCGAGCTCACCGCGGTGCGCTGAGCACCGTTAGCCAGGACGGTCGTGGCGAGGCCATCCTGGCAGCTGAGACGGCCAGGCCATTCCTCCACCACCCGGGACGCACTAGTCCGCCCGCGAGGGCCGGGGGCCACGTTCTGTCCGGGTTCTGTTTGACTTCTCTGTTATTTGACGTTTAGGCTTATATCAAATAATAGCGAGATTGGGCCGGTCGAGTTGTCCGACTGCGGTGCAAGCGGGTCGAGCGAATGTGGCGTGCGGTGACGGAGTGCCTGCTCGGGCACGACCCGCGGTGGGAGGGTGGTCGTGCACGACGGTGAACTGCTGCTGCCTCTGAAAGAGGAGTGGGACCGGGAACTGGCTTCGGCAGATCCGCTGGAGTTCCCCGGCTACGCCGAGGCGCTGGCAGCCGCTCCCGGCGAGTCGATCCGCACTGGCCTGGTCGTGTCGCAGGGTGTCCGGGCTGTGCTGATCCAAAGTGACTTCGACATCTTCGGCGGCACGATGGGCGCTGTGGCCGGGGAGCAGATTGTCCGGTCCTTCCGCCGGGCCGTTGACCTGAGACTGCCTGTGGTCGCCGTCACGCGAACCGGCGGTGCGCGAATGCAGGAGGGCATGGCGGCCCTCATCCAGATGCCCCGTACCGTGGTAGCCGCCGATGAGCACGCCAGGTCCGGGCTGTTGTCGGCGATTGTGTACCGATCGCCGACGACCGGCGGCGTCTATGCCTCGTGGGCCTCGCTGCTCGACGTACGTGCTGCAGAGCCGCATGCCACGCTGGGCTTTGCCGGTCCCAGGGTCGTGCGGCAGGTCACGGGAGAGGCGCCGCCCGCCTGGTCGCACACGGCCGAAAGTGCCTACCAGGCGGGGTTGGTGGATGCGCTGATTGAGCGGACCGACCAGGTGGCCTGGGTGGATGCCGTGCTGGGTTCGACCGATTGGCCGCTCACCGACGCCGATCTGGGGCGAATACCCCCGACGGTGCCCAACGTGCTTCCGTCGTCCGCGCACCTGGCCATCCGGCAGGCGCGCAGCCGGTCGCGGCCATCCGGTCTTGAATGGGCCTCAGCCCTCTGCTCATCCTGGGTCGAGCTGAAGGGTCAGGACCCGTCCATCCGGGTCGGCCTGGCCCGGGTCCTCGGCGAGCGCGTGGTAGTAGTGGCCATGGACCGCTACGCGGACGGCATCGGGGCCGCCCGGCCCGGTCCGGCCGCTTACCGGCTGGCCCGGCGGGCGATCGGTCTCGCTGACCGGATCGGGCTGCCGCTGCTTACGCTCGTCGACACGCCTGGCGCCGAGCCGGGACCGGCCGCCGAACGCGACGGCATTGCGGCCGAGATCGCCACCACGATCCAGGCCATGTCCCGGCTGCGCATGCCGAGCGTATGCATATGCGTGGGCGAGGGCGGCAGCGGCGGCGCCATGGCCCTGGGTCACGCCGACCGCCTGTTCATGCTGCCGAACTCCGTCTTCTCGGTCATCAGCCCGGAGGGTGCCGCCACGATCTTGTACCGCGACGCGTCCAGGGCGGACGAACTAGCCGGTCGGCTCCGGCTGACCAGTGCCGAACTGATCGGCCTGGGTATTGCCGACGGTGTACTTCCCGAACTGGCCGTTGACCGGGTCAGCTTCCTGGCGCAGGCGGTCATCAGCGCGATCGGCACGGCGATGCCGGGCGATCGGGACCGGCGGATTGCCAAGGCCACCAGGTCTTTCATCAGAGCCGACTCGGCCGGCCCGGCTGAGCCTGTCGCGCGTCATTGAACGGCGCGGGCCCTAGTCGCCTTCGACACACAGAAGATATTCAATTATCATCGAATCATGGAAGCCTGTCCCGTGCTGTTCGTGCATGGCTTCGCTTCCTCCGCGGAGCACAACTGGCGGCGGCCGGGCTGGCTCGACCTGCTGGCCGAGGCCGGCCGGGAGACGGTCGCCGTCGACCTTCTCGGCCACGGCCGCGCGTCGCGTCCGGTCTGCCCGGCTGACTATTCCTCGGTGGAGGCCCGGGTGGCCGAGGCCATCAGCGGCTACGAGCAGCTCGACGCCGTAGGCTTCTCAGCCGGGGCGCAGGTGCTGCTGCGGCTGGCCGCCACGCAGCCCCGGCAGTTCCGCCGTATTGCCCTTCTGGGTGTCGGGCCGGGCGTACTGGCCAGAGGCGATCCGGAGCCCATCGTCGCCGCGCTGGAGGGCGAGATGGACCCGGAGAATATTCACGGGATGGTCTACCGCCGGCTGGCCGACGGCTCGGGGAATGACCGGGCCGCGCTGGTCGCCTTCCTGCGCAGGCCGTATCAGCCGCTGACCGTCGCCGACCTGGCCAGGATCTCGTGCCCGGTGCTTGTCGTGCTGGGAGACAAAGACCCGGCCGGACCGGGGGAGCCCCTGGTCGCCCGGTTGCCCGACGCGCAGCTGGTCACCCTGCGCGGCGTGGATCACCACGGGACGCCGTCCGATGTGCGGTGCATGCAGGCCGTGCTGCGCTTCCTGGATGGCTGACGACAGGTCACGGTAGCTGACGCCAGGCCAGCCTTGAGGTCGCCAGCTCGATGTCTGACTGATAGCTGAGCAGTATGCGGAACGAATCGGCGACCAGCCCGGCGTCCAGGTCCTCGGCTCCGAGCGTAAGTAGCGTCCTGGCCCACTCCAGGGTCTGTGGCACCGTCGGACGCTGCCGGATATCTAGCTGGCGAAGTGAGCCGACGACGGCGGTGATCTGCTCGGCCAGATGCGCGGAGATTCCGGGGACCTGAGTCCGTACGATCTCCCGCTCCCGCTCGGTCGGCGGGTAGTCGATGTGGAGGTAAAGGCACCTGCGCCGTAGTGCCTCCGACAGGTCCCGTGAACTATTGGAGGTCAGGAAGATCATCGGCACCTGGTTGCCCGAGACCGTGCCGAGTTCCGGAATGGAGATCTGGTAATCGGACAAAACCTCAAGCAGCAGCGCCTCGGCCTCGATGTCGAGCCGGTCCACCTCGTCGATCAGCAAGACAACCGGCTCGGCCGCCCGGATGGCATCCAGGAGTGGCCGGGGCAGGAGGAAGTCTTCGGTGAAGATACCGGACTCCAGATCCGCCCAGGTCCCGCTCCGCCGCACGCTGCCCGTGCTATCTGCCAGAATGCGCAGCAGCTGTTTCTGATAGTTCCACTCATACAGTGCCTTGCTCTCGTCGAGGCCTTCGTAACACTGCAGCCGGATCAGCCGGGCCCCGGTCATCGCGGCGGCGCTCTTGGCCAACTCGGTCTTTCCCGTGCCCGCCGGGCCCTCGATGAGGATCGGCTTGCCCAGCTGGCTGGCTAGCCGGAGCACATTGCAGGTGTGCTCGTCGGCCAGATAGCCCACACCGCGCAGTTGGTCCGCGATCTCATCGGTGGAGCTGAACGACCGAGCGGGCGCGCCGGACGCTGCGACCGGGATCTGAGCTGTCATCCAGAGCTCCCCAATGCGCCACGGGCGCCGTGACTATTTGCGGCAAGACCGCCGTCGTCTGGACGTGCCGGCGAACCGATGCCGGAGCCCGGGTCCGGCGGCTCGTCCCCGCTGTTCGAGCCAGTGCCAGCTGCTTGGAACCTAAGCTTCGATTCTATACAAACTATCGTCTCATTAACTTCAGCCGACTTCCACCCGCGGCGGTCAGGTCAAGGGGAGAAACGAATTTACCCGATGACACTCGCGGACTCGCCTCATTGCCCCGAGGCCGGCTCAGAAATGACTGAGACCAGAACCGTCTTTTACCAGGTGAGGACGGCGGCTTCCTCTATTTCGTCCCTCATCGCCCGTTGTCGGGTGATGGCGGCCAGGCCGGCCGGATCTTGCCGCTTCTGGCGACGGACGGCCGACCCCGAGCCACTCTGGGTACCTGCCACAGCCCTCGGCGTCGGTGCCAGTTCCCACAGCCGGTCCAGCAGATCGCCGAGAACGTCACGGCGCAGCGAATAATAGTAGTTACGTCCTGCTTTGCGCGTCCTGATCAGACCCGCGTCGTGGAGAATCTTGGTGTGGTAGGAGATCGTTGGCTTTGACACCGGAAGCGTGCTCTCCAGCGTGAGACATGCCAGCTCGTCTACCTTTGACATCTGAACGATGATGCTCCACCGGATCGGATCGCTCAGTGCTTTAAAGACTTCGGCCTGTAGATATCCGCCCGTTGGCTCGCCAGTCATGAAAACACTCGGCTCCCCTCGGTGCCCTGATCGCCACGATACTGGCACGCTCTGCAGACAACTCCGGTAGCGATGATACAGCCCTCTTACCCAGCCCATACGCCTCGTTGTTGATAAGTCATGCAGAGTTAACAGACGCACGGCCTGGCGGTTATTCTCCAGCGCGCGGTTGCGGTCAGCCCCGACACCCCCACCACCCGGCCCGTTTCAGCCGGCCCGGTGGCCAGTTGTGTCGGCCAGGTCCCAACGCCGCGTAGTTAACGCCTGGGCGGGCAGGTCAAGGTCTCGCACAACCCTTCGCCGTCCATTGCTCCGGCTCACCCTGGCCCGCTCACACCACCAACCCCACCCGCCGCCCGCACAACCCACCGTCACCCGCACTACTGTTCAGGTATTCGATAAATGTTACGTTTTACCATCTCTATCGGATAGAATGTCACATTCATCGACTGGCCAGGAGTTTTCCGTAACAAATGATGATGCTGTTGAGGAGAAGGTGGCACATGTGGGCGCCTTCGCAGCGCATCCCGGGCGCGACCGTTTCCGGCACGTTGAGGATGGTTTGGCGGTCCCCGCGTGGGTGCCGCGGCCCCGGACGAGCGGGGGCGGCCGTCGTGACCAAGGTCGGAACAATCAGCGCTCTCGGGCATGTGAACGACGGCAGGCGCGTGCGCTCGACCACGGGACTCATTTGCCCGCTAATTCCAGGCTGGACCCGGACGAGGAATGGCTGCGGGATATCTGCTGGGATATCCCGCAGCCGCGGTGAGCTCTACCGGGCCTCGAAGGCGTCCGGCCACGCGTTGCGGAAATGCGGGTCGCGCTTCTCAGCGAACGCGCGCGGTCCCTCGTGCACGTCGCCGCTGAGTAGGACGCGATGGATCACCGCCTGGTAGTACCGCTGCTGCTCGGCCATCAGCGCATCGCGCCAGAACTTCAGGACCTGCTTGGTTCCCCACACGGCGGCCTGCGAGTGGGTCGCGATCACCTCCGCCCGCGCCAGCGCCGTCTCCAGCAGTTTCTCCCGCGGGACCACCGCTTGCACCAGCCCGACCCGCAGGGCGTCGTCGGCGCTCAGCCGCTCCCCGGCCAGCATCATGTCCACCGCCACCCCGTACGGGATCAGCCTGGGCAGGACGTTGACCGCGACGCCGGCCAGGATCCCCCGCTTGACCTCGAAGACACCGAACCAGGCATTCTGCGCGGCAATCCGGATGTCGCAGCTGATGGCAAGCTCCAGCCCGCCCGCCACGGCCAGGCCGTTCACCGCGGCGATGGTGACCTTCTCGCAGGCGGCCAGGCCACCGATATCAGGCTGGGGGGAAATCGGCAGCCGGCTTCCGGTCGCGGCGCCATCGGCCATTTCCTTCAGATCGCCGCCGGCGCAGAACGCCCTGTCTCCTGTGGCCGTCAGGATCGCCACGTACTGGTCCGGATCGGCCTCGAACTCCTTGAGGCCCGCGGTCAGGTCCGCGTTCACGGTGCCGCCCAGCGCGTTCATGCGGTCCGGGCGGTTGATCGTGAAGATCGTCGCGTGACCCTGCTTCTCCACCAGAAGATCTGCCATCTGTGTCCTCCTTTTGTGGCCCTATCGGCCATTGCGGCGGGCAAGCCCGCCTACCGGCTATGCTGACGGCCCTTGTCCCGGACGGCCCGGACGGCCCGGACTGTCATCGGTGCCGAGGACGCCGGCCGCCACCAGGTCCGCGAACTCGGCGTCGCTCATTCCCAGCCATTCGGACGTCACCGCCCGGCTGTCCTGACCCAGCCGGGGTGCGTGCCGCCGGACCGCGGCCGGGGTGCGGGTCATCCGGTGCACCGGCGCGGGATACTCGAAGGTGCCCAGGTCCGGGTGTGTGACCGGCACTATTGACCGGCGCCACCGAAGCTGCGGATCCCGCCAGACGTCCTCAGCGTCTTGCACCGGCGCCGCCGCGACGCCGGCCCGCTGCGCCATCCGCGCCGCCTGCCACGGGGTCAGCTTCGCCGCCCACTCGGCCACCGCCTCGCTCATCTCCTTCCGGGCGGAGGAGTCCGGGAGGTCAGGCGTGTCGATCGGATGGTCCGTCAGCTGGCCCAAGGCGGCCCACCCGCGGGCATCCTCGGCCTCGATGGCTACCCAGCGATCCGGCCCAGCGCAGCGGTAGACCCCTGATGACCATGAGCCGGGGACCTCGTTGCCCGGCGGCAGCGGGTCCGGTCCGCCGTTAAGCTGATCGAGCATCAAGCTGGCCAGCATGGCCGCCGCGACGTCCGTCTGGCCCAGGTCGATGTAGGTTCCCTCGCCCGTGCGGTCTCGTGCCGCCAGCGCCGCCAGCGTGGCCGCGGCGGCGTGCGTGCCTGCGATGTAATCGTAGATCGAACCGTGACTGCTACCCCACAGATGGGTCAGCCCGGAGAAGGAACAGACGTTTCCCCCGTACGCCAGGTGCGAGGCGCGGGGGCCGGTCCGTCCATAGCCAGACACCGACACCATAACCAACAGGGGATTGACGGCATGCAGCACCGGCCAGTCGGCCCCCCAGTCGGCCAGCACCCCGGCGCCGAAGTTCTCGAAGAGCACGTCGGCCGCGGCTGCCAGGCGCAGCAGGATTTCCCTGGCGCCCTCGGCCTTCATGTTCACGGACAGATCCCGTACGCTCCGGCCCAGACCGCCGAACAAGACGGTGGTCTCGACCCCCGAGGGCTCAAGCACCTGCTTTTGTTCGGCCGAGAACCGCATCCGGACCGGATCCGGACGCTGGAGCGACTCGAGCTTGACGACGTCGGCGCCGAGCTCCGCGAGCATCGTCGCGAAGGAATTTCCGGCCACGAAGTTGCCGAACGACAGCACCCTCAGCCCAGCCAAGGCCAGGCCATGGTCAGCCAAGGGCAGGCCATGGTCAGCCAAGGCCTTCCTTCCTCCAGCGCGCCAGGTCATCGGCTGTGTGCCCGAGCTGGAGCAGGTAGACCTCGTCGTCGTGCTCTCCCAGTCGCGGCGCGGGCCTGCGGAAAGCGGTGAGCGGCCGCGAGGACGCAAATGGCTGCCCCGGCATGCGCACTTCTGGCAGCGTGGCGTGCGGTCGGCTGACGAGAAGCTCGCGGGCCAGCACCTGCTCGTCGGACGTGAACTGGGCCACGGTGTTCAGCAGCCCGCACGGCACCCCGGCCGCCTGGCCCTTCGCGACGAGCTCGTACCGGCTGCGGTCGGCCACCAGCACGGCAATGTCGCGGCGCAGGGCGTCAGCCCGCTCCAACCGGACCAGCCGCTGGGCTAGGTTCGGAGCGGCCAGCTGGGCGGGATGGTCGAGCATCTGCACGAATCCGGTCCAGTGCCTTTCCGTGTGCACCTGGAACTCAATCCGCCCGTCACGGCAGTCCCAGGGGCCGGTCGGCGGGTAGCCCCGAAGGTCCTCGCGGCCCTGAATCGCAACGGCCACGGAGTAGCGGTTGAGGACGTCGTCCTGCGCGGACAGGCAATCGTGTACGGCTAGGTCGAGAGTCTGGCCCCGGCCCTCCGGCCCGGCCCGCAGCGCCGCGAGCAGGGCGATCACGGCGTGCGCACCCAGCTCGTCCCAGGCCTGCCGGCCAGGAAGCGCCGCGGGCGGCTCGCCGGGCGCGCCCATCTTATACATCAGCCCGCTCATGGCGAACGAGGTCAGGGGCGTCATCCGCCATTCGCTGAGCGGCCCGGCCAGGCCGAATGGCGTCAGGCAGCAGACGATGGCGCTGGCGGCGGCCCAGCTCAGCCGCCCGTCCCCGGCGTCGAGCCCGGTTACCGGTCGCTGAACCGATGGCGTCAGCAGCACGATGTCGCGGTCGGCCGCGAGTTCAGCCAGCAGTGCCTCGGCGGCGGGCATCGACACATCCAGCCGGATGCCGCGCTTGTTCCCGTGATAGTAGGCGAACACCAGGCTCTCGCCGTCTCCGCGCCAGGGGGGCGAACGTCGCAGCTCATCTCCGGCCGGGGACTCGACCTTCAGGACGTCCGCGCCGAAGTCGGCGAGCAGCTTGGAGGCATACGCCGAGAGCGGCCCACCGACGTCGAGCACGCTCACGCCGCTCAGCGGCAGCGGGTCAGCCGAGACTGCCGAGACAACTTCATTACTTGTCAAATCGTCGATGTAAACAGCCTGGCCGCACGGCCGACCGGCGTCAAGGCTCTGACACCATAATTCCGGACCGGTGCTCGGGGCCAGCTCGGTGCGCCCAGTCCCGGCTCCGTCGGCCCGGTCCAGCCGGGACCGGGCGGACCTGCCGTTTCTGCGCTCAGCGACGAGCATCCCGCTGGTCGCGGAAAACGATCGGAGTTGACCGGCGTAACCCCGACCGGATATTTTAAACTTTGTCAAAATATCTGCTCAGCACAAGGGGCGTGAAATGCCGCGGATCGTTGTACTCGTCAAGTACACCCCGGACCTGACGGGGGACCGCCATTTCCTGCCAGACGGCACCGTTGATCGTGGCGCGGTGGCGGGCAGGCTGTCCGAGCTGGATGAGCATGCGGCCGAGCAGGCGCTGCAAATCAAGGAGAAACACGACGGCTGGGAGCTGACCTACCTCACCATGGGACCAGACGGCGCCGTCGATGCGCTGCGCAAGGCCCTGTCGATGGGCGGGGACGCGGCGGTGCACGTGCAGGATGACGCACTGCACGGATCGGACGCCATGGCGACCTCGCTGGTGCTCGCCGCTGCCCTCAGCCGTCTCGGCTTTGACCTCGTGCTGACCGGAATGGCCTCCACCGACGCCGGGATGGGAGTCGTGCCCGCGCTGCTCGCCGAACGGCTGTCGGTGCCGCAGATCACCTTCGCCGGGCAGCTGTCGGTCAGCGACGACACCATCGAAATCATCCGCGACTCGGACGCCAGCACCGAGACGCTGGTCACCCGCATGCCGGCCGTCGTGAGCGTCACAGACCGGACCGGCGAGGCGCGGTACCCGTCGTTCAAGGGGATCATGTCGGCGAAGAAAAAGCCGGTCCAGACGTGGAGCCTGGCCGACCTCGGCGTCGACCCGGCGTCGGTGGGACTAGCCGCGGCCCGCACCGCCGTGCTCTCGGTAACTCCGCGTCCGGCCCGCACGGCCGGACAACTGGTCAAGGATGACGGGGAGGCAGGCCGGGCGCTGGCCGACTTCCTCGCCGCGCAGCGGTTCATCTAGTCCGTCCTGCCGTCGGCCGGGCGGCCGTCGGCCAACAATTATTAGGGGAGATCGATGGCACAGGTCCTCGTGGTCGTGGACGCAGCCGACGGATCAGCGCCCAAGCCCGCGCTTGAGCTGCTTACCCTGGCCCGGCGGATCGGCCAGCCGGCCGCGGTCGTCTTCGGGCCCGCAGCCGAGCAGGCCGTTCCCACCCTCGCCAGCTATGGCGCCGCCGTGATCTACCTGGTGGAGGATCCGGCGATGCTCAGCCACCTCGTCGTACCCAAGGTAGAAGCGCTTCAGCAGATCGCGGCCCAGGTCGCCGAGGGCGATGGCCTGGCGGCGGTACTGCTGACGGCAAGCACCGAGGGCAAGGAGATCGGCGCGCGGCTCGCCTTGCGGCTGGACTCCGGATTTATCAGTGACGCCGTCGACGTCGCGGCCGGGGAACCGGGCTCCGACCATGCGGTCGTCGCGACCCAGTCGGTCTTCGCCGCCTCGTTCCTGGTGACGTCGGCCGTGACTACCGGCGTGCCGGTCATCGCGGTCAAGCCGAACGCGACCACTCCGACCGAGGAACCCACCGAGCCAGTCGTGCAGCGGGTCTCACCTGAACTGTCGGCGGCCGCGCTGGCGACCGAGGTCACCCACCGTGAGGTGCGCGGAAGCTCGGGCCGTCCGGAGCTGACCGATGCTTCCGTCGTCGTGTCCGGCGGCCGAGGACTTGGCGACCCTTCGCAGTTCGAGATGATAGAGCGGCTCGCCGACCTGCTCGGTGCCGCCGTCGGCGCGTCCCGCGCCGCCGTTGACGCCGGCTGGTACCCGCACAGCAACCAGGTCGGCCAGACCGGCAAGACGGTTTCGCCTCAGCTGTACCTGGCCATCGGGATATCTGGCGCGATCCAGCACCGCGCAGGCATGCAGACCTCGAAAACCATCGCCGCGATCAACAAGGACCCCGAAGCGCCGATCTTCGAACTTACCGACTTCGGAGTCATCGGGGACTTGCACCAGGTCGTTCCCGCGCTGACCGACGAGATCATACGTCGCCGGGGCTGATCGAATGGCTTCGGCCTCGGGAAGGAATGGTTAAGAGCCGCCAGTGCTCACCGCGATCGAAGGCATGATAACCGAGCTGCGCCAGATCGGCGTGCCGGTGTCCGTCAGCGAGAATATCGATGCCGTGCAGGCCCTGCGGCATTTCCCGCTGCATGAGCGCGCAGGGGTGAAGGCAGCATTGCGAGCCGCGCTCATCAAGAGCCACGAGCACGAGCTGGCCTTCGACGCCGTCTTTGACCTTTACTTCTCCCCGGCCGCCGGCCCGGCACAAGACGAGCAGGCCGGGTCGCAGCTGGCACGACAGGACGGCGGTGGCGGCGGCGGGTCGCTGGGCTCGCTGGACGACGCCGCCCTGACCGAGCTGCTGCTGGCCGCGCTGCAGGACGGTGACGGCACGCTGACCCGGGCCATTGCCGGGATCCTGGTTGACCGCCACGCGGGCATCGAGTCCGGCCGCCCGGTCGCGGGCACCTATTATGTCTTTCGCACCCTGCGGGTGGTCGACCCTGACCGGCTGATCGCGCGCCTGGTCGAGTCGGACGCCGGCCACCCGGACCAGCCCGGGCTGCTGCGCAGGTTGCAGCGGGAAGGCTATGAGGCCAAGGTGGAGCAGTTCCGCCTAGCCGTCGAGTCGCAGGTACGGGAACGCCTGGTGGCGGACCGCGGTAGCGACGCCGTCGCCCGGACCCTGCGGCGCCCGCTGCCGGAGGACGTTGACTTCCTTTCCGCATCGCGAGATCAGATTGTCGCCATGCGGGAAGTGATCGGCCCGCTCACGCGCAAGATGGCGGCTCGGCTGGCTGAGCGCCGCCGGCACCGGCGGCGCGGGACCGTCGATATCCGGCGCACCATGCGCCAGTCGCTCGGCACCGGGGGAGTGCCGGTAGACCTGGCCTTCCGCAAGCCGCGGCCGTCGAAGCCCGAGCTCTTCGTGCTGGCCGACATCTCCGGCTCGGTCGCCACCTTCGCGGGCTTCACGCTTCAGCTCATGTTCGCGCTGCGCTCGCAGTTCTCGCGGGTACGCAGCTTCGTTTTCGTCGACGGCATGGATGAGGTCACCGACGTGCTCAGCCGGGCCGAGGATATCGTTCAGGCCACTCAGTACATCAACGCCAACGGCAGCGGCGTCTGGCTCGATGGCCGCTCGGATTACGGGCACGCGTTCGAGTCGTTCTGGAAGAACTGGGGACAGCAGGTCAGGAACCGCACCACGGTGATCGTGCTCGGCGATGCGCGCAGCAACTACCACCGGCCGGCCGAGGCCGCGCTCAAGGCCGTCAGCGACCGGGCCGCGCATGTGATCTGGCTCAATCCCGAGCCGCAGGACGCGTGGAACAGCGGCGACTCGATCATCGGCCGGTACGCGCCATACTGTGACATGGTGTACGAATGCCGCAACATCCGGCAACTGAAGGGCTTCGTCGCGGAGCTCGAATAGGCCGGCCGCCGGGTCGCGCCAGCGTCGTTCAGAATAATTTTAAATCGGAACGGCCCTTCCCCCCGCTACCCGGTCAGCCGTCTACGGCCCCGGACTCGGCGCCGCTGCCGGAGCCCGCGGCCGGTAACTCGCCGCCGCCATCGGCGGCCGTCGCGGCGGCGGTATCGGCGGCCGGCGTGCTGGCCGCCTCGCTGGTGACCGCGGCTGCGGGGGCGACCGAGCGGACCAGGAGCTGGGCGACGTCGATGACCTCAAGGGTGTCTTTGGCGTCGCCGGAGGCTTTCTTGGCGGCGACGGCGTCGCCGAGCATGACCAGGCAGTA
>Ga0302178_10000446_pt1 | contig 38102 bp, 29 predicted proteins | sample I_Palsa_E1_3_FD_198790 | JGI IMG/M metagenome (GOLD analysis project Ga0302178, IMG submission 198790) | Peat permafrost microbial communities from Stordalen Mire near Abisko, Sweden - I_Palsa_E1_3 | ecosystem: Environmental > Terrestrial > Soil > Palsa > Peat permafrost | place: Sweden... | reverse complement strand
AAGTATTTTTAACAGCGCTTGCTCTTTGAATTCGACTGAATACGTTTGCTTTTGCTTCAACATGCACCTCTGACTTCTTTAATTTAAGAAAATTCAGAGGCGACAACTAGTCTGACACAGGGGGCATCAGCACGTATGAATTATTTCCAAATGGCCAATTTTCGCTTACCCAATTTAGTGCCGCGCAGGTTCAGGTGGGGGAAACTTCAGTTGTTTCGTGGGTGACAAATAACACCCCCGTGGCGGCAGGGTCCAGCATGCAGCCCTACGACGTCGTTATCGCCAATTTGGCAGTTCAGAACGGATTGATTTCCGCTGCAGCACTCAATAACTGGGCGACGACTAACCATGTCCAGGTATCCAATATTTTTACAGGAACACCGAGTGTAACTGCCGCGACGGTGACGGAATCGCTTACCACCGCGCTGAACGACCCGCTTTTGACAACGCTTGGCGGTGCTCCAACGCTGACCCAAGCACAGGCCACCGCCGCAATCACCCAACAAGCGCAGTCGTCTGCTTCAACTAGCCCTGGCCCAACGCCCATCGCTGCGGATAACCCTCTGGCTGATGTAGTCCAGTGCGCGTATATCGCTTACTACGGCCGACCAGCAGACGCAGCCGGATTGTCGTATTGGGAAGCACAACTCACACAGGCTGGCGGTAACCTGAATGCCATCGCAACCGCTTTTGGGAACTCAGCAGAATCCCAGGCGCTATATGGCTCGCAATCAGTGGCTCAGATGGTGTCCAACATCTATGAACAAAGCTTTAACCGCGCGCCAGACGCAGCCGGGTCAGCCTATTGGGTAGGCCAAATAAGCAGCGGCGCCGTGTCTCTTGCCAGCGCCGCTTTGGCCATTTTTAACGGGGCGACAGGCAGCGACAAGTCCATCATTAACAACAAGCTTGTAGTTGCCGACGCGTACACTGCCGTTTTAACGACCGATACGGTCGCCAGTAGTTTGTATTCGGGTAACACTGCCGCCGCGAATGCGCGCGTTTTCATGTCGGCCGTCAGCAGCAGTACCACGCAAGCCGTCCAGTTGGCCGGCATTGCACCGCAAGTTTCGCATGATATTCAGAGTGGCATCACCGGCGACTTGACAGGTATCGGGGTATCTGTGCAGTTGGTAGGTACGTCAGCGACCAGCGCGGCATTGCTGCATCCGGTGGGATAACTTCGCGCTGGCGCCATGGCGTCAGCCGTATCAATCGAAAAGCTCGGTCATGACGACGAGTTTTTTTATTTTCTCCTGAAAATTATTGTGTTTGTCTGATGAACTGCGTATCTAGCTAAAACTGGTCGCACTACTTCTGCGTGATGAGCCATAGCACTCGCACCGCGCGCCGCTTTCCGTGAGTCCGTTAGCGCGTGCGACCTGATGGGCTCGGGAGATGTCCATGTTTTCCAACAAACTTCAACGCATAGTTATTTCGATTGGCACACCAGAGCCCATTCGAATCATCATGTCGCTTATGTCACCGACTGTACCGCCGCCACTCGACTGCCGTCATGCTACTGGGCAGAGGGGATTAAAATAATCCTGCCTGGAAGTATAGGTTTCATCGGTGGTTCAAGTTTTTTTAATTTTTGTCGTAGCACATTCGCCAGAGTCGTGGGTTCGGCACGCGCGATAGCTCGCAATAGCACATGCACGTCAGGCCGCGCTCGCACGTTTATCTGCCGGAGGCCTCGTCCTACGGATTTCTGGCGATTTTTTTCTGTGGGGGCGATTGCCGCCGCAGGGTGTAACTCCGTGTGAGCCAAGTTGGCATCACTTAAATGTTCATTGGCAACTTTATCTGCTGGACCCGAGGCTACGTTTTCCAAAATATTCACTTTGCTATCTCCAAGATGACCTTTTCTAGACCGATTCTAGAAAAGCATCTCTATGTGTAGCGATGCTTTTTAAACGCCAACTCATGCAGGGTGACGTAAGGAAATTCGCCATGGTATGCCCGATGAGGTCACGCGGTTCCGTAAGCGTCCGGTCCCACCGACGCCATGTCGCATGCGGTGTATGAACGAGGTGGATGAAGTACAGCGGCAATAAGGGGGAACCAACGTAGCCGACACGTCGGCGCTCGGCTAGAATTTGGCGCCGAGCTGAATGAATGTATTAGGAACGGTTCGACCAGGCTGTTCCTTGACCTCGACATCAGAAAAATGAGATGGCCTTAAATGAGTATAGGCACTTCTCAAATCGGATTCGATTACTCACCTGTTCGAGGCTCCAGCCGCGACTTTGCAAGTCTGAATCCAATTTTTGGGCAAACACGGCTGTGCAGATAAAGATGACCTGTTTGAGTTGAACGCTGTCCGTCAGTCGTGCCGACTCGCCCAAGCGAGGGCTGGTTTTCCAGATGGCGTCGAGCCATTTGAGTAACGTCGCATAGTCTTTTTGGTTTTTACGGCTGCGCTCGACCTCAATCCACCATGCGGTGCTCCCGGACCGTATGAGCACATCGGGCTTTTTTCCAAGGATGCCGGCTGTCCCGCCTAACCAATGGCCTTGTGAAATTTCCCGTTCAGTGGCCGCGCGAAAACCCTCCAGAATTCCACTTATCGCGATTTCGTTGGCGATATTTCGATGCAGAAAATACGCTGCATGATAGTCCCGCATTAAGTCCTTGCCCGAGTTAGCCGAGATTCCGATGCCTTGTAGCACTCGCGCGCCACGTTCGGATATCGTGTGAATGAAACTGCCGTTCGGGGCCTGCGTAGTCAAAATAAGCTGTCGCTTCCGGAGTCTGGCAAGCGTTTTTTGTGCCATCCGAATTCCCGATGATGTGGCCACGGGAGGCGTCAAGCTCGGTCCCGTTTTGGGCGGTGTCCTCGCCCATGTCTGCCACACTAGACAGGCCAAATCGCGCGTCCGGAGCCATCCTCCGCGAAATAAAGCTCGCAGCACGGCAGTTTCATTGGCCAGTGCGATGTGACGACCGTCTGCGGGTCCGCTCATGAGTTATCTCCTCGTGTATTGTCGATAACTCGTATAGCGACCACCCAGCCTAAGCGTCTCCCCAATCGCCGGGAGGCGAATTGGGAAGGCGTCTAGTGTGCTGCGCACAGAGGCCACCACCCTCGGCTTCATTCTGGACGAATGACCCGATGGTTTGGTCATCTGGACGATGCCCATGTCCTTGAGAAGCGGGCGCCCCTCGCCTTTCCTTACGTGCTGCGCACTCCACTCAACGCGCGGGAAACCCGCTCGCCCCGTTGCGCTGGACGCTACACGGGCTGCGATTCGGCTATGCCTCATGCGAGCGGGTTTCCCGCGCCTGCGGCTCGGGGCGCGAGAATCCATCTCAGAGCCTTCGTCCCTGAGATTCCTTCTCCCACGAGACATCAGCAATTTGGGAATTGCTTTTCCCTCGGCGACGGTCTGCGACCTGCCGGGTCATGTCTCGCGGCCCCCTCTGAGTCCGAGCATTTCCCGGCTAGGGCCGGTCATGCTCGGAGGCATCGGCTGAACGCCTCGCCCCACGCTGCGCGCGGCGCCTCTACGCGATGTCGCTGGGCGAATCGCTGCGCGCCTGCGGCTTGCGTACACCGCACGGATGCGTTGCCTCATCCGTGCAAGGGCGTGTCGGTTAGCGCTGTTCCGTGCCAGGTCTGATGCGAACTGAACAAACGCGGCAAGGATTGCCAGGGTTGCATCGTGGAGAAGCGTGTCGGGTGTGGTGGGCTATTTCCTTGAAATTTTCCGAAGATATTAAAGGCGTCTTGACGGATTTCGATTAGAAACCCGCCACACCCGACACAGCGTCACATCAATGCGGTCGGACTGACATTGCAAACCCGAATTACTGCGCCATTACGGCGGCTGCGCGCGTCGTCCAGGCCATGAAGGCTGTCCCGCAACCGCTTCCAAAATTGCACTGAACCCACCACCGACAGGGCATTCCGCTCGCACCACAACTTGTAATGTGAAAAAACCTGGTCCTTCGGTGTGATGCAGGCGGTGCCGAGTTCGATGCCACAATCACCTAGCCAAGCCAGTACACTGTTTGTCTCGGATTTCACCTCGCTCAATAGACTGGCCATCTGCCCCGGCATCACAGGGTCGAATCGACCGCGTGCCAATAGCCGCTTGAGGCCGTCAAGGGCCCAGGATAGGACGCCCGACAATTCGTCGTGAATAATGGTCTCCGTCAGCAATGAATCGCGCTCACGCTCCGGAATCGTGACTGAAAACGGTACCACGTCCCAACGCCGCCAAAATCCAGTTGAATGGTCGGTCACAGCGGGCAGGTGATTCCCGAGAACGAGCCATTTCGCTCGCACATGGGTGCTCAGCGGTTCTTTATGTTTGCGGTCGATTTGCACACGCTCGCCCGCAATTAAGCTTTTGAGGATTTGTTCATTGATACGCACACGAGGAACCTCGTCTGCGTAAGCGAGACTGGCGCCGACCAATACAGACAATCGGAATCCGTCCAGTGCGTCAAGCGAGATGGCCGCAACCCGGCCATGTAGGCGTTGAACAATATTGGCGAGAACGCCTTTTCCATTGGCGCCCTCTCCAAACCAAAGTTGCGCCCGCTGGAATCTAGCATCTGGAATGAGGGTGTAGCCAACATATTCCTGGACACGGTCGCGAACATGCTGGTCGGGAAGGATGCGCGCCAAAAATTGTGTAAATCGCGGTGTTGGCTGTGGCGACGACTGATATTCACAGTCCAAAACATACTGTAGGCCTAACGTCGGGTCGGGCGGCGTCACTCGAAACTCGTTGTCGATTATGCGCACGTAGCCATTTCGACATGGAACGACCACCTCGCTTGTCAGTTCTGGTATCGGCTCGAGGAATAACATCGCTGCCCTTACTGCTTTTCTTGCATTTTCGTCGCTCGCGAAATCTGCGTCCGTGCGCACGAGCCAGTGATAGGCGTCTCGCCTCGCCTCGTCGTCGTCCAGCGCTTGCCAGAATGTGCCTGTCCAGCGATATAGCATGGATTTGTCACTGCCATAGCCTCCCATGGTCAGGATGTAGTTCGCATAATTGTGCGGTTTAAATGAATTTGCCATCGGTTGAAATCTCCTACCGGTCACGATGCCATTTGCATCGAAGACGCCATCAAGCCGACCGCAATGCTTGTGGGCCACCGGCCCCGTGCAGAGGTGCATGGGTGCCAGTGCAGCGTGTAGGACGCGTTTTTATTCAACTTTGGGAAAAAATTGATGGTCACTCATGAAGGTCATTATTTCTGCTGTACTTGCGTACGAGAAAGGGTTGCAAGGGGGCGGGCTCACCCCTATCGGCCCGGCAGTAAATTGTTGTCATGCGCGAATCAAGTTATCGAGGGGCCGGCACGAGACTTGGCACCGTGTCCATTGCTTCACAAGAAAGCAATGTCCTCGAAGTCGTATAGAGATGTTTCAACAGCCACCCGTGCAAGGGCGTGTCGGTTATCGCTGTTCTACCGACATTTCTGAGGTCGTCGTGAGCGTGCGACCTTAGGCCAAGTCGGCCATATAGCCAGTGGCGAACGCTTCGCGTGCCACTGCGCCCGGTCCCTGGCGGGCTGCGGCCTGGTCGGCACCACTGGCTATCTGTCCTGATGCCTTGGCCCAGCTGTGTCGCCGGCGATGAACTCAGAAAAAACGGCGGTAGAACGAGCCGCTCGGCTCTTCGCCACGCCCCAGAGTCAACGTAAAAATCGGCTCTGAATCTTGAAATCCGGTCAGCAGCGAGGACATAACCATGACGCAACCCCATACATTGCCAGATGATGCCGTGAGCATGACGCAAGCGGAGTGGCAAAAAGTGCATCGAGATTTAAAAACCATGATTGACGGACAACGCTACGTATTGCGCTCGACTGCGCGTGGCACATGCTTTGTCCTTGTCATTATCACCAAGGAGAAAACACGATGACCACCGACGCAGATTTTGGGCCGGTGATTTATGGTTATAGCCGGGAGCAAGCCATTGCTGATGGGGTGTTAATAGATGTGTCCGAGCTGGCAAGGGAAGCCGGATTTCGTATTTTGGTTGCGGTCACAGCCGCTGTCTGAGCCGACTGTGTTGCATGGACCGATATCGATAGCCAACGCCAAGGGTATCAAGACGAAAGAGGGCGTCTATGGGATGTGCTGTGGATGGCCAAGCTGGCCGCGAAGACAGGGCAGGGTAGTCGGTTGGCATTTGAGATACATCAGGTGCCGCGCGGTGGTCGAGGAATGGAGCCACGTCGCGTCAAGTTGCACATGACTATCGGTCCAGGTGATATCGGTGAGCCCGTCATTACCGTGATGCAGCCGGGCGAAGATTAATCGGTCTCGTCATCGGTAGAGTCACAACTAATAATTTATAAGGAATACTAAAATGTTATTCTGGAATCGCATGTTTGGATGGACTTCATCGATGGATAGCACAGTATCGGCGACTGATAGTGCGCCGATTCCCGTTATCAATCCGACGACCGGCTTGCCGATGGTCGATAATACCTACGGTGGCGTTGATGTCGGTGGCAGTCCATATGGGGCCGACATTCACCACGTCCCATGGTCGCCACCCTCAATGGGGATGGGTTCGGATAATGATTGGACCAAATAGCATTTCCTGTGGCTTCGCTGTCGGCAGGGCACCTCGCTCACAGCGACCTGTATGCCATTGGCGCTCATTTATGCAGCTATGCAAGTGAGCGATAGTGCTGGAGTTAATGGTGGAGCATACCGACGTGGCAAAAATTGCCCGGCAAATCGAAGCCCAGCAATCGTTGGTTTTGAGCTATGACGAGGAGGAGGCTTTGGTTTGGCCCGGTCTACAAATGGCACTGTTGTTCCGGGTGAAGGCGAACCGGCAAACTGATTTGGGGCAAATAATATTGGAGAGCGCGGCAAGGGAGCGTGAGCGTGCTGAACGTCGAAATTGACCGGCTACTACATAGTGAGCGAGCCAAAACGTATAAAAAACAGCATTTGTTTGTGGGAAAACTGTGGGAAAATCACCCCAAGCGGGATTGTGCTGTAACTGCGGGAGGGGGAGTTTTTCTTTGAGAGAAGCCTTGTAGCATAAGGCTTTTAAGATTTTTGGTGCCCGGGGTCGGACTCGAACCGACACGACTTTCGTCGGGGGATTTTGAGTCCCCTGCGTCTACCTGTTTCACCACCCGGGCTTCGGGCTGCGGAGTGAACCGCTTGGCACGACCGCTTTGTTTCCACGGCCAAGTCCAAGATTATTGCGGAAAAATCGCGCCTAGACAAGGGGCAGATACGTCCAAACGCGATTTCTTTCATCAGTCAATAGGAAAAGCCTTTTCCATCATTGGCTTAGGTAATGAAATTTTCCGTCTTTGATAATCCCCATCACACTGGCGCGTTGGTCCAAGCCAACATGGTCGTGCGGGCTCATATTAACGATGCCGTTCGGCACCGCCAAGTTCTGAGTTTGTTCCAATGCCGTGCGCAAGGCGGCGCGGAATTCAGGCGTGCCTGGTTCGGCGGTTTTCAGCGCGCGTGTCACCGCATTGTTCAACAAGGGATAAACGCCGCCCGCGTCGCCGGCAAATTGCGTGACGCTGCCGGCGCCATAGCGCGCTTCATAGGCCGTGACAAACTCGAGCGCGGCTTGTTTAACCGGATGATCGGCCGACAGGTCGTGTGCGACCACTACCGGTTGGGTCGGGAATAGCGTGCCTTCGACATCTTTGCCGCCCAAGCGGATAAATTCAGGTGTGGCGATGCCGTGGGTTTGATAGATGGCGCCCTTGTAGCCGCGTTCGATCAAAGCGCGTTCCGGCAATACGGCGGGGGTGCCGGCACCGGCAATCAGAATCGCGTCGGGTTTGGCTTCGATCAGTTTCAGCGTTTGTCCCATGACGCTGGCGTCGGTGCGGTTAAAGCGCTCGGTGGCGACGATGCTGATATGGCGCAATTCAGCGAATTTGGTGAATTGCTGCAACCAGCTCTCGCCATAGCCGTCCGCAAAGCCGATAAAGCCCACCGTCTTGACGTTGTGGTTAGCCATGTAGCGGGTGACGACGTCGGCCATGGCGGCGTCGTTCTGGGCCATTTTGAAAGCCCAGATCTTTTTGCCTTCCTGGGGCTCGACGACTTGCGAGGTGCCGATCAGCGTGATCATCGGCGTGCCGGTTTCCGCGGCGGCGTCGAGGGCTGCCATGGCCGACGGGGTGGTATTCGGGCCCACAATCACGTCGACTTTGTCTTCCGAGACGAATTTACGGATATTGCGCACCGCGGCGCCGGGGTCCGAGCTGTCGTCGAGGAATACATATTGGGCCGGGTGGCCGGCCAGCGTTGCGGGCCACATCAGCATGGCGTTTTTGCTGCTGATGCCGATGGCGGCCGCAGGGCCGGTGGTCGACAGGTCAATGCCCACTTTGATGGGGGTGTTGGCGTTGCCTGCCGCGTAAGCACTATCTATGAGCAGCGGCAGCGCGGCAGCTAGCGCCAGCGTAGCGGTCAGTGTCAGCGAGGCGGCAGTCAGACGGTTGCGCAAAACCTGGGTGAGCATAAACAGTCCTTATATATAGACAAGACAAATCGAACGCCGGCCGGCGTCGCACCCGCTGACCGGTTGGAGCGGCACGCCCTGAGGGCAGGGCGGGTAGATGTCAGATGATAAGTCGCGAAAATCCCGGCTGTCACTTGGGATATGACCCCGGATTAGACTCGGATATGATTTTTGGGCCTGAAGGAGGCAATTTACAGCTCGTAGTTCTCGTGTTCGCCGCGCAGTGCCTGCTCAATCAGCTTGCGGTTCAGCGTCGGCGACAGGAGTTCAACCAGCGTATACACATAGCCACGCAGGTAAGCGCCCTGTTTCAAGGCGATGCGTGTCAAGTTGCTGCCGAACAGGTGTCCGGCCGGGATCACGCGTAAATTCTTGTCGCGCTCGGGGTTGTAGGCGATATCGGCCATGAGGCCCACGCCCAGACCCAGTTCGACGTAGGTTTTGATGACGTCGGCGTCGATCGCTTCGAGCACTACGTCGGGCGTCAGGCCCCGCTGCGCAAACGCCTGGTTGATTTTGGAGCGGCCGGCGAAGGCCGGGTCGTAGGTAATCAGCGGATATTGCGCCAGATCTTCCAGGGTCAGGTTGCGGCGCTCCAGCAGCGGGTGGTCTGCCTGCACCACTGCTACGTGATGCCATTGGAAGCAGGGCAACGAAATTAGGTCTTTATAGTTGGAAATGGCTTCGGTGGCGATCGCCAGGTCAGCCTGGTCGTGCAAGACCATCTCGGCGACCTGGGTCGGGCTGCCTTGCAGAATCGACAGGCGCACCTTCGGAAAGCGCTTTTTGAACTCGGCGATCGCGGCCGGCAGGGAGTAGCGCGCCTGGGTGTGGGTGGCGGCAATCGTCAGGTTGCCTTGGTCTTGGGCGGCGTAATCTTTGCCGATACGCTTCAGGCTTTCGACTTCCTGCAAAATCTTTTCGACGGAAACCAGGATAATGCGTCCCGGTTCGGTCAGCGATCGCACCCGTTTGCCGTGCCGGGTAAAGATCTCCACGCCCAGTTCGTCCTCAAGCTCGATGATTGCCTTGGAAACCCCAGGCTGTGAGGTGTACAGCGCTTTGGCGGCCTCCGTCAGATTGAATTTCTGACGCACGGCTTCGCGCACAAAGCGGAACTGGTGCAAATTCATATATAACCCCTCGGCATATCAAAAGAAGATTTTAGTAGTTTGTCATATATAGAGAGTTTATTACTATCTTAGCAATCGATCTATCTAATCTGGGATTGGGGCCAAATCCGGCCCAAGTCGGGGCCCACCGAAGTCATGCTTTGCAGCGAGTTGTCCGGGCTGCCCGAATGGATATACGATGCTGACCCAGTCAGCATCCAGCACAATAGAGGCCTTTGCATGTACCAATACGACCAGTATGACCAGACCATCGTCGACGAACGGGTTGAGCAATTTCGCGACCAAGTGCGTCGCCGGCTGTCGGATGAGCTGAGCGAAGAGGAGTTTCGGCCGCTGCGACTGCAAAACGGCCTGTATCTGCAACGCCACGCCTATATGCTGCGCGTGGCGATTCCCTATGGGCATTTGCGCAGCAAGCAATTGCGCATGCTGGGGCAGATCGCGCGCGAGCATGATCGCAATTACGGTCATTTCTCGACCCGTACCAATATCCAGTACAACTGGATCAAGCTTGAAGAAACGCCGGAAATCCTGGCCAAGCTGGCATCGGTCGAAATGCATGCGATCCAGACTTCGGGCAATTGTATCCGCAATATTACGGCCGACCAGTTCGCCGGTGTGGCGCCGGACGAAATCGTCGATCCGCGCCCTTATTGCGAAATTTTGCGTCAATGGTCGACTTTTCACCCAGAATTTGCCTGGTTGCCGCGTAAATTCAAGATTGCCGTGTGCGGTTCGCGTGAAGACCGCGCGGCGGTGCTGATTCACGATATCGGCATTTTCTTGTCGAAAAATGAACAAGGCGAGGTCGTGGCGCGCGTGTTGGCCGGTGGCGGCCTGGGTCGCACGCCTATCATCGGTTCAGTGATCCGCGAAGATCTGCCCTGGGAGCATTTGCTCAGCTATTGCGAAGCCGTGTTGCGCGTGTACAACCGCTATGGCCGTCGCGACAATATTTATAAAGCCCGTATCAAAATTTTGGTGAAGGCGCTGGGCGCGAAGAAATTCGCCGAAGAAGTCGAAGCTGAATGGGCGCATCTGAAAGATAACGCGACCACGATCACGCAGCAGGAATTGGCGCGCGTTGCCGCATTTTTCGTGGCGCCAGCGTATCAAAAATTGCCGGATACCGATGCTTCGTATGAAAAGCACTTGCTCGAAGAGAAGGCTTTCGCCCGTTGGGTTCAGCGCAATGTGCGGCCGCACAAGGTGGAGGGCTATGCCAGCGTGACCTTATCGCTGAAGCCCGGTATCAGCTCGCCGCCGGGTGACGCTACGTCGGAACAAATGGAAGCCGCGGCCGACCTCGCCGATGAATTCAGTTTTGGCGAAATTCGCGTGTCGCATGAGCAAAATCTGATTCTGGCCGATGTCCGCAAACAAGATCTGCATGCCTTGTGGCTGCGCGCCAAGGCCTTGAATCTGGCTACCGCGAATATCGGTTTGCTGACGGATATTATTGCCTGCCCGGGCGGCGATTTCTGCTCACTGGCCAATGCCAAATCGATTCCGATTGCCCAGGGCATTCAGGAGCGTTTCGATAATCTCGATTTTGTCTACGATCTGGGCGACTTGTCGTTGAATATCTCGGGTTGTATCAACTCCTGCGGCCATCACCACGTCGGCAATATCGGCGTGTTGGGCGTCGATAAGGACGGCGAAGAATGGTATCAAGTGTCGCTGGGCGGCGAGCAGGGCAATCAGGCCAAGCTGGCGCGCGTGATGGGGCCGTCGTTCAAGTCTGAAGAGATGCCCGACGTGGTCAGCAAGCTGATCGAAACGTTTGTCGAGCATCGTATCGATAACGAGAATTTTATCGATACGTATCAGCGCATCGGTATGGCGCCGTTCAAGGAACGTGTGTACGCAGCTCGCCAGCCGGCGCTGGCATAAAGCGCCGCCCATGCCAAATGAGCGCGGATGGACCGCGCTTTGGCTGGGTATTTGGCTGCTCAATCAAGGTATAGCAAGGTAAGAGACATGTCCCATATCATCAAGCATCGCGACATTATTAATGACGACTGGATCGTTGTGCGAGCGGCCGAAGACGGTAGTTTGCCGGCTGTGGACGCTATTGCAGCGGGCCGCGTGTTGCTGCCGTTCAGTTATTGGAAGCAACATTCGGCGGCGCTGCGTGCCGCACGGCCCGCTTCCGACCTGGGCGTTTGGCTTGAGCCCGATGCGGAACCGGCTGAGCTGGTCGACGATTTCGGCGCGATTAGCGTGATCGGCGTCGATTTCCCGGTGTTTCGCGATGGCCGCGGCTATAGCATTGCGCGTTTGTTGCGCGATCGTTATCACTGGACCGGCGAATTGCGCGCGATCGGCGATGTCTTGCGCGATCAGTTGCTGTATCTGTCGCGTTGCGGCTTCGATGCCTTCGCGGTACGCGCCGATAAAGACATTCACGATGCCTTGAAGGCTTTCGGCGAGCAAAGCGTGTTGTACCAGGCGGCCTACGATGAGCCGAACCCGCTGTTTCGCCGACGCGCTGCGGTGCCGGTATGAGCGCCGTGCAAGCCAACGCCGTGCAATCTGGCGCCGCGCTGTCGGCTGAGCTGACGCAGAAAATTGCCCAGCTTAACGGCTTTCTGGCCGATATCGCCAGCCGGCATGGCTCGATTAAGTTGGCCAGCAGTTTGGCGGCCGAAGACATGGTGTTGACTCATGCGATTTTGTCGCAGCAGTTGAAAATCGGCGTGTTTTCTTTAAACACCGGCCGTTTGCATGCTGAAACCGTGGCCATGGTTGAGCGGGTTCGCGAGCACTACGGTTATCAGATCGAGCAGTTCTATCCGGTCGCCAGCGCGGTCGACAGTTATGTTGGCGCACACGGTGTCAACGCGTTTTACGAAAGCGTCGATTTGCGCAAGCAATGCTGCGAGATTCGCAAAGTCGAGCCGCTGAATCGGGCTTTGTCGGGCGTCGACGCCTGGGTGACCGGTCAGCGCCGCGAGCAGTCGGTGACGCGTGCCGAGTTGCATCTGGAAGAGCGCGACGGCGCGCGCGGCATCGCCAAATATAATCCGCTTGCCGACTGGACCGAGGCTGATGTCTGGGCCTATCTCGGTGCTTTCGAGGTGCCCGTCAATCCGCTGCATGCACGCGGTTACCCGAGCATCGGTTGCGAGCCCTGTACGCGCGCGGTACGCCCAGGCGAAGATAGCCGGGCGGGGCGTTGGTGGTGGGAGTCGCGCGATAGCAAAGAATGCGGCTTGCATATTTCGATTACCGCGATCCCGAGCTGACAAGCTCTGGGCTTCCGCGCAAGTAACATTAAATAGAAGGACCACTATCATGGGTTTTATCATCGACCAACCGGCCAGCACCACGACGCGTATGGACCATCTCGATTGGCTTGAAGCCGAGTCGATTCATATTCTGCGCGAACTGGTGGCCGAATGCGCGAAGCCGGCGCTGCTGTTCTCGGGCGGCAAGGATTCGGTGGTGGTGCTGCATTTGGCACTGAAGGCTTTCGGTCTGGGGCAAAATCGCCGCACCGTCTTGCCGTTTCCGCTGGTGCATATCGATACCGGCCATAATTACCAAGAGGTGATCGATTTCCGCGACCGCCGCGCCACTGAAATCGGCGCCGAGCTGGTGGTCGGTCATGTTGAAGACTCGATCAAGCGCGGCACTGTGCGCCTGCGTCGCGAGACCGATTCGCGCAACGCCGCGCAAGCGGTGACCCTGCTCGAAACGATTGCCGAATACGGCTACGACGCGATGATAGGCGGCGCGCGCCGCGATGAAGAAAAAGCGCGTGCGAAAGAGCGGATTTTCTCGTTCCGCGATGAATTCGGCCAATGGGACCCCAAGGCGCAGCGCCCGGAATTGTGGAGTTTGTTCAACGCGCGTCATCATCGCGGCGAGCATTTGCGTGTGTTCCCGATCTCGAACTGGACCGAGCTCGATGTCTGGCAATACATCGCCCGCGAACAGCTTGAACTGCCGTCCATTTACTACGCGCATCAACGCGAAATCGTGCGCCGCGACGGCCTGCTGGTACCGGTTACGCCGCTGACGCCGTTGCGCGACGGCGATGTCAGCGAAGTTGCCACGGTACGTTTTCGCACCGTTGGCGATATCAGCTGCACCTGCCCGGTGGAGTCGGACGCCACGGATCTGCAGCAGATCATTGCCGAGACGGCAGTGACCGAAGTCACCGAACGCGGTGCGACCCGGATGGACGATCAAGCGTCCGAGGCCGCCATGGAACAACGCAAGAAGCAAGGCTATTTCTAAGCCGCCTGCTCGACATCAAGCATGGCTGTGATAGCCGGAGATAAATTATGAGTACTGAAACATCGCTGGACCTGGGCGTACTGCGCTTTATTACCGCGGGTAGCGTCGACGATGGCAAGAGCACGTTGATCGGCCGTTTGCTGTATGACAGCAAAGCCGTTTTGTCCGATCAGTTGTCGGCGTTGTCGCGGGCCAAAAACAAACGTACCGTGGGCGACGAGATCGATTTGTCCTTGCTGACCGACGGCCTGGAAGCTGAACGCGAGCAGGGCATCACCATCGATGTCGCGTATCGCTATTTCGCCACCGCCAAGCGCAAGTTTATTGTGGCCGATACGCCGGGCCACGAGCAGTACACGCGCAATATGGTGACGGGCGCCTCGACCGCCGATGCGGCCATTATTTTGATCGACGCGACCCGTGTGACCTACGATGCCGCGGGGCTCGCGCAATTGCTGCCGCAGACCAAGCGCCATAGCGCTTTGGTGCGTCTGCTCGGTTTGCAACATGTGATCGTGGCCATCAACAAGATGGACCTGATCGAATTCAGCGAGCAGCGTTTTAACGAAATTCGCGAAGCTTACGTGCTGTTGGCGCGCCAGTTGGGCTTGACCGACGATATCATTTTTGTGCCGGTGTCGGCGCTGAAGGGCGATAATCTGGTCACGGCCAGCGATGCCATGCCCTGGTACGCGGGTGAGCCTTTGCTGGCCATCCTCGAAACCTTGCCGGCGCGCGATGAGCATACGGGCGCCTTGCGCTTTCCGGTGCAATGGGTGGCGCGTCAGGACGGCAGCCAGGCCGACGATTTCCGTGGTTATATGGGCCGCATCGAATCGGGCGAAATCACGGTTGGCCAGACACTGACCGTGCTGCCGGCCAAACGCACGGCAACCGTTGAAGAAATTATTGCGCCAGTGGTCGGCGGCACGGCTTCGGTCGAGCGCGCGGTGGCTGGGCAATGCGTGACCATCAAGTTGACGGAAGATGTCGACGTGTCGCGCGGCGATACTTTTGTTGCCTCGGCCGATGCACCGACGCCGGCGCGCAAGCTTGAAGCCGATCTGTGCTGGTTCGATGAGGAGCCGCTGTCGACGCAGCGTAAATATCTGCTCAAGCAAACCGCCAACACGGTGTTTGCGCGGGTTAGCGCGGTGCGCGAGGTATTGGACGTGCACACTTTGCTGCAAGCGACCGATCGCCATGATTTGACCATGAACGATATTGGCGCGGTCTCGCTGACACTGCAAAAGCCGCTGGTGTGCGATCTGTACGACGAACATCAGGCGACGGGCGCATTCGTCTTGATCGATGAGACGACCAATCATACGGTTGCAGCGGGCATGATTCGTGCGTTTTCTGCTTAAAGCCTATACCCGGTGCGCTTCGCCGCGCATTCGGCCGGCCTTGGCGTAAGCTGAGGCCGCGTAATGGTAAAGCAAAGGTTATTCAGGGGCGAAAGCGATATGGGTAAGGTCTATTTAATTGGTGCGGGCCCTGGTGCTGCCGACCTCATTACGGTGCGCGGCGCACGTTTGTTGAGCACGGCGCAAGTCGTGCTGCACGACGCTTTGATCGAGCCCGAGATGCTGGCGATGGCGCCGCAAGCTCGCCTGATTGCCGTCGGGAAACGTTGCGGACAACTATCCACCGCCCAGCAATTTATCAATAAGCAATTGGTCGACGCAGCACGCGAGCATGCTGTGGTGGTGCGCCTGAAGGGTGGCGATCCGATGTTGTTCGGGCGTGCCGATGAGGAAATGCGCGCGCTTGAAGCGGCCGGTATCGACTATGAAGTTGTGCCCGGCATCACTGCGGCATTGGCCAGCGCCGCCAGCTTGAAGCGCTCGCTGACCTTGCGTGGCGTGGCGCGTTCGGTGGCGTTTGCCACCTATAGCCGGGCGGCCGACTCAGCGGCGATTCGCGAGCACGTGAATGCCGATTCCGTGGTGTTTTATATGGGGCGGGATAGTGCGCCGGAGATCGGGCGTCAGCTGATTGAGGCGGGACGCTGTTCCGCTACGCCGGTAGCTTTGGTAGAGGCCTGTAGCACGCCGCGTGAGCGCCTGCTGACCCTGACCCTAGGCGAGCTGGCCGAGGGGCGTGCCCAGCCTTGGCTCGACGCCACGCAGCCCAGCCTGCTGATGATCGGCGAGGCATTTGCCGCACGCGCAAGCCAAGGGCATATCGGCGAGGTAGTGCAGGAGGTGGGCGGGGCGTTGTTGAGCGCGGCTTGACTGACGAGCCGTCACATCGCCCTGAATTACTCTTCTATCTGCGCCACGCAGAAATGGGCAATCGCTTCCAACACGGTCGGCACTTCGCCGACAGCCTCGGTACAGCGGATTTCCAACTCAGGATGTGCCGTGCAGCAGGTTTCCAGCAGGGCCGGCAAGTCGTTGCGAACATGGGCGCCTTGACCGAAAAACACCGGTATCACGGTGATAATGCCGCAGCCGGAGTCGGCCTGCATATCAATCGCGCTACGCAAATCGGGTTCCATCAGCTCCAGGTAGGCGAGGCCTACGGGGCCTGGGTCGCCCGCGGCCGCCCGCTGGCTGCGCACGATCGACGCCAGTCGCTGGAACGGTTCGGCCCAGCGCTCGTCGCGTGACCCATGGGCGAACAGAATAACGCCTTGTTGCAATGGAAGATCCATAATCAGCTCTGAATGGCTTAGGGTTAATTCGGTCGTCAATCGCTCATCGTAACCGTAGCATACCTGAGCGTCATTCTATGCCATGCGGGCTCAAACGTGTTTAATGCCGATCGACCCAGCGTAGCGCAAATAGGCCCAGCGCCAGGTAGATCAAACCCGGCGCCGCCGCGGTAATGGGCGCGGGCCAGGTGTCCAGGGTGCCGACGTGCGAGAACAGCGTGTTGGCTAACTGGAAGCTCATGCCGAGCATAATCCCGCCAAATACCTTGACGCTGACGGCTCCCGAGCGCGTGTGCAGATAGGCGAACGGCAGGGATAGGATCAACATCACGAAAATCGCAAACGGATACAGGCATTTATGCCACAGCGCGATCAGATAGCGCTGCGAATCTTGCTGATTTTCCTGCAAATGCTGAATGTAGCCGAACAAATTGTAGATCGCCATATGGTCGGGCGTGACCAGCAACACCGACAAAATCTGCGGCGTCAACTGCGAGCGCATCAGATATTCCGGCTGCTTGGTGATGGTCGAGCGATACACCGGTGTCAGCGCATTGGCGGGGGCGAAGGTGTCCGGCACCAATCTTTGCAACTGGGTTTCCGAGACATCGTGCAAACGCCAGTGGTCGGGCGCGATAAATTCGCCGCGTTTTGCCGTGCGCACGTCGTTCAGGCGGAAATGCGAGTCGAATTCGTAGATGTGCACGCCGACAATGGTTGAGTCTGGGTTCAGCGTTTCCACATTCACAAAGCGCGTGACGGCATGACCTTGCTCATCGCTGCTCAAGGTGTCTTTGACCCAAACCCCGGACCTGAAATTCGAAGACACGGCGGAACCAAGCGCTTCAAGACGAATACGCTCGGAAAGTTGGTCCGAGTACGGGCCAATCACCTCGCCGAAGACAAACGTCACAATCACAATTGGAATGCCGATTTTCAGCAGCGAGAACAGGGCGCGTTGGGTCGACAAGCCGGAGACGCGAAAAATCGTGTATTCCGAATTCGACGCCATGGTCGAGAATACGTAGATCGTGCTGATCAACGCAGCCACCGGGATCAGTTCGTAAAAGCGCGAGGGCGTGAGCAGCAGCACGCGTATCACCGCGTAGCTTAATTTATAGTTGCCCTGGCCGACCGAGTCGAGCTCGTTGATCAAGTCGAAAAAGAAAAACAAACCGATAAACGCGAACAACACAAAAGTGAAGGTCAGGTAGATTTGCTTGGCAAAATACTTTTCATAGATACGCATGTTTCACGCCCCTTTTATTGCTTTAGACGGTGAAACAAACCGCTGGGCAGCAGCGGACGGTTGCGCGTGCGTAACCAGAACAGGGCCAGCACCACCAAAGCCACCACCACGTGCAGCAAGGTTAGGCCGACGATAAACGAGACGCGTTGTTGGCCTATCCAGGACTGGGCCACATTCAGCCAGGTCGAATAAGTCAGATAAATCAGCACGGCAAAAACCAGATTGATGGCCCGGCTGCGGCGCGGATTCTGGTAAGACAGCGGAATAGCCAACAAAAATAAATTGATCGCAATCAGCGGCAAACCAATGCGCCAAGCAAGTTCACCCAGATTAAGCGAGCTGGGTTTGCGGATCAGATCAAGCGTCGACATCGCCCGTGCATTGGGAATGCTGACCAGCTGCTGGCTTTCCAGTTTGACCCCGTAGCGCAGAAATTCCATCACGTGATAGTCGAGCGCGCCGGGCGTGCCGTCGTAGCGGCGGCCATTTTCCAAAACGATAAAGCGGTCGCCGTTCGGCTCGATTTCAACATGGCCCTGGCTGGACACCGTGACGCTGACCTTGTCGTTTTCGGTCGAGGTAACGAAGACGTTTTCGACGTGTTTCTGATTCGGCGACATTTTCTCGACGAAAAACACGCGATGATTGAGCGCCGACTCGCGGAATTGACCGGGCGCCAGCAATGAGACATCGTCGCGTTGCTGGAAACGCTCGCGCAGGAATTTACTTTGCTGGTTCGACCAGGGCCAGGCGACAAAGGCGCAAAGCGCGATCATGATCACGATCGGCGCCGAGAATACCGCGATCGGCCGGATAAAACGCGCCAAGCTCAGGCCGGATGACAGCCAGACCACCATTTCCGAGTCGCGATACCAGCGCGTCAGCACAAACAAGATGGACACGAACAGGGTGACGATCAGAATCACGGCCAGGTAGCCGATCACCTGTAGCGCGATCAAGACGAGTACGTCGCGCGGGTCTACCTCGCCGGTCGCGGCGGAGCCGACGATGCGTATCATCATCGTCGTGAGCATAATGGTGAGCAAAACGGCAAACACGGCAGTAGCTGTGTAGGTCAACTCACGTTGCAGGGATCTTTCGAAAATCATGGCAAAGATACGCCTTCGGGCGCGCGTGGGAACCACGCGGTGAAAAATAGCGGATAATCACGGCAGTCAATATAGTATGCCATGACTTTCTCCGAGGATTAGCGCGATGGACTTTAGCATAAAAGGCTGTGATTGGAACAAAGCGTCTCAAAACGGACTGTTGAGCGGTAAGTCCGATTGTCTTGTAGTTGGACTCTTCGAAGGTCAAACTTTGTCGGGCGCCGTGCATCAACTGGATTTAGCGACCAAAGGCCTGATTACCCGTCTGATCAAGGCGGGCGACATCGACGGCAAGAGCGGCGCCACGCTGTTGCTGCACGAAGTCCAAGGCATTGGCGCCGCGCGCGTCTTGCTGGTGGGCCTGGGCAAGCAGGAAAAATTCACGCATAAGGCATTTGCCGAGGCGGCCCGTGCCGCTTGGCGCGCCTTGAGCGGTACGCAAGTTGCGCAGGTAGCCTGGACGCTGGCGCAGTTGCCGGTTGTGGAACGCGATGCCAGCTGGGCGGTGCGCGTGTCGATTACGACGATGCGCGAACTGGCTTACAAGTTCACGCAAATGAAGAGCAAGCCCGATACCAAGGCTGCCACGCTCAAGAAAGCCGTGATCAGCATCGATCCGGCCGACGAAAAAGCCGCCAAAATCGCCCTGAAGCACGGCGTGGCGCTGGCTAACGGCACCGACCTGACGCGCGACCTCGGTAATTTGCCGGCCAATGTCTGCACCCCGACCTACTTGGGCGACACCGCCAAGAAGATGGCGCGCGACTGGAAGCTGAAGGCTGAAGTGCTCGGTCAAAAACAGTTGGAAGCCCTTAAAATGGGTTCATTCCTGTCCGTGACCCGCGGCTCGGTCGAGCCCGTACAGTTTATCGTCCTACACTACAACGGCGCGGGCGCCAAGCAGGCGCCGGTGGTGCTGGTCGGCAAGGGCGTGACCTTCGACACGGGCGGCATTTCGCTCAAAGGCGGCGAGGGCATGGACGAAATGAAGTACGACATGTGCGGCGCGGCTTCCGTGCTCGGCACCATGCGTGCGATTGCCGAAATCGGCATCAAGCTCAACGTCATCGCCGTGATTCCGGCCTGCGAAAATATGCCGGCCGGCAATGCCACCAAGCCGGGCGATATCGTCACCAGCATGTCGGGCCTGACTATCGAAATCCTGAATACGGACGCCGAAGGCCGTTTGATTCTGTGCGATGCCTTGACCTATGTCGAGCGCTTCAAGCCGGCGGCCGTGATCGACGTCGCTACCCTGACAGGCGCTTGCGTGATCGCGCTGGGCCACCACAATTCGGCTTTGTACTCGTCGGACGATGCGTTGGCGGGCGAATTACTGGACGCCTCCAAGGAAGCGGTCGACCCGGTTTGGCGCATGCCTTTGGATGAGGAATACCACGAGTCGCTGAAGTCGAATTTTGCCGATCTGGCAAATATCGGCGGGCGCCCGGGCGGCAGCGTGACGGCCGCCTGTTTCCTGTCGCGTTTCACCGAATCGTACAAGTGGGCGCATCTCGACATCGCCGGTACGGCTTGGAAGAGTGGCGCGGCGAAAGGTGCGACCGGGCGTCCGGTGCCGTTGTTGACGCAGTTCTTGATCGATCGGGCAGCTTAAGTTTGGGCGCATGAGCTTGGGCCCCGAGTTTGGGCCTATGAGTATGCGTCAATCGATGTGGGTAAAACGTAAGGTCAATACCTTACGATAGTCGAATCAATGCCGTGCCGCTATTTTGGGGGCGGCATTGAATGCCCGCACGATCTGATTGTCGTACTTCTGGTAACACAAGGATGGCTAGATGACCCAGGTGGATTTCCATACCAATGTCGGCGACAAGCTCAATTACGCGTGCCGCCTGACCCGCAAAGCCTATTTGGCAGGGCAAGCCCTGCTGGTGACGGGCGACGCTGAGGTGTTGCGCGAGTTCGACGCACGTTTGTGGACGTTTTCACCGCTTGATTTCATTCCGCATTGCGGGGTAGACAGCGAGTTGAGCACAGTCACCCCGGTTGTTTTGGCTGAAAATCTGGCCGCGGCTCCCCATCATGGTATTTTATTGAATCTTGGGGCCACGGTGCCCGAGCATTTCGCCCGTTTTGAGCGCCTGCTTGAAGTGGTGGGCGATTTGCCCGAAGATCTCAATGCCGGGCGCGACCGCTACCGGTTTTATCGTGACCATGGTTATCCGATGAACACTTATAAGCCTACTGCCCGTGTTTAAGCGCAAGGAACCTCTATTACGGCAGGGCGCTGCGGCGCCCGATGTGCCGGTACTGACCGACGTACTGGCCCACGGCGACCCAGCCAAGATCCGCGCGGCTGCGAAGAGCGAGCCCGCGGGGCGTGCTGCCGAACCTGCGTTTCGCGGTCCGGGTTTGACGCTGGACGACGCCGGGGATTTCGCCGAGCACCTGCGTGGACGCCTGAACGATTACCTGCGCAAGGACGGCCGTATGCTGATTGAGCAGCGTTGTCGTCAGATGCTCGATGAGCACACGGCGAAAATGGTCGAACAAATTGCCGGCGAAGTGACCTTGATGCTGGAAATCCAGATCCGCCAATGGGTCTATGAAGGCGTCGTCGAAGCGCTGGAGCGCACCGGCGAATCGCGTTAAATCGACGGGCCGGGTTCTTCCGGCCGACGCCTCTGCGCTTCTATCGCGCCTTATATGCAACGGCCTACGGGCTCGACCCCGAGCGCGTCACGGCGAAACATATCCAGACCCTGCGCAATCAGATTGCCGACTATCTGCAGGAAAACCCGCTGCCGTATTATGATTTTTTGCGTACGGACCAATGACGCGATAAGTCGATAATCGCAGCCCGCCTCACTTGGGGCGGGTTTCATTTACACAATCAACCTCAATCGAAACACCGGTTATATGGCAGGGTTGCGCCATTCACCGCGCCATTCACCACGTCGGTACGCAAGGCAAGGGCCGGCAGCGTGACAGGTCGCGCTTGCGATGCGGCGGCCGAGCCGCGATCAATGCTTGCTTGAGTCCGCAGTAATTGTGCTTGGGGTTGTCGCCACGGGCGCCACGTGTCGAGTTTCTTGCTGTAATTATTTTTTAATTCGAGGAACTTTAAAGAAAGTTTCTATTCATCATTCGCTTAAATATTTCTTCATGTCTTATTTTTTATGGTGCGTCGACCATGACGGTGGATTGGGATGAATATTGAGTTGTTATTTTCGGAGACGGAAATATAGTAAATTTTTTATTGAATACATTAAAGGAGCCTCTATCATGTCGGAAAGCATTTCGAATCGCGAAGCTGAGATAACGTCAAAGCTAAATGCAGGGGGCGCCCGTGGCTATGCTGCGATAACATCGATCTTGGAGCAAAAAGGCGCGTCGGTGCCTCTTATTTCCATAGTCGAGCCTTATACCCGAGACGAGCTGGTGGCAAGTATTAATATGGCCTTCTACCGTTTCGAGGAAATTATAGCTAATAAAACGGATTTGCTGATTTCGGATCTAGATGAGCAGGTTTATTTTTTCTTTTCACAAATTAAAGCTAGCTGCAGCGATTATGATGAGTTGTCACCGCGCAAGCAGAACGAAGCTCAATATCAGTGGCTCAAGCGTTGGCTGACAAAATTGAGGGATGACTGGCTGACCGCCCTGTTCTCCGGCATCGAAGGCGCTGTGCAGCAAGGCAAACAACAGGCCGAGGTGCATCGAGAGAGCCGCCGGATTTTGTCGGATCAGTTTAATGAATATAAGGATGGACGCTTCCGAATCCAAGAATTATTTCAATTTATCGTTGAAGTAAAAATCAATGAAATCTATCTGGCTAACCAGCCCGCTTCAGAGCAAATAAAAGCGTTGTTGCAAGGCCGTAAAAAAACTGTGCCGATCGTTTATCTCGGTGCGCCATTCAACCATGCGGTGGATATGGTCGGCAAGGTTAATGATGCATATTTTGAATATAAACGGAGATTAGGCCGGCATGATCTATCCGAGCAAGATGTCGCCGATTCATTTTTTCAAGCTCAAGCTGAAGCCTGGTCAACCACTCGTGCAGATAATTCGGCGGCAGATCATCCAGATGAAACCGCATATCAGTGGTTGAAGAAATTGCTCGGCAATCTTCCGGATGCCGCGATAACCAATCGTTTCAAGTCGATGACGGATATGCTGGAAACCAAGGGCCAGCAATCGCCGAAGATGAAATGGCAGGCATTCTATGGTCTGTTGAATAACTACCTGCCAAAATCGACAAAATTTAACTCATTTATTACAAAATCTATTCAAGGAATCATCGAAAAGAAAATCCAGGCGGTTCACCAGGCTCAACCGCAGCCGGTCGTTGTGCCGCAGCCGGGCGTCGAGCCACAGCCAGTCGTCGAGTCGCAGCCGGGCGTCAAGTCGCAGTCGGTCGGCGAGTCGCAGCCGGGCGTTCATGGCCTCAGCGAAACAGAGATCACGGAAGTCTACGGCATTGTCGTTCCCCTCGACCCTGTACCCTCGCTCTTGTGGGGCAAGCAAGCCCCGCCGATATCGTTCGAGGCCATGGTGCAGCGGCTTGAGCGCGAATTCAATGCGGCTCATCCCGAGAATTCGGGAACCCAGGACGGCGCCGCACATGCGAAGGTCGCCTTCACTTTTGTGACCAATCGCGCGCAAGCTTATTATCGCCGCAAGTACGATGACCCAGACAAATGGACGGCCAGCGAGCTTGCCTTAAAAAGTAAGGATTACATAATAATATTATGGAGCCAATATGAACAGGGGCATACCGCGATGCAGGCGATCAAGGCCGGCTTGCCGACTGCGATGCGCGGAAAAACCTTGGCGCAGGGTGAAAGTGCGAGCCACACGCTGATATCTGAGCAACTTCCGTCCAGTTTGGGCGCTCGGCTTCGAGCGGGCATCACGGACGTGATCCTGCGCGGCGCCTGTCCTTTGTTCGCAAGCGCAATCGACCCCGAGGTGCAAAACAAGCATGCCGACCCGCTGCTGAGCGCCGTGAAATACGCATCGGACGAACATATCTGGATGTTAAAAGGCCTGGCCCATGGCGAGATCCTGGGGAAATCGTTGACCCCCCGCGAGTGCTTGATCCTGGGGGTGGCAAACAGTCGTGCGCTGCTCGAAAGCGGCTCGGAAGCGGACAAGGCGCTGTTGATGTTTGGCATGGCGCTGGAGTTCGCGAAGTTGAACGGCACGCTGAACGCGGCGCAGTTGCGGGCCTTAAGCGATGAGTTAAAGAGTAAGGCGGAAGCCGACAAACCCATCAGCGCGCAGGTGCTCCAGCAGTATCTCGACCGCGGCACGAGCCTGACTTCGCTTGAAGAAGAGATGGCTCGGATCTGGTTTACTTTGTCGGGCTTGCCGACCGCGCGCGGCGTACTCGCTCAGATTCTGCTGCCCTATGGCTATTCAACGACCGACAAGATCACCACGACATCGTTGGAATACAGTTATGGCGGTCGATTCAAGTCCTTGCTGATGGTCGGCATGACTACACCTTTGGATGAGGTAAAAAGCCCGACGGAGACGGCGACCTTCGACGAGTTTATGCTTACCCGGGCATCCGAATTTGAGGAAATTCAAATTACCCCGACGCCCACCTCGGCACATGCAAAACAACACGGCATGGCGCCGGTGACACTTAAGCCGGCAGACGTGCGGATTGAGCTGAAGAAACAACTCGATGTGATCAAGCGTGCCTTGGAGGGGCGCTCCGGTCCCATGCTGATATCACAGATCAAGCAAGAGTTGCGCAAACAAGGACTGAAGGCGGATTATGTGCGGCTGACCCGTATCTACCAGCCGATCGCCTTGCTCGACAACGGTCCGCTCCCGCCTGACATGCAACTTGACCGAGCCGTAAGAAGGGCGATGCCGACTGTGGTGCAAGGTACCATCTTGTTCTGGGCGTGGGAGATCTCCAGCCTGTCAAAAGAAATAGCATGGTCGACGGCTCGAAAGATACAACACAATTCCTTGATATTTGAAGTCATCGATAACGACCGGGCAACGACGCTATGCGCGGTTAAATTCGATGTTAAAACCAGTGCGTTTCAGTCGATCAATTTCCTGCCCATCGGCGGGGACTGGAGCACGGATGACATCACAGCGTATGTGCGTGAGCACCCGATTGAATTTTTTCACGCGGTGCCCACGCCCGAACCCGGCGCCAGCGTGCAATATATGACGCAGGAGATCGCAATTGAAGCGCCCGTGCCACTGTTGATCGGCGTGGCGCATGTACTTGCCTTGAAGGAATTGAAGCGCTGGCTAAGCCCGGGAAGATTTAAACGCGACGAGAAGATTCCGCGTTACGTCGCAGAGATGATCGGGCTGATGTCGAAGCTGGGACTGTATGCCTCGGAGCAGGTCAAGCCCGAACTCAAACCGGCGGTAGACACGCTGAAAGGCCTACACCACCGGTTTTCGAGCACCAATTTGCTTTATCTCGGCGGCATGTATCAGACCGATGCCATGTGGACGCCCATTTTGGCGATGACCGAGGAGGAACGGCAGCAAGCGCTGGCTGCCCTGGCGCAATTGGAAACCTTGCTAAACCAAAGCATCGCCGAGCAACAAGCGCCGTATTTTCTGGCGCTGGACCGCCATACCGGACTGCACGAACGAATCGACCGGTTGGTCGAGGATGCGGATCGCCATTTCCACACGGCCAGTCTGGGCGAATTTCTCTTGGGTTTCGTGCCCTTCTTCGATTGTGTCAAAGAACTGGCCGAGATTAGCCGCGGAGATCCGGTCGACACACAAGTTCTATTGAACGGCGCGGAGCCCACGAAAAATGAGGGGGTGTCCTACGGCTCAGCGGTGATGACGACGTTTGGCTGTGCGATGGACGTGGCGGGCTTGATCCCATTCGTGCAAGCCGGCGCCGTAGCGCTCAAGGCGGCAAGTCTGGCGCTTCAGGTGACAATCAAGCAGGTTGCCCAGGCGGCGGGTCGCACGGGTATAAAGCAGATGGCCAAGCAAGTGCTGCTCAATTCCGCCATGAAAACCGCGTTCCGATCCTTAGGGAAGGCGGGCGTGCAGCTGGTGGTGCAAGGTGTGGATCAAGTCTCGCCGATCCCCGGCACCGACTGGGCGATCAATAAGATGCTGAAGACGATGTGGCGCGGCTCGCGGGGGTCCGTCAAGGCGGTCAAGAGCTTACTGCAAATCTTGGACCCGGCCTTGTTCAATAAATTAGGCGATATCCCATCGGTGAAGCCGATGAGCGTGCTGCCCGATGCGGTTGATGTCAACACGCACTTCAAGTTGGGCGTAAAGGACGGCTGGCACATCGACTGGGACAATCCGCCGATGACGGAAATCAAAAGCGGACGCGAATATATCAAGGATAGCGAAATCGTCATCGCCACCGTGGGGGGGCAGGAGGTGACAGTGCGCAAAGTGGGTATGAATCAGGCGGGCCAGGATTATTTCAAGTACGTCGATCCCGAAACGGGCGAGCTCAAAGGCGGCCCAATGCGCCTGCTGCCGCCGATAGGCTCGGAAGCCTCGGAGACGGCCCAGATCGATATCTTCGAATATCGGCGCATGGACGGCACGGTGGAGGCGACGCAAAGCACCGTGGGCTGGGACCGCGTCAGTCAGGTAGCCGATGGCGATGAAAGTCTGCTGATGGTGCGTGGGCAGGACACCTACTATGTGATTGAAACCGATGGCGATACGACCCGCTTTCGCTTGGCGCTGGACGAAGAAGTGGCAGCCTATGGCGGATGTTTCGGTGTGCCGATTTGAGTCGAGCGCTCGCTTCTGTTGTAACGATCTATGCGATCGTCTTCATGGCAAGTCGATGTGCTGCCCGATCAACGCATGTCGACCTCATATCAAAAGGCTTTTTTATCATGCTTAAAGATTCTGTGAGTACCGTGAGCATTGAGACCGATGCCACAGGCCCGCGCTTCATGCCGGACGAAGAGGTGGCGGCCTTTGCGGGATGTTGCAAAGGACTGAGCCGTGTTAAACGCAAACCGCCTAAAAAGCTGCGTTGTATCGAGAGCCGCGAGAGCTCAAAGTCTGCCGCAACTTCAAGCAGCGAGGACATGCCGCGCAAGTTAAGCGCCAGCGAGCAAAAGCGCGCGGAGAATGCTAGGCTTGTGCGAATCTGGTATGAAAAATCGGCGGAAGCACGCGCTCGATATTCCGGTTTCAATGCTTTCGAACGGGAGCACAATATAACGGATAGAAGGCTTAGAGCTTATATCACTGCGGATGGAATCTTGACGCTACGCGGCGAAAGACTGCTTAACCTGGAGCCCCAGCGAGTTGCCATTACCCAAGAGCACATCGACAAATGGCCTGGGGCAAAAGCCGAGAACCGTAAGCTAACTCGGACTGCATTTGCCCGCTCGCATTTTATCGATCCTCAAACTTTCAGAAGCTATGTGACGCCCGAGGGGCCCGCCACGGCTCGCTGGTACGAGCGCTTGGAACCCACCGTTCATAGCATGACACCGAAGATGCTCGAGGTCATCCAGAAATGGTTAACACACGAGAATCGTGACGCCATGAGCATGGCTCAGTTTGCGAACCGGCACGGTGTCTTGGGGGATGTGCTGTCGCGTCAGATCAGTAAAGACGGAATCTTGACTGCGGTGGGGCGACTCTGGCTCGATTCCGTGACCAAAGAATTTACGCCGCGAGCGCGAGCGCTTATCGCCGATTTTTCGATGAAGAAACGCAATGTGATGCCCGCCGATATTCTGGCGTGGCAGAGGATTGCGAGCGGCGAGGCTCCCAAGATGACGCAAGAAATTTTTGCCAAAGACAACCACATTTCTCGGAAAATGCTGGGCGGCTTTGTCAATAGCAAAGGCGTACTCACGCCTCGCGGTGAAAGAAAGTTGGCTAGCCAACCGGTCGGCGGCTTACGTGTCGACCCCACTGCAACCCTCGCTGGCGAACTCAATCAGGCTCCGATCTATCAGCCCGTTGTTTTGGCACATCTCGAAGCGTTGTTGCTGCCGACGGAACCGGGGCAGGCGACAAGTCTGCGGCGCTTTGCAGAATTGAACGGGCTCGACATCGACGAGTTGCGGCACTACGTGTCGCATGAGCGCGTGCTGTTCCCGGACGGCTGGGAAAAACTGCAGCAGAGCACGCACCTGCCAGGCTCGTCGCAAGCCGCCATAGCGGGCGCTCAAATTGACCGCGTGATGACCTTTGAGGACGCGATTGCCCATATCAGGACCCCAGGTCAATGGGTCGAAGGCGAGGCGGACATTGTCCCCAGATTGGCCGGAGATTATTTTCAAAGGCAGGACCGAGGGGTGGCGGTGCGTGTTTTCTCGGCCAATTCTAGGGACGTGTCTCGCGTTGACGAGTTTCCGCCTGGCGGGCGGAATCTGATCACCCTGGAACTGCATGGCGCGGGCACCCTCGGCGCGCACTATAGCGCGACACGCCAGATGGCGGATGGCCAGCTTGTCGCGCTGCCGACGGCCGGCGGTGGCGATTGTTTTTATCGCGCCTTATTTGCCACAGCCAATCGACTCGATCCTGAGCGCGTCACGGCGGAACAGATCCAAACCTTGCGCAATCAGATTGCCGACCATTTACGGGACAACCCGCTGCAATATTACGATTTTTTGCGTACGGAACACTGAAGCGATAAACCGACAATCCAAGATGCCTGAAATAGGCTCGGCTTAGCGGTCGCTATCTTTAGTGTGTGCTTATCTTGAGTGATTATTGTGACCCGAGCGACGCGTGATGGAAAATGAATAATATTCAGTATAACTAATAATAAATGGCAGTCATGGAGACGCATCGTTTGATGGTGTGTCGAGGGTGGTTTACTTCATATTTAAAAGGTTTTTATTATGTTTAAAAATTCTGAGAGTACAACTGGCGCCGCGGCCGATACGGCAGACTTGCGCTTGACGCCGGCGGAAGAAATCAGCGCCTGCGCGGGATGTTCGGCAGCCCTAAGCCGCGTCAAGCGCGCGCCTAAAGGGAAGCGGCCGTGCATCGGGAGCCGGGCGGATTCAAGGTCCGCCAGTTCAAGTGGCGAGGACACACTATCTGTGCCTGAGCGTTCCGTAGTTGATCAAACCGGAGCGGAAAGCTCTTCGGCGGATCCACTCTTGGTCGAGGCCGTGAGGGAGTGGCGCGAAATCGCAAGCAAACACCGGCAACACGTAGAATCGGGGGGGATGCCCGCCTTTGCTCTGGGGCGTGGCGTTAAGCTGTCTACCTTGCGCAGCAATATTAGCTACGATGGTTTGTTATCGCGCTCCGGGTACAAGCTGCTGGGTCTGCCGGCTGCCGACGCGCCTCGGAAGGCGACGCGGCAAGATGTTGAGCTGTATATCCGAATAAAACAAGGGGGCTCAAAAATTAGCCGTAGTCGTTTCGCTGACCGGCATAACATCTCGAAACTATCTTTATACCGCTATGTTGAGGTGGACGGAACACCCAAACCTCATGGGCAGAAGATGCTTGAGAATCAGGTGATATTGCCGCAGCGGGCACCCTCGCAGGCCACATTTAAGGCGGTGCAGAAATGGCTCGGAAGTGATCAAGGGAAGATAAGCATATCCGATTTCGCCACGGAAAATGGCGTCAGTCAAGGCGCTCTGAGTCATTATATTCAGGGCAACGGAGAACTGACGCCCGACGGCCTGAAATGGTTCAACCGGGACGGCAGTTTAACAGCGTGGGGTCAAGTCGGCTTCAAACACGCGCCGCATAAATATGATGCTGTTGAGCTGCGCCATATCGATGCATGGAGCAAGCTGGCCCTGACTCGTGCGATAAGTATTGAGGAGTTCGCCAAGCAGCATAATATCCAATACGGTTCTCTAATGTATTACGTGAATCGAAAGGGCATGCGCAACGAAGTCCGGATCAAAGGTATGCTTGATAAGCGGGCTAAAATAGCGGCCCAGGTCCAAGAAAAAATAGCGTTAGGGCCAGCGTCAGGTCTGAACCCGGCGCCGGGTCAAGGGGGCTCGGTACTGCGCACCAGTGCGGGGGGCGTGGTGCGGCCCTATGTCGACGAGCACGGCTTGACGCGACGTGGGCAGAGGGTTTTCGAGTCCGATGGAAGCTTAAAGACACTCCCGCCCGACGAGGATTTCGCGCCGCGCTATCAGCCTAGCTCGGCAGACCATATTCGCGAATGGTTGGAGATGCCGGCTGACCAGCACACTGCGCAAGGTATGCTGCACTTTGCCGCGGCGAACCAACTCGATATTATCGAGTTGAGTCGCTATGTGCAGCCGAACGGCATTGTGGCCAGCTCTCACGGCTTCGATCTTTTGTTGCCACCAGCGCCGCTGCGGTCGACATCGGACGCTGCTGCCGGAAGCGTGGGCGCGGCGCATCGGATCGACAACAATGCGCCGCTGATTCCTTTACCTGAGCAACCCGACTTAAGCGCGCTCAAGCAGTACGCCGATCTCGACAACCTCACGGACGCCGATTGGGGCGATGCCTTGCGCAGCAGCTTTGCGAATCTGCCGGAATTACGACGCGATGCAGTCAAGCGCGGCTTGCTGCAAACATTCTCCACTTGGCTCAAAGCAGAAGGCGATTTGGACGCAAGATTCAATGGCTTGGTTCGACCGGCCGGGCCGCTCGATGCGCCGGGCACGTCGCTGCATGCGGTGACGGATTTAGACGCCTACACAGTGCTGGGGCCGTATCGAGGCGAATTGATCGCGGGCGACGAACAGTTGAAAACGCTATTCCAGCAACAGGCACGCGAACATGTGCTGTCCTATCATTTCAATACGGGGCCGGGCAAGACCGAGGTCGACGCTGTCGTGCAGGGCAATGTGCTGAGCCTGATGCAGACCGGCAAGTTGCCCTATGGCGATCCCTTGCCGAGAGTCAAGGACAAGTTGAATCCCAATAACGTCGCCTTGGTCCGTCTCGACCTGGGCGTGGTTTTTTATGTCACGAAACGACGTATCGCCGCAGGTGAAGAACTGCTGGTCGATTTCGGCGCGGTGCACGACTCGACACGGGGCGTGAAGTTGCCCGAGGTCGATGCCGAGGGCATGGGCGATGCCTTGTTCGACAATTGGGAAGCGTTTATCCGCGCGCAGACCGATATCCGCACGCCGCAGCGCTGGGACCAGCGTGATGGGCAGCTGGTGGCGACGCTGGCCGGGCGTGCGGGCTTGATCAACGGCCGCGGCGTGGCGATCGTGCAAGATGCCGACTTGAGTTGGAATCCCCGCAATCCCGATACCTATTTGGGTCAGGCCCCGGAGCCGCGTGTCTTCCAACCGATGCCACCGCTTGCTCAACGGTCCGCACCGATCGAGATCCATCACGATGGCGCTCATCACTATAGCGCCACGCGCAGACTGCAGGACGGCAGTTTGCAAATACTCGATACCGACGGTGACGGCGACAGTTTCTACCGCGCCTTATACGCGAGCAGTAGAAATATTTTGCCGGAGTATGTGCCTTTCGATCGTATCGTGGCGGTGCGCAATCGGCTGGCCGACTATTTGAGCGACCGCTACCTGACATACGTTCACTACTTGGATAGTAGTCCTAGCCAGTCTAATTGGTCTTATCGTGGCGCCAATCGAGCCGATATTGTCACGTGGATCTCGATGCCCCAGGCGCAGCGCGCGGAGTTGGGCCTGGAGCAATTTGCGGCGGCGCGCAAGGTGGATATTTATGATTTGAGCTGGTACGTGACTCGCGACGGCGTGGTCAAGGTTCCGGGTTTGAAGCTGCTGTCGCGGGAGGGGGCGGGCGGATCTGTGCCGGACATCATTGCCGTCAAGCCGGACCCGGAGGTCTCTATTTCGCGGGATCGCAGCCATTCGATCGACAATAATCGCCCGATTCTCGCGTCCTTCGACAATCCGTCGGTGAGCGTGACCCGGCAGCATGTGGATCCGAACGCTATCGTAGTGAGCGGCTGGGGAGCGGTTTTCGAGGGGATGCCGCAGCGCCAAGTCCAGCAGCTCAAACTACGGCTTAAACAAGACATCGCAGAGTGGATTGAAGCCGAATTCGATCTGGACCGGAAGTTTGCGGCACTGATGGAAGTCAGCACGCCCATTGATGAAGTAGACCGTGGCGTGTCGGTGTTTGCCGCAACCGATCTGGAGCCCTTTACGGTACTGGGCCCCTTTAGCGGTGTATTGGTGATGAACGATGCGCAATTGGATAAAGCATTTCAGTTGCGCGGGCGCGAGCAGGTCATGATGTATCTATTCGGTACGCGTTCCCAGCATCGTTCGATCGATGCGTCTGTGCACGGGAATATTCTGAGCTTGATGAATACCGGTCAACTCAAGGGGATGCCGCCCTTGCCCGGTGTCAATCCACTGGCGCCCAATAATGTGGAGGTGCTTCGGGTCGGCAATAACTTGCCATTTTATGTGACGACGCAGCAAGTCAAAAAAGGTCAAGAATTACTGGTCAATTATGGGGCCGACTACGATCCCGCGCTATGGCGCGATGTGGATGAGCCGCCAAGCAAGCGAATCAAAGTCGAGCCCTCAGACACAGAGGGGTCGAGCGAGATGGCCGGGACAGACACCGGATCGAGTAGCGTGCGACGCGATGTGTTTGCGGAAGCACTGGCGACATTTCGGACCATGGATCAGTGGAACAACGACTATGGCGATTTGTTTGCCGTCGCGGCAGGCCGCGCCGGTATCAACGGCCGAGGCCTGGCGGTACTGCAGCACACCGACTTGATGCCGTATTCCCAGAATCCGCAGACCTATCTCGGCTATGGTCAGGCGACCCATACCTTTCATCCGGTGCCGCAGCCGGCGCAACTGCCGAAGCCTATCGAGATTTATTACGATGGCACGGGTCACTATAGCGCCACGCGTCGGGAATTAAATGGCGTCTTGCGGATTTTGCCGACGGCTCCCGACAACAACTGTTTTTTCCGTGCGGTATTGGCGTCAGTCAATCCGGGGATAATGCCGACGGAGATTACGGTGGATGATATCCGCGCCTTACGCAGCCGGCTGGCCACTTATGTCAGCAAGCATCCTGGCGATTTCTTTGACTTTTTGCCTGAGCCGCCGTCGGGCGGCCCAGGCCCGATGGCCTAGGCGTCGAGCGGGTGTTAAGCGGCAATCACCGAGGGTTCCCGGCGGGGATGCCGGGAACGCTTTGATCTGCCTGCTACACGCAGTGGGTGCGCGACGGGCACGCGACCTTGCCCGTCGCCAATGGCGCGGCTTAGCCGGTAATGGCGCCCTTGTTGGCCGGCAATGCCAGTGCCGCGTATTTGGCCAGTACTCCGCGGGTATAGCGCGGCGCCGGTTGCGTCCAGCGTGCGCGACGGCGTTCGATTTCCTGCTCATCGAGATTCAATTGCAGCAGCAAGCGATGCGCGTCGATGGTGATCGAATCGCCTTCCTCGATCAGGCCGATGGTGCCGCCGACATAGGCTTCGGGCGCCACGTGGCCGACCACCATACCCCAGGTGCCGCCCGAGAAGCGGCCGTCGGTGATCAAGCCGACCGATTCGCCCAGGCCTTTGCCGATCAAGGCCGAAGTGGGCGCCAGCATTTCCGGCATGCCGGGGCCGCCTTTGGGGCCGAGGTAGCGCAGCACCAGCACATCGCCGGGTTTGATCTGGTCGGCCAGAATCGCCGCCAAGGCGCTTTGCTCATCTTCGAAGACGCGCGCCGGGCCGGTAATCACCGGGTTTTTCAGACCGGTAATCTTGGCCACGGCGCCGTCCGGCGCAATATTGCCGCGCAAGATGGCCAGATGGCCTTGCTTGTAGAGCGCCTGTTCGATCGGGAAAATCACATCCTGGCCGGCTGGCGGCGCATCCGCCACATGAGCCAATTCTTCGGCCATGGTCTTGCCGGTAATAGTGATGCAGTCGCCGTGCAGCAAACCGGCGTTCAACAAAATTTTCATCACTTGCGGAATTCCGCCGGCACGGTGTAAATCGGTGGCCACGTATTGGCCCGATGGCTTCAGATTGCAAATCACGGGTACGCGTTGGCGCACCCGTTCGAAATCGTCGAGACTCCATTCGACTTCGGCGGCATGCGCAATGGCCAGGAAATGCAGCACCGCATTGGTTGAACCGCCGGTGGCCATAATCACGGCAACGGCGTTTTCTATCGATTTTCGGGTAATGATATCGCGCGGTTTGAGGTCCGCTTTGACGGCTTCGACCAGCACGCGTGCCGATTCGGCCGCCGACACGACTTTCTCTTCATCGGGGTTGGCCATGGTCGACGAATACAGCAGCGACATACCGAGCGCTTCGAACGACGAGCTCATGGTGTTGGCGGTGTACATGCCGCCGCAGGAGCCGCTGCTCGGGCAGGCATTTTTCTCGATGCCCTTGAAATCGGCCTCGCTCATGCGACCCGCGGTAAATTCACCGACGGCTTCGAACGAGGACACGATGGTCAGGTCCTGGCCTTTCCATTTGCCCGGTTTGATGGTGCCGCCATACACATAAATGCCGGGTACATTGGTACGCGCCAGGGCGATCATGCCGCCCGGCATATTCTTGTCGCAACCGCCGATGACTACCACGCCATCCATCCATTGGCCTTGCACGGCCACTTCAATACAGTCGGAAATCACTTCGCGCGACACCAGCGAATATTTCATGCCTTCGGTGCCCATCGACATGCCGTCCGAGATCGTCGGCGTGCCGAAGATCTGCGGATTGGCGTCCGAGCTTTTGATCGCGGAGACCGCGGCATCGGCCAGCTTTTGCAGGCCCGAATTGCACGGCGTAATGGTTGAATGACCATTGGCGATACCGATCATCGGCTTGTCGAAATCTTCTTCCTGATAGCCGAGCGCGTAATACATCGAGCGGTTGGGCGCGCGGGCGACCCCTTGAGTGATATTTTTTGAGCGGCGGTTGTAGTTCATCGTGTCTCCTTGAGTGCGGTTCGTCTTAGCAGGCTGGACGGTTTGGACCTGATGGGGGCAAGCGTGCGGCTTCTTGTGATGCGTGTCAAATAGATTATTTGTGCGGTATTAGGGCGGAAAAAGTTGAGCGGGTCGATTGGGTCTGTAGGACTGTTCTGTGTCCGCTGCGCGTCATTTCGACGGCCCTTGATGGGCCATTCTATGCAGCGCTTTGTCAGCGTGTTGTCCTTGGTCTAAAAATTAGGGTCTGATTGTCAAAATATTCCAGCTTATGGCGCGACACGTAATTCCAGGTGTCGAGTTATTGCTGGGGCGTTTCGACGAATGGAACCCGGGAATGCGCGATTGCGTCTTGGATTTATTTGTCGATGCAGGGAACTTTGAAGTTTTTTTCAATCACCCTTTTCTGGCGGTGAATTAAAAATTTCTTCATGTCTTATTTTTTAAGATTGAAATTGAGGGTGATAGTTTTTTGGCAATAATAAATCGTTATATTTAGTAAAAAATATAACGGTGATTATTCACGTCTATTAAATCTTAAAGGTATATATCATGCTTAATAAAGAATTTGACTGCGCGTCTCAGTCCGATATGGCCGATGCCGATCAAAAATATGGAGCGGTGGCGCAGCACGTTATCCGGCGCGGCCGTCGCAGCGCTGACGATGCAGAGCCGGCAGCTGACGTGGTACGTATCGTATCGGCGGCGCTCAAAGATGCACCCACACCCGTCATCGATGAAAATTTCAATTCAATACTTGCGCTGAATGCCGCGTTGACGCGTGAATATGAGTCACTAAAAAAAATCTTGCTCCAAAAGCAGATACGTTTAACCACACCTGTCGACGCCGGTCTGCTTGCCTATTTGATTACCGCATTGGTCAAATCCTCCGCCCAAATGCGTGGCGGTTGTGGAAATTACGATGATCTAACGCCGGCGGAACAGGTTGAAGAACGCTATCAATGGGCTAAAAATGTATTGAGCCAGGTTGATGGTACGGACTGGCTGTGGTATTTGGCCGATGATAGGATTGAAAATCCTATGCGCGGAGAAACGCATGCGCAGATAGCGGCGCTATGCGCTTCGACCTTGGAATTTCGTCTGCGGAATCTAGATAAAAATATTCGGACAATTGTCCAAAAAATATTCGATGAAAAAATTTTCTCGAATAATTTGCAGCCGACGGCTTGGATTAAAGCGGTTCTGAAGGAAAAAAATGAAAATGTGCCATTAATTAATCTTGATGAAAATTTTACGTCGAAGGCGAGATTAATTAAAAGGATCAATGATCGCTATGATCATTTCATGCTGCTGTTGGACGATAGACGTTTTACCGATCATCAAGAAGCCGGGGCCTTTTTTATCAAGGCGCAAATAGCGGCTTGGTTGCTGCAAGACGGCGTACTCGATTTCGATAGTCTGCCGCGCGACATGCAAGTCGATGAAAGCTACCGCTGGGTCACGCAGTATGTGCTGAATAAGCAACCTTCGGCCGAGCGGGCATGGTCGGATGACTTGACTTCGATGGTCGAGGATCAAGCCCGGCAATCGCAGGCATCGGCGCTGCAAGCGTGTCAAAGTATTCTGAAATTCAAACTGACGACGGCAGGTGCGGCACAAACAAAATTAAACTCCCCGCTCAAAAAATCATTGCTCACTGCCATTCAGGATATCTTCGCCGACAAAATTCGCTGGGTCCACGGTAATCTACCCAGCATCGAGCCACCGGTCGCAGCATCCAACCCAGGCGGGCGATGCATAAAGGCCAGGCCGTTGCCCGCGCAGCCATCCGAGCCACCAGCGTCAACCGCACCACCGGCGGCTGACCTGCCTTATGTGTTACCCGTGCGTCAGCCTGCTGTGCCGCTGCTTGCCGATGCAAGCTGGCAGCAGATTTCGCCGTCGACTTCTTTAAAAGATCTGTGCGAGCTTATTAAGGCTCTATGGATTAAACAGCAAAGCGCCGCGCGCGCATCACGGCCACCGGGTGGTCCCGTCACAGTTGAACAGGTGCTGAGCGCTGACACATGGTGCAAAAATTTGCTGGACGACTGGATAAGCCGAAAAGATGGCCTCAAGACAATACCTTCTCGCCGTTTGGCGTATTACGCAATCGCATTTGTTCATCGGCTATTCAGTGTCGTGCCCGAGGGCAAGACCAAGATGGCGCAATTAAATGCGGAAATTCAACGCACGCTGAAGGATGCGGCACAACGGAAAACAACCTTGGTCGTCGCAAAAAACGATTGCCTTTCAATCTTGCGTCAGCGCATACCCGATGAAATAGGCGGGGATGCTAGAAAAGGCGAGGATGCGCTGAGGGAGGCACTGATCCGTTTCTACCTGCATGCTGTCGATCGCGGCTTTGCTTATGCCGATTTGAATGTCGTTTGGGGTAGCCAAGAGCATATTGCGCTCGGTAAAGGTCTGGACCTTGCCGATATCAAGCGAGATCAGGTTACCTTGAGCGCAGCCCAATGTGTGGAGTGGGGGCAGGCGCAAGACGCGGCGTTCTATGCGGATCAATCGAATACGTCCGAGAAGGTCAGGGCGTATTTCCAGGCGCACATGCTCGAATGGGCCATGCTGAATCGGATTTTGAGTCCGCTTGAGGAGCAAAATTTGGTGAATGGCGGAACCGGCGCCGAAGCGGTACTCCATCGTATAGCGCTGGCTTATGCCGAACTGGAACTGAAGATCAGCGCCAAGGAAATGGGCATTGATGCGCAACTCGATATGCTGTCCAATCCGCTGCCTGCCTTGCCCTCACTGTACGGGCTGATCGATGAGTTCGAAAGCATTTTGGGCATAGCGCACGATCAACTTTTTGTGACGGACTATATCAACTACAAGACCGCGCATGCGCGCTGGGTGATGAAGCAATATTTGCGCGATCTTCTGCGCTTCTACGTGAGTGGCAAAAGTGATGCTTGGATCAAACGCACCTCCGGGGGGACCACGGATTTGGATATTGCGGTAAATCGCTTGCAAGGCACGTTGAAGGAATTTCTATTGGCCTACAGAAGCGAGAGCATGATTGAATCAATTGAAGTCGCACCGCGCGTTCAATCAGGTAGCGCGTTATTGTCATCCAAGCTGGTGAACGCACCGGCGGATGCCGAAGCCGCGCGCGTGCAACGCTATCTCGATACCGGGCAGTTGACGACAAACGCGCATGGCCGGGTAGTGCTCAGTATTGAATTCTTGAAGTTGGTCTATCAAGGCCGTCTGGAGAAAGTGAAAGCGCTGACTTTCGAGCGTCAAAGCAAATATTGGAAATTATTGCGTATTCCGGTGAACGTGGCCGCTCATTCCGGCCTATCGTGACCGCTGCGCATGAGATGGTGTTACGCGGCTAAATTGTAATGTCTTGGGTCACGA
>Ga0302178_10000444_pt1 | contig 38171 bp, 51 predicted proteins | sample I_Palsa_E1_3_FD_198790 | JGI IMG/M metagenome (GOLD analysis project Ga0302178, IMG submission 198790) | Peat permafrost microbial communities from Stordalen Mire near Abisko, Sweden - I_Palsa_E1_3 | ecosystem: Environmental > Terrestrial > Soil > Palsa > Peat permafrost | place: Sweden... | reverse complement strand
CCTGTGGGACAAGCTGATGGAGACGCTCGCGCTGATGCTCGTGGCGACGGTGCTCTCGGTTGCGCTCGGCGTGCCGCTCGGCATCTTCACCTCGCGTAGCGCCTGGCTGCGGCGCATCCTGCTTCCGGTGCTCGACATCATGCAGACGTTGCCAAGCTTCGTGTACCTGATCCCGGTGCTGATGCTGTTCGGCCTCGGCAAGGTGCCGGCGATTCTGGCCACCATCATCTATGCGTTGCCGCCCTTGATCCGTCTGACCGATCTGGGCATCCGACACGTCGATGCGGATGTGGTCGAAGCCGCGCGCGCGTTCGGCACGACGCGCTGGCAGTTGCTCACGAACGTGCAGTTGCCGCTCGCGCGGCCCAGCATCATGGCCGGCATCAACCAGACGACGATGATGGCGCTGTCGATGGTGGTGATCGCCTCGATGATCGGCGCGCGCGGACTTGGTGAGGATGTGCTCGCAGGCATTCAGACGCTCGATGTCGGCAAGGGCATGCAGGCGGGGATTGCCATCGTGATTCTCGCGATCGTGATCGACCGGATCAGCCAGGGCTATGGGCAGGATCGACGCACGCGGCGTCTGCTGGCGTTGCGCAAGAAGGCCAAGGCTGTGTCGCGCGTGCCGTACAAGGTCGCGGCTACTGAGGCGGGTGCGGACGGCAACGTTACCGGCGACAGCGACGCCAGCCAGAGCGGGCTTGAAACCCGCCCGGCGAAGTAGTTACCGCGACAGCAGGAAAGTGCTTAGGAGAGTGAAATGGCAGCGATAGAAGTCAGGCACGTGTACAAGCTGTTCGGCCCCGAGACTGGCCATGCGCGTGTGCTCGACCTGCTCAAAAGCGGCAAGGGCAAGGCCGAGGTGCTCGCGCAGACCGGTTGTAACGTCGGCCTGAACGACGTGAGCCTGAACATCGACGCGGGCGAGATTTACGTGATCATGGGCCTCTCGGGCTCCGGCAAGTCGACACTGGTACGTCACTTCAACCGGCTGATCGAGCCGACCGCGGGCGAGATCGTGATCGACGGCTCGGACGTCATCAAGCTCAACGCGCAAGGGTTGCGCGAACTGCGCCGCTACAAGGTCAGCATGGTGTTCCAGAACTTCGGGCTGCTGCCGCACCAGACCGTGCTCGACAACACTGCGTATGCGCTGCGCACACGCGGCGAAGGCAAAGCCGAAGCGAACGAGAAGGCGCGCACGTGGCTCGACAAGGTGGGGCTCAATGGCTATGGCGAGCACTATCCGGACGAGTTGTCCGGCGGCATGCGCCAGCGCGTGGGCCTCGCCCGGGCGCTCGCCGCCGACACCGACGTCCTGCTGATGGATGAAGCGTTCTCCGCGCTCGACCCGCTGATCCGCACCGAAATGCAGGACCAGTTGCTGCAGTTGCAGGCGACGCTGAACAAGACCATCGTGTTTATCACGCACGATCTCGATGAGGCGCTACGCATCGGCAACCGCATCGCAATCCTGCGCGACGGCACCTTGGTGCAGGAAGGCACGCCGAACGAAATCCTCACGCGCCCCGCGGACGACTATGTGCGGCGTTTTGTGGAGCGACGCGCGGGCGTGCATTGAGGCGACCGGCGCACCGCATGCCGCGTGTCACCCGCCTACCAGCCCGCCGCCTGCGGAAGATGCCAGCCGAACACGACAGCCATCATCCGCAGCGCAAAGCACGCCACCCCGCCCACGAACGCGGCCCAGCCAGGCGGCAATCCGGCGCGCCGCGCGACGACTACCACTAAGGCCCCAAAAAAGGCCGCAGTCGCATAGATGTCGGCACGCAGCACGAGCGGTACGCGAGCCAGCAGGATGTCGCGGATCACCCCGCCACCCACCCCGGTCACCGTGCCCATCAACATCGCAACAAACGGACGGATCTCGAAGAGGAGCGCCTTCTCCACGCCGGCAACGGCAAAGAGCGCAAGACCCGCGGCGTCGACCACGGTGACGAGCATGTCGGGAATCGGCTGGGCAAGCGAATGAAACAGGAATGTCAGCAGACCCGCTGCGAATGTCAGGGCTGGATAACGCCAGTCGCGGATTGCATTAGGCGGCGTGGCGCCCAGCAACAGGTCGCGAATCACACCGCCGCCGAGCGCGGCCACGAACGATACGACCATCACTCCCAGCAGATCGAGCCCGCCGCGCATCGCGCTGACCGCCCCCTCGACCGCGAATACGAACGTGCCGGCCATATCGGCCGCCCAGATGACAGCTTCGACGTTGGGCTTTGTTTTGTTGATGGACAGTGCTGACATTGGCCCGTTCCCTCTCCCCTCATTTGAGTTGTCGAAAGGTATAGCGGAAACGGGACAAAGGGGGAAACTTTTTTGCGCGCTTACCCGGCACCACGCCCGCGTTCAGCATTCGCCATTTCAGGCCCGAGTCCGTCGTACAGTGGCTGAAGCAGTTCCGCGGCCGGACGCCAGCGTTCCAGCGAGGTACGAAACAGCGGCTTGCGGACCTGCGTGGCACTAGCGGTAATGACCTGGCGCTGGGTCTGATGGAACGCGAGACAGCGCTCGTCCCAGTCGAGCCCGCAATGCGCCAGCATGCGGCGGACGTTGCCCTCGAGATCGTCGACGAGGTCCTCATACTGCACCTCGATCATTACGCCTTCGGGCAACGCCGCGCGCCAGTGCGCCATCAACGCATCGTAAGCACGGTAGTAGCGTCCCAGTTCGCCCAGGTCGTAGCCGAACGGAACGTCCTGGAAAATCCGCGAGAAAATCGACAAACAGATTTCCACCGGCGCGCGGCGGCTATGGATAAAGCGGGCGTTCGGCAACGCGAGGTGGATCAGGCCGACGTTGATGAAATTGAACGGATACTTGTCGGTGATCCGCAGGTAACGTGATGCATCCGGCACCTCCATGGCAATCCGGCGTACATAGTCGGCGCCAAGCGGTGCCAGTTGCGCCGCCGTGGCGTTATGCATTGCGTCGAAGTTGAGCTTGCTGTGGTCGGCCTCGCTTCGCGCGAGGGCACCCACCAGCGCCTTGCCGAAATCCGGACGCTCGCCTGCGCCAAATACCTGCGGATGGCTCGCCAGAATCTGTTCGATCAGCGTCGACCCGGAACGCGGCATTCCCACGATGAAGACCGGCGACGCCGAAGGATCGCCCAAACCCCGTTTGGCCTTCAACACGTCCGCGTTCAGGAATTGCGGAATGTGCCCGAACAGATCGAGCGTCATCGCCTCGTTGTAATTGACGCTGCGGCGATGCATCGCATTGCCTTTGAGCAGGTGCTCGAACGAGAGATCGTTCTGGCCGAGATCGGCCAGCGCGTGCCCCATGGCGAAATGCAACTGGGCCTGATTGTCCGGCGTCAACGCATCGGCGTGCTGCGCCAGTTTTTGCATCGCGACGAAACAGGGATCTTCGAGCGTCATGCGCTTCGACTGAACGAAATTCCGGTAGTACAGCATGCTCTGCGGCGCAATTTCGATCGCACGGCGGTAGGCCTCATGCGCCTCGTCGAAACGGCCAAGCGATTGCAGGCAGTTCGCCATGTTGTTGTACGACCCGTCGACCAGCGGGCCTAGCTGCACCGCTCGCTGGTAGCACGCCACCGCCTCTTCCAGGCAATGCATCTGCTCGAGAATCCAGCCGAGGTTGTGATGAATATCCGCGTTGTTGGGATCGAGCGCCTCCGCTTGCCGGTAACGCTCCAGCGCCTCCGGAAAACGCTCCATCCTTGCGAGCGTCAAGCCGAGATTGTTGTAGACGCCCTGATCGGCGGGCCGCGCGAGGCGAACCTTCTCAAAACAATCGAGTGCCGTCTCGAACTCGCCGCGCGTGGCGCAAGCGTTGCCGCGGGCGAACCAGTCGTCCGCCGTTGCCGGCTGTGTATCGTGCGTCATGGACTGCAGGAAGTCGTTATTAAAAGCTGAAACATGCTGCGGATGGCGTTCATGTGGCCTGGATCGTAATCATTGAGGCCGAACTTAGCAGGAATGCGCCACAACTTGATTTCCAAATTTCACAAATTGTTACAGACGAAAAACGGCGTAAGGAATTCGCGCGCGGTGGTTTCACGAGCGGTGCGACGGCGATGGAAAGTGCTAGGATGAATTGAGTCACACGACGGAGACGGCCATGTCGAAGTCATTGAGTCCGGAAGCCATCGAGGCGTTGCGACGTCTGAACGACGTCGGTGTCGGTCAGCTTGCGCCGCCACTCTCGGCCACCATCACTGCGGAACTGCTCGAACAGGGGCTCGCTGCGGAGGCGGCGGGTGGCGATGTCGAGATCACCTGCAACGGCAGGCAATATTTGTCTGGCGATTGCGATTAAACGGCGACGCGCGATGATCGAGGGATGTTGAGCGCGCGTAGTCCGTGCGCCGGGAAGCCGTGTGCGTTGCGCAGCGGCGAGTGGCGGCGTTCGTTATTCGGGTTGCAGCGTGCAGGGAGGGAAAATGGAGCCCAAAGGCAACGACATGGGCGACTATCAGGAGCGCTATCGCGACTGCGACATCGAGGTCGCGGTCGAACAGGTGCTCACTGGGATAAAGGCCCATTTCCGCGTATCGAAGGGCGACGCGCTAATCATCGACTGGCGTCTGGTGCATATCGACAAGCTCTGGTCTTCCGAGCACGGGGCCGCGGAAGCAGGCTTTCAGGCCGCGCGCGAGTACATCGACGGCGAACTCATGAGAAAATGAACGCGCCGCAGGCGTGTGCATTCAGTACAAACAAAAACGCCAGACCGTGGGGGATGCCCCTACGATCTGGCGTTTTCACCGAACGTTCATTATGAACGTCTGGCACGACCACAATCAGTTTGCTTGCGAAGCAGCGACCGGCTGACGGTTGCCCGATTGCGTCGACGGTGCGTTCACGCCACCGTATGCGTTGGCATCAGCGTTGGCGCGTTCGGCGGCAACGGTCTGGGCGCTTTGGCCTTGTTGCGACGCAGGTGCGCCGACAGCCGGACGGTAGAACGGTGCCGGGCCGTAGCCGCTAGCAAAAGCGGGAGCGGCGAGCGTGGCAGAGGCGGCAACCAACAGGGCGGCAAGAAGCTTGTTCTTCATAATGACTCCAATAAGCGTTTTGGACTTCGGTTCAGGAAGACGTCGCAACAGTGACCGAACCGGTCTGTCTGCAACGCTGATGGAATCAGTGTATTCCCTTACTATCAAGAATTTGTATCGATAATCCGAAATTACTTTTCTCCACACTGAAACAATCCCTGAGCGGCTTGTCCGGTGGGGGAAACAATGGGGTCGTGACGGGTTTAATCGGCCGATAGGTCGTTTTTCTTCCGGCCCCATTTAAAAGTGTCACAGGCGGGTAATTGACCCCTTTCGGGGTTCCGGCGCCGGTTAGCAGGGGGCACGCCCGCTTGCGGTAAAATCGCGGTTTGATTCACACCGCCGGCCGTCCCCTCATGTCCCTCGCTCTCCCTGCTAGTCCCCGTCGTGTGTCCGTCGCGCCGATGATGGACTGGACCGATCGTCACTGCCGTTCGCTGCATCGCGTGCTGTCGCACCACACGTGGCTCTACACAGAGATGGTGACGACCGGCGCGCTGCTGCATGGCGATGTACCCCGGCATCTGGCGTTCACGCCACACGAGGCGCCGGTCGCATTGCAACTGGGTGGCAGCGAACCCGCCGACCTCGCCCGCTCGGCCAAACTCGGCGAGCAATGGGGCTACGATGAAATCAACCTGAATTGCGGCTGCCCGTCGGAACGCGTGCAGCGCGGTGCATTCGGTGCATGCCTGATGAACGAACCGCAACTCGTCGCCGATTGCGTCAAGGCGATGCGCGACGCGGTGTCGATACCGGTGACCGTCAAGCATCGGATCGGCGTCGACGCGGTGGAAGAATATAGCTTCGTACGCGACTTCGTCGGCACGATTGCGGATGCGGGCTGCGACGTGTTTGTCGTGCATGCGCGCAATGCGATTCTCAAAGGACTCAGCCCGAAAGAGAACCGCGAGATCCCGCCGCTCAAGTACGACTTCGCCTATCAGTTGAAGCGCGACTTTCCGCAGCTCGAGATCATCATCAACGGTGGCATCAAGACACTCGACGAGGTCGAACAGCATTTGCAGCACGTCGACGGCGTGATGCTAGGCCGCGAGGCTTATCACAACCCGTATGTGCTGGCCGATGTCGATGCGCGCTTTTACGGCTCGACGCAGGCCCCGCTGACACGCGAGCAGGTCGAAGCGAAGCTGATCGAATATTGTGCGGCCGAACTTGCGCGCGGCACTTTCCTCGGCGCGATTACACGCCATGCGCTTGGACTGTATCGCGGCGCTGCCGGCGCGCGTGGATGGCGTCGTGTGCTCTCCGACAACAAGAAACTGGCCGCGCGCGATCTCGCCATTTTCGATGAAGCAAGACAACATCTGCGTGAGCCGGCTGAAATCTTTGAATAAAGGGCTAGGCAAATGCAAATCATGTTTGTATAATCTCGCTTCTTGATCGGCAAGCCAGTTCATGGCAAGCCAAACAGATGTTCCAGTGGTGGCTGTAGCTCAGTTGGTAGAGTCCAGGATTGTGATTCCTGTCGTCGTGGGTTCGAGTCCCATCAGCCACCCCACTCTAGTTCCCGCTTAATCCCCAGTTTGCCAACAAAACCCCTTGAATCCTTGATGGGAAGGCGTTCTGTTGCCCACGTAGGCAAACATGGTCATATTGACAGCCGCGCTATACGGGGGCATCGTTGGGGGCAGTTATAACTGAATCGAGCGCAGAAATGCCCCCTCGATGCCCCCATGCCCCTTACCGACCTCGCCGCAAAATCGGCAAAACCACGCGAACGCTCGTACAAGCTCGCCGACGGCCAAGGCATGTACCTCGAGGTTATGCCGAACGGCTCGAAGTACTGGCGTCTGAAGTACCGTTTTGACGGGAAGGAAAAGCGCGAGGCACTGGGCGTCTATCCCGAGGTGTCGTTGCTTGAGGCGCGCAAGGCCCGTGAGGAGGTCAAAGACAAACTGCGCGCTGGTTTAGACCCGTCACACGAGAAGCGTCGCGAGAAACTCCAAAAGGGATTGGACAGGGCGAATTCCTTCGAGGCGCTCGCGCGCGAGTGGCATGAAAACAAGAAAGATGCATGGACCGAACGACACGCCGAGCGAGTCCTCAATCTGCTCGAGCGTGAGCTCTTCCCGTCGATCGGCGCCCGGCCGATCAAAGAGGTAAGTGCACCCGAGCTGCTTGCTGTCATCCGGAACGTAGAAGCTCGGGGCGCGCTCGAATTGGCGCGAAAATCCATGCAGGCCGCAAGCCAAGTGTTTCGTTATGCGATTGCCACCGGCCGGGCCGAGCGAGATCCGGCTCCTGATCTGCGCGGCGCCTTGAAAAGCAAGACTGTGCAGCACATGAAGCGCATCGGCGCCAATGAAGTGCCCCAACTGCTGGAAAGAATTGCGGCGTACGACGGCGAACCGCAGACACGGCTCGCACTCCAGTTGATGACGCTGACGTTCGTGCGCACTGGCGAGCTTCGACATGCGGAATGGACGGAGATCGACGAGAAGCGCGCCGAATGGCGCATACCGCCTGAGAAAATGAAGATGCGGGCACCCCACATAGTGCCGCTATCGAAGCAGGCGCTCGCCATCCTCAAAGAGCTTCGCGAACTCAACGGCAAGTGGCGGTGGGTGTTTCCGAGTCGCTCCAACGCGCAAAAGCCAATCAGCGAAAACACGGTTCTCTATGCCCTGTATCGAATGGGCTACCACTCACGCATGACCGGTCACGGCTTCCGCGGCCTCGCGTCAACGATTCTCAATGAACACGGCTTCAACAGCGACTGGATCGAGCGGCAGCTCGCGCACACGGAGCGTGATGGCGTGCGTGCCGCGTATAACCACGCCGAGTACCTGGCCGAGCGCCGGAAGATGATGCAATGGTGGGCCGACTATCTCGACCGGCAGTCGAGTGCAAACGTGATCGCGCTGGAAACGGCAGTCTGAATACACGGTAAAGGGACGCATGAAAACGGACCAAAACAAGGAAAATTTGACGCTGCTGCGGTTAGCACCCCTTCAGGAAACTGGAGAAACGCAGGCTACCATCGAAACCCGCACTGACGCGCCGCGTGGAAACAACCTGCGGGCGTTCTTTGAAGATAACCAAGGCGCGTATATCGAATTCTCGCGAGCTGCATACTTGCTTGCCTCCGTTGAGGGCATTTCGTTTGCGCAGGCGGCCGCATGGCTCATAAAATCCAACGCCCATATTTCACTTCGAGTATTCGAACTTAAAGAGGATGCCAAATCGGGGCTACCGCGATTTGACCTTTTCGAGCAAACTCGGCCGGACGACGAGTTTGGGTTTGGGCCGCTTTCCGTTCTTTATGCGATAAGAACGGTCGATGACTTGTGGGTCGACATTGTGGGTATCCTCCAACGCGCTGCAAACGACAGGTTGCGGTGGGAGCGCGACGAATTTTGGCGATTTGTGATCGGTAATGGCGTGGACGTCGGCGCTAACTCTTTCGCATTTCGACAGGACTGCCCAACGTTTTTACTAGATGACTGGAAGGCGTCAATTGACCGACTAACTGGCGAAGGACTCGAGCCTGAAAAACATCGGATGACCGCCGCAGATTGGCGCGAGGCTGCTAAACGAGCTCAGAAGCGTGTCCAAGACCTCGAAGCACGGAACGCTCAGCTGCTGCAGGCCGTCAAACACCTCGAGGAGGGGTCAGCTCGGCGCACAAAAGGCGCCGGCAAACCTATCGACGCCGGAACAACCAATGCAGATTCGCAAGACGACCGATTGCAAGGGAAAAGCCGCACGATGGCTCTGAATCTAATCGGTGGCCTTGCCATGGTTGGTGCCGAGTTGGACATTCACAGTCCTCGCCTAGACGGCATTGGCGGTGTGCTGGACGATCTCGCCGCAAAGGGTGTCAAAGTCAGCGAACAAACGTTGCGTGATTATCTTCGTGACGCCGCGAAGATAATCGGTCAACAAGGCCCAAATTCATAACGCGCTTTGCCAAAACCCAAAATAGAGGTTGTTTTCCCTATTTTGGGTTCGCCGGGTTTTCAAGTCTCTACGCTTCAGCCATTGCAAACAACGCCCATATGGGCAAAGGAAACGCAATGGATGCCAACACGGCAAGCTCGAAGCCAATCGTCGAAGCCCCCTCCTCTCCCGCCGCCTCGCTTCCACCCGAGGGTGTCACCCGTTGGAGAGAACTGCAAAAACTTATCCAGTGTTCGCGTGAATGGGTTCGCCTTCTCGAAAAGCAAGGCAAGTTCCCAAAGCGCCATAAGCTGACACCGCGTTGCGCGGTGTGGTCCAACAAGGAGCTACACCGCTGGTTCGCCGATCCGTCCAATTACCGTGCGGAGGGTTGAGCGATGCAATCGAAAAAAGTGGCCAGTCTGCAGGCCAGCCAGAATCAAATCCATCACGGTAATGGCAGCGCCGGCGGCGACGCAAGCGACTTCGGCACGACGATTCTCGAGGTGCAAAAAAACTCACGGGAACGCGTGAGGATTAGCGTCGACCGACACAGGGGTCTCGATTATGTCGTGGCTCGGATCTGGTTTATCGATGAGACCGGCGACTTCAAACCTTCCCGCCAAGCCATCTCGTTGAAGCCTTCACTTGTGCCACAGTTAATCCAAGGCCTCGAGCTGGCGGTGCGCGCTGCCGATCCCAAGGGGGCCAACTGATGCCCTCAAAAAACTTGTTGACGCGGGTAAACCGACGGCGCTATCCTGAGATCGTCGCTGAAACAACAGCGACCAGGTTTGGCGACCTGACCAATCGAAGCGCACAGCCGCGCAGAGCGGCTTTTTTGTGCGTGTCGCCTTCGCGTGCCTCTTTCAATGGGCGGGCCTGGGCGGGGAGACCCTCGGGTCTGCCGGTTCCTTCGGTTGCCGGTTCGCCAACCCCGCCTTGTGCCCGCTCACCCCATTTGGCGATGGGAAGCGGGTTAACCGCAAACCGAAGAGGCCGCATCATGCGTCATGCCCAAGCTCGCCCCGAGCAAACATCTCTCCCGAATTCCCTCACCGCTATCGTCGCTGACGCCTTGCGTGGTGCAGCGCTCGCGCCTACCGTCGGCGAAGCACTCGATGTTGCTGGTGCTGCGTTGTGCAGCATCGCTCACATTGCGCGGGCCGATCAGCCTTCCGCTCGTCGCCAATGCGCTAACGAGTCGTTTTGCCTCGCCCGAGATGCCGCTGATCAAACTATGCGCGTGCTCGACCGAGTCTCATATTTGCTTGAAGCAATTGCACGGCTCGCGTGCGATACCGACGGGGCAATCGAGGACCTGGCATCCGTCGGTAGGGAACTCGTCGAGGCCGAGACTGACAGGATCGACCGCGTGTTCACGCGTCTGGCCCATCAAGCGCTTACCAGCGAGGTGCAGCATGGCTGACCTTGCAAAAAAGCTGCGCACCGTCCAGACGAAGCTCGAAGAACTCAAGACGGCAGCCTACGATCGTTTTGCCGATCTCGACGCACTGGGTCAGGCCGTCGCAGACCTCGGTAAAGGCGCACGTGTGACCCTGCACCGCCTCGGCTCAATCTCCGTATATCTCGCTGAGGATGGCAGCAGCGAAGTTCTGACCAGGATCGATGAGCTATCCGATCTCGTCAATGGCTTGATCAAGCAGTTGGAGGGCGACGGCGATGGCGAATAAGACTGCGCCGGGCGCGCCGACTCTCAAACATGCCAGCGACGCCTGGACGATTTTCAACATTTTGAAAGTGTTGCATGCAGCATTGCCGGATGACCCGGCCGGAGCCGAGATTCCGACCCGCTGCTTGCTGAGCCACGTCCTGTGCCTGTCCGAAACACTGGCATCCACACTGATGGAGTTGACCGATGATTGATAAATCCGAACTGGCCCAACGCGCCAACGCAGAACTCTGTGCCGCGGCGCATGGCTTCGAATGCGCTGGCGCGCTGTTCCGAGCCGTCTTTGCTGCATTGGTCCAAGGCGACGGATGCTCGCCTCCGGATGTTCACTCGCTAGTCCAAGTCGGCAGCGAGCTTTGCGATACTTTTGCGGGCCGCGCAGACGACCAGGCGGCCTACTTTGAGGACGTATTGTTTTCTTCGCTTGAGCCCAGCGCTGAGGACTCCTCAAAGGGTAGTGCGGAAGGAGGTAGCGTTTGAACGCCCGTCACCAAGCAACTGAACACGCCGACGGCGCAGTGTTCTCAGCCGAGGCCGAGCAATCGGTTCTCGGCGGGCTGCTGCTCGAAAACGACTCGTGGAATCGGGTATCGGCTTTGATCGGGGAACAGCACTTCTATCGCGCCGATCACCGGCTAATTTTCCATCACATTGCCAAGATGATCGCAGCCGCGCAGCCGGCGGACGTGATTACCATTTTCGAGTCACTACAGGCATCCGGAAGCGCCGAAAAAGCCGGCGGCCTTGCATACCTGAATGCGCTGGCGCAAAACACGCCCAGCGCGGCAAACATCCTCCGCTATGCTGAAATCGTGGTCGAGCGTGCGCGGCGCCGAGATGTCCTAGCCGCGGCGGAGAGCATCCGAACGACCGCCCTTAACCCGAACGGCGAGACAGCCGCGTCGATCATCGGGCAGGCGCGCGCAGCATTGGACCGAATCCAGGCAGATGAAGCTGACAACGCACCTAGGCGAGCTCGATCGTCAGTGGTCCTTTCTCGCGCATCCGACATCGCACCGGAGGCGATTTACTGGCTCTGGAAGAACTGGGTGCCCGCCGGGAAGCTGTCTATCCTTGCGGGCCAGCCAGGGTGCGGTAAAACCACTATCGCGCTATCGATCGCGGCGACGGTCTCGCGCGGCGGCGACTGGCCCGACGGCACGAAGTGCGCCGAGCCACGTAACGTGTTGATATGGACCGGCGAGGACGGCCTGGCAGACACGCTGGTACCACGGCTGCACGCTGCAGGAGCTGACTGCACGCGGATCTGGTTCGTGGAGTCGGTAGAGGGTGAGGACGGCAAGCTACTGCCCTTCGACCCCAGTCGAGACGTGCTCATCCTGTCGGAGAAAATCCAGGAAATGGGTGGCGCAGGGCTGCTGATCGTCGATCCGATTATCAGCGTGGTCAACGGAGACGGCCACAAGTCGATCGACGTCCGCAAATCGCTTCAACCACTTCTCGACCTCGGCACCGCACACAACTGCGCGATTTTCGGTATCACGCACTTTTCAAAGGGCTCCAAGGCGTCGGCGCCGATCGATCGTATCCTGGGCTCGCAGGCTTTCGGCGCAGCGGCACGGATGATCCTGATCGCCGGCAAGGATGAATCGTCAGACCGCCGGATCCTCGCCAAGTCGAAATGCAACATCGCGATCGAGAGCGGCGCCTTCGAATACACCATCGACGTGGTCGACGAAGGCGGTATTCCGTCGAGTCGGGTCGCGTGGGGGGATCCAGTGGAAGGGTCGGCCCGCGACATTCTGCGCGAGATTGAGGCCGACGACTTTGAAGGCGAGGAAGACGCGCAAACGCGCGCAACGAAGTTCGAACGCGTGCGCTGCATGTTGTACGAGTGGCTGCGACCTTTTATGAGCACCAAGGAGATGAAAGCGGCCGCTGCGGCCGAGGGGATCAGTTGGCGGACCGTGGAGCGCGCCAAGGACGCCGAAATTGAGACCGGCGCAAAGATTCGCGCAGTGAAGCAAGGAAAGGATTGGGGCTGGATTTGGGACAATTACGAGGCCAGCCACGGGGCCGCGCCGACGAAATCAACTCCGCCACTCACCCTCATTTCAAGTCCGCCAAGAAATCAACTCCGCCAAGACGATGGCGGAGTTGAATCCCTTACCCAGCAAGACTTTCCGGTCAAGTCCGCCACTCCGCCATCGATTCATGAACCCCCGCGTGCGCACGCGCGCACGCCTGCGCACACACACGTACCCTCTGGCGGAGTTGATTTTCTGGCGGACTTGACCGCAAACCCAAGCCCAGCAAGGGAATCAACTCCGCCATCAACTCCGCCAAGCGAAAATCATGGCGGACTTGAATCGGATACTGGCGGAGTTGCCGCAGATGCGGAGGAAGCCGGCCTATGAGCTCAACGGACTACCTCGACCAGCTTGCCGAACACGTTGTTCGTTGCACTGCTGTCAACAATCGGGCGGAGCGCATAGTCGTCGAGCGAGGCGTCATCGAGGCGATTAGTCACATACTCGACCCCGGCGCGAACACAGACGAGCGCGCAATGCGTCAGGGCTGGGACTACCTCTGCCTCGAGGTCGGCACCTTGCCGAGACGTATGCGTAATCTGTTCGTTGCTGGGTTCACAGGCACCATCGCCTCGTACCGAGCTCAAGAGCGGGCCAAGAGGGAGAGCGTTCGATGAGCACTAGCGTCGAGCGGACGCGTAATAAGGATCGACAGAGAGCATCCAAATGAGCAAACAGAAACCCGAATATCACTTCCCGCCCATCGAACGGGCGCTTACGGATCTGGAGGTTTTCCGACTGGTGGGAGAACTGCGCAGCGATCGCGGAACGCCCAAACAGGCGCGCGAATTAATGGCTCTGTTTGTCGTTGGCGCCTACACGAACGACGGGCCGTCGCGCGAGCTGATCACGTTTGTGCGCGATGCGCTCGCTGAATATCTCAGTAGCGGCAAGTCGCTGGACGCAGCGTTCCGATTGAAGAAGGGACGGCGCGGTCGCCCAGTAGCTGACGACCGTAAGGCGCACGAACTTGCCGAGGAAATGCTCCGTCAGCGTGTTCTCGATGGGCTCGGGTATGACGCCGCCGCGCGTGCCGCCGCCGCTAGCCTTCATAGCAGCAGGTCGGTGGTCTGCTCCGCGTTCGAGCAACACAAAATTCCAGCGCTGAACTCGCTCCTAGCCGGCGAGGCGCCGGTTATCGACGTCCAGCGCGCCGAGCAAGTACAACGGCTTCGCGCTATCTTTCCGTGGTTTGCCGCTACTGGCTCTGAGTCGGGCGCCGCAGAGAAAGCTTATCCAGTGTCGCCGTAACTGCCAAGTAGCCGGTCTGTGCTGCTGTCGCGGGTGAGATCACTACTTCGACCGGGTTCCACGCGCCCGGGAGTAAATCATTCACGACATCCACTTCCTTCGTCTGAATGGAAGCACCCCACTTTATACCGTCGAAATTCGCCTGGCCCCACCGAGGCTTCTCAGCCCATTGAACCTTGAGCTTCGCTCCGTCATAGGTGGCCATATTTGGATTCCCAACCATCAGCCTAAGCTTGTATCCATCGCCATAGGGTTCAATGTTGTCGACGGAAATTAGCAGGTTGCCGAGATTAGTCTTGGCTATTCCATAGGTCTTGGACGCGGGATCCAGTTGTGCGAACATCCCGTTTTCGAATACCCTGGCGACCTCGATGGCGGTGACTCGGCCATTCAGAGACGTTTCGCTTTGCTGCGCGGCCTGAAGCTGGTTGCTTAAAAGAGTGACTTGTTGCTTCAGTGCGTCGATCTCCGGCCCGGTTTTGTCGTCTGCGGGTTTCTGGTAACACCCCGCTGTTAGCGCAAAAAGCGTAACAACGACCGTCAGTTTTGATCTGTTCATCGTGTCCCCCGGTTCTCTCTCAGTAGCGGAATTCCGCCTGTCTAACCACTGTGCTTCGGATCGCCCCTTGACCACTGCACTCCGAGAAAATAGCACGAATTTTCCGTAGTGCTTATTCGCGCGACGTTGCGCATAGTGTGGTCATCGCAAGCCACTTCGAGCCGCGCAATGACCCGCCAAGCCAAGCCGATCCAAGAAGCTGTCAAGGCTTTCAACGACCTTCCGGACGATGCCCGCGTACCTGCGGCTGTTGTAACGGCTCTTTTCGCTATCAGCAATCGCACCCTTTCCCGAAGGATTCAAGAAGGTGTCATCCCGGCACCGGCGGCGCCGCGCCCGCGTACGTTCAACGTGGGCGCGATCCGTCGCACCCTTCGCTCGCTCACCTAAGAGGTATCTCAACTTGAAACCCGATCTTCAACAGTTCCTCGGATTGACCGCAAAGGACTCCTCAGTGAAGGAAGGCGCGAATTCGTTGGTCACGACGATCAAAGACGGCTTGGCGATTACGACTACGCGCGCTGGTACCCATGTATCGACTGTGCGGGCCAGCGCTTCCCATGTCGCGCCGTTGGCAAAAAGCGCCCCCGGCCGCGTTCTGAATACTCCCGCCGCAGGCGCTCACACCAGTTCAAGTGGCCAGCCGGCTCGACCGGCTGCTGCGAAACAGCCGGCAGCCAAGTCGTCGAACACAAGCCGCGCACCGGCTACCGCTACCAGCACCGCCCCTTTTAGCAAGTTGATGGGGGGGGCTTTCGCGCCTCGGCGGCGAAGCCCGCACGCGCCGCAAGCAGCTCCTCCTTCAACGATCTGCTAAAGGAGCCGCGTAGCAAGTCGCGCTTCGAGACCCAGCGTTGGCCCGAGATGACGGCCGCGGGCGTTGCGACCGGCCGTTTCATTGAGGTGCGCGTCCCCACGGCTACGGCACCGAAGATCGACGCGGCTGTCTTGGCTAAGCAAATTCTTGCTGAGGGTCGCAAAGCGCGCGGCGAAAAGTAAGTTCACTTCCTTCCATCCAACAACCGGGACCGTTATGCAACACGAGAAGCTCACGAAGCAGATACTGGCATGCCAATCGGAGATCACTCGCCTCGAGGGCGATCGCGAGCGCTGTAACGCGGCAATCGCGGACGGCGAGCAGCATGCTGCCGCCCTCGATACTTTGCGTCAGCGTCGCGTGGACGAAAGCGCACAGGCATTTGTCGAGCAGCGCAAAGCGAACTTGGTCGAGATCGACAAGGAAATTGCTGCAGCTGAGAAGGTTCGCGCTGCATCTGCGGAGCAGGCTGCTGCAGCGCGCGGCGCCGTCAACATTATCGAACAGCGATTAGCCGACCAGCATGCTGAACTGGCGACGGCGCGCAGCGCCTTGAAATCGATTGTGCACGAGTTGATCAATCAGCGTGCGACCAAGGCTCGTGAGGAGTTCAACGCCGCAGTGGATGCCCTCCGCGACAAGCTTGCGGAAGTCAGCGCGCTCGATTCGATGGCAGCCACACTGCGCGGTGTCGTCAGCCAACACAGCGCGTCTCAGTTGATGGTCGACGGCCTCCGTGACGAGGGCCTGAAGATCTTCACGGCTAGGGGTCCATGGGCTCCTGGCTGGCTCCATACCTTCTCCGCATCCGTGGAGTATGAGTCGCTGGCGACCGAGTTCCGCGCCGCAGGCCTCGATATCTAACAACGACACTGCGCCGCTATGTCGGTGCCCTCTCGGAGAACACCAAGATGGAAACCACAAACGACGGCGAAGGCCAGCAATCGGCGCCGCCCCGCGCTGACGAGACAAGCAATTCGCCTTTGAAATTCGGATCGCAATTCGGCCGTCCGTGGGGGCGCGACGTTGAGCAACTGCAGCGCGACGAGGAATCCGCCACAGCCAACAAAGGAGCCAATTAATGGATCGTCTCATAGCGCCGAACTCGGTCCCATTCGCGAGCGCTGACACGGCGCCTGCAAGCGGCACTGCGCAGTATGCAACCAGCGGTAACCCGGCAACAGGGACGCCCGCAACCGTTCTTCCGGCCTATGCCTGGAACATGATCCAGGATGAGATTTACAACGTCATCATCGCGGCGGGGCTCACGCCAAATCGCAATGCATGGAATCAGCTGCTTACCGCGATTCAAACGATGTTGCAGGGGAGCACGACGAACGTTGGTGCCGATACCGGCGCTGCGAATGCATATGTTGTCGCATTCACGCCAGCGCTCACCGCGCCAGTACCGTGGGTGCCCTTCTGGTTCGAAGTCGCACACACGAACACCGGAGCTTCTACGCTCAATGCAACGGGGACGGTCGAGCCGCTCGTCGGCGGCGCGCATCTTGCGCTGCAAGGCAATGAACTTGTGGCGAATGGGAATGCCTTGGTCTACTGGAACCCGACGCTCGCGTCTGGCGCGGGCTCTTATGTGCTGCTCTTGTGCTCGGGAGCGGCTGAACAGATCGCCCCCGCCACTGGGCCTCTGCATGCGATGCAGCTTGGGCAGGCGACCGGCCGAGTGCTGAATGTGCGCGCAATCACGGCTAGTACAACATATGTGCCGACCCCCGGGACGAATAGTATCGATGTGCTCGTTATTGGCGGTGGCGGAGCGGGTGGCAGCACGTCGACCACGGCGGCTGGACAAATCAGCGTTGCGTCCGGAGGCTCCGCCGGCGGCGCGTGTCGCAGCTATCTCACAACGGGATTCTCGGGACAGGCCATTACGATCGGCGCTGGAGGCACCGTGGCTGGCGGAGGCACCGGCGGTGCTTCTTCATTTGGAAGCCTGCTAACGGCCGGTCCCGGCGCTACCGGCGCCAATGGAGTAGCAGCCGCGGCGCCTAGCCTGACTACTCCACTCGGAGGCGGAAGTGCGACGGGCGGGAATGTTTTTAACGCGATTGGTCAAGCTGGGTTCCCGGCGCAAGGGATCAACTCCTCGAGTTTTCTATCAGGTGCAGGCGGCTCGTCCATTCTCGGAGCGGGTGGCGCGGGCAAACCGACCACCAGTGCACCGGGAAACAACGCGGTCACTCCCGGCAGTGGAGGAGGCGGCGCGCTGGCCGGCGCGAGCACGGCAGTCCAGACCGGCGGATCCGGCGCTGCGGGCATCGTCATCATTACGGAATACAGCTAAAGCGAGGAAATATGCATACCTATGCACGCATCGACAACGACATTGTTGCGGAAATTATCGAGCCGATGGCCTACGACATCGCCTCACCGCCAGGATGTGAATACACCTTTGACGCAGGCTATGAGGTTCCGATCGGCCAGCGATTTTCGGCAGGGTTTGTCGCCTCGCTGATCGATATAACGGATATCGCTCCTCAGCCAGCGCAGGGATGGACCTACAACGGAATATCGTTTTCGGCGCCGGCTCCGCCGCCGGCACCGTCGGCTGCCGTGCTCGCCGCGGTAGCGATGACCGCCGGTCTGACAATCGCCAGCGCTGGAACGCCTGCGCTGAACGGGACCTATGCTGTCGACGCTGTGAGTCAGGCCGACATCGTTGCCATTGAGACAAGCCTGAACGCTGGAAAGGGCTTCCCGGGGGGTGTCACGACCTTCAATTATCCGGACGTCACGGGTGTCATGCATGCCTTCACAGAGGCGAACTTCACGGACTTTGCGTCAGCTATCCGCGATTACGTCTATGCGCTCAAGTCTGTAATCGCGGGTGCGGCGACAACGCTGCCCGCTGCTTCGACGACCATCGCTTAAGCGAACCACTGCGCGCCGCGCCAGCGGCGCAATTGACGGACAAAGGAATATGTCAACAATCCCTGAGAGCGCCGCGCTCACCGAAGACGGGGTCGTAACGCTGATTCTCGGCGCGCAGTTCTTGTTGCTCGAGAAAGTCAGCAACGGGCAACTATCGCAGGTCGCTGGCGGCGGCCAGCAAGTACAAGGATGGACAAACGTGCGCATCACGCGCGGCCTCGAACGTTGTCCGAGCGATTTTGAAGTTGGTCTGACAGAGCTGTATCCGGGCGAAGCGGACGAGCTTGTCGTTCAGGCGGGCGACACGTGCATCGTCAAGATTGGGAACGACACGGTCATCACCGGTTATGTCGACAGGGTCATCTATAGCATCGATGCGGAGCATCACTCGATTCGCCTCATCGGGCGAGGCATGTGTGCCGACCTTGTCGATTGTGCGGCTGAATGGCCGAACGGACAGATCAGCGGAAACTCAATACTCGGCATCGCGCAGAAGCTGGCTGCGGTATATGGAATCAAGGTCTCGTCGGCCGTCGCCAATCTTCCCGTAATCCCGCAGTTCAACTTCATGATCGGCGAAACGGGGTGGGAAATCATTGAGCGCGTCGCGCGCTATAGCCAGGTTCTGGCCTATGACCTGCCGGACGGAAGTCTTTACCTGTCGCAGGTTGGCACAACGGAGGCGGCGAGTGGTTTCATAGAAGGCCAGAACGTGCAAAGGGCCGACGTTGAATTTTCAATGGACCAGCGATATTCGGTCTACGAGGCTTTTATCCAGTCGATGTCTCAGTTGGGCGATCTGGGCAACGGCGGCAACCTGCTCGCGATCGTCGAAGACCCTAACTGCACTCGCAACCGGGCGCGCACGATCATCTCCGAAGGGGGCGGTCTCGGTAATGACGTCGCGATCAAACGTGCAACGTGGGAGATGAACCGGCGGGCCGGCCGCTCTCGCGTTGTGAGTCTCACGACCGATAGCTGGCGCGATGCCGCGGGAACACTGTGGACGCCCAACACACTGGCACCCGTGTCGCTGCCGTCGTGGAAATTGCCCTCCGATCCGGCGTTTTGGCTCATCAGCGAGGTCACGTATCGCCTCGATGAACGTGGCACTTCGACCGACATCGTGCTGATGCAACCTCAGGCGTTTAGCCCCGAGCCGATTCTTCTGCAGCCGAGTGCGCCGGATGTTGTCACCGCGAACTCGAGCGCGCCTTACGGTTACGACAGCGCCAGATCATGAGTGCGCATCTCTTCCGGGTAGGCAACGTATGGCACTACCGCTTTCAGATCAACGGTGTGCGAGTGCAACGGTCGACGAAGGAAACAGTAAAGCACGTTGCCGAAGCGATCGCGGATCGTGCCTACCGCCACGCGAAGATGTGGGCACGCGGCGCCGAGCCTGTACCTACATTGCGCGCGCTTGTTGCCCTGTGGCTCGCGGCGCATGAATCGATCGTGAGCGCGCACTACATCCGCTTGGTTGAGACATTCGGGCGGTTGCATCTCTACGAGATCGGCGACGTGATGATTGACGAGCTCACGACGCCACTCGTGGAAGCGGCGCTGCTCGAGCATCGTCGCGAGCACGCGCCGATAACATGCAATGACTGGCTTGTCGTGCTGAAAGTCCTATGTAAATGGGCGGTGCGGCGACAAGTCATTCCTGCAGTCCCATGGCAGGTAAAGCTGCTCAAGGTTCAAAAGAAACCACGAGCGACGTTGCCAGTATCACGCGCAGGCCAGTGGCTGGCGGCGATCGACGACTATGCACGTGACCGGCCCGAGTTGTCGCTTGCGGTGCGCCTGATGTTTGGGCTTGGCCTACGCGAGTCTGAAGTCATTACCTCCCGCTGGGAATGGGTTGACTGGGATCGACGCACATACTGTCCCGGCCTTACTAAGGGGCGAGAGGCCGATCCCGTGCCCATTCCTCTGTGGCTGTTCAACTATCTGTCCGCGACCCGTCAGGCGGTCGGTCTGATCGTCCGCAACAGCAACGGCAATGCCTTCGGACCCGGATTCGTGAGACGAGCGATGCAAGCCGCTAATGCGGCCTGCCAGATTGACGGCCTGACGCCTCACCGGTTACGGGGCACATTCGCAACCTTGTTATCTGAACGCGGACTGCCGGTGCAGACGGTTCAGCGCCTCCTTCGTCATAAGTCACCACTGACTACGATGCGTTACCTCGAAGTCAATCTGTCCGCTGCCGTTGATGCTCAGGCAACGATTGCACAGTTGGCAGGATTCGAGACGCAACAGAAACAAGGTGGCGAAGAAGTGGCGAACGATGCAACTGAAACCCTCACGGAATAAGAGGTGCATGACAAACAAGGCTTGTCCGTACGCAACGGCGCGCGAAGCCCGAAAAAAGTCGCGTCGCGCGGCGAAATCGCCCCTCAGGAAGGTCGGTCTGAGTGGCCCGGGGGTGGCGGGTCCCTCCTAGGGCCCGGAGGGTCAAGGGGCATTGCGCGCCTTGATCCGTCGGCAGCGATGAAATTTTGAAATTTGGGTAACAAGGTAACGAAAAACGGCCCATAGGGGAAAACTATGAACTTGATGACGCAGGCGGAATTTGCAAGAAAAATGGGCACGACGCCCAAGACTGTCAGCACGTGGAAAAAGGCCAAACGCCTTGTCATGCAAGGAGATCAGGTCGACGTCGACGCCTCGATCGCGCTACTTGAGCGACACCGTAAAGGTGGTGCAACGAGCGTTACCTTGGGTGTTACCCCCGGTGTTACCCAGGCCGATTCAGGTAACGGCCAGGGTAACAAACCCGAGCGCGAAACGACCGAGCAGCCGGCGTCGGACGCGATCGAAGACGAGATTACGGTGCTTCCTGGAGAAACGATTGACCAGGCCGCCGAGCGGCTCGCTGGGGTTATCGACGTCGACGGTACGAGCTTCGACGAAGCGCGTCGCATCAAGGAGGTCTACCTCGCGCTGCTTAACCGCCTCGAGTACGAAAAGAAGTCGGGCGCGCTGATCGAGTTGGACTTGGCCAGAAGCGTTCTATTTGACGAGGGGCGTCGAGCCCGAGACACGTGGCTCGCATGGCCTTCCAATTTCGGGGCGCTGATCGCAGCGGATCTCGGCATCGACGCCGCGGACCGGGTCACCGAAGTGCTCGTCAAATACGTCCATATACAGGTTTCTCGGCTCGGCGAGCCGCAAGGCGAAGAGCTGCAGGAGGGCGCCGAGTCCTAAACCGAAATCCCCAGCTGGAGGTGGGCAGAAACACCAGCATTCTGTCGACGAAGTGTGAGCGGGATGGCAGGCTCTTCGAGAGCGGCCCGGCCATCACCGCGACGGGCGACAGAACTCTAGCGATTGCTAATCCATTGATTTCGAAGCATTCCCCCAAATTGGGGTAATGGGCGCCCGGCCGGCGGAGGCGCAAGGCTCAGTAAATCACCGGCAGCATGCTCATGCTCTTGGAAGCCGTTGCTTCCTTCCCGGTCTCGGGTGCGACGTGCGGCAGGGGGCAGCACGAGGAAGGCGCTTCGGCGCCTTTTCCGTTTCGCGCTCAAGATTTTCGTTGGGATGCCGCTAAATCGGTGTCATCACACGCTTTGGCCACAAATGGACGTATTCAACGACTTTCACCGGTACAACGATCCGCAAAACCCCAACAATAATGAGTGCCTTCATCTTCGAGCTAAAGAGGTCGAACTTCGCCTCCGAAAGCGCGTAGACAAAAGGAATGACTGGCTTGCGTTTGCGGCCGGTCTCATCATGCTTTTTATTGCCGGTACGCCGCTTGAGATGATCTGGGAATTCGGGCTCGGCGAAAGGATAGGCACCCGCGCTCTCTTTGTTTGCTGCGCAGGTGCAGCGCTGGCTCTGTTCTTCCTGACAGCGCCTTGGAGACACCGCGGGCGCCAACACACTTTAGGCGCCGACATTGCCGCGCTTGAGGCGACGATTTTGAGGCTGAACTGTCCCTGCGCGTCGGAAAAACTCGACGGAAAGTCCGACCGATAGATATTGAAATAGCGACACCCGGGTAGTTCCTCGCGACGATACAAGACGTCGCATGCTGCCCGGATCCCGGATCACAACTGCGGTAGGGGGCAGCACGAGGAAGGCGCTTCGGCGCCTTTTCCGATTTGCCCGGCGGCGCTTTAGCTGCGTGGACGTACGCTGTCGGGACGGCCTCAGTCGGCGACGAAGCCAATCGGGCGCCGCGGCAATTCACTTTTCAGTTTCACCAACAGGATCGATGTTTGCGTGAAGTGCTGCACCAAGCGAGCTTCGTCACCTTGCTCAGTCAAGCCATCGAAACAAAAGAACTGCCCTGCCCTAGAAATACTCGAAATCTGCAATTTGATAGCCAGCCCAAACGACGCCAACATAGCTCCGACAGCTTCGCCTTCCGTGAGCGCGGTCTCGAACTGTTTGACCTCATCAACTAGCACATCAAACGCGCGTTCAGCGGGGGATACGTTGGGAGGCAAAGTAACCGATGCCAATGCGTGGGAAATGGATCTCGCGTAATCTTCGGTAGACAAGTTAGCCTCACAGGTGCCTGAAAGTCTCAAGTGTGCGCCCCTATCGGTGCCGCTGGCAAATCGGTTAAGGAGGATGGCGCGCTTGCGGCTCGCAACCGCAAATGTGGGAAAATTCTTGATTGAAAAGCTAGTCGTCGCCGCGGAGGTGCTTTCCGCTGCGCAGTTCAACCAAGAGGGCAACGGCATGAGCAAACGCCACAATATGCGGCAGCGGAAGAAACTGCACTTAGGAGAGTTCAAGGAACTTGGATTTGAGTTGTCCGCGGAGGTGGCGCGTGAACTTAGCGACGATGAGCGCGACCAAATCTTGGATTCCTTTCTGTCGGAGTGCATAGAGGCAAATGGAATGCTCTTTGGCGGGGGTATCAACCGAAGCCTGGGCGGATTTATCGAGTCCATCGCCGTGCGCGGATCTGCGACCGAGGAGCAACGCGAGCGCGTTCGTGAATGGCTTCAAGGGCGCTCGGAGTTTCGCAGTGTAACGGTTGGGCCATTGGTGGACGCCTGGCACGAAGTTCACTGACGTCCGATGGACACCCTTTCGATACTGATGGCGCAGTACGAGGGTAAAGCCGTCGTGCCGCTCGATGTTGTGTGTCGCGCCTACTTTGCCCCGCTCACGGTGCCGACACTCGTGCGGAAGATATCGGCCGGCGAAATCCAGTTGATCCTCGTACGCGTCGATCATTCATCGAAGAGCGCAAAGGGCGTTCGCATCCAGGATCTGGCGCACTATATCGACACTAGGGAGACTATCGGCGCCGAGGCGACCAAAGCGGTTTCTGCACTCGCCGAGACTCCTAAATCCCCGGAATCCGGGGATTTGATTCGGACGCAATCGGTTGCCCCTCCCGTTCCGCGTCCCGAGGGGGAGGGTGCGGCAGAGCCGACATTGGAAAAGGCACTGACATTGAAGATGGCCGCGGAGCTGCTAGGGGTGAGCTACTCCACTGTGTACGCCTACAAGGAAGAAATTGGCTTTTTTCAGGTCGGGTCCGTGTGGCGCGTGTGGCCCGCTACTCTGAAAGAGCGGCTAGAGAAAAGGCAGAAAGAAAATGCAAGCCCGAAAGAGAAGGCCTCGACGTCGTCGTCCAAGGCTCGTGCGCCCTCCTATGCCTGGATAGATGACGCTCGCAAAGCCGAGAAGGAATTTGCAGAGCGGGTGGCGAACCGGCTGGCACGTCGTGGCCGCAAGGCCACCGCGAAGTGAGAAGATAAGGATTTACACCTGAAATTAGTTTCTGTCGTTCTTTGTGGGGGCATAAAGAGGGGCATATTCAGAAATCACATATGCTAAGACCGTTATCAGGAAAGCGATATCGGCGTAAATGTGTGTCCCATCAGCACCCCAGTTTCCCTCAAGCACTTCTGCGGTAACTCCCCCCACTCTGTATTTGCGCATTTGAAGCTTGCGGCTTCGCTATCGCTTTACGCTCAGCACCATGCTCATCATCGCGCCGCTGCGTATGCCGCAGCTAGCTTTGATCGCATTTTTCAAGACGATCGCTAAAGTGGGGACGGCGATCTCCGCCGTCCCCACCGTCAGCCACTCACTCTAGTTGTGCTGCTCGTGATTGTCGTGGCCGCCGCCTCCACCGTGTTCTTGCGGCGCGCCACCGTGCTGCTGTGGCGGACCGCCATGTTCCTGCTGTGTTGGTCCACCGCGCTGCTGTGTTGGTCCACCGCGCTGCTGCGGAGGGCCACCATGTTCTTGCGGCGGTGGACCACCACGCTGCTGCGGAGGACCGCCATGCTCCTGTTGCGGTGGACCCCCATGCTGCTGCGGAGGAGCACCACGCTCTTGCGGTGCAGCTCCACGTCCAGGCGGCGGACCGCCGCGCCCTGGGGGCTGGGCAACTTGCTCCGGCGGAGGATGGCCTCCCCCGGGCGGAGGACCGCCACGTCCCGGAGGCGGACCACCCTGCCCCGGAGGCGGACCACCCTGCCCCGGAGGTGGACCTCCGTGTTCGGGCGGCGGACCACCACGTCCGGGCGGCGGCGGCGGATGATGAGCCCAACGCTCCTGCTCGTTGTACCAAGGCCGGCCACGATAGTAGCTGCCCCAGTACGCGCCGATTGAGAAACTTACGATAGGCAGTCCGATCACCGTTCCGTAGTCCAGGATCGGCACGTTACTTCCCTGGTACGGATAGCTCAGACTGCCTGCGTAGACCCAGCCACGCAAATCCGGCACCGCCACATCGCACCACGTGTAGCCACTGACGCAGCCCATCACCGTGACCGGCACACCACCTGGCAACTGGGACACAGCGGGGTAATCATCCGCCGGACCCGCGTACAGATTCACCGGGCTATTCGTGTATGCCTGGGTCTGTGCGAACGCCGCATCCGATAATGTCGACAGACCGGCAGCGCCGACAAGCAAGCCACTGATGATGCGTTTTCGCATCGTTCCTCCCGTGTGATTCATTTGCCTTCACGTCCTGCATGCTGCGAACGCTCTCGTGGTTCGGCCCTATCTACCGGGCAGCAAATACCGTTCCCGGCGTGGACGGTTCCGGCGTAGAAACGTTCAGCCCCTCGTGCCGTCCCAACCCTCCCTAGCCAGGCACGAGGCGAGCGCGCTTCGGATCGTCTGGCTGCGGGTAAAAGACCGACGACATGCCACACGCTAAAAACACACATCATTCAATCAGGATTCCTGTTTAAATGATCGCGGCTCATGTCACCCCCCCCGACTTCATCGACCACACATCAGGGCGCAATCTTGCACATTATCGCCACCATGCATCGCGAAGGCGGCGCAGAAAAGAGCCGCCATGCTGCAATCTGGCACGCGGTTAGATGCCGTAAGGCATGTAAGAGGCGTTGAAACCTGCTTCGACGCCAACCGCTCTACACTCGGAACTCCTCTTCCCTGAGAGGTGTTTGTCTCTCCTCACTCTTGCGGCCCACTTCCCCTGGTGGGCCTTTTTTTATCTCCGCTGGCTTCGGACGACGAATCCGCTCGCGATCCGCCGCCTGCCCTACAATAGCCGGTTAAACGACACGGTATGAGGATGCAAGAATGCAGTTAAGAATACGAACGCTCGCGCTGACTTTGTTTACAGCGTGTTTCACGCTCACTGCGCACGCCGAGATGACGGCCGAGCAATACAAGCAATGGGCGCACGTCGACAACAACTCGGTCTACGCGGCCTACATCACTGGCGCGCTCAATGAGCTGGGATGGGCGAACGGCGACCTGATATCGAAGAAGCGCGCTCCGCTCTTCTGTCCGCCCGAGAAGCTGCCTATCGGCCCCCAGACGGTGTACCCGCTGCTTGACGAGTTTTTCACCAACCACCCTGGCCTTTCCGACGATTTTCCGGTCGGCCTTGCGATCCTGCGCTCGATGCAGGCAGCGTTTCCGTGTCCGAATAGCAAGTGAAGCCCAGGCCGGCGCGGGCGGGCTCGGATCATGTGGGGCGAGCGGCCCCGCGCGTTGCGCAATACTTTGAGCGCGCATCGTCAGGACGCGCGTAGCAAGCCCGCGGAACATCGAAGAAAAGCGAATTTTCCGCTCCGGTCGCGGTCTACGAGAGAACGGACCGCTTAACCGTGGCCCAAGGTGGCCAAAGTCGGTCGAGGGCCGCCAGCCGAGACCAGGGAGAATCGGATGAAACAGAGCAAACCCGCATCGCTCGCGGCGCTTTGCGCGCTCGCGGCATTCACGCTCACGGCAGGGCCGGTGCTCGCGCAGACAGCGCCCGGCGATAGCGGCGCCTCAATGGTGAAGCCGCCTGAGGCGTCCGGCACAACCAATCCGGCGAATCCGGACCACATGCCGGTCAAGCGTCCGCCCGAGGCGACGCACGACAAGATGACCCATACGCCGCCTGCCAGCGCAGCCGAGGCGAAATAACGCGGCGGCGCTGGCAGTCTGAGGCAAACAAGGGTTCACGCGCTCAGAGGCGCGCGATCGACACCTCCGTTGACTTCACCAGAGCGACCACTTCCGAGCCGACCTTGAGATCGAGTTCGTCGACCGACCGCGTCGTGATCACCGACGTGACGATACCGAACGGCGTATCGACGTCGACTTCGGACACCACCGGTCCGCGGATGATTTCCTTGACCTTGCCTTTGAACTGATTACGTACGTTGATTGCGGAAATGCTCATATCGAGTGACTCCAGTGAATCGATAAAAAACGGTCAGGCAAGGAATGTCAGACAGCCCAACGGACTTCGGTAGGCCGCACGAGGCGGCCGTCGTGATGCGTGTCGGTCACGCGATATGGCAGGACGTCGTCGTTCGGCGAGGTCTTCAGCACGCGCTGCAACACATGTTCTTCCAGAGCGGCAAAGCCTGCCGACGCCCGCGCGCGAGGCCGGTCGAGCGGCACCGGCTGATCGAGCGCGATGCGTCCTTCTTCGATCAACAGGATCCGATCGCCGAGAGCAACGGCTTCATGCACGTCATGCGTGACGAGCAGCGCGGTGAAGCGATGTTCGCGCCACAGGCGTTCGATCAGCGCGTGCATTTCGATGCGCGTCAGTGCGTCGAGCGCACCGAGCGGCTCGTCGAGCAGCAGCAATTGCGGCCGGTGCACCAGCGCACGCGCCAGCGCCACCCGCTGACGCTGACCTCCCGACAATTGCGCCGGCCAGTCATTGGCGCGTTCGAGCAGGCCGACCTCAGCGAGCACCGCGCGCGCATCCTCACGGGCGCCGCGCCCAAGTCCCAGCATCACGTTCTGCAACACGCTCTTCCAGGGCAAGAGTCGTGCGTCCTGAAACATGATGCGCGTATCGAGCGGCTGACCGTTCCCGGCACGCTTTTCGAGCACGCCGGCAGTGGGTTTCTCGAGCCCGGCGACGAGCCGCAGCAAGGTGGATTTGCCGCAGCCGCTACGGCCGACAATCGCCACAAAACTACCGCGCTCGATCGACAGATCGAAATCCGTCAGCACCTTGCGCTCGCCATACTGCTTGCCGACGCCACGCAATTGGACCGCGGGGTCCGCGCCGCGCGACGCGTCGCGCGCCAGCGGACCGGCCGCAGCGGCCTCAGCGGCGCGGGAAAAATCAACGGCGCCGGACAGGTGATCGTCTCGCTCCAGTCCGGCGGCCTCGTCGGCATCGTGATCGAGGATGCGTGGTTGAGCGAGCTCCGCTTCGAGATCGACGCCGGCGACGCCACCAAAGTTCGTCGAGAATGTCGTCGCACTCATGCTTTTGCTCCTCGTTGATAGGCCGGATGCCAGCGCAGCGTGACCCGCTCCAGCGTTTTCGCCAACACGTCCGCAAGCTTGCCGAGTCCGGCATACAGCAGGATGCCCACCACCACCACATCGGTTTGCAGGAACTCGCGCGCATTCATCGTCATGTAGCCAATGCCCGATTGCGCGGAGATCGTTTCCGCGACAATCAGCGTGACCCACATCAGGCCGAACGCAAACCGCACGCCGACCAGAATCGACGGCAGCGCGCCCGGCAGGATCACATCCCAATACAGCCGGAAGCCCTTGACGCCATAGCTGCGTGCCATCTCAATGAGATTCGCATCGACCGAGCGGATGCCGTGGAACGTGTTCACGTAGATGGGGAAGAACACCCCGAGCGCGACGAGAAACACCTTCGCTTCTTCTTCGATCCCGAACCACAGGATCACAAGCGGGATCATCGCCAGTGCGGGAATATTGCGGACCATCTGCACGGTCGAGTCGAGCGCGACTTCGACGGGCTTGAAGAGTCCCGTCGCCAGCCCGAGGACGAGGCCGATACCACCGCCGACCGCGAAACCCGACACCGCGCGCCACGTACTGACCTTGACGTCGGCCCACATTTCGCCCGACTGGATCAGCGACCACGCCGCCTTCACCACGGCGATGGGCTCCGGCAACACGCGCGTCGAGAGGATGCCGCTGCGCGCGGCAAACTCCCACGCGAGCAGGATCACAAGCGGCGCAATCCACGGCGCAACATGTCCGCCGAGACGCCGTACTACACCTTCAGTTGCACTGGATCGAGCCATGATCGCTTACCCTACTCCTTGTCCATACAGGTGCCGCAACCGCTTCCGCGAGCGACAACCCCGTGCCACGCCAGCCGCGCTCAGCTCTGGCTGACCTTCGGCAAATAGTTGTTACCGACGATCTCGCCGAACGGTCCCGACAGCGGCCCGCTCGCGCTCGTGCGCTTACGGTTCGGCAGCAGCGGGAACACCAGTTCGGCAAAACGGTACGACTCTTCCAGATGCGGATAGCCCGACAGGATGAACGTGTCGATACCGATATCCGAGTATTCCTTCATGCGCGCGGCGACCTGCTCAGGATTGCCGACCAGTGCGGTGCCCGCACCGCCACGCACGAGGCCCACGCCCGCCCAGACATTCGGATACACCTCGAGATCCTCGCGGCTGCCGCGCTTGCCGCCGTGCAACGCGGCCATGCGGCGCTGCCCTTCCGAATCCATCTTGGCGAACGATGCCTGCGCACGAGCGATGGTCTCGTCGTCGAGCTTGCTGATCAGCTTGTCGGCGGCGGCCCAGGCTTCCTCTTCCGTCTCGCGGACGATGACGTGAAAGCGAATCCCGAACTTGATCTTGCGGCCATGCTTTTCGGCACGGGCGCGGATGTCTGCGACTTTCTTCGCAACCGCTTCAGGCGGCTCGCCCCAGGTCAGGTACGTGTCGATGTGCTCGCCGGCCATCTCATGCGCAGCCGGCGACGAACCGCCGAACCACAGCGGCGGATGCGGGTCCTGCACCGGCGGATACAGCACCTTGCCGCCCTTCGAAGTCAGATGCTTGCCGGTGAAGTCGATCGCGTCATTGGTGTGCGCGGCCGTAAGCAACTGGCGCCAGATGTGCAGGAATTCGTCGGTGATCTCGTAACGCGTGTCGTGACTGACGAACACGCCGTCACCTTCCAGTTCGGCCGCGTCGCCGCCTGTCACCACGTTGATCAACAGACGCCCGCCCGACAGGCGGTCGAAGGTCGACGCCATGCGTGCCGCGAGACCCGGCGACGTAATGCCCGGACGGATGGCAACGAGGAACTTCAGACGCCGGGTTGCCGCAATCAGGCTCGAGGCGACCACCCATGCGTCTTCGCAAGAGCGGCCCGTCGGCAGCAGCACGCCCTCGTAGCCGAGCGTATCGGCAGCGACGGCGATCTGCTGGAAATAGTCGTAATCGGCTGCGCGTGCGCCTTGGGACGTACCGAGGTACCGGCTGTCGCCGTGAGTCGGGATGAACCAGAACACATTCATTTGCTGCTCCTGCTTGTTCGAGACTGGATTAATGAAGGGCGACCCGGCCGGCGCGCGCACATCGGCGGCGCGGCAGCGCGAGGCCGGCAACGCGGCTCAGTCAATTGCCACAGCCTCGTCGCAAAACAGATCGGAAAAACGCTCATTCAGGGCGCCCGGCCTCGCAAAACCGCGGGGCGACCTGGCGGCGGAGCGCTGCGCTGCCCCTTGGGCCGACAGCCAGCAGCCGGCCGGCGAGCCAGGCAGCGCGACTAACGGCAGGGCCGACAGCGCTGCGGCGCTATAGCGGAGAGGGCGAAGATCGGCTTCAGACAGGACATCGCGACGGCTTCCCTTGACGAAACGTGCGCCTTCCCGGCGCGCGGTAAGTGGGCGACGGCAGCAATGCCGTCTACATGGAGAAACAGTCTATGGATCGGACCCAGGCTTTTGAACGATTTTTTTTAGCTTAGGTTTTCCACTTTCGTGATTAGCCCGACGCTTAAGCATACAGACGGGCCCCTGAAACCCCGCGCGGCGTCTATATAATGACGCGACTTTCGATAATCCGGCCCGGGTCGCGCCGTAGCCGCCACCCGGACCCTTGGCGCTGCACCGCATGCAAAAAATTATCCTGCCGTTCGTGTCCGGCTTTCTGGCTTCACTGTTTTTCCATGAATCGACACTTGGGCTGCTGCACGCCGCGGGGCTCATCGACGCGGCAGGATTCTCGACCGCGCCGTTCCTGCCACTGGGGCTGCCGGAGTTCATCGCGAACGCAGTCTGGAGCGCCGTGTGGGCGGTGTTGATGGCGTGGCTGTTGCGGGTGGCGCCCGAGCGCCGTGCGCCGTGGATTGAGGCCTTTGTGTTCGGCGGCATCGCGCTGACGGCGGCGAGCGTGTTCGTGGTCGATCCGCTGCGCGGCATCTGGCCGAGCGGCAACATGCTGCCGCGCCTCGCCGAGGGTTTCGCGGCAAACGCCATGTGGGGCTGGGGCGCGCTCGTGTTCATGCGCGCCTTTATGGTGTTTGACGATGAAGAATGAGGGACGGTTGCGCGTTGTTCGTTCGCTGAGTCCCCGGGTTTGATCCCTGCGTTTAGCGCTCTACCCCTGCAGATCGGCTAGCGGGTGCTCCGCCGCCGGCCACGGGCTCTCGAACATCTGTGCGACGTCGGCGGCGCGGACGTCTTCAATACGCGCGAAGCGCCAGCGCGGCGCGTTGTCCTTGTCGATGATGCGGGCGCGAATGCCTTCCACCACGTCGCCGTGCGCAAAGCTCGTGCGGGTCAGGTCCAGATCGCGGCGGAGAACCTCCGCCATCGCCCCTTCCGCGCGCGTCACCACCTCTAGCGAAACCGCCATCGACAGCGGCGAACGTTCACGCATCACACCGACAATCTGCTCAGCCCATTCGGCCGCCTCGCAACCGCTCTCCGCTTCGAGCGAAGCCAGAATCTGCGTCACGTCCGGCAGCGCAAAATGCCGGTCGATAAACGCCCGCGTGTCCGCCAGCGGCGAGGTGTCGGGCGTCGGCACCACCTTGTGCGCGGCCGTTTCGTGCTCGACGCACGCCACCGCGTCCGCGCCGCGCTCAAATACCTCACTACGCAAAGTGTCGACGAGCGCAGGCAACGCCGCGTCGTCGATGTAGGCGTCAGCCAGCCCGGCGTACAGCGCGTCTGCCGCGGCGATCGTCTCGCCAGTCACGGCCAGATAGCGGCCGAGCGCGCCCGGCGTACGGGCCAGAAACCAGCCGGCGCCGACATCGGGAAAGAGTCCGATGCGCGTTTCCGGCATGGCCAGTCGAGTCGAGTTGGTCACCACCCGCAAGCCGCCCGTGCGATGCGCGCCTTGCGAAATACCCATGCCGCCGCCCATTACTACGCCGTTCATCAAGGCAATGTAGGGCTTCGGATAAGTGAAGATGGCGTGATTGAGGCGGTATTCCTCGATAAAGAAGGTGTCGCGCGCCGCCTCGTCACCGCGCTGAAAAGTCTCGTACAGGAAGCGGATATCGCCGCCCGCGCAGAACGCGCGCGGATGCTGGCTGCACACCACCACCGCCAGCACGCCCGGGTCCTCGCGCCAGGTGTCGAGCGCGGCATGCATCGCGCGGATCATGCCCGTCGAGAGCGCATTCAGCGCCTTCGGGCGCTCCAGTTCGATAAAGCCGATGTGGTTGGCAATGTAGGTCGAGACTTCGCCGCTCGAGGCGAGTGTTTCAGCAGTGGACATGGCGTAGCAGGTGAAGAGGCGTGGTCGGGTGGAAGGCTGAACGTTATCACGCGTCCACGGCTTTCGGCTTCGCAGCCGGACGGCGCCCGCGTGCGGATCTGGCCGCGGCAGCCGGCTCGGCCGTAGCCACGGCTCGTTGCCGCCGCGCACCGAACCAGGCGTCCAGCGCGGCGTCGAGAACCGTGTCGAGCGGCACAGTCGGAAAGACCGGACAGGTCAGATTGAGCGCCACAATGCCGTGCATGGTGGCCCACAACGCCTGGGCCAGCACCGCGCCATCCGCCGATGCCGGGAGGCGCCCCGCCGCTCTCAGCTCATCGAGCGCGTCCACCATCAGACGCATCGAAGCGTCGCCGGAATCGTGGCCCGCTGCGGGGTTGATCACCTGAGTGTCCCGCTCGCTGCCTGCTGGCTTGTCCCCTTGGTGGCCCGCCTGACGATCCACCCTGTCATCTACCGGGCTATTCGCCTGATGATTCGCCTCACCACCTGACGCCTTTTCCGCTTCGCTGGCGCCGCCAAGCGCCGCACCCAGATAGGTCGGATCTTCCATGAAGATCAGCCGGTACGTCTGCGGATGCGCGACGCCAAAGGCCACGTACGCACGGGCCAGCCCCCTGAGCCGCTCGGCCGGATCGGCGATCTGTGCGAGCGGCTCGAAGCTGGCAAGAAGCTGCGCATAGCCCTGCGCGCATAGCGCCCGCGCAATCTCGTCGCGGCTTGCAAAGTACAGGTACAGCGTGGCCGGCGAGTATTCGATGGCGTCGGCGATCTTGCGCATCGACAGCGCCGCGAATCCTTCGCGTATCACGATGCGCTGCGCCGCCTCGAGGATGCGCTCGCGCAGCGCCTGTTTCTCGCGTGTCTTTCGTTCATTGATTCCCATGCCACGCATTTTCCGATTGACAAACTGAAAAGTCAAATTAAACTGAACACCGTTCACTGAACGATGTTCATAAAAAGTCATATCATCAATCTGCGGCATTCTGGTTAATCACGCAGTCAAATCACCTGTTCAAGGAGTGGTCATGGAAAACGCAGGAAAAGTCGGGCTGTTCGGCGCCGCTGGCGCGATCGGGCAAAGCATTGCTCACGCGCTCGGCGCTGCCGGCCGGGACTACCGGGTGATCGGGCGCTCCCGTGGCTCGCTCGAAGCGGCTTTCGGCCGGGATCCTCATGCGGAGATCGCCACGTGGAATCCGGACGAGCCGGCATCGATCGCCGCGGCGGCCCAAGGCTTGCAAACGGCCATTTATCTGGTCGGCGTGCCCTACCACCAGTTCGAAATGCACCCGCCGCTCATGGAAAAGACGCTGGCCGGCCTGAGCGCCGCAGGCGTCGAGCGACTGATCCTGATCGGCACGGTCTATCCGTACGGCCGCGCGCGCAGTCAACCGGTGACGGAAAACCATCCGCGTGAACCGCATACGTTCAAAGGCCAGATGCGGCTCGCCCAGGAGAATCTGGTGCTCGAAGCGCACGGCCGTCACGGACTCTCGACGCTCGTGCTGAGGCTGCCTGACTTCTACGGTCCAGGCGTCGAACGCAGCTTTCTGAATGGTGTGTTTGAAAGCGCGGCGCGCGGCACGCGTGCGCAGATGATCGGCCCTATCGATGTGCCGCACGAGTTCGTGTTCGTACCGGATGTGGGACCCGTCGTCGAGACGCTCACGCGCACCCCCGAGGCCTACGGTCGCTGGTGGCACCTCGCAGGCGCCGGCACGATCACCCAGCGCGAAGTCGCCGCCAAAGCGTATGCGCTGGCCGGACGCGAACCCAGGCTGATGGTCGTCGGCAAGCCGATGCTGCGTGTGCTAGGCCTGTTCAATCCGATACTGCGGGAAATGGTGGAGATGAATTATCTGATGAGCGAGCCGCTCGTGCTCGACGACCGCGCCTTGCAAGCGCTGATCGGGCCGATCAAAAAGACCTCGTACGACGAGGGTATCCGCCTTGCGTTTGCGGCTGCGCAAGACACGCAGAAGGTCGCGGCCTAAGGTGGCGCCTCAGTGGCACGTGATGGGGCGTACCACGGTACGCGCCGACATTAGCCGCACAGCCCCTTATTGACCAACCGGCCGCATCACAAGCCGGCCACGTTGCCTGGCGGAAAATGTCCGCTCTTCAGCAACACCGGGGTGCCGTTGCTGATCTGCAGATGCTCGCGTGCTACCTCTTCGATACGCCCACGCCCCGCGTCGAACGCACGCATCCAGCCTTCGCGGTCTTCGGTGCACGCGCCGAAATGGTCCTCGAGCGCTTCGACCGAGATCGCGCACGGCACGGCCTCGCCGTCCACCAGCGCGCGGAACACGACTGTCAGATTGGAATCGCGGTAAGCGGGCGCATCCGCGGGAAACCGAATTTCCATGGTCGCCTCATCAGAAGAATCCGTCGGGAAATCCGACGCCGGATCAAGAGGCCCGGCGAAATCGGACATCGCGCTTATGGTACTCGCCGGACTGCACCGCGGTCCACCCTCGGACACGCTCGACGAGAAGCCAGGGTGCAATCGGACCACCGCACGGCCAGCACGCGGCCACCCTGCATCGACCACGGGCGGCCGCTCGGCCATGGCCTGCAAACATCGCAAAGCGCTTCCTTCAATCACGCTCGACCAACCGGTCGATGTACGCTCTCGCGGCCTGTTCGACATGTTCGAGGGCCTGCGTTTCGGTGGCGAAGCGATGCTCGCCCCCAAGGTCAAGCAAGCTTTCGAAGCGGTGCGGATCGTCCGGACCGCCTTGCGAGAGGCTAACCGAGCCGACATAAATGCCGTCGGACGCGCCTGCCTGCGGCGCCGTGTCATGCGTGGCAACAAGGCGCGCGGCGGCACTGATGTAATACCCGCGGTACGGACCGCTCACACGTTCTGCCATATCCCTTCTCCTCTTTGGATTGCACAAGCCGCCGCCGGTCTGGGGCGGCCGGTCACGCGAATTGATGCCGATCGCGCGTGCCCGATAGGTATAAGGCGTGTCCGGAGGCGATAAGTTCTCAGCGAAAAATGCATTCCGTCGCACTTGCACGGCGCGACGCTGTCGAACGAGGTGACCGGCACGATCTGTGCGTGCGCCTAATTCGATCCAGGAGTCCGCAGTATGGGAAAATATTTTCTAGAGCAAGCTGAAATCGCCGAGCCCGACGCGGCCAACACATGGTTTGCATACGCCGGCAACCATGGCATCGAGATTCCGAAAGCCATCAGCATCTGGGAAGATGCGGCCACTGAGAGCGGTGCCGAGAGCCGCCGCATCGTTGGGAGCGCGGGCATCACGATCGATCCGTGTCTCGACTGAGCCGCGTCATACCGGCTTCAGTTGCCCGCGCTACTGCCGCGAAGCGGTCACAGCAACGTCATTTTCGCAATCCGTCTAAAGAGGACACACCATGAAGCAACTTACGCGGCGCTTTCGCCCGTCCGGCCGACGCCCTGTCCCCATGGCAGCTCACGGCCTGAGCCGTAGTGCGTTGGCGCGCATCGGCGCCCTGCCCGCAGCGGTGCTGGTCGCCATGGCCTTGAGCGCGTGTGCGTCGTCGAATACGACTTCGCTGATCAACCTGCCGAACGGCCAGACCGGCTTTGCTGTGAACTGCAGCGGCGCGGACGCCGCCTCGAGTTGGGCATCCTGCTATGTCCAGGCAGGGCAAGCCTGCGGCGCCACGGGCTACGACATCATTTCAAAAGACAACGATGAAGGCGGCGCTGCCGGCGGCAGCGTCACCAACGTCGTTTCAGCGAACGTGAAAAACCGTTCGATGATCGTGCGCTGCAAGTAAGCGCAACGGATCAGTGCGCCTGCATCTTCGAGAACAGGTTGAGCACGACGACACCTGAGATGATCAACCCCTGCCCGACGATGGCCGGCAAATCGGGCACCTGCCGGTACAGCACGACAGCGACGAGACTGATCAGGACGATGCCGGCTCCCGACCAGATCGCATAGACGATGCCGACCGGAATGCTCCTGAGCGTCAAGGAAAGGCAGTAGAACGCCACGCCATAGCCGAGCACCACGACGACGGTAGGCAACCAGCGCGAGAAGCCCTCCGACGCGCGTAGCGCGGAGGTGGCAATCACTTCGGCAACGATGGCGATGGCCAGGAGCGCATAAGGCGGCACGCGCATGGGCTCAGGCCTTTGCAAGCGCGAGCTTGCTGTAGTCCTGACCGAGGTGCGCACACAGCGCCTCGACGACCAGCTCGTGGTCGGCTCGTTGCGGCAAACCAGACACCGTCACTGAGCCGATCACACCGGCGCCTGTGACCGTCAACGGAAACGCGCCGCCGTGCGATGCGTATTCGCTGAGCGGCAAGCCGTGCTTGTCGGCGAGCGTGCTGTCCGCCTGCTGCATGCGCAAACCGAGCGCATAGGAACTGCGCCGGAAATGCGCAACCGTGTTGCCCTTGCGGCGCGCCCAGTCGACGTTGTCCGGCGTCGCGCCCGCAAGCAAGCTGAAGAACAACGGCTGGCCGAAGGTGCGGATGTCGATGGCGAGTGCAAGCCCGCGCGCCTTGGCAATCTCGTGCAGATAGGCGCCGAGCTGCCACGCGCGGTCGGCATCGAAGTGGGGGAACACCAGGGCGTTTTCCTGAGCAACAATCGACTGCAGATCGTGAGCGATGTCCATGGGCGGAAGTAGAACGAGAGAGAGGGATACGACGCCGCAACTCACCGGATACCGACGCCCTATCCTCGGATAGAAGCGGAGTAACGACGCAGATGGAAAGCGGATTCTAGCGCAGCGCCTCTGATAACTCGTTCCGATATCCGCGCAACATCAGTAGCAATACGACATCGAGACCCTTCGCCGTCCTGGCTGCAAACAACGCGGCGAGCGCGTACCGGCACCACCCTCACGACCACGTTGAAGTCTGTTCTTAAAAAGGTATTGCGGTGGTATGCCGTTTGTCCTATAATCTTTTCTTCGACGGACGCGGGGTGGAGCAGTCTGGCAGCTCGTCGGGCTCATAACCCGAAGGTCGTAGGTTCAAATCCTACCCCCGCAACCAAGTAGCTAATCGCATCAAATAGCTAACGTCGAAAAACATCAAGGGCTTGCCTAACCGGCAGGCCTTTTTTGTTTCTGCTTCCCTCTTCCTGTTCATTCCTTCGGCCCCCACAGCTATTTTTTTCGCGGCCTTGCTAAAAATTCTCAGCATCGAATACAGCGCGATGACCCCGGCCGCACTCAGAACCAAACGGTTTCCCGATTACAGCGCGTGCAGCAACGGATCCGAGAACAGCGATACGGCCAGTACGCACAACGGTAAATGACTGAGACCGCTGAAAAAATCCGCCGCAGTGGTCGTGCAGAAAAACGCCCGCATTGGATGCACTCGCCTTGCCGAGCGCCGCACCGGCATACGCAGGCGTTTAACACAGAGGGCCCACGCCCAAGCAACCGCCATGAAGTAGGAAAAGTCATCAACCCAACTTCCATCAATCTGTAGTCCGAAGAGATTCATGCCGACTTGAAGCGATTCAAACGCGAGCAAATTCTGTAAGCGTTGCCGCGCCTGCGCCGATCACAATGCCTATGGTCTGCATGTCAACTGACCGGTCGATCCAGCCGAAGAACATGCTGGCCGTGACCCCGCCAATCACCCCGCAACCGTAGATAAACCGAAGCCAATCGAAGAATTTTTTCTTAAACATAATGCCCTTCTCCTACCGCATTGCAAATGCCCTTATCGGGCCGCCAAATAGAGTAGCAATCCTAACTCAATCGCCAACCGCTTGCTAAGCGATTCGTCCGCATTAGCCATCCGGCCAGGGCCGCTGACGCCGCACTCCGCTCCGGCTTCGTTCCCTCGCAACGGCCGCCATCTTCAAAGCTCGCCCTGGTGATAAACTCCTATCACCATTCTTCGTCCCCTTCCTATGAAATTCTGTTCTGTCTGCGGTCACCCGGTCAGCCTGAGCATTCCGCCGGGCGACAATCGCGAGCGCTTCGTCTGCGCCAGTTGCGGTACCGTGCACTATCAGAATCCGCGCAACGTGGT
>Ga0302178_10000441_pt1 | contig 38225 bp, 33 predicted proteins | sample I_Palsa_E1_3_FD_198790 | JGI IMG/M metagenome (GOLD analysis project Ga0302178, IMG submission 198790) | Peat permafrost microbial communities from Stordalen Mire near Abisko, Sweden - I_Palsa_E1_3 | ecosystem: Environmental > Terrestrial > Soil > Palsa > Peat permafrost | place: Sweden... | reverse complement strand
GCAAAGGCGACGGTGAACCCGGCGCGAAAGCTATTTGGCTCGGCCTCAAAGAAGTTCATGTCGCGGCAAAAACCTTGCGGCTACTACGCTCGGACGGCAATGCCGGAACTTGTGTATAAGCCGATGGATTTTCCCAGCCTGAAATATATAGATGATCAAAGCGGGGCGCCTGCCGCGGAGGTCAAGATACCTGGGCTGTCGCGTGAAATGCTGGACAATGAATTTTCCATGAAGCAAGTGCTGACAGATACGCCTTTAAATAATGTACAAAAGACCGGTCTGGTGAAGCATATTATTAATGCAGAACGGCGCCGTATGAGTGAGGCGACCGAATATGCTGCGGATTTTTTTGGCAAGAATGGTGCTGCGGAATTTACAGTGTTGTCGGGAAATCAAAAAAATAAATTGCAAACTTTCAATAGAGTCATTGATGTGCATCCCAATGCTTTGTATAAAGTTGAAGGTCTAGGCGCTGTGGCCAGTGGAGTGGGTGGGGGTAATTCATTTGCTGAAACGGTTGAACTACTAGGAAAGGCTCTCGATAGTTTTTATACAACCGTTAAGCCGTTGAATGTTTTTGTAGGCTGGTATAGTGTGAAATCGTATAGCGTCTCTGCTATGGTATCGGCGACTCATGAAGATGGTGAGAAATGCTATCATCTTTATGTGCCCGGCCATTTCAGGGTGAAATTCAACAGTTTTAAGACGTTCCAGCATGCTATGCCGAAGTATTTCAGGGAGATCGGTCCGTCAGGTTTAGGTTCGGACGGCTCTCGGCCGTTACAACTATTTACGGCTAAAGGCGATGGGCAATCTGAAATAGTCATCGATCGAAATAATCTGAAGATCGGTGATTTAACAAAGTCAGGTCGCCAAATTCAAGAAATCATTAATGCCGAGCCTCTCCGGGAAGCGGCTTAGCAGGCTCAAATGGTTCGGTGGCGGCGGATTATTTGTTTCACATAACACCGCTAACCGAAAAATTGAACGGCACGACGGGGCGCAATGCCGTCCGTCGTGCCGCTGTTGCAGCCAGGCTTTAGCGCTTTAGCTTGGCAAAAGCCTCGGCCATGGCGCTGGCCGGTTCGGCGCGAGGCCGTGCCGAACCGGCATTGGACCCGGCGGAGTGATCGCGGCGCGCACCTCTGGCAGGTGCGGCGCCCGAGCCGGCTGACGCACCGACGGCGCCTACAATTTCGTCCGATAAGCGCATGGTTAAGGCAATCCGCTGCCGCTTGACGTCGACATCGATCACTTTCACTTGCACCACATCGCCGGCCTTAACCACTTCGTGCGGATCTTTGATAAAGCGCGTCGACATGGCCGAGACATGCACTAGGCCATCTTGGTGGACGCCGATATCGATAAATGCGCCAAAGGCTGCGACATTGGTGACCACACCCTCAAGCAACATGCCGAGACTCAGGTCGGAGATTTTTTCGACGCCGTCCTTGAAGGTTGCCGTTTTGAACTCGGGACGCGGATCGCGGCCCGGTTTTTCGAGCTCGCTGAAAATATCGCGTATCGTCGGCAAACCGAAACGCTCATCGACAAACTCGTTGGGCGAAAGGCCTTGCAAAGCCTCGCGTTGCCCCATGACTTCGGTCGCTTGTTTGTTGATTTTCGCGAGAATACGCTCGACCACAGGGTAGGCTTCCGGGTGCACCGAGGAGCGGTCCAGCGGGTTGGTGCCGGCGTTGATACGTAAGAAACCGGCCGCTTGTTCAAAGGTTTTGTCGCCCAGACGCGGCACTTTTTTCAAGTGATCGCGGCTCGGGAAGGGGCCGTTGCTATCGCGGAAATCGACGATATTGCGCGCCAGCGTCGGATTGAGGCCGGAGACACGGGTCAGCAAAGGCACTGAGGCGGTATTCAGGTCGACCCCGACGGCATTCACGCAATCCTCAACCACGGCATCGAGGGCACGCGCCAGTTCGCGTTGGTTCACGTCATGTTGATATTGGCCGACGCCGATTGCCTTGGGTTCGATCTTGACCAGCTCGGCGAGCGGGTCTTGCAAGCGGCGGGCAATCGATACCGCGCCGCGCAAGGACACATCGAGTTCCGGGAATTCCTTGGCGGCAAATTCGGAGGCCGAATAGATCGATGCGCCCGCCTCGGAGACGACGATTTTTTGCATCGCCAGATCGGGGCAGCGGCGGATCAACTCGCCGGCCAGTTTGTCGGTCTCGCGCGATGCGGTGCCGTTGCCGATACTGATCAGATCGGCCTTGGTGGCGCGGGCCAGGCGTTCCAGCCGGGCCAAGGCGCCGTCCCAGTCGCGGCGCGGTTCGTGCGGATAAATGGTGTCGGTGGCGAGCAATTTGCCGGTGCGGTCGACTACCGCTACCTTGACGCCCGTGCGCAGGCCCGGGTCCAGGCCGATTACGGCTTTGGGGCCGGCCGGAGCTGCCAGTAACAAGTCTTTCAGGTTGCGTGCAAAGACCCGGATGGCCTCGTGCTCGGACTGTTCGCGTAGTTGTGTCAGTAATTCGTTTTCGATATGCGGCTGGACCTTGACGCGCCAGCACCAGCGGCAGACATCGGCCAGCCATTTATCGCCAGGCCGTCCGGCGCTGCGGATGCCAAAGCGCTGGGCGACCATGATTTCCCCAGGGTGCGGCACTTGCGCATCGAGGTCTTCACCAAGACCGAGCTTGGTCATCAGCACGCCGGTGTTGCGACCGCGAAACAGCGCCAAAGCGCGATGCGAGGGGATGGCTTTGATCGGTTCGCTGTAATCGTAGTAATCGCGGAACTTCTCTTCTTCTTCGAGCTCTTTGCCGGCGATCACTTTGCTGGTGACGACACCCTGTTGCCACAGGTATTCACGTACCGAACCGAGCAGGTCGGCGGTTTCGCCAAATTGCTCGGAAAGAATGTCGCGTGCGCCGTCGAGTGCGGCCTTGATGTCGGCAACCCCTTTGTCGGCATCGACGTAAGCGGCGGCGGCGACTTGCGGATCGAGGGTGGGGTCGGCAAGCAAGGCCTGAGCCAGCGGTTCGAGGCCCGCTTCGCGGGCAATCTGAGCACGCGTGCGGCGTTTTTGCTTGTACGGCAGATAAAGATCTTCCAGCACTTGCTTGCTGTCTGCTGCGGCAATGGCGGCTTGCAGTTCATCCGTCATCTTGCCTTGTTCGGTGATGCTGTTGACGATGGTGGCACGACGATCTTCAAGCTCGCGCAGGTAAATCAGACGTTCCTCAAGATTGCGTAACTGGGTGTCATCCAGGTTGCCAGTGACTTCCTTGCGATAGCGTGCGATAAACGGCACGGTCGAACCTTCGTCGAGCAGTTGTACGGCTGCGGCAACCTGGCGCGGCTGTACGCCGAGTTCAGTAGCGATCCGCTCTACGATGGTGATAGTTACGTTTTCCGTCATGTGTCGTGTCTAAGGCGCGGGGCCTGGTTACGTTGTAGAGTAAAGCCGATGATTTTGCCACAAATGCGCGGGATGCCCGAACCCGCAATGATAGAATTGCGAAATGTTCAGCCGCTCATACCCGATGCCCCAAAACGTGATGTCCATCTTGCTTTGCCGCGCACCCCAAGCGATCTGCGCCTTGCTGCTGTCTGTCACGCTGGCTGATTATGCGCTTGCCCAGGATGTAATGCCGGCGCAATCCCCCGGCTCGTCTAGTTCGGCGTCTGCCGCGGTAGCGGCGAGTTCACCGGCATCCCGGGCCGCAATCGGCATCGACGGTACTGTCGGCGGGCGTACCGCGACGATTCCGTCGAGCCCGCTGTTGCCGCTTGACGCAGGCGCTGCTTCAGCGAGCGCGCCGCATGCCGGCAGCGATGTTGCAACGGGGCAGAGCGCTGAATTTGCCGCGCGACAGGCCAAATTGGATCGTCGTACGGCCGAGACCCAATATCGCTACGAAGTGGCGCAGCATAATTGTTACTCGCATTACTTCGTCAATCACTGCCTAGGCACCGCTCGCGATGCGATGCGCGCTGATAAATCCGCGATCCGTGTCGATCAGTTGGCGCTTGACGAGGAGCAGCGCGCGGTGCACGCCCAGCAACGTGACGAAAATACGGCGGTACGCATGGCACAAGACGCCGCCGCCGCGCCGCAGCACGCCGCTAACGAACAAGCCAATCAAGCGGCTTACGAAGAAAAACAACGTCAACACCAGCTTGACGCTGCATCCCGTGGGGCCGCAGCACCCGCGAAGGAAGCCGCGAACCAGGCGCAATACGATAAAAAGCAGGCCGATTTCCAGGCCAAGCTGGACCAAGCGCATAGCAATGCCGCACGGGATGCGGCGCAACGTGCGCAAAATGTGAGCAAATTTGACGAGAAACAGCGCGCGGCAGCCGAGCATCAGGAAACCGTCAAGCAACGTCAGGCCAAAGCGGCGTCTGCCGCCGCCGCCTCACAAGCCACGGCAGCCAAAGCAGCTTCTGTCACTGCCGCCAAGTCTGGCGCTGCCAGTGCCGCCGGTAAATAGTCACAAGCGAGGATTTCAGCATGAGCGACGAGCATACCCAGCAGAGTAGCGGGCCGGCTGCGCTTCCGACAACACTGGCCGCTTGGCCGACTGGAAGCGTGGGCGGGCTTGCTGCGTCCGCAGGTGGCGCCCATCACGCCGCATCGAATCAAGCTGACGCTGCGGATAGCGACGCCGGCTTGATCGAGCGGCGTATCGCTGAGCTACAGTCCGAGCATCAGGCGCTTGACAGCCTGATCGCAAAACTGATCGATCTACCCGGCGTCAATGATTTCGAATTGCGTCGCCTGAAAAAGCGCAAACTCAAGGTCAAAGACTCCATTATTTTGCTTCAACTGCAATTGGAACCCGACACGCGGGCCTGAGCGTTTGCCCGCATACTTGTTACTTCGCCCGCTTGCGGCCATCCCGGCGTGTGCATCGCCTGATGGCCGTGCGGGGTTTGATTTTCCGGTTTTGAAGCCCGCTTTTGACCTTATCCTCCTCCTTATCCGACGCCGACGCCTCCGAAGCCGCTGTTGAAGCAGGCTTCAAGCCTGTGCAGAAGGCCGGCTTGGCGATCAGTACACGCCGCGCGACAGAACTCGACGAGTTGTTTTCCGAGCGCGGCGCGCTGGCGCGCAATATCGACGGCTATCATGCCCGCGATGCACAGCGCGCCATGGCGCATGCTGTGGCGGCCGCCATTGAAGCGACCGGGCGCTTGCCCGACCCCGACCGTATTGAGGCGCGCCTATCTCGAGGCACGGCTGCAGCCGCGCATCAAGGCGGCGGTTCGGTCAAGCCGGCGGGCGCCGAGCCCTGCGTCGCCGATGACGGTGGTAATACCCTGATCGTCGAAGCGGGTACGGGCACGGGCAAAACCTACGCTTATCTGGTGCCGGCCATGCTTTGGGGCGGCAAGGTGATTGTCTCCACCGGCACCAAGCATTTACAGGATCAGCTATTTCTGCGCGATATCCCAACCGTGCGGGATGCGCTGGCGGTGCCGGTGTCGGTCGCGATGTTGAAGGGGCGCGCGAATTATCTGTGTCACTATTATTTGCAACGCACCTCCGATAATGGCCGGCTGCCGTCGCGTCAGGACGCAGCCCATCTTCAGGAAATCGTTCGTTTCGCCAAGATGACGCGCACCGGCGATAAGGCCGAATTGGCCAGCGTGCCCGAAACCTCCCCGGTGTGGCCGATGGTGACCTCGACGCGAGAGAATTGCCTGGGGCAGGAATGTCCGAGCTACAAAGACTGCTTCGTCATGCAAGCGCGGCGCGAAGCGCAACAGGCCGATATCGTGGTGGTCAATCACCATCTGTTCTTCGCCGACATTATGTTGCGCGATACCGGTATGGCGGAATTGCTGCCGACGGCCAATACGGTGATTTTCGATGAGGCGCATCAGTTACCCGATACGGCGACCTTATTTTTTGGCGCGACCCTGTCGACTGGCCAAATTCTTGAATTGGCACGCGATTGCGTGGCCGAAGGCCTGGTGCATGCCCGTGATGCGCTCGATTGGACGCAACTCGGGGCGGCGCTGGAGCGTGCGGCGCGTGATGTCCGCTTGGTGTTTGGTCAGGAAACCTTGCGGCTGTCGATCTCGCAACTGGGCGATGCACATCCGCTGTTCGAGGCGCTGGAGCATCTTGACGGCGCGCTGTCCAAGTTGGCCGAGGCCTTGGCGGCCCAGGCCGAGCGCGCCGATTCATTGGGCGTGTGCATGCGCCGCGCCCGCGAATTGCAGGACATGCTGGCGGCTTGGAGTGCGGCGCCTGTGGCGCCCAAAGCTGCAACTTCGACGAAAACTTCAACCGACCGCGAAAAATCGGCGGACGGCGCGGATTCAGTGCGCTGGATCGAAGTTTTTTCCCACTCCGTACAATTGCACCAGACACCCTTGTCGGTTGCGCCCATTTTCGCGAAGCAACGCGCTGGCGTACCGCGGGCCTGGGTATTTACCTCGGCGACTTTGTCGGTCAGAGGCGACTTCACCCATTACGCGGCGCAAATGGGGCTGGACGCCAAGCGTTCGATGACACTTGCCAGTCCATTCGATTACGACAAGCAAGCCTTGTTATATGTACCGCGTAATTTGCCGCAGCCGTCATCGCCGGGTTTTACCGACGCGGTATTCGACGCGGCGCTGCCGGTGCTGGAAGCTTCGGGCGGGCGTGCCTTTGTGTTGTGTACCACATTGCGCGCGGTCGACCGCATGGCCATGCGTTTGCGCGACACTATGGAAGCGCGCGGTTGGCAATTTCCGCTGTTGGTGCAAGGCGACGCGAGCCGCACCGAATTGCTGGATCGTTTTCGTCAGCTCGGCAATGCGATTCTGGTCGGTAGTCAGAGCTTTTGGGAGGGTGTGGATGTGCGTGGAGATGCTTTGTCGCTAGTGGTGATCGACAAGTTACCGTTTGCGCCACCCGATGATCCGGTGCTGGCCGCACGGCTCGATGCACTGACCAAAAAGGGCTTAAGTCCCTTTGCCGTGCATCAGTTACCGCAAGCTGTGATTACTCTGAAGCAAGGTGCCGGGCGCTTGATACGCGCTGAAACCGATCGAGGCGTGCTGATGATTTGCGATCCGCGCCTGGTAGATAAGCCTTATGGTCGGCGCATATGGCAAAGCCTGCCGGCCTTTAAGCGCACGCGCGAACTGGCCGTGGTGCAGGATTTCTTCGAGGCAGGGCACGCGCCTGCTGAAGCGGAGTAAAGTCGGTGGGTTGAGTTGCTGACTGTATGTGTTTGTGCCGCGTTACGCCTTAGCGAGTAGCGCGTTACGCCTCAGCTAGCGTTGCTCCTTACTGCGGAGCGTAAAAAAACCGGCTTGCTGCCGGTTTTTTTACGCGATAACAGTTTTTTCAACCGTTGGCGCTTACCATATTTGATACCAAGGTTTGCCCGGTGCCCGTTTGCCGGCGTTGCCCGGCAGGTAAGGGCTGTTCGGGAAGGTCGCGGCGAGCACGCTTTGCGTGTCGTCGGCCAGCTTGGTTTCCCCGAGTTTGCGATAGGACAGCACCATAATGTGCAGTGCGTCTTCAATAGCCGGTGCGTTCTGGTACATCTTGACCGCCGATTGGGCGCGATTCACCGCCGCAATATACGCGCCTCGATTGTAATAGTACTGGGCGCTATGAACTTCATGCGAGGCCAGCGCGTTGACAATATAGCGCATGCGTTGTGCCGCATCGGGCGCATACTTGCTGTGCGGGTATTTATCGACCACCACCTTGAAGGCGTCATAAGAGTCGCGCAAGGCTTGGGGATCGCGTTCGCTGAGGTCCTGACCGCTGAAGCGGCCGAATAAGCCCAGATCGTCGTTGAAGGTGATCAGACCCTTCAAGTAGTAAGCGTAATCGATGCTGGGATGATCGGGGTGCAGGCGAATAAAGCGATCGATGGCCGTTTTAGCGGCGTCTTGCTCGTTGTCTTTCCAATTGCAATAGGCGACGTTGATCTGTGCCTGCTGGGCGTTAGGGCCAAACGGGTCGCGACCTTCAAGGGTTTCGAAGTACTTGACGCACTTGCCGTAGTCCTTGCCGTTGAGCGCGTCTTGCGCCTCCGAGTATAATTTCGCGTTGGCCCAGGTTGCCGTCTCGTCGGTTTTATCCGGCAACGCGCTGCAACCCGCGATAATGAGGCCTGCGCCGAAAAGCGCCGCGAATTTGCATGTGCGTGTAAAGTTGTCGAATTTGTTTAGTAGAGCTCGCATGTCCTGGCTTTATATCCTAGCTTCAAGTCTAATGGCCGATTCTGATCCGAATGATTATATCCGAAGCGCAGCACGTCTTTCACGTGTTTGGCGCTGAAACTTTAGGTAATGCATTGCCGAATACTGACAACACCCCTGTAGGCGCTGCTTCCGCGCCCGAATCCAGCCTCGAATCGCGTGCCGATTCCGGCCGGCCCGACCTGCTGCTTGACGCCGAGCTTGACGCCGTCACCGACGCGGACGTCGAAGAAGACGACCTGGTGCGCTCGCTGCCCCCTGTTCCCGAGCCTTTGACCGCGGTGATTCCCCAGAGTATGGCCGGAGAACGCCTGGATAAAGCCATCGCGCAACTGTTCCCCGATTTTTCCCGGAGCCGCTTGCAAAGCTGGATCGAGAGCGGCCGTGTCCGGGTCGATGGCGAGACCGCGAAAATCCGCACCAAAGTATCGCGCGATGCAGTTGTCGTGGTGACCCCCGATCTGCTACCGGAGCAACTGGCTTTTACCCCCGAAGCGCTTGATCTCGATATTCTTTATGAAGACGACACGCTATTGATCGTCAATAAGCCGGTTGGCATGGTGGTGCATCCGGCGGCCGGCAACTGGAGCGGCACGCTGCTCAACGGCTTGCTGCATCGCTATCACGATGCCGCAGGCTTGCCACGGGCGGGCATTGTGCACCGGCTGGACAAGGATACCTCGGGTTTGATGGTGGTGGCTCGCACGCTGACCGCGCAGACCGATCTGGTGCGCCAGTTGCAAGCGCGCACCGTCAAGCGACGTTATATCGCGCTGGTTTGGGGCACGCCTGCGGAGTCGGGCCGGATTGACGCGCCGATCGGCCGCGATCCTCGGGACCGGATGCGTATGGCAGTGGTACATCGGGCCACAGGCAAACCGGCGCGCACGCATTTCACCCGTTTGGCGACGGGTTTCTTCGGCGAATTACCGGTCTCGGTGGTGCAATGCGACCTGGAAACCGGGCGTACTCACCAAATTCGCGTGCATTTCGCTCATCTGGGCAACCCGCTGATCGGCGATCAGTTGTATGGCAAGCCGCGCGTCCAACGCTCGGGCATCACCTTGCCCGGCGGTTTCGCTCGTCAGGCGCTGCATGCTTGGCATTTGGGCTTAATTCACCCGGTGACAGGCGAAGCCATGGCATGGCATGCCGAGTTGCCGGAAGATCTCGCGATGTTGGCGGCCGAGCTGGGTGTAGGCGACGTGCTGGCCTCACTCGATGAAAGCGGTGAATTTATTGCCGGTGACCATTACAGCGAAGCCGACGATGACGAGGACGAATACGATTGAGCGAAATCCAAGGCTCCGGGCTTGAGTCCGCCTTACACCTATCGGACTGTCTGATACCTGACTGGCAAGTTGCGCCGTGCGTGCGTGCTTTGGTGACGACCCGCAACGGTGGCGTCAGCCAGGCGCCTTTTGGCCGGTGGTGTGCCGCGCAAGCGGTGCCGGGCGGACTTAATCTGGGCTTTCATACCGGTGACGACCCGCAAACGGTCGAGCTCAATCGTCGGCGCCTCAGTGCCTTGACGGGGGCTACCCCCGCTTGGCTAACGCAAATTCACGGCCGCGGCGTGGTCCAGGCTGAGCAGGCGATACTGGCCTTGCAGCAGGGTGCGCCGGCTTTGTCCGCGGACGCCAGCGTCACGGATCGACCGGGCGTGGCTTGTGTGGTGATGGTGGCTGACTGCATGCCGGTGCTCTTGGCCGATGCCCAGGGGCGGGCCGTGGGTGCGGCTCATGCCGGATGGCGGGGGCTGCTGGACGGGGTGATTGAAGAAACCGCCACGCGGCTTGCGGCACTGGCCGGCGTCCGGCCGGATCTGCGGGCTTTTCTTGGGCCGACTATCGGTGCGCGAGCCTTTGAGGTCGGGGCCGAGGTGCGTGACGCTTTTCTGGGCGCCGCGTCACACGCGGAACGCGAGGCCACCGACGGTGCTTTTGCGCCTTGCACGGAAAAGCCGGGAAAATACCTGGCCGATCTCGTCGCCTTAGCTCATTTGCGGCTTGCCCGTGTCGGGATTGTCGGGGCGGCAGGCGGTCATTGGTGTACCGTGTCGGAAGCTGAAAACTTCTATTCCTACCGACGCGATGGTCAAACCGGCCGCTTCGCCGGCCTGGTCTGGATCGATCCGGCGGCGTGATCGCTCGATGGCGCCGAATTCAGACTGTTCTATCTGATTGTTCCCCAGCGGGTTCCTTTGAAGCACGAAGATACCCACCCTGGGTGGGGTGGCTGGCGTTGGCACGTGCCTGCGATATCTATCTTGCCGATACCGCGTGATACCGCGGGAAAACGAGGATGAAAAATTTCTCGCAGCGCGTCAAAATCGATCATCAGTGATTGACACCGTAATGAAGCGCGAGCAAGAATGCCAGTTCACCTGGGTTCAAGCGAGACTCATTGCTTGGCGCCTTTCCCCGTTCCTTGCATGCACCGGTCGCATGCACCGGTGCATATACGGCACATTCAAGACGAGTTAAAGACGCATTCAACGACTATGACCGCTTCTAAACAATCTACGGCAAGTGCGCCGGCAGCTGTCCCAGAAGACTATGCACAGATGCTTAACGCATGGCTGGGCAATCTGAATCGAGTAATGAATCCTTCCTTGTGGGTGTCGCCGTCGAGCAACGGACTCGCGCCAGCCAACGGCGCAAGTCACGCGCCGGCGGACAAGGGTAGTGACGGCGCCTCGGCCGGCTTGGCTGGCTTCCCATTTGACGCGGCCTCGCCATTCGCGGCGTTTGCGAGCCAGACGCTGCCGAATCTGTTTGCCGGTGCTTATCCTGGCATCAACCTCGCCGGCCTCAAGACGGGCTTGTTGCCGGGCGCCGCGACTGCCAATGGTGTTCTGCCGGAAGTCAAAATTGCGCCGGAGAAGTTACAGCAACTTCAGGCCGACTATGCCAGTGACTGTGCGGCCTTGATGCAAAAGGCTTTGGCGCCCATTCAAAATTTCGATATCAGCGCGTTGGGCCTTACGGACAAACGCTTTACCTCGGAAGCTTGGCGCGAGAAACCCGCGAACTCCTTTGCCGCCGCCTGGTATTTGCTCAACACGCGCTACCTTGGCGCGCTGGCTGACGCGCTCGACGCCGATGGAAAAACTCGCGACCGGATCCGCTTTGCTGTCGACCAATGGGCGGCAGCCGCAGCACCCAGTAATTTTCTGGCGCTGAATCCCGACGCGCAAAAAACCATGATCGAGACGCAGGGCGAAAGCCTGCGTCTGGGCATCCAGAATTTGCTTAACGATCTGACGCAGGGGCGGATTACACAAACGGACGAAGCGGGTTTCGTGGTCGGCGAGAATTTGGCGAATACCGAAGGCACGGTGGTGTATCAGAATGAGCTGATTCAGCTGATCCAATACAAACCGCTTGCGGCCACCGTGTTTGAACAGCCTTTGTTGATCGTGCCGCCTTGTATCAACAAATACTACATTCTCGACCTGACCCCGGAAAACTCGCTGATGCGCTATGCGCTTGAGGCCGGTCATCAGGTGTTTATCATCTCCTGGCGCAATCCTGATGCGTCGCTGGCGGGCAAAGGTTGGGACGATTACGTCGATGAGGGCGTGCTGCAAGCCATTGAAGTGGTGAAAACGATTAGCGGGCGCAAGCAACTCAATACCCTTGGTTTTTGCGTCGGCGGCACGCTGTTGGCGACCGCACTGGCTGTGTTGGCCGCACGCGGTGAGCACCCCGCGGCATCGATGACTTTGCTGACCTCAATGCTCGATTTCAGCGATACCGGCATCATCGATGTGTTTATCGACGAAGCGCAGGTGGAAAGCCGTGAACAAGCCATTGGCGGCAAAGGCGATAAACCGCCCGGCCTGATGCGCGGCAGCGAATTTAACAGCACCTTTGCATTTTTGCGGCCCAATGATCTAGTCTGGAATTATGTCGTCGACAATTACCTGAAAGGTCGCACGCCACCGGCGTTCGATTTGCTGTTCTGGAATAGCGACAGCACGAATCTGCCAGGCCCCATGGTGTCTTGGTATTTGCGCCATACCTATCTGGAAAATTCCCTGTGTAAGCCGGGTGCCTTGACGGTGTGCGGCGAACCGGTCGATTTGGGCCTGGTCGATGTGCCGACGTTTATTTATGGTTCGCGCGAAGACCATATCGTGCCGTGGAAAACCGCGTATGAATCGACGCGCTTGCTGAATGGACCTCTGCGCTTTGTGCTGGGTGCATCGGGGCATATTGCGGGGGTCATCAACCCGCCTTCGAAAAATAAACGCAGTTATTGGTCTGCGGCTGAACTGCCTGAATCGGCCGAGGCGTGGTTGGCGCAAGCCACTGAACAGCGCGGCAGTTGGTGGCCGGAATGGGCGACCTGGCTGGAACAACATGGTGGCAAGCGTATTAAAGCGCGCAGCAAGCCGGGGCACGCGAAATACCCGGCGCTTGAACCTGCGCCAGGCAGTTATGTGAAACAGCGAGCCTAATCGCTATTGACGTATTCAGCAGTAGATTGTGTAGCGTGACTTCGGGCGTGCTTGAACTGGATTCGCCTGTGTTTTACTTGGGTTTTGTCTGATTTTTGTCTGATCGAGAGGGTGAAAATGACTGATGTTGTGATTGTGGCTGCAGCCCGTACTGCAGTGGGTAAATTCGGTGGGTCGCTGTCCAAAGTGGCCGCGCCCGATTTAGGCGCCACCGTAATCCGTGCGCTGCTTGAGCGCTCCGGCTTGAAATCCGAACAGATCAGCGAAGTGATCCTCGGCCAGGTATTGACGGCAGGTTCCGGTCAAAATCCCGCGCGTCAGGCGGTGATTCGCGCCGGCCTGCCCAATGCCGTTCCGGGCATGACGATTAATAAGGTGTGTGGGTCCGGCTTGAAAGCCGTGATGTTGGCGGCCAATGCCATCATTGCCGGCGACGCCGATATCGTGATCGCCGGCGGCCAGGAAAACATGAGTGCTTCGCCCCATGTTCTGCCCGGTTCGCGCGACGGATTCCGTATGGGCGATACCAAGCTGATCGATACGATGATCGTCGATGGCCTGTGGGACGTATACAACCAATACCATATGGGTATTACCGCCGAGAACGTCGCGGCTGAGTACGGCATTTCGCGCGAAGCGCAAGATGCGTTTGCCGCGTTGTCGCAGAACAAGGCGGAAGCAGCGCAGAAATCGGGACGTTTCGACGCTGAAATCGTTCCGGTTGAAATCCCGCAACGCAAGGGCGATCCGCTACGCTTTGCGACCGACGAGTTTGTTCGCCATGGCGTGACCGCAGAGGACTTAAGCCGCCTTAAGCCGGCTTTTACGAAAGACGGCACGGTAACCGCGGCCAACGCATCGGGGCTCAACGATGGTGCCGCCGGCGTGATCGTGATGTCGGCTAAAAAAGCCGATGCATTGGGCCTGACGCCGCTGGCGCGCATCAAGGCGTATGCCAATGCCGGTGTCGATCCCAAGGTGATGGGTATGGGCCCGGTGCCGGCCTCCAAACGTTGCCTGGAGCGCGCAGGCTGGAGTATCGCCGATCTCGATCTGATGGAAATCAATGAGGCGTTTGCGGCTCAAGCATTGGCCGTGCACCAGCAAATGGGCTGGGATACGTCCAAAGTCAACGTGAATGGCGGTGCAATTGCCATTGGTCATCCGATCGGTGCGTCGGGTTGCCGTATTTTGGTGACGCTGCTGCATGAAATGGCCAAACGTGACGCCAAGCGCGGCCTCGCATCGCTGTGTATCGGCGGCGGTATGGGCGTGGCGCTGGCGATTGAGCGCTTCTAACGCAAGTGACGTGCTATGGCTGGCGGGTTTGCTGCTCGACCATGGCACGTGCAACACCTAGGCGTCTTAACTGAATTGCAATCCGCGTGCATCGCCTAAAGCCAACACTAGTGCGATGATAAACGTGACCGATGAACGTGACCCTGCAGGGTCCGCAAAGAACAACAGGGAGTTTTTATGTCACAACGAGTAGCGTATGTCACAGGCGGGATGGGCGGTATCGGTACAGGTATTTGCCAACGTCTGCATAAACAAGGTTTTCGGGTTGTGGCCGGATGTGGACCGAATTCGCCACGCCGCGTGAAATGGATCGAAGAGCAAAAAGCGCTCGGTTTTGATTTTGTCGCCTCGGAAGGCAATGTCGGCGACTGGGATTCGACCAAAGCGGCTTTCGATAAGGTCAAGGCTGAAGTCGGCGAAGTTGATGTGCTGATCAACAATGCCGGTATCACACGCGACATCGTGTTTCGCAAAATGTCGCGCGAAGACTGGACGGCTGTGATCGATACCAACCTGACCAGCCTGTTCAATGTCACGAAGCAAGTGATCGACGGTATGGTTGAGCGCGGCTGGGGCCGTATTATCAATATTTCCTCGGTGAATGGTCAGAAAGGGCAGTTCGGCCAGACCAACTACGCTACGGCTAAGGCCGGGATCCACGGTTTTTCGATGTCCCTGGCCCAGGAAGTCGCCACCAAGGGTGTGACTGTCAATACGGTTTCGCCGGGCTATATCGGCACCGATATGGTCAAGTCGATTCGCCCCGACGTGCTGGAAAAAATCATTGCAACCATCCCGGTGCGCCGCCTTGGTACGCCTGACGAAATTGCTTCGATTTGTGCCTGGCTTGCATCCGACGAATCGGGTTTCTCGACCGGCGCCGATTTTTCATTGAATGGCGGCTTGCATATGGGCTGACGGTTGCGGCACATGGGTGCCGGGCCGCTGGATCATCTGATCTGGAAAATATGGGCAGCGCCGGGGGCAACCCTGGCGTTGTTTGTTCTGCGCTGAAAGGGAACCATGAGCACGATAAAAAAAACAGCCGAGCGCTTGATTAAAAAGTATCCGAACCGCCGACTGTACGACACGGAGACGAGTACCTACATCACCTTGACGGACGTCAAACAACTGGTGCTGGAAAATGAAGAATTCAAGGTGCTCGACGCCAAAACTAGCGAGGATCTGACTCGCAGCATTTTGCTGCAGATTATTTTGGAAGAGGAAAGCGGCGGTTTGCCCATGTTCTCAAGCCCAATGCTGTCGCAAATCATCCGTTTTTACGGTCATGCGATGCAGGGCATGATGGGTTCTTACCTCGAGAAAAATATCCAGGCTTTTATCGATATCCAGAGCAAGCTCTCGGAGCAGTCCAAGGGGCTAATCGATGGGAATGCACTGAATCCGGGGTTGAACCCCGAGACCTGGACGCAATTTATGAATATGCAGGCGCCGATGATGCAGGGGATGATGACCAGCTATATCGAGCAGTCGAAGAATATGTTCGTGCAGATGCAGGAGCAAATGCAAACGCAGGCGAAAAGCATGCTGACGACTTTCGTACCGGGCGCAGCTGGAGCGCCGCCGGCTCAAGACCCCAACGACAAGACTCGTAAATAGCGCTGAGCTTGGCTGGTGGTGGCGTTCGGAGCCTGAGAACACTCGCGCGCGGCCCTTTTTATCGGGGTTGCCGCGATTGACGGCCGGGCGCGGCGCGTTTCCTAGCAGTAAAAATCGTCTCCGGCGACCCGGTTCCCCGTAAGCTGCGCCTGCAACGGTATACAATGCTGGCTCAACGCATTTTTGCCGGACTTTTCTATCATGTCGCAAGCTCCCGTTATACCCGCCTCAGCCGCCACCGCGCCCAAAGTCGGCTTTGTTTCCCTGGGCTGCCCCAAGGCCCTGGTCGATTCAGAGCAGATCATTACCCAGTTGCGGGCCGAAGGTTATGAAATCTCCGGTTCGTATAACGGGGCGGACTTGGTTGTCGTCAATACCTGCGGGTTTATCGACGAGGCCGTGCAGGAAAGCCTGGACGCCATCGGCGAGGCGCTGCACGAAAACGGCAAGGTCATTGTTACCGGCTGCCTAGGCGCGAAAAAAGACGCGAACGGAAATGGGCTGATCAAGGAAATCCACCCTAAGGTGTTGTCCGTGACGGGCCCACATGCCTTGGGCGAAGTGATGCAGGCTGTGCATTTTCATTTGCCCAAGCCACACGATCCGTTTATCGATCTGGTACCGGCTGCTGGTATCAAGCTGACGCCGCGTCATTATGCTTATCTGAAAATTTCGGAAGGCTGCAATCACCGCTGTACCTTCTGTATTATCCCGTCGATGCGTGGCGACTTGGTGTCGCGTCAGGTTGCCGACGTGATGCTCGAAGCCGAAAATCTGTTCAAGGCGGGCGTCAAGGAACTGCTGGTGATTTCCCAAGACACCAGCGCCTATGGCGTCGATGTCAAATTCCGCATGGGCTTCTGGAACGGCAAGCCGGTGCGCACACGGATGACCGAACTGGTGGTCGCACTAGGCGAACTCGCCGAACAATACGGCGCCTGGGTTCGTCTGCATTACGTCTACCCCTATCCGCACGTCGACGAAATTATTCCGCTGATGCAGCAAGGGCGCATCCTGCCTTACCTGGATGTGCCGTTTCAGCATGCACACCCCGATGTGCTCAAGCGCATGAAGCGCCCGGCTAATGCCGAAAAAACCCTGGAGCGCGTGCAGGCCTGGCGCAAAATTTGTCCGGAACTGACCATCCGCAGCACGTTTATTGCGGGTTTCCCTGGCGAAACCGAAGCCGAGTTTGAAACTTTGCTCGATTTTATCCGTGTAGCGGAACTCGATCGTGTTGGCTGCTTTGCTTATTCGCCGGTTGACGGCGCAAGCGCCAATGATTTGCCCGGCGCCTTGCCGGATGCGGTGCGCGACGAGCGGCGCGCGCGCTTTATGGAAGTGGCCGAAAGCGTCTCGGCCAAGCGCATGCAGCGCAAAATCGGCATGACTTTACAGGTGCTGGTCGACGAAGTCAGTGATGAGGGCGGTGTCGCGCGTTCCTACGCCGACGCGCCGGAAATCGACGGTGTCGTCTATATTGCTCCGACGCGCAAGGCGTCTAAGCGCTATAAGGTTGGCGATTTCGTTAATGTGAAGATCACGGGCGCGGATGGCCATGATCTGTGGGGCGAGCTCTAAGCCCGAGCCCCGAATCCGCTCGCCCTTATCAAGGGGCAGCGGGCGCCCGCGCCGTAACGGCAGACGCCTGAGAAAACCCAGGAGCGCTCCCAGGTTTGCTCAGCTCCCTTATCACTTAGGGCGGACTGGCGCCTCGCGACGGCTCTGGGGGCGTTCTGTAGCGACAGACGCTGCCGTTTACTGTGAATATTCACCTGCCGCGACGATTGCGCACGCGCACGTAAGTTACCTTATTGGCCCGGTTGCGCCGGTATCGTATTAGGATTCATCGCTTTGTTGATCGGTCTGGCCACGGGTACCACTTTGACGACCGGGCCCTGGGGCGTCTTCTCCGTCAGCACGTCATACGACAGCTCGCCTTGACAGGTGTGTGCGATCCAGCGCTGGGGCGCGGTGCTGCTTGCGGAATCCGCGGTAGGCGCGGGTTTGTCGATATAAAGCACGGTATCGCAGCCGGTGCGTAGCGCCGCATCCAGACGCACCATATTGTCCGCCGAGTTGCGTGCCGGAGTCAGGTCGGGCGGCGCCGGATGGATCAAGGGAATATAAGGCATGGTGAAGCTGCTGCAGGCCGATAAGGTTAGGGCTGTCAGCAGCGCACAAGACAGTGTCCCGCCATGAGATAGGATACGGGGCGCCTTCAATTGCGTCAGACTCTTTAAAAGCATTGAATTTCCTTGCGTAAATCTTTCAGTAGTTCATTTGAAGCAGGTCGTGGCACTGCAAGGTCGTCATAATACCGTGTGAGTACCAAGAAAACGGCGGGTCGCTGCCATTTTTACCCCCAACCGAAGGAAGTCCCCGTGGCCCGCAGGAAGTCCTCTTGGAAGATTGCCGGACAGGGCCTCGGCGGCGGCTGGCGCGTCGCGACAGGTTTGGGGCAGTCCTCTAAGCGGTGGGCGCAAGGCTGCATCGAGCCGGTACGCCCGGTATACTGCCGGTTCAGGGCCGCGGAATGAAAACGCCAGGTTTCAGACCGCATGATTGCGTCTGAGTTTTGCAGGCCGGCAAAAAAAATCGCTGGAAATAGGCTTATTGAACAGAGCGGCGGGCGCATTCCGCTTGAGACGGCGCTCGCGATTAGACTCGAAACATCACTCAGGAGATCGGCAATGCAAAAAGAAGTCGTCGTGGTCAGTGGAGTACGTACCGCAATTGGTGATTTTGGCGGCAGCCTAAAAGATCTGAGCCCGACCGATCTGGCTGCGCGAGTGGTGCGCGAAGCCTTGGCTCGGGCCAAGGTCAATGGCGATGAAGTTGGCCACGTGGTGTTTGGTCATGTGATTAATACCGAAGCCAAGGATATGTACCTGGCCCGCGTGGCGGCCATCAATGGCGGCGTGGCTCAACATACGCCCGCGCTAACGGTCAATCGGCTGTGCGGCTCGGGTCTGCAAGCTATTGTGACGGCCGCCCAGGATATTTTGCTGGGGCAGAGCACGATTACGGTTGCCGGCGGCGCCGAAAGCATGAGCCGCGCGCCTTACAGTATGCCGGATGCGCGCTTTGGCGCGCGTATGGGCGAATCGCGCTTGATCGACATGTTGAGCGTACTCAATGACCCATTTGACTCCTTTCATATGGGGGTTACCGCGGAGAATATCGCCGCTAAATTCGATATCTCGCGGGCGACTCAGGATGCCTTGGCGGTTGAATCGCATCGGCGCGCCGCTTACGCGATTGAGCAAGGCTATTTCAAACAGCAAATTTTGCCGATTACGATCAAGACACGTAAAGGCGAGGTCGTGTTCGATACCGACGAGCACGTGCGCCCCGGCACCACGGTCGAAGACCTCGGCAAGCTGCGCGCGGCCTTCCAGAAAGACGGTAGCGTGACGGCTGGCAACGCGTCGGGGATTAACGATGCCGCCGCCGCGCTGGTGCTGATGGAGCGCGAAACCGCGCTGGCCCGTGGACTCAAACCGATGGCCCGGCTGGTCTCCTACGCGCATGCCGGCGTCGACCCTAAATTGATGGGCCTGGGACCTATCCCGGCGTCGCGCCAAGCGCTGGAACGCGCCGGCCTGAAAGCCGGCGATCTCGATGTGATCGAATCCAATGAAGCCTTTGCCGCTCAAGCCTGTGCTGTCAGCCAGGAGCTGGGCCTCGATCCGGCGCGTGTGAATCCCAATGGTTCGGGGATTTCGCTCGGGCATCCGGTAGGCGCCACGGGCGCACTGATTACCGTCAAGGCCTTGTACGAACTTGAGCGCATTGGCGGGCGTTATGCGCTGGTCACCATGTGTATCGGCGGTGGTCAGGGTATTGCGGCAGTTTTTGAACGGATTTGATCATGGCTTGGATGGAACACGTCGCATCCGCGGCTGCTACGCTTGTCCGCTCCGACCGGGCGGTATCGCGGCGGCGCGGCATCATGTTGGCGCTGGCGTCGTCGCTCTTGCTTCCTGCCGTCAGCGGCTGGGCGCAGGAGGCGCCTGCGCCGCATTTGCAAGCAAGCCCCGAGTTCGCGCAATTCCCGCGTTACGTGGGGACCCTCGGTTCGCGCAAAATCGAATTGCTGCTGGGCCCCAAGAGCGACGATCCGTCAGGCTTGCACGGCGAATATCACCTGCTCGATACGGGTGAGGTGGTGCTGGTGGCGGGCGATCGCGATGGCGATACCTTGGCGCTTGAGGAGTCGAACGACGGCACGCATATTACCGGGCAATGGGTAGGCCAGTTCAGTAGTAACGGCGGGCTAAGCGGTGACCGGATGAACGACGACGAAACCGAGACGCAGTCGTATACGCTGCATCTGCAGCGTAACGCTGCGGCGAATTAAGTTCTCAGGGGCACCGCGCCCCTGAGGAATGCCCCTGGTTTAGCTTAATCCAAGCAACATTCACGTGGCTTGGAGTCGCTTTTATCCTTCAATATTCAGCTATGATGGGCCACTCAGGACACACCGTGGTCCGTTTCCTTTCAGAAATAAAAAATGTCGCCCACTCCAAATCCTTCAGCCCAACTCGCCCCGCAAACTGAACTGCTGCATCACGCCGATCAAATCACGCCTGGCTTCGACGCTTTCGTGACGCCGGTGGCGCGCGCCTCGACGGTGTTATTTCCTAATTTGGCGGCGATGCGCGCCTTGAAGTGGCACGATGACAGCCAATGGCGCTACGGTCTGCACGCGACGCCGACCGCGCTGATACTCGCGCAACGCCTGGCGACCATCGAGGGCGGTCAACATGCTTTGCTGCAGCCTTCGGGCTTGTCCTCTTTGGTCAATGTCTACTTCGGGATCGTGCGGCAAGGCGATGACGTACTGATACCCGACAATGCCTATGGTCCGAACCGTGAGCTGGGCGATTGGTTGACCGAAGATTTCGGGCTGACGGTTCAGTATTACGACCCCTTGATGGGCGCCGGTATTGAAGCGTTGATCAAGCCCAACACGCGCTTGATTTGGTTGGAAGCCCCGGGCTCGGTGACGATGGAAGTTCCCGATGTCGGGGCGATTACCGCTGTGGCGCGCAAACACGGCATCGTTACGGCGATCGACAATACCTATTCGGCCGGCCTCGCCTTTAAGCCTTTCGAGCATGGTGTCGATATTTCGGTGCAGGCGCTGACCAAATATCAGTCGGGCGCCAGCGACATACTCATGGGGGCCACAATTACCGCGGATACGGCCTTGCATCACAAGCTCAAACGCGCGCGCATGCTGATGGGCATCGGCGTCTCGGCCGACGATTGCTCGCTGGTGCTGCGTAGTTTGCCGACCATGAAGCTTCGCTTCGAGGCGCACGACAGCGCGGCCATGACGATTGCAACCTGGCTGAAAAGCCGCCCGGAAATTGCGGCGGTGCTGCATCCGGCGTTTGAGGATTGCCCTGGCCATGTCAACTGGAAGCGCGACTTTAGCGGCGCAGGCGGCTTGTTTTCAGTGGTTTTCGATGCGGCTTACAGCGCGGCCCAAGTCGATGCCTTTGTTGAGGGGCTGGCTTTGTTCGGCATCGGTTGGAGCTGGGGCGGGGTGCATAGCCTAGCCATGCCTTACGAGATCCGCGAGATGCGCTCGGCCACCGCGTGGCCGTATCAAGGCACTTTGGTGCGTTTCTTTATCGGGCTCGAAGATGTCGGCGATTTGCAAGCCGACATCGAGCATAGCCTGAACACCCATCTCATCGCTTAAACAAACAGCCGCGGCAGTCCGTCCAATCCGACATAATTAAAGGCGACGTCGGCTGCCGCGCGCACCACGGGCTTGGCGCGAAAGGCCACCGACAGGCCCGCGACCGCCATCATCTTTAAATCGTTGGAGCCGTCGCCCAGGGCTATCGCCCGCGTCGTCGGCATGCCCAGCGCGGCGCAAGTTTCCTGCACAAAGCGGGCCTTGGCCTCGGCGTCGATAATCTCGCCCAGCACCGCGCCTGTCAGTTTGCCGTCGACGATTTCCAAGGTATTCGCCCGCGCGTAGTCGAGCCCAAGCTGCTGCTGCAGGCGCTCGGTAAAAAACGTAAAGCCGCCGGACACCAGCAGCGTCTTCAAGCCCGCGGCACGGGCTTGTTCGAGCATGCTGGCGGCGCCTGGCGACAGGGCCAGACGTTCGGTAAAGACGTGTTCCAGTGCCGCGGCATCCAAGCCCTTCAGTAGCGCCACGCGTCGCGTCAGGCTTTCCGAAAAATCGCTGATTTCCCCGCGCATCGACGCTTCCGTAATGGCCGCAACCTGCGCTTTAACGCCACAGAAGTCGGCAATCTCGTCGATACATTCGATGGTAATCAGCGTCGAATCCATATCCATAGCGAGCAGACCGTAGTCCGACAAGCGCTGGGGCGCAATCCAGGCGGCATCCAATTGATGGGTGTCGCAATAAATCGCGATATCGTCGCTTTGCTTCGGGTCGGCATCGGCAATGCGCAGAGCGTAAGCGTCGATCGATTCGGCTTGGGCGCCGCGTGCCAGGGCGGTCAACGGACGGGTATGTTCCGCGGCAAGCGGGGCGGCACTCTGGATAACGAGATTCATGGGAAAGCGGTGGATGGTTGCGGAAAACCTCGCGCGGCGCAGGCCGCGTAGGCGTCAAAGCGCTTTATTGTAACGGGAAGGCATACGGCAGGGGTAATTGTATTGCGCCCACGTGTGATTGGTCCGATTCTGTCCGAGCCGAGGTGCTCCAATATCGGCTTGCGTTACTGTGCAGTGGAACAAATTTAAACCACTCCCGCCTGGATATAGATGTGCTCAATTACCTCGGCTTGCTTGACCTCCCTCGTTCAAAACCAAGATCGCTCGGTTTTTTGAGTGAAATCCAGAAAAAACACATTGCAGCATTCGGCTGGGATACGCTGGATTTGTATTTAGATCGATACCCACGTAGTCATCATTGCATCCATTGACACCAAGCAATATCTTGTCGATGCCGGTTGGGGCGACTTCTTCAGAAAGCCGGTGCCGATTTGCGCTCAGAGCTATTTCTCGGATCCAAGCGGCAATTATCGCCTTCGATTCCTCGCGGATCGTGCGCAATTTCTGATGGAAAAATGTGTCTCGGGCGCCTGGCTGGCACAATATCGCTTCTCTTTAAAAGCGAGTCATCTATGTGATTTTTACGATAACCTGAAAATCTCCAAATCCGGCCCACATCATGAAAAGCGGCGTCAGATAAAGTGCATTAAGCCGACAGCAACTGGCCATCTCTCGATAAAAAATGATCAATTCATCATCAATCAAAAGGATGATGTGATAGCGACGAAAATTATCAGTCCAGGCGACCTTCCCGCTATTCTGAAAAATGCATTCAAGATGGATGCGGATTTCGTCGATCGTTACTTTTGCTTTGACTAAACGCTTAGTTCAATGCATGAGTCTGCCGCCAGCGTCCCGGGGGCAAGACATCGAATTTTTGCCAGACCCGCCGCATCTGCCTGGCCGACCCGAAGCCGGAACGTTCCGCGATTCGTTCCAGATCCAGCGACGAGCCGGCGAGCAACTCGCGAGCCAACGCAATGCGCAGGCTATGAATATAGTCGACCGCATTGGTCTGGGCGAAATCCCGGAACAGACGCGCCAAGTGCCGTTCACTGCTACAGGCGAGTTCCGCCAAGTCGGGCATGCTCCAAGCGCGGGCCGGGTCCGCGGCAATCGCGTCTTGTACGCGATGCAAGGCCGGATGCAGGTGATTGCGGCCAGTCAGCCAGGGCGATAACTGCGGATCGGCGCCGCTGCGGCGCGAGTATACGACCATGGTGCGGGCCACCTCGGCCGCGATTTGCGGGCCGCACAACTCGGCGGCGATTTGCAGTGCCAGATCGATACCCGCCGTGATCCCGGCGCTGGTGCTGATCGGTCCATCGCAGACAAATAAGCGGTTATCGAGGACTTTGGCCGTCGGCGCCAGCGCTTGCAGCTCGGCACAGTCGGTGTGATGGGTGGTGCACATACGCCCGTCGAGCAGGCCGGCACGGGCTGCAAGCAGCGCGCCCGTGCAGATGCAAGCAATCCGGCGCTCTGGGCTGGCAATGGATGCGAGCCAATCTATGGTCTGGCCGATTTCGGGCGCTTCGCCGGCGGCGCTGACCGTGCGCGTTGCCTGCGCCGTTTCAGTTGATCTACTTGATCGGTCGGCAAACTTGCCGCCAGTTGGCGGCTGAGCCGATGACCGGATCGGGTGGCGGCTAGTCGGGTCGGCTGGCGGGTTGGCCGGCGGGTTGGCCGGGTCAATAGTCCCGGTCAAAAACACCATGGCCTCCGGCTCCAGCGTCGTCGGCAGTCCGGCCAGGCCGTTCAATGCCAAGCCGATCGATGTCTCGATCCGCTCGGCCGCACTGACATAATGCAATTTAAAACACAGGGGCGCCCCGTCCCGGCCGACGAGCTTACGACGATTGGCCATCGCAAACACTTCGGCCGGGCCGCTAAGATCCAATAACAGCGTGTTAGGCAGCAACACGAAGTAAATGTCGATCACGTGCATGGGCGGGTCCGGGGTTGTCGGCTTACAAAGCTTAGGCCGCGCGTGCTTTAAGAGCTTGGCTTGCCGCATTCGGCGCGGGCAGCGTAGCCAATACTTGATCGACCGTCAGAATGCGTGCGAAACGATCGGCCAGCACCAGTTCGGTACGTACCTTGATTTCGTCCGCACTATACGTGACACCGGAACCTGCATGGGTCATCGGAAAGGTCAGCGTCGCTTCGGTAATGTAGTCGACCGCGTAACCGCTGTCGGAGGCATGGCGGGTGGTGGTTTCACAGCATTGCTCGGTGCGGATGCCGCTGACGATCAGGCGCCGGATGCCGCGCTGCGTGAGCCATTGCGGCAGGCTGGTGCCGTTCATGGCGCTGTGGACGATTTTTTCGATGGTCACGTCGGGTGTAATCGAGATGCCGCTTAGCGTTTTGACGAAACCCGAGGCGTGGGAAAAATCGCCCTCGGCTTCGACGTGAAAGATCTGCACCACGGGAATGCCGCGTGCGGCGCAGCCGTCGATCAGCGCCTGTTGTTTCTCTAGATAAGCAGGGACGCCGTTCAGGGTCCAATAGGGACGATTCGGAAACGATTCTTGCACGTCAATTACAAGCAGGGCGGTATCGGTCATTTTATTTCCTCGCGGCTGGGTTGAGAAGTTAGTATGGTTCCCATGTTAATTGGGCTTGCAGCCGCGATATAGTCTCGCATCAGACTATAACAGGACAAATTCGGACATTTCAATCGGACGGTGGGCCAGGCAAACTCAATAAGCTGCTGCGCGCCGGTGAAACGCCTCCTACAATAGGATGCCGGCGCGTTTGAGACGGCGGCGCGCGCCGGCCTGATCGATCACTTCAACTCAACGCGCCCTAGCGTGGCGTGATTCCGCAGGAGATCGCATGACTTTTTTGCCCGAACACGCAGCCCGCATTGCGCGTGACTTTGATTTGCAGGCGCTGGACGACGCGTTTTACACCGATCCGTTTTCCTACTATCGCGCGCTACGCGAGCATGCACCCGTGAAGCGCATGCCTGACGGTTCTTATTTTTTAACGCGATACCGCGATATTCAGGCCGTGTACCGCGATGCGGCCACCTTTCGTTCCGACAAGACGGTCGAATTCAAACCCAAATACGGCGACTCACTGCTCTATGAACACCATACGACCAGCCTGGTGTTCAACGATCCACCTAGACATACGCGCGTGCGCAAGATTTTGTCGGGTGCGCTGACGGTGCGTGCGATCGCAGCGATGGAGCCGGGTTTGGTGAGGCTAGTCGATAGCCTGCTCGATAGCATGGCCGCGCGCGCTGAACAGGGCGTGACACTAGACTTGATAGAAGACTTCGCGTCAGCCATTCCGATTGAAATTATCGGGAATCTGCTAGGCGTGCCGCATGATGAGCGTGGGCCTTTGAGGGACTGGTCGTTGGCGATACTTGGCGCGCTCGAACCTAAATTGAGCGATGAGCAATTGGCGCGCGGCAACCGTGCGGTAGATGAATTTATCGCCTATTTGAAAGGCTTGGTCGCGCAGCGCCGTGCCTGCCCAGGAGATCCGCAAACCGATATCTTGACGCGGCTTATAGAGGCCGAGCCGGGTGTGCCTGTCGGCGGCAATACACATGGAGAGCACACCGATGCAGTCGGGTTTGAGCAATTATCCGAAGCGGAGTTATTGCACAACTGCATTTTTATTCTTAATGCCGGGCATGAAACGACCACCAATCTGATCGGCAACGCCTTGGTGGCCCTGAGCCAATGGCCCGATCAGAAAGCTCGCCTGCTTGCCGAACCCGAGTTGGCCGCGAGTGCCGTCGAAGAATTTCTGCGTTTCGAGAGTTCCAACCAATTGGGCAATCGGATCACGGCGATCGATACGGTGGTCGGCGGCGTGGAGATCCCCGCGGGCACGGGCATTACGCTATGCATTGGCGCGGCCAATCGCGACCCCGAGCAGTTTGCGGAACCGGACCGGCTTGACATCGGCCGCGACCCCAATCGGCATCTGGCCTTTGGTTTCGGCATTCATCAATGCGCCGGTATGACCCTGGCGCGGCTTGAAGGGCGGATTGCGATCAGCCGGTTTTTGCAGCGCTTTCCGCACTACCGCTTGCTTGGTGAGCCGAGGCGCGGAGGCCGTGCGCGATTTCGCGGCTATGCGGCCGTGCCCTGCCGGCTCGACGTCGACGATTGAGCAGTAGGCGGTAAGCATCGATCTCTAAACCTTGTTTGCCGCACGTTGCAGTAGCCGTTCCGTGTGAAAGCGATGTTCGGGGCTGAACAGGCGCCAGTAACAAGCCAGTACGGCCAGGGTCGTGCCAAGCGCGGAGGCCGCCGCGATGAGAAACATAATGACGATTTGATAGCGCACGGCTTGCAGCGGCGATTGTCCCGCCAGCACTTGACCCGTCATCATGCCCGGCAAGCTGACGATGCCCACCACCGACATGGCGTTGAGCGTCGGGATCATGCCGGCGCGTATTGCTTGTCTGGCAGGTAGCCGCGCGGCTTCCCAGCGCGTGGCGCCTAACGACAGCAACAGATCAACCTGATCGCGTCGAGCGATCAGTTCTTCGGTCATACGTTCAAGCCCGAGCGAGACGCCTGTCAAGGTATTGCCGAGTATCATGCCGAGGATGGGAATCGCGTACTGAGGTTCATACCAGGGCCGAATTCGGATAATGACAAACAAGGCCGCCATCGTTACCAGCCACGAACTGAGCCAAATCGACAGCATGCCATCGGCCCGCATGCCGCGATAGGTGCGCCCGCCGCGCCGGCTTGCCGCGAGCCCGGCAATGATCGTCATCAAGGTCATCAGTCCGATCACGAGATACCAGCGATCGAACTGAAAAACCCAGGCCAGAATATGACCGACGAGTAGCAGTTGCACAACGGTACGCACGCTCGCCCAGAGCAAACGCCGGGTCAATTCCAGCTTGAGCAGCAGGGATAAGGCGCCATTGATCAGAATCAAGGCTGCAGCCAAGGCGAGATCGGTATTGCCGAGGTTCAGATAATTCGGATTCATGGCAACGCATCTCGCGGGGCGCCGATTTGCTGCACTCGGCCGCCCTGTAATCGCAGCGCTCGATTGCTGACGCGCGCAGCCTGTGCCGGATCATGCGACACCCAGACCACCGCGCGCCCGGGGATAGCCGCAAACCATAAATCGACCATCGCTTCGACCACGGCGGCCGAGGCCGGGTCGAGGGACGCCGTCGGCTCATCAAGTAACAGTACCGTAGGCGCCAGTTGCAGCACGCGCAGCAGTGCCGTGAGTTGGGCTTCGCCGCCGGATAGCTCGCTCGCTTGCTTGTTCAGAAACGAGGCATCTCGACCCGCCGCAGCCAGCAAATCGAGGACGGTCTGCTGCGAATAGCGAAGATCGCTATAAACCTTCAAGGCAAAAGGTGCATGTAGATTGTCGGCGACACTGCCGTCGAGCATGGCTGCACGTTGTTTCAAGTAAGCGACCGAGCGTCGATAGTGACGTATCGTTTTGCGGTCAATTGCTTCGCGATGCCAACGGATAGAGCCTCCGTCCGGTGCGTCGAGCAGAGCGAGCAGTCGCAACAGTACGCTCTTGCCGGCGCCTGATGGACCCGTCACAGCAACTTTGTCGCCGCCATGCACTTGTAGCGATACGGGATGTAATAGGCACTTGCCGCCGGAGGGCGCGTGCCGCTCAAGATCGCAGGCGTCAATCAATAGGTGGCGCATTTTTTTACGGGGACAAGCAAAGCAAAATCGTTGAGCCGATGGTGTAGCTAGTCATGGCTTTGTCGCCATCGCCGGCACACGGAATAATTCATTCATCCTGTCGAAGCACATTCGTCCATAGTATGCCGGGAAACCAAACACCTATGACGCGAGTCAATAAAACGACGGAGCATGTTATGCGTCGAATCCGGCGAGTGTGCAGCTTAGCAGCTTTGGGCTTGGCCGGGCTGATGCTAGTCCTCGCTCGCGGCGACGCTCAGTGGTCTTTTGCGCTAAGGTTTCGGGCTTTGATTGCGCAGTTCGGGGGCGTCGGTGTAGGGCTGGCGAAGTCGTGTTAAATGGTTTTTTGAACATGGAGCGCCGCATGAAAACTGATGGATCTGGATTGTCTTCGCAGGGTTTGTTTTCTCGCGCCGATGAACCTGAATTAGCGGCCGATGAAGCTGCATTAGCGGCAACACTGTCGTCCTCGAACTCCTCTGAGCGAGGCATTGTTGCCGGGCCGCTGAGGGGCCTTACATCCCGTAATCACTTTGGGGATGCGCCTCAGGAGACACTGCGGGCAACTCCGGTCAATGCCCCCCCAAGAACCTCGGCTAGTTCGCCAAGTCACGATGCTTCCTCATCCCGCGCCCTTGACCCGCGTGGCCAACGCAACGCGCAACAGCCGGACCGCGAGCCGAATAAACTTCAGGCAATGGCCACCCGAATGCGACAGAAGGCCTTGGGTAAAGCACCTGGTTCATCGTCTGGTAAACATCAAGGTGGTATCGCAGTTCTCTCGGAAATTGGTATGGCACTGACCCGTATGGCGTCGGCCATTCCATCTCAATCAGAAATCGAATTTCCAAGCGAATTACATGGCTTATTACAGGTGCGTTTATCTGACGGCAGGTTTGAGCGTCTACCCCTTGGGCTGTCCCTCGAGGCCGCGCAAGATCGCTGGCGAGACGAATTGCCTAATCCGTCACTGCCACCTCATGTCCTTCTTGAATGGCTGGAGGCGGCGTCAAAGTTGCCGGACGATCATCGATTCAAAATCGATGATGAAGCGTTTAGGAACCTACTTGCCACTCTGCCAGGAACGCGAACGGCTGCGAGACTGGCCGCGGTACGGGCGTTTGCTGCCATGAATGTTGCAGGCAGCGGCGCACCGCCTCTGAGCGCTCGCGCCGTAGGCCAGCGGGATGCAGATGAAATTCGCTATGGAATTCACACAGTGGAGCAGGTCATTAGCAACATTGTGTACCGGAACCATCGTATCGATGCGGCTGATTTAGAGCATCTTCGGGCAGTCGCTGCTGAGACAGCAAGCACGGGCGGACCGCGTCTGTCCTTTTTTGCCTTGCGCGATCAAGAAGATGCAATTCGCTATGGCGAAAGCACGCTCGAACAGATCATTCGCGCCATTACCCGCCGAGCAGGTAGCACCCATGCGGAAGACTTGGCCCAACTTAACGCTGTGGCAGCCGAGACAGCACGCACTGGTGGACCGCGTCTTTCCGCTCACCGGATGAGCGATCATGAAGCTGCAATTCGCGATGGACAAAGCTCGGTCGAAGAGGTCGTTCGCATAACTACCCGCCGCGCAGGTAGCGTCCATGTCGACGATTTGGCCCATCTTCAGGCAGTCGCTGCCGGGACAACACGCTTTGCTGGAGCAAAAATCCAAAGCTCGGACGAGGCATAGCGCTTCTCCCTTAAGCCTGCCGGAGAACCTGTTCAACCCTGCTCACCCCTGCGCGAAAATGATCGGTTAAATGAATGCGCCGACCCTCGCCGTGTCAGCGGGCGGTGTCAGAGATCGCCCGCGCGTAAGGGTGGGCCGCTGCCGACGAATTCCGCGAGTACGATTTCCCGTGCCTGACAGGCAAACACCAGAAAACCCAGTCCGCCGCACTCGTACCAGTAACCGCCTTGCTCCAGGCCGGAAGCGGCTTGCTCCAGCGCGTTGGCGATCGATTCCAGGCAGGCGTGAACCAACGCGCCGTCGTCGGGATAGGGCGGCTGCACGCCGCGCACCTTGCAGATCAGTAAATCGAGCCCGGGCAGTACCTGAGCATAGACCACGGGACGGTCTTGGGTGCGGGCGCGAGCGATTTTGGTGCCGAGCTGGGCAAAGCCGTCAAAGCGTTTCAATGCGGCGAGAAAGTGCTCTGCGGGCTCAGTCGTATTGACACGTGCATATTTCTTGGGGGACGGCATAAAAAGTGCCTTTCAAAAGAAAATCTCACGAAACCAAACTCCACTATACGCTCGATGCGCGGCGCGACTTTATTGCACCGCTTTTCCCGCCGCCAAGGCATCGCGAATTTCACGCAACAGCACGACTTCTTCCGATGGCGGTGGTGGTTCCGTTGGCGCCATCACTTGCGGAGCCCGCAATTTATTAATACCCCTGACCATCAAGAAAATAATAAAGGCGAGTATCAGGAAGTTGATCGCAACCGTGATAAAACTGCCGTAACCGACCACCGCCACGCCGGCCTTTTGCAATTCGGTATAAGAATCCGGATTGCCTTTGAAGGTCGCGGGCAAGCTGCCCAAGCGCAAGAATTTGTTTGAAAAATCAAGGCCGCCGGTGGTCAGACCGACAACCGGCATGATTAAGTCCTTGACGATGGACGTGACGATGCCTGAAAACGCGCCGCCGATAATCACCCCGACCGCCAAGTCGATAACATTACCTTTGACCGCGAAATCCTTGAATTCTTGCACCATACCCATAAAAAAATTCCCCTTGAATTTAACAAAAACTGTGCAGGCATGTGCTGCTGTAAGGCTGCTGCAACGTCCAAGCGCGTGCTGCCTCGATGAGCTTGCGTGTCGGCTTCAAGGCAGATACTTCAACGCCAGTTAAATATCATAGTCGACACAAGGCGGCTCTGGGGAAAAAGCACATTCGCAGCAAAAAAATACCGCCCAGCGCGATGCTGTGCGGTATATCGTCGGCGTACGGCGCCGTTACACGTGTTGATACGAGCCGCCGTAAATTCCCTGGCAGCTTAGATTAGAGCGGCTCAGTCTGGATTGTGACTCGGCACCAGCAACACCGGGCGCGTCGAAACGCGTACGAAACGCTCGGCAACGCTGCCCAGCATCAAGCGCTTGAAGCCTCGCCGGCCGTGAGTGCCCAACACCACCACATCGGCTTTTGCGGCAAGCGCTGCGGCTTCGATGCGGTGTGCAATATCGTCGCCCAGTAAGTCGACCTCGACCACGTTGGCGCTCGCTTCCAAGCCGGCTTCTTTGATCGCAGCCAGGGCCTCGGCGCAGACGCGCTGGCCTTCTTCCAGCAGTGCGGTGCGCAAGATCGATGGGTCGTAATAACCGGCGTCGTACAGAATCGGTGTGTTATCGACAACATAAAGCGCCGCCAGCGAGGCGTGGCAGTCCGAGGCTAGCTGAACGGCTGCTTTCAAGGCAAGTTTCGATGTGTCGCTACCATCGATTGCCACCAATATGTGCTTATACATGATGCGCTCCTGACAAGGTATGGAGGACAGTGTGCGCCATGACCTCGCAGCCAGCAATGACGCAGATCAAGTTAAGTGCCGAATTGGACCGCGCACTCCAAGACTGCCGCGACCCGAATATTCCTGCTAGGGTCTGGGCGCAAGCGGCCGGATGGATCTGCATGGATCGCACCCCATCACAGGGCGCTGGCCGCCACGGGCTTACCGGCGGCTCCAGCCGCAGCCGCTTTCGGGTGCGCTTCCTCAATCACAACCGTACAGGTCTGACCCGCGGCAAGCGTCAAGCCTGGCGGGATGTCGTCCAGTTGAATCCGCACGGGTACGCGTTGCGCGAGGCGCACCCAATTGAAGGTCGGGTTAACGTCGGCCGTCAGGTCGCGGCTTTGCGGGTTGTCGCGGTCGTAGATGCCGCGTGTAATGCTTTCGATATGGCCGCGCAGGTGCTCGCCGCTCATCAGCTCAATCTGTGCGACGTCGCCGACATGAATGCGCGGCAATTTGGTTTCTTCGAAATAGCCATAGACCCAGAATGAATGACTATCGATCAAGGCCAGTCGGGCCACCCCGGCATTGGCGTAATCGCCAGTTTGCACCTGCAGGTTGGTGATATAACCGTCAACCGGCGAGAGCACGCGGGTGCGTTCGAGATTGAGTTGCGCGCTCGATAATTGAGCCAGGGCGGCTTGATAGTCAGCGTAGGCCGAGGCGGCTTCCAGTGCGGCGTTTTCGCGTTGCTCGGTCGACACCACCAGACTATTCAGGTCGGCGCGGCGCTTGGCGTCCTGACGCCGCATATCCCAGTTGATTTTCTTCGCGTCGACGGCTGCTTGCGCTTGGGCCAGCGCAATCTTGAAGCGCGCCGGGTCGATTTCCATCAGCAAATCGCCACGGTGCACCCATTGATTGTCGTGCACCGGCAAAGCGACCACGGCGCCGGATACATCGGGTGCGACATTGACGACGTAGGCGCGAACCCGGCCGTCGCGGGTCCAGGGACGATCCATATAGCGTTGCCACAGGGTATGGCCGATAGCGATTGCCGCGGCGCATATCAGCAAGGTGGCAAGGACGCGAAAGAGTTGCTTGATCAGCATAGTTTAAGAGAAGAATTGGAAATTCAGTGATAAGTCGTCAAGCCAAGCGCGCCGAATATACAGACAAACATGCTCACACGAAATAGCGACGGGTGCCAGACTAAACGATAGAAACCCAGATAGGCGAGTACGCGATCCAATAGCCAGCTCAGCACCATGCCGCCGAAGAATAAGGCCAGCAAGGCAGGGACATAGGCCCCAAAGAGGGTAATGTCATGAGGCATCGGCTACTCCATTCGTGGTTTCGCGGAAATCGCCGCCGCCTGGCAACGGCGAGCTTGGGTCCAGCAGGGCGCTACGCACAAAGTGCAGATAACTGGCCAGACGCAACAAGCACTGACGCTGGCGCAGCGGTAGTGCGTCCGCGGGCGCCGGCGCGGAAAACACCGGCTCAATCCGTTCCGTTGCCGCTCCGGGTGCGGATTCGCGGGCGCTCGCTGAGCCTGTCGAGCGTCCGGTTTCGTTCACATGCAGAGGCGCCAACACCATGTCTCCGGCTTTTTGCTGGACCAGCGCAATGGCCGTGGCCGTAGAAGCCAGGGCGCGGCGCCGATTGTGCCGGCTCGGGTTTTCGAACAAGCGCACGATATCGTCGCGCAAGGTCCACAGAGGCTTGGGCCATGCGCCTTGTTGCGCGAATTCGGCTTCGGCTGTCAGTACGGCAGTTTCGCGGCGCAACTCGATCATGGCATGGCCGATTTCCAGTGTCAGCAGCATCCAGGCAAGTGCCACCTGTTGTGCATCGGGCCGATCTTCGATCAAAGCGCCGGCCTGGTACATCAGGTCGCGCGAGGCGCTTTCAAAGCTATGCGCCACCTCGTCGCGAGGCCCGACGCAGGCAGCCACCACTTGCAAGCGCAAATCCCGCACGATGCGTTTTAGCCACCAGCCGCTGGTCGGCGGCAAGATCACGCCGAATGCTACTGCAGACATCCCGGCGCCGATCATGATGGCAATCAAGTCGTTGAAAAACCCTACCGGGTTGTAGACAACGGGATTGCCCGGTACCGCGCTGGACCCAAAAAACAACAGGAAGCCGATACCGATGCCGGCCCAGCGCCGTTGTGTCGTGACGCAAAGCGCGGTAATCAAGAACGGCGCCATGATCACCGCCAGCATGGGAAAGCCGTCGGCCTGAGGGACCAGGATAAAGGCAAACAAAGCCCCTAGCGGCAGCGCGACCATGGCGCCTAATAGCATCTGGTAAGCGGTGCGAAATGGATTCGGGGTCGTCGCCGAGATGGCGCACACCACGCCCGCGAACAGCGTCGCCAAGCCGCCATTGGGCCAGGCAGTGAGGTACCAGAACAGGCATACCGCGCTTAAGGCTAATGCGGCTCGCAAGCCCGATACGGTGGAAGCGAACAAACCGGTTTTCGGCACATAGGGACGGCCATCGATATGGGTGGACGAGCGCGGCGTGGCAAGCGCGGCGTAGCTGGCCGTGTAGGCGTGCAACTCGTCGACAAAGCGATAGAACAGTTCGGCTGCGGTGTCGAAGTCCAGCAACGCAGGAGCCGCGATCAGCTGCGTCTTGAGCGCGGCACGCGTGTCGGCGATGCGCTGGGGCAGGGCCGCTCGCAAGGCGTCCAGGCGCTGCGCGGCGGCATGAGCATCGGAGGCTTGCAGCACGGGCGCGTCGGCCGGGCTCAGCAACGGTGCAACTTCACGCAAATAAGGTTCGAAAGCATTCAGGATTAATTCGACCTCGGCATGATCGCGTGTGCGCAAGCGGTTTAGTGTCTGATGCAAGGCGTGCAAACGCGTCGACACCGTCATAAAGTCGCTATTGAGCTGGGTCAGGCGACTGCTGCGCATGCGGACTTCCGGATTCTCGAATACGCCCATGCTGCGTGCCGCCTCAAGATTGATCACATCCGAGACAAAGCGCAAATTGGAGGCGTCAATCCCTGCACGATCGATGCGCCCCGACAGCGAGCCCGCAATAAAATCGACGAAGGAAGCGAAACGCGCCCGCACCACGCGCGGAATGGTATTCGACACATGTTGTGGAAATACCAGGGCGCTGACGACCGTCGAGACGATCACGCCGAGCGACACTTCGGATACGCGCATCACGGCCGCGTCGAAAATACCCGTTGGATTGTTCAAGGTCGGTATGCCGATCAAGGCTGCGGTGTAGCCCGCGAGCACGAAACCGTAGGAGCGGAAATTGCGATTACGCGTCGCCCCCGCGGTGCACAGCGCCATCCAGCAGGTGATCGCCAGCAAAAATACCGCGTGCTCTTGGGGAAACAGTGCAACCAAGGTGACGGCCACCAGCGAGCCGATCACCGTGCCGCCGATGCGGTAAAAGCTTTTGGCCAGCACCGCGCCGCTGTGCGGTTGCATAACGATAAACACCGTCAGCATGGTGGTGCTCGGCTGCGGCAATTCAAGCCGCATGGCTAGCCAAAGCGCCAGTAGCGCCGCGCTAAAGGTTTTGAAGACGTGCAGCCAGCCGGGTCCGGCCGTGCTGCTCCAGTCGGCCGCGGCCGCGTGCCAGTCGGATAAAAATCCGCGGCGGTCGGGCGTCGCAAGGCTGCTCATTGTGCTAACTCTAGCCGTGCCGGCGCGTTTGCATTGTCGGCCGGGAGTGGCGGGGCAGCGGCGCTGGCAGCGTCGAGTACGCCGCCGCCCAGCGCCGCCATCAAAGCTGCGTAGGCATCGAGACGGCGTGCCATGAGGCGTTGCTGATTCTGTTCTTCCATCAGCAGATGGGCTTGCGCGTTCAACACATTGAGATAATCGGTGAGCCCGCGGCGAAAGCCGACAGTCGCCAGCTCGTCGCTTTTACGCGCGGTCGCGAGCGACAGTTCGACCTGGATTTGCTGCTGGTCCAGCGCATGCAAGGTCACTAATTGATCGGCGATTTGCTTAAGCGCGCCGAGCACGACCTGCTTATATTGATCGACATCGATGTCATAGTCGGCTGACGCCGCGCCCAGTTGCGCCCGTAGACGCCCGCCGTCGAAGATCGGTAGCGACAGAGCGGGCCCTGCTGAATAAGTCAAATCATTGTGACCCAGAAAACTTAGAAAGCCGCCGCCTAAAGGGCCGCCTGCCACGGCAAATCCGCCCGCCATGACGGATAGATTGATATTGGGGTAAAACGCCGCTTTGGCGGCCGCCATGCCTTTGGAATCCGCTTCGATGCGCCAGCGTTGCGCGACCACATCGGGGCGATGGCCGATCAAATCCAAAGGCAAATTGGCCGGCAGGCCGGCCTGGAAGGTGGTGCTCAGGGATGGGCGTTGCAAGCTGTCACCCGCGCCGGGGCCAGCGCCGATCAAAGCCGCAAGCTGATTGCGCTGCAAGGCCAATTGTTCATCGAGCACCTCGATTTGGCGCAGGGTCTCGGGCAGCGGGGTTTGCGCCTGACTGATTTCAAGTTGCGTGCCGATGCCGCCTTTCAAGCGCGCATTGGCAAAATCGAGGATACGTTGTTGCTCGGCCAGGATGCGAACCAGATTGTCGCGTAAGGCATATTGCAATGAGAAGCCGATATAGGCTCGCACAAGATTGCTTTCCAAATCGAGTTGCGCGGCGCGGGCGTCGACCGCGGCCACATGGGCTTGGTCAAGGCTGCGGGTCGCCAGATTTCGATTTTTCCCCCACAAATCAAGGTCGTAAGACAGCCCAAGCGAGACAGTATTGTTCCATGTGTCGGCGTTGCCCATGAGGCCCGGACCGTAGAAATAATTGTCGGGCCAATGTTCGCGCGCAAGCGATGCATCGAGTTTCAGTTGGGGCGAGAGTGCGGCGCCGGTGCCGGCCGCCAGGGCGCTGGCCAGACGTACGCGGGCCGCAGCTACCGCCATGCTTGGGTTGTCGGTCAGCGCCTGCGCTACCAGTCGATCGAGTTGCGGATCGTGCAGGGCGCGCCACCACTGGCTGTCCGGCCAGGCTGCGTCGTGCGCGGCGGCTTGGATGGCGGCGCCGCTATTGAGCGTATTCGCCGCCAATGGCGGGTCTATGGGGGCGATGCCATGTGTGTTTGCACATCCGGCGATTATTGAACAGATCGCAAGAAATGTGATCATCCGTATTTTTTCGCACACCATGGACACCACTTTGATTCCTTTATAAGGCGCTATTTTAAAGGCTCGATTCTAGGGACTGCTCCAGAGTTTTGTAAGACGGAAAGAGGTAAAGGTTTGTTGCAAATTTTGCAACAATATTGCAGGGCTTTTGCGTAACAATACCCGAACTTACTTGTCTGCCTATAGAGTTATTCCTATGGATACGCTACAAAACATGCGTGTCTTTATGCGCGTTATCGAGGATGGCAGTTTTACCGCCGCCGCTCGTTATTTGAATACCACGACACCGCACGTGTCGCGCGCCATATCGGATCTCGAATCCCATTTGCGCACACGTCTGCTAAATCGCACCACGCGCCGCCTTGCTTTGACCGAGGCGGGCGAGCGATATTTGCAGCGCTGCGAGCAGATTCTGGCTTTTGTCGATGAGGCAGAAGCCGAGGCCGGCGATGCACAGGCGCGGCCCTCGGGGACCTTACACGCGCACGCCATGAGCAGTGTCGGTCAACGCTATGTGATTCCCGCGATATCCAAGTATCAACAGGAATTCCCCGAGGTGAAAGTTGACTTGACATTGGCACAGCGGATCCCCGATTTATTCGACGAAGGCTACGACGTTTCCTTGGTGATGGCAACGGATTTACCCGACTCCGGTTTGATTGCACAGTACCTGGGCACAACGCATAGCATCCTGTGTGCCTCGCGCGATTATCTGAAACGTTATGGCGTGCCGCGCACACCCCATGATTTGCACCAGCATAATTGCCTACAACTGATAACGTCAATTTTTCCGGCGGACAAGTGGGCATTCCAAGGCCCCGCCGGGGCCGAAATTGTCTCTATCGCGGGCGGATTCCAGGTGAACGTTGCCGAATCGATGGGCGTGGCGATACGCGAAGGCATGGGTATCGGCACCGTGCCTATGTATTCCGCGATCGACGGTTTGCGGCGCGGCGATTTTGTGCGAATCATGCCGGAATATGGCCTGCAACATATGAATCTCTATGCGCTCTATGCCTCGCGCCAGTACCTCGATGCAAAAATCAAGACCTGGGTCGAATGTTTGCGCCGCTTGATCCCCGAGTTTCTGGCGGCCGATGCGGCGGCCTTGGCTGAATTTAGTGGCGCGGTGCGCTTGAGTTAATTTATTTCCCTCTTTTTTATGCGGGGCTGTAAGGTATGGAGGTCTGTCACGACCAAGCTATATATCGTGTACTGGAAGCCTGCCATGCCCACCTCATATTTCGTTTCCTGCTTTCGAAGCCGTCGCTTGCTTGAGCTTGTTGCCGTCCTGCTGGCCTTCTGCGCTCTGGCAACCGGCGGCGCCTCGCAAGCCTGGGCCGCCGCCCAGTGCTCAGCTGTCAGCCCCGTGCACAGACTGGCCTTGCTTGAACTCTATACCTCGGAAGGTTGTAATAGCTGCCCGCCGGCCGAAAATTGGCTGAGCCGGATTGGCGTGGGCACACCCGGCGTTGTGCCGCTGGCTTTGCATGTCAACTACTGGGACAGCCTGGGCTGGCGCGATCGTTTTGCCCAAGCCGGTTTTACCGACCGTCAGCAGGCTTTAAGCGAACGCGGTGGCAGTCATATTGTGTATACGCCTGAGATTGCACTGGCCGGCGCTGAAATGCGCGATTGGCAAAGCACGCAAGGGTTCGCGGCCGGGCTGGCGAAGATCAACGCACAAGCCAGCGGCGCCGATATCCACATCGATCTGGCCGGCAGCGGCGCGCAGACCGACTTGAACGCCAGTTTTACGCAGCGTTCCGCGCTCTCGAACCAAGCGGCTCAGGCCTATGTCGCAGTCTATGAAAATCATCTGGTCA
>Ga0302178_10000440_pt1 | contig 38235 bp, 33 predicted proteins | sample I_Palsa_E1_3_FD_198790 | JGI IMG/M metagenome (GOLD analysis project Ga0302178, IMG submission 198790) | Peat permafrost microbial communities from Stordalen Mire near Abisko, Sweden - I_Palsa_E1_3 | ecosystem: Environmental > Terrestrial > Soil > Palsa > Peat permafrost | place: Sweden... | reverse complement strand
TCATGGTGTAGCAAAACACGTCGTAAGCCTTACTAACATTTGACATCTCCTGAGCGTCCCATGCCGTTTCAAAATACATCAGCGCATCGCCCGCAGATAATAGCAAGCTATTACGTTCGCGAAACGAAGCGTCGAGTACTTGCGAAATACTTTAGAGCGTCTGACGGCCCGGCTTACTACTTCCACTCTCCATAAAGCTCATATGACGTTGCGAAATTCAAGCGTCCGCTGCCACAACAAGCTAGTACACCCCTCGCAATCGTCGCCAATAGTGGAGAAGATTATCCGGCATATTGGACGAAAATCCTCATACGTGCGTGCTGCAACCATAACGGTCCACTTTCTTAAAAGATCGATAACACTTTCCGAAGCGAAGCACCGTCTGTATTATTATTAATAACATACCGCTACATACCTATGCCGCGCAATTACCTTGAACGTAATTACCATTCACATTTCTGGGATCTTTCGTGCATGCAATACTAAACTACGCGACATAGTTACCGATCGTTATTTCCAAGACAGTTAAAATTACTGGAATCCTTCGATATTATTAAGCAATATCTGGATGCCGATCGTTTTATTTCATAACTACGGGCTAGCGAGGCGTAAGTCGGCCGAGTCTTTTCAAGCGAGACACAGTTTCTTAAACAATATCGAGAAAAACTAGGGATCGAACGAGTAGCAAACGTCGAAGTGTTCTCTTCAGTGCAGCCGTCACAGGCGCCCCTATATTGCCGCTAGGAAAAGTGTTCGGACAATCCCCCAGTGACACCCTTGTGTTTGCGAGAACCGCAGCTCCCGACTGGCTCCTCGCGTTCTGGAAAGAAATAGACGACAGAACATAGGGACTGTCCAGTTTCCCATGTACGTCTTGGGGCGGCGCTGAGGGCTTCTCAAGTTGCTTAGCATGTCCTTGGCATCGTGCCGTCGCTTCCGCCCCGCCGAAGTGAAATAACCGTTATCGGTCAGATTTTGGTTACCCGTGCTGCCTTCATCTTTCCGGTTGCAGTCTCGGCCTTCGGAGTTTTTCATGTCGAGGCAACCTCCACGTTCACTTTTGTTACGGCCTGATGATTCGCGCATTCCCCAAGGAAAGGCCCGTCGATCGGCTTCAAGGTCTTCGTTTCCCGCCACCCTGCTATCCAAGCTACGGGGCTTCTGACTCTTACCCCCGCGGGTCTGTCTTCTGCTGAACACGCCAGCCTTCGCTGGACACACAACCCCACGTGAATCCCTCGATTCATCCGACTCCCATTGCCCACCGTGTTGAGCCAGAAACCGATGCGCCCAATCAGCTTTTTAGTTGGGACATCGCTTACTTGCCGGCGACCATACGTGGCTAATACTTTAATTTGTATTTTTTATGGATTTCTTCAACCACAAGATTGTCGGCTGGTGCATTTATGCCGAAGAGAGCAGCGCCCAGTCCAGCGAGGTCCTCAAGGATCTTTGCGCTCGCGAGGCGATACAGCCCAATCAGCTGATTTTGCATTGCGACAACGCCGGCCCGATGAAGGGCGCAACCACGCTCGCCACCCCGCAGGCCTTGGGCGTGAGGCCGTCGTTGAGCCGACTAGGCGTGCGCAACGAGAATCCGTATCCCGGGTCGCTATATATGTAGCGCTGAAGTACCACTCCAGCTACCCACTGGAGCCGTTCGACACCCTATTCGTGGCGCCCACACGTGTCACAGGACTGGTGCGTTGGTAAACCATGAACACCGCCGACGTGCGATCCGCTTCGTCACACCTGCTAAGCGCCATGCGCATTTCGACCACGAAATTCTGGCCCGACGCGCCACTCTCTACTGGAGTGTGCGGGAACGAAATCCACTGCGCTGCAAAGCCCCACGCGCAACTGGCAGCTCATTCATAGCATCCTCAATCAACTCCAGTACTCCCAGGACGATGTGCGAAATCCCTGAGGAACAACTAGCCTAAATCCGCTAGGGGGACCGCTGGTAATTGCGCAAGATGTCTTTGACGCACCCCACTTCGCGATTAAAGACGCCGCCGCCATCAACATGTTTGTTCAGGGTCTGCCGCGCCTGTTCGTCGATTTTGACGTCGTCATGTGTTCACGTGAGCCGGGCCGCGAAGACACTCTAGCGAACATCCATGAAGAACTCGTTTGCGCCTGGCAGGCCATCGAGCGACAGGGACACATGGGCACGGTGGCGGCCACCAATGCCAGAAACAAAGGCGACGACGTGAAACTGACCGTCTCGTCCACTGAAGCCCAGGTCACGGTCGACGGAAACTGCTTTTTTTGCGGCACATCAACGTCGACTGTGACACGGAAGATCGTGCCGCGCGTGCAAGCAATGATCCTGATCAAAGGGAAGCTGGCTTCAAATTGTCGGCGCCTTCTTTAGCTCGTTTCCCACGATTTCAGGATCGTCCTCCTAGCGACTTGACCGAAGAAATTAGACCACTACAGTCCGATTTGCTCATAAGTTCGCCCCTTTGAACTCTATCTATCGATCTATTATTCCCGAAGCCTGGGCTTTTTTAAGTGCCATAACCCACCATGCTTCAAAGCTCGAGAGTTAGAACATTTTCTGGCCCATCGCTGTTAGCCACTACGTTTTCTTCAACATCGCAACTATTATAGGATGACTGAACAACAGCGCCCTACATTAGCAATCCAATTACCGATGAGGTAATTGAAATCCGTACTGCAAACGGTCAGTGGTTTGAGATCAAACTTTCTTTGGAAGCCGGCCACGCCAATAGATACATCATGCAATCGGGAGCAGCGAAAGGGTTTGCGCAAGTCGCAAAAGACCTTTGCGTGTGACCGGATTGTTCTTCGCCCCGCGAGCAAACATAATCCGTTCTATTCATAAACCCGGCCAAGTGGCCTTACAAGAGGACGATCATGCTCTGCGTCACCCGCCTTTCGAATACTTTTCGCGCAACTACTCTGACCGCAGCGATCGCGCTCGGCGTTTTTGGCGCCGTGGTTGCTCCTCTTACGGCGACAGCCGCTGCGCCGATGGTCAAGACCCAGGCGCCCGGTTTCTACCGAATTATGGTAGGTGATTTTGAAGTGACTGCAATTAATGATGGCACGATCTCGCTGGACGCCGCCAAGTTGCTTTCAGAGCCCGCCGCTAAGACTAACGCGGCGCTTAAGAAGTCGTTTGAATCAAACCCTATCGAGACCTCCGACAACGCATATCTTGTTAATACAGGCACGAAGCTTGTGCTGATTGACACCGGTGGAGGCGCTTTATTGGGACCGACACTTGGCAAGTTGCTCACCAATTTGCGGGCGGCCGGTTACAGCCCTGATCAGGTGGACGAAATTTTATTGACACACATGCACCCTGATCATCTCGGCGGCTTGACAGTAAATGGTGCGATAGCATTTCCGAACGCGACCGTCCACGCGGACAGACGCGATGCCGACTATTGGCTGTCGCAGGTCAATCTAGATAAGGCGCCCCCCGAAGCGAAGGGCTACTTCCAAGGCGCGATCGCCTCAGTGAAGCCTTATTCCGACGCTGGTAAGTTCAAGCCGTTCGACTCAGACGGAGAGCTTGTGCCGGGCATTCGCTCAGTCGCAACCTACGGCCACACAGCCGGCCATACCTCATACATCATTGAGAGCAAGGGCCAGCAACTGATGGTCGTTGGTGATCTGATTCATGTCGCGTCGGTGCAGTTCGACAATCCGAGCGTCACAATTGCCTTTGATAGCGATGCGACCGCTGCCGCATCTACACGTAAGAAGGTCTTCAGCGAACTCGCATCGGACGGAGCGCTAGTCGGAGCTGACCACCTTCAGTTCCCCGGCCTGGGCCACCTGCGCTCGGCTGGCAAGTCGTGGCAATGGGTGCCGGTGAATTACTCCACCCAGTCGCATTGAACATCAAAACTTTGCAGCTCGCTGCGTTCGGACTGAGGAATAGTACGGGCCGATGCCCAGAAGCAGAGTTGATGATTGGCAGGCTCGTGACAAGACATGAAATGACACGTTGCTAGAAAGCAGAGAAGCGTTTTTCTCTGCTTCGGCAAATATTGGGTACCGGCGTGTTGATAGCCCTTGCGGTGACGAAACGACGGTGCTCCATTTCAAACTTGCGAGCTTGCGTAATATTTCACGGCTAGCGAGGATGTTCGTCAAAAGAAATCCCGTGCCTAAATTCTCTACCGGTAACCGATAGGATCTGGTAGAGATGTGCGTTTGGTCATCGGGCGATGTTTAATTTTCCGGGTCGACAAGCTTAGATCGATCCAAATGCAGTTTCCGCGACCGATGGATCGAACGTAGCTATTTGCAAGGTTTTTTGATGTCAGTTCGGATCGGACATGAAGTAGAGGTAGTGACACGGCAAGCGAACCGGAATCGAGTTTTGTTGCTGAAATTGGCGGCATTGACGCTTGCCGCTTTACTCGGCGCACTGAGTTTTTGCTCGCAAAGCTTGCCCGTTACATCGCAGTGGTGCGCGATACTGGCAAGTGGATGCCTGAACGTGCTTGCAGTGGCCGTTTGGAGTTCGCGGCCAACGCGTAAGGCTACGAGGCGCGGACGAAAATTAGGTTGGTTTTTCACTGCGGTCTCAGCTTGGCGAATCTTCTGGCAGCATCGCAGCGCGGGAAGTCTAGTAAAGACCGTGCGCACTATCCGTTGGCAACCGTGGGCTGCATCGATTTTCGCATGCAGTTCCATTGCGTTCGCCATGGGCGCCTTGAGACCATTGCCACCTGACGCTGTTGTCCACGCAATGGTCGCGCAGTCGCTTGTGATTGCCAGCGGCGCGATTATATTGGTGCTAGCCTTTTTCGCTCTCGTTGCAGAGCGTATATATTCAGAAGATGCGAGACGCGCGGGGGACTCGCGCACAGCATCGCTTGCGGGCATGCTGCGCGTCTTTGTCCTATTAGCGCTAACCGCTTCGGTAAGTACAGCATATTTCGTCTATCTGCACACGACGCTTAATCCAGTCCTCTCCGCGTCAGCGATATTCAGCGCAGCAATCGCCACCGAAATTTTTCTGCGTTTGGTAGTCAGCTGCTTTTCCGCGCCCGACATCAATGCGGACTTTGTGCCGTCGAGCACGCTCGCTGGACTACTGCGCTGGGGTAGCTCGCCTTTCTCCACGCTTGGTGCCGAGCTGAACAATCGCTACGGCATTGATCTCCGGCAAAACTGGGTTTTACGTAGTTCTGTGCGACTGCTGCCCGGCACTGTGGCTTCAATGGTGGTTTGCGCTTGGCTGTTAACATCCATCGTGGTGTTGAGCCCGAATCAGCGGGCGGTTTATGAACGTTTCGGTGCCCCGATCGCGGTATGGCCGCCTGGTCTACATGCCGGCATGCCATGGCCGTTTGGCAAAGTGCGCATCGTCGATAATGGCGCGGTGCACCAAATCATTGTATCGGGCGGGGTGGAAGACGGCAGCGTCGTCGCGCCCCACGCCGCCGCTGACGGGTCGACGCCTGAACAACTGAATCGGCTTTGGGATGTGCAGCATCCGGGGGAGACGACGCAGGTGATCGCCGGCGCGAGCGGAGAACAACAAGGCTTCCAAATCCTTAACGCCGACGTACGACTTGATTACCGTGTCGGCCCAAGCGATGAGGCTGCGCGTGCCGCGCTCTACCGGTCTAATGATCTGGAGGCCACAATCCGGTCCATTGCCAACCGTGAGCTGGTGCACTACCTCGCATCGCATACGCTGCAATCACTGCTTGAAACAAGCCAGTCCGTCATGGCGCAAAGCATACAGCGTGCAGTGCAGCAGCAACTCGACAGGCTAATAAGCGGCATTGAAGTAGTGGCGGTTGTGATCGAAGCCGTGCACCCGCCGGCGGGTGCTGCAGCGGCATATCACGGCGTGCAGGCGGCGCAGATTCGTGCGCAGGCAAGCGTCGCATTAGCGCATGCCTTTGCCGCAGAGGTACTTGGCAACGCGCAGCAGGAGGCGCTGTCCGGAGTCGCCCAGGCAAGCGCGGACGCGGCTGACACCATGGCGTTGGCTCGCGCGCAGCAAATCGATTTTGACGCTGACATGGACGCAGAACGGCTTGGTGGACCGGCTTTTGGATTTGAGTACTATTTGAGTCACTTGCAACAGGGGTTGCAGAACGCGCGTATGACTGTGATCGACGACAGGCTGCTCGCTGACCGGCGCGCAACCATCGATCTGCGTTCTTTGACTGCCGGAGATCTTGCCGGCATCCCGCGCGGCAACTAACGCGCCCTCAACGAGCTGACTATGCGCGTGTCGGACGTGGCAAAGATTGCATTCAGGATACATTTATGAGCTTGCTTCACTCACATGGCGATGGCCACGGGCACCACCACCATCATCATCATCATGGCGGCGGCGGTGTGCAAGCCAAGGGCGGCGTCCCGTTTTATATGCGTGTGCTGCTGGCGCTGATGTGCATAATCGTTGCAATCACAGTGGCTAGTTTCGTCTCAGTGCAGGCAGGCGAAGCTGCGGTAATCACGCGTTTTGGGCGACCCGTACGGGTGCTGCTTGAGCCGGGTCTGGGATGGCGTTTGCCCGCGCCAATCGAAGCAGCCGTACCGGTCGACTTGCGCGTGCATACGACATCGAGCGGTTTGCAGGATGTGGGCACGCGCGATGGCTTGCGAATTATTGTGCAGGCTTATGTCGCGTGGCGTGTGGCCGCGAATCCGGACGACGTGCGCCGTTTCGTGCGGGCGGTTGGTAATCAGCCAGACGAAGCCGCGGAGCAGATCCGTTCGCTGCTCGGCTCTTCATTGCAAACCGCTTCTGCAGGATTTGACCTTGCTTCGCTGGTAAATACGAATCCGTCTAAAGTCCGCATTGCTGCTTTAGAAGATACATTGCGCTCCCAGATCGACGCCCAGCTGTATTCAGCCTATGGGGTGCATGTGGTCCAGGTTGGCCTTGAACGCTTGACGCTACCGGCCGTCACGCTGACGGCGACCGTGGGCCGAATGAGCGCCGAGCGTGAGACTGTGGCGGCGCAACGGACGGCCGATGGCAATCGGGAAGCAGCACAGATTCGTTCCGATGCAGATCGCGACGCCCGCCTCGCGGTGGCCGAAGCGAACGTCAAAGCGGCGGAGATCGAAGCTCAGTCGCGCAAGGACGCGGCCGCCATCTACGGTAGCACTTATGCGGGTAATCCGCGCTTGTACACCATTTTGCGGTCGCTGGACACTCTTGAGTCAGTCGTGAGCGCAAACACAAACTTGATTCTTCGCACCGATGCGGCGCCGTTTCAAGCGCTGGTACAGGGTCCCGCAGAGCTAAAGACGATACCGTCATCGCAGGCAGGCGCGGATAATGGCTCGAGCTCGAAGAAATTGAGGTCCAAGCAATGAGTACGGACACCGGCTCGCCGACGCTGGGTCCTGGCGCTCAGGCGGTTCGTCTATCGTTTTGGTTTGTAGTTGTAGTTGCCATCTTGGCAGCGTGTGGGTGGGCGGGGTCTAACGTTCGGCGCATACCGCCCGACAGCCGGGCGGTCGTGTTGCGCTATGGCGCGTTCGTGCGCGTCCAGGACGCGGGACTGCTGATTGACTGGCCGCGCCCGTTCGAGTCCACGGTGCTTGTGCCTGGCAGTGCACGCGTGCTTGAGCAACGCATTACATCGCTCGATCGCGATCCGCGCGCGCGTCGCGCGGATGCCAACTTGCAACTAGAATCGCCCTTCGCGGCGGGGCCGGCAGATGCCCCTACTGGCCCACTGCTGTCTGACGCGCTGGCAGGCTCCAGTTACGTGCTCACCGGAGACAACGGTGTATTGCAAATGCGTGCGACGCTGTATTACCGAGTCGTCGATCCCTACGCATATGTGCTTCAAAAGGACCGGCTAAACGCGGCGCTCGAACGGATCGCCTCTGCATCGGCGGTGAATGTAGTGGCGAAACGCGATCTGGATGCGATTCTGGTGGCGCGCCCGGAGCTGTTGTCTACCAACCAGCAAATAGCCATCAAGCGCGAGCAACTGCGTGGCGACATTGCGCAAGAAATAGAACGCCACTTGCGCGAACTCGACGCGCAGCACGCAGGACTCGGCGTCAAGGTCGTACGCGTTGACGTTGAAGCGTCGTTTCCGGCAGCAGCCGTCGCCGCGTTCAACTCGGTCCTGACTTCGTTGCAGGTCGCCGAGCGCAGCATGGCACAGGCGCGAACGTCCGCTGAAAAAACGCGCCAGGACGGGCAACAGGAAGCGGACAGGATCGTACAGAACGCCCAGGCAAGCGCGGTGGAGCGTGTCACGTCCGCGCAGGCTAAGACCTTAACCATCCAGCAACTGGAGGCGCCTCTGCGGGAAAACGGTGACCCGGGTCTACTCGCGCGCGTGTATCGAGATCGTGTGCAGGCCATCCTGTCGAAAGCGGCGGGGGTGACGACGGTCGACCCGCACAACACATCGAATCTTATTCTGCCGGGGGGTACCCGATGAGCGCAGGTGTAGAGCACGTCATGCACGCGGACGACGCTGCACCGCCAGCAGGCGACGCGGTACATATGCATTCCAATCCCGCGAGTGCGTTGTCGTTATCGGAACAACGGGCCGTGACACGACAGATCGCACTTGCGCTGCTTGCCGGCGGGCTACTCTTGCTGTCGACAGTGTGGCATTTCTTCGCGATGGCCGACGAAGCGATCGCGCAGGCGCTGGCAGGGCTCGCGTCGCTAGTCGTCGCCGGTCCGGTTTTGGTAGGTGCGTGGCACAGTCTGAAGTCACCAAGTCTGCACGGTGTGACAGATCGTTTGATCGCGCTCGCAATGCTGGCGGCGTGGGCCGTCGGAGACATGACGACAGCCGCGCTCCTGCCAATCATTATGACCTTTGGGCACGCGCTCGAGGAGCGCAGCGTGCTCGGTTCGCAAGAGGCGATCCGGGCGCTTAGTAGGCTGACCTCGGGCAAGGTCCGGCGGGTTGGTATCGACGGCTTGATCGAAGAAGTGCCGTATGACTCGCTAGCGGTCGGGGATCAGATTGAAGTCGTAGCCGGCGCCCGAATTCCCGCCGACGGCGTCGTGCTGCACGGGCAGTCCAGTGTTGATAATGGTCCGATCACAGGCGAATCGGTGCCGCTCGACGTCGAGGTTGGAGCACTCGTATTCGGTGGTGCGATGAATTTGGACGGTCCACTGCGCATTAATATCACGCACGCGGGCAAGCAGTCGACGCTCGGCAAGATCATCGAACTGATGCAACGTGCGGAGCAGGCTAAGCCGCCGATTACGCAGCTTCTCGAACGCTACATGGGCGGCTATCTCTGCCTTGTCCTGCTAATTGCGGCGATTGTATGGTTCGTCTCCGCGAACGCGTCGGCAATGCTGGCCGTCATTGTAGCGGCGTGTCCGTGCTCGCTCGTGCTTGCTGCGCCCTCCACTGCCATTGCTGGAATCGCAGTGGCCGCAAGGCACGGCATTCTGTTCAGGAGCGCTGCGTTTCTCGACAAGTTTGCGCAGATTGATTCGCTTGTGATTGACAAGACGGGCACTCTGACCTACGGCGAATTGCGTGTTGAAGACGTATTCTTGGAGCCAGGTGTAAATATTTCGATGGCGTTGGAACTCGCTGCAAGACTCGGCAGTAGTAGCGTGCATCCCGTAAGCCGCGCGCTGGTGCGATATGTGGCCGACATGCAGCAGGAAGGAATCGAATTCGCTCCGTTCGATCGCGTCCGCGAACTGAGAGGCCTTGGCGTCATCGCCGATACGCCTGAAGGCGTCGCCGTCTTGGGGCGCGCGGGTCTGCTTGCGCAGCACGTACACGCCTTGCCGGAACCGCGCCGGGCAATTGACGGTCCTTGTGTCGGACTCGCGCTTAACGGCCGACTCCTCGCATGGTTTGGCTTCGCTGACGTGCTGCGAACAGAAGCGCATGACGCACTGGCGGAATTGCGCGAACTCGGGTTGATACGCCAGACACTTCTTACCGGCGATCGCGAGCCGGTGGCGCGCAAGGTGGCGGCGCAAGTCGACATAGGTATCGTGGTGGCAGAGGCTTTACCGCAGGACAAGCTAGACTATGTAGTGCGCGAAATTGCTGCGGGCTATCACCCTCTCGTGGTAGGCGACGGGTTGAACGATGTCCTCGCGATTAAGGCAGGCCCTACCAGCATCGCTATGGGTGAGCGGGGCATCGACATCGCGGTAGCATCCGCAGATATCGTACTGCTTCGCGATGATCTAAGTCGCATCGCGACTTGCGTGCGGATTGGACGACGCTGCTTACACACCGCAACCGTCAACGCCGCGATCGGCTTGGCGTGGACCGTCGCCGTGATCGTCCTTGCGGCGACGGGCGCGCTCGGAGCGGTCTGGATTGCGCTATTGCATAATTTAGGCACGTTTATTGTGATCGCGAATGCTGGCCGCTTGCTGCGCATGGACGAACTTACTCCATTTTCTGACCGCGCAGATGCTCTACGTCCCTAACAGTCTGACCTTGCTCATCTTGCGATGAAGTTTTCGGCACGATGTCGCACGTGCGGCTAGCGGACAAGACTTCGTGCCTCGATAACGCGACGATGGAAAGCTTCTTTGGCACACTGAAGTATGCGTTTCTTCCTCTGACAAGTATCGAAACCTTGACGCTCCAAACGTAAGCGTCCGAGCGAGGCAGTCCTTGACGCGAATCGCGATTTGGAGAGCGAGCAAGCGAAGTTAGGCGGCGTATTAGGACAACCGATCGGCAACAGCCCACGGCAACAGTTAGCTTACCTGATCGATTGGATCGTCAGCAATGTGAAAGATAACATGGCGTAGATAAGCCTCGGGATAAAGGCCATTAAGTTTGGCGGTCGCGACCAACGTGTAGAGCGCAGCGCCCCGCTCACTACCGCTGTCAGAGCCGAAGTGAAGGAAGTTTTTGCGGCTGAGCGCTACCGCTCGTGACACACGTTCGGCGGTGTGGTTGTCGATCTCAACCGCGCCATCATCGATAAACAACGTGAGCGCCCGTCATTGCTTCAACAAGTAGTTTATCGCCTTAGCTTTATCACCTTTCCGCGACACGATACTCAACGTCGAGCGCAGCTAGAGCTCGAAGTCGACCATCATCTCGCGCGTCTACCGCAGATCCGTGCCATAGGTTAGTTCGACGATGCTCGCGCCACCTTGGCTTAGGCGTTGCGGCGAGGCGTCGAAGTTGGCGCGCTGATGCGGCGCGACCACCGCGTTCCAGAAGGACGTGCTGATGACGCCGAGCGTCGGCGTGCATGTGCCACCATCGAAATAAGTGCGCCACGCGGATTCATTTGTGATCGTCTCAGGCAGCGCGTCGACGAACACAGCATGCGCAATTGCAGCGTCTTCCACCGAACGCGCAAAGAAACCGATGTGATCGAAGCGACGCAGCCAGCTGATGCATGCCTTCTGGCGGCACATTGCGATACGTCGCAATAGGCTGCCGGGCGGATCATCTACCCACCCGTTCGCGCGCTGACGGCAAGCGGCACGATGTCCGCCGACTGCCGCCGCCGATCCGCTTGACGAACCGGCTGGCGTATGTGCGCGGTTCCATAGATTGACGGTGGCGGAAGGCCCGCGCGAGGCGAACTCCGTCGTCGCGGTTTTGCACCAAGACGGTGCCCTGCGCGCGCGTATCGCCCCGACGATGCGTGCGTCGTTCGCGGGGCGATGGCCGTCGCAGATCGGTGAGCCATAGCTTGTCGGCATGTCGCGGGTATCGGCCAGGTCCTTCACGCCGACAGGAACGCCCTCAAGCGTACGCACCACGACATCGCGCACACTGTACACGCCGGGCCGGTGCGAAAACGCTCGCAGCCAGCGCTCGAGCGCATCAGCACGCGACCGCGCCTGTTGCAGCGTGGCTGCGCACTGCGGCTTCATCGTGGCAATTGGCAAGAATCGTGGCAAGCAATGAGCGAGGCAGATTGTATGTCGCTTACCTGCCCTCAGCTGTTTCTTGCAACTGATGGATGAGCGCCTCCCCTGCGGCTTGTGGTGACGGCGCAGCGCTGGAGTTCGCGGCGCGCGAACAGTCTGACTTGTTTCATCATTGATCCTCGCGAGTCCTCGGGCGCATTCACGCGCCGGACCCAGGGCGCTTGTGATAAACCTCTGGCCGCCGGTCGCGCAGAACGTGATTGAAGTCGTTCAATTGCCGGTTGCGACGCGCCCCGGAAAGGTTGACTTCAGCCACCAGGACTTCCTCACCATCCGCGCTTGCTGGACCGGCGACCGGCCAGCCACGACTATCGACGATGAGGCTATTGCCAAGAAACGGCTGCCCACGCTCGATGCCGACCCGATCAGCGGCGGCTACTACCATGCCGTTCGTGTGTGCGCCGCTCATCGCCAGAATGTTGGCCATCACCGGAAGATCCGCGCGTTGCTCAGGCATCGGCACCCAATTGGTTGGTACGCATAAAACATCCGCTCCGGCTAGCGACGCCAGTCGAAAGACTTCCGAGAACCATATGTCATAGCAAATCGCGCACGCGACGCGTCCGAATGGAGTATTGAACACTGGCACGCCTAAATTGCCTGGTTCGAAGAACAACTGCTCGTCGCCCCAGAGGTGCAGCTTTCGATAAGCGCCCAGAACGCCATCGGGCCCAATAACGGCCGCTGAGTTATACAGCACGCCTCCGTCACGCTCCGCAAAGCCAGCGATGATCGTCAGACCGAGACGCGCTGCCAGCTCGCTCCAGACACGGATCGACTCTCCGCCGTCGAGCGTTTCGGATAGTGTGAAAGCCTCTTCACGCGATTCGAACACGTAACCGGAATTGCACAACTCCGGCAGTACGACAAGACGCGCACCGCGTGCGTGCGCCTCCTCGATCAGCGCCACGCTCCGCGCGACGTTTTCGGCTTTCATTCCCACGCGCGGGTGCATCTGTATGCACCCGATACCGATCGTGCTTTCGCTACCTTTGTTCATTGTTCGTTCCAGGTTAGGCGGCCATCGGCGGAAGGACGGCATGCCATCGATGCACGCTTTCATAAGCTGCGGCAACACGCAGGACCATTGCCTCGTCAAACAGGGCGCCCGCGATCTGCAGGCCGACGGGCAAGCCGCGATTGTCAAAGCCGCAGGGCACCGATATCGCGGGCATGCCGGTCAGGTTAAACGGATATGTCAGACGCCAGGACGCCGCGAGCGGGCTCTCCTCAATACCGCCCGTTTTCACAGATTCCTGGCCGCTCTTCCATGCGGTCACCGGTGACGAAGGCACGACGATCACATCCACGCGTTGAAGAACCGACTCGAAATCCCGGATTAAAAGCGTGCGCAATTGCTCGGCCCTTAGATAGTCTGATGCGCTGACAAGCCGACCGATCTCCACGAGCGAACGAACATCGTCTGCCATGCCGCACGTCGCGCCATCCCGGAGCGCACGATCGTGATATGCCGCCGACGATGCGAGTTCTATTGCGTAGATGGCGCCAAGGCCGTACTGGAGGTTGGGTAGCTCGAAATCGACGACCTCTGCCCCGAGCGCGGAAATATCGCGGATTGCCTCTTCGACGGATCGCTCGACATCCGCCTCGTTGCGCCCGAAGAAGTGATTGCGGCACACACCGATGCGCAAGCCGCCGAGCCCCGCGCCTAGCTCTGCGGAGAAATCCGGGAGCATCTGGCGGGCGCTGGCGGGATCGGCGGGGTCATAACCTGCAAGCACCTGCAACAGCAATGCCGCGTCCCTGACCGACAATGCGAGCGGGCCAGCATGGTCGAGTGACCAACTATGCGGGACGATGCCCGCGCGGCTGATGCGCCCGAAAGTCGGCTTGAGTCCGACAACCCCGCAAAGGCTCGCCGGAATGCGAATGGAACCACCGGTATCAGATCCAAGCGCGGCGTACGCAAGCCTTGCTGCCAAAGCGGCTGCCGATCCCCCGCTCGAACCGCCTGGAATGCGCGCCGGGTCCCACGGATTGGACGTCGGCGGGGTTTCGGTTCCCCATGCGAACTCGTGCGTTCGCGTCTTGCCGATCATGATTGCCCCGGCCGCGCGCAGCCGGGCGACAGCCGCGGCGTCACGCAGCGGCCATTGATAGCCAGGCGCACGGGTGCCGGCTGTTGTCGGCATATCGGCGCTCAAATAATTGTCCTTAACTGCGACCGGCACACCATGCAATGGGCCACGCAGGCGACCGGCCGCAGCTTCTTCGTCGCATCGATGCGCCTCGGCCAGCGCTGCGGCGTTCAAGTGGACGAAGGCTTTCAGCTCTGCGTCGAGCTTGTCTATGCGGCCCAGCATGGTCTCGGTCACAGTCGCGCTGGCGAGCTCGCCTCGCGCGATCCGAGCGGCGACCGCCGTCAGATCGAGTTCGTGCAGCTCATTAGACATTCCCGCCTCCTGTCGCGTCGGCGCCAAGACTGCGCAACGGGTCGAAAATTACCGCCGGATGCAGATCAGACAGGTCAAGCTCGCGGATGCGCTCGATCTCGGCCACGATACCGCCGTACAAGCGCAGGTTGTGCGCAAGCCGCTCAGGGACGAACGCCGCGCCCATCCACTGCGCGAGCACGTCTGCGGTATGGGGATGAGGCTCGTCCGAAATGCCGCCGGGGCGCATCGCGGGCGAATCGAGCAGCATCTGCGTCACTTCAGGAGGCGGAGCGCGTCCGGGGTCATCGCGAGTCGGCATGCCTTCAACGAACGGAACGAGCTGGTGACGCGCGACCTTCAGCACTCGGCGCAGTTCCGCCACCGGCTGGACGTGCTCGTCGACGCGCAGATCGAGCATCGGATAGGCGCGCTCGCGCATGATGCGCAGCGCCGCCGACTGCCGGCCGCGACGGTCGCCGCCAGCGCCCTGGCCCGCCTCGAGCGCGGCCATCAGCCGCTCGTCGAGCGCGGTGCCGGCGCTCGACTCGAATGCAGCCGCCATTGCCGCGACGGTCTCGGGACCCGTCAGCATGTTGCCCTGGACCGTATAGTCCGTGCCGTTTCGATGACCGGCCCAGCCGGTGCACTCCAGGCCCGTCCATACCGCACTGCGCCCTTCACGATCGACGATGCCGATCTGCCTCAGCCCCGCCGCGGCATCGGTCCGAAGCACCGATTCCAGCGCGGCCTCGGCACTATCGCCCTGCTCCATCCTGTCAAGCGCATCGAGCGCCAGATACGGATTGACCCACGATTGCGTCGATACGGCTCCAACCCCGGCGCGCAGGTACGGGCACATCGAGCCGACGGCCGGTACGGCCGTGCTTACGGCGACGCCAAGTTCGCCTGTACGGGCGCATCGTGCAACGATAGAAAACGTCATGGTAATTGTCCCGGTCGGGGTCAGATCGACAGGTAACGCGATACGGTCGCTGCAGCCGCCGGATCCGATACCGTCCCTTGTGCGGCGATTTGCCCAAGTTCGAGCACCGCATAGCGATTGGCGACAGTAAAGGCGAACTTCACGTGCTGCTCGACCACCACCATTGCCGTGCCGGCCGCATCGCGCTCACGCGTGAGAATGCCCGCGAGGCGATCGATCACAGAGGGCTGCATCCCTTCGGTAATCTCGTCGATCAGTATCACCTTCGGCTGGCCAATCAGCGCGCGGGCGATCAGCAGCATCTTCTGCTCGCCCCCCGACAGCGTCCCCGCCTTCTGCTTCATGCGTTGCGCTAAGAACGGAAAATGGTCCTGTATGCGCTCGAACATCGGCCCGAAATCCCGGTCGCGTACCAGCGCGAGACGAAGGTTTTCCTGGACAGTCAGGTCCTGGAACAAGGCCTCTTGCTGCGGAATATACGCGACGCCGTTGCGTGCAATGCGATTCGGCGGCAAGCCTGTCATGCGCTCGCCGAAGAAGGCGATTTCGCCCCCGGCCGGCTTGATGAAACCCATCAATGTCTTGAGCAACGTGGACTTGCCCATGCCGTTCTTGCCCAGGATGGCGATGACTTCGCCGCGCACAAGGCTCAGGTCCAGCCCCTTTACGACCATCGCCTCGCCATAGCCGCTCTTCAAGGCGGACGCTTTTACGATTGGCTCACTACTCATGCATCGCCCCCTTCGGTAGTGGACGCAGCGTGCGTCTCGCCTGCATAGACCGCGCGAACCAGTTCCGACCTGACCACTTCGTCCACACCCCCATCCATCACAATCCGCCCCTGATGCAGAACGATGATCCGCGAGCTGATCTGCTGCACAAACTCCAGATCGTGTTCGACCAGCAGCAGACACAGTCTGTAGCGGCTTGACAGCGACACGAAGATTTCTCCAATCTGCGTGCGCTCCTGTTTCGTGAGCCCCGCCGTAGGCTCGTCGAGCAGGAGGGTGCGCGGCTCCAGCGCCAGCACCATCGCGAGTTCCAGAGCCTGCTTCTGGCCATGCGAGAGATAGCGGCATTCGCGATCCGCCATGCGGTCGAGACCGGTCAGGCGCAACACGTCGAGCACGGGCTGCGGCAAGGCGAGCGTCGCCTCGCGCCGCCACGGAGATGGCGGCGAAATGCGATAGCGCGCTACACGCAAAGCCTCGCCGACACTTAGCGATTCGAAAACCGTGGCCGTCTGGAACTTGCGGCCGACGCCGAGCGCGACGCAATCGTACGGCGCCAGCTTGCGTATCTCGGTGCCGCCCAACTCGACTGTGCCGCTAGTGCGTTCCGAGCCGTCCGCGATGCAGCGCATCAGGGTGCTCTTGCCGGCGCCGTTCGGCCCGATCAGGCTCAGCAGCTCCCCGGCGTGCGCCTTGAAGGTGATGCCATCAAGTACGTTCAGGGCTCCAAAGTGCTTGCGCACGTCGTGGACCGACAATGCCGCCGCGTCCGAGGCAGCATCGACGCGCGCGCGGGCGGGGGCGGCAGCGAACGTCATCGCCACGGGTTTGCGGCGCGCACGCAGCGGCAGCGCTCGCCGTGCGGCGACGGCCACGACCGGGCCCAGACCGCGGGGCATCGCCACAATCACGGCGACGAAAGCCATGCCGACCAGCAAGGTCCAGACATAGGGAAGAGTGCCGCTCAGATAGGCGCTCCCGACGTCGATCAATATCGTTCCGAAGATCGGCCCGATGAGCGAGCCGCGCCCGCCGAGGGCGACCCAGATTACGAGTTCCGTGCCAAACACGAAGCCGGCGTACTCGGGCGCCACGACCATCTGCACGCACGCGAGCAGATAGCCCGCTAAAGCTGCGATGATCGCGGCGACGTCGGACAATTTGCGCTTGTAGCGCGAAATGTCGATGCCGAAATATTCGCATCGCACTTCATTTTCGCGGATCGCGACGAGCAACTGGCCCGCATCGCTGCGCACGAACATCCATGCGAACACCGCCACCACGACGAGCAGCCCACCCGTGATGCAAAACCATGCTTCGAGCGGAACATCAAAGCTGTCGAAGCCCGACAGTCCGCTGCTCGATCCAGTGAATTCCCCGCCCGAGTAGATGCCTTGCACCAGAACGATCGGCAAGACCAGCGTCACGACCGACGCGTACAGCGGCGAGGCGCCGTGGTAGAACGCAAGCCAGCCGATGATGCGCGACACTAGCCATGCACCAACGACGCTCGCTGCCATCGCACCGGCCGCCAGCGGCAGCGAGAAGCCCACATGCGTGAACACCAGCCCAGCGGCATAGGCGCCAATACCGAAGAACGCCGACTGCCCGAACGTCAGGATTCCGGCATATCCCCACAGCAAGTCGACGGTAATCGCCACCACCGCATACAGGAACGCGCGGATCAAGTTGTTGATAAGAAACGCCGGCATCGTCAAGCTGCCAACGGCGAGCACCACGAGCGCGGCAACGCCGACTGCAACAGGCATGCGCCATGCGGGCGTCGCGCGTCCGGCGAACGCAAGGGAGACAGAACGATCACGCACGCGCAAACCCCTCAGGACGAAAACGCAGCAATAGGGCCGCAAGAACAGCGATGGTGAGGCCGCCCAACACCGGATTGACGAACGTACTGACAAGCACCTGCGCGCCGCCCAGGACTATGCTTGCGATCGCCAGGCTGATGAGCGACGAACCGGATACGAGGACCAGCATGAACGCACCGACCACCCACGCCACGCCCATGTTCGGATCGACGCTGGAAAGCGGTGTGATGAGACTGCCCGCCCCTGCGGCCAGCCCAGCCCCGGTGCAGAATGTGATGAAACGCACCCGGCTGCTGCTGATTCCCAGTGCGCGCGCGAGCGCCTCGTTCATGATGACAGCGCGGGTCTGCAAGCCGAGCCGCGTGCCATTGAGCAGCCAGCCGAGCGCCAGCGCCACGATCACTGCCGCCACGACCAGTAGAAGGCGGTAAGCCGAATAGTGCGCGCCCAGGATCGGTACTGCTCCGGTCATCGGACTTGCAACCATCTGCACGCCGCGCCCGAAGGCCAGCGTGATAAGCTGGCCCACAATGATGCCGAGGCCCCAAGTGGCGAGAATGGCATCGAGCGGCCTGCCGTATAACGGCCGGACGATGAAGCGCTCCACCGCCATGCCGAGCAGGAACCCGACCACAAGCGCGAATGGCACGCTCCACCACCAGTTGAGCCCCGACTGCCCGACAACGACGCTTGAATAGCCGCCAACGGTCATAAATGCGCCGTGCGAGAAGTTGATGATCTTCATTACGCCGAAGATCATCAACAGGCCGGCCGATACCAGGAACAAAATCGCGGCGGTAGTCACGACGTCCAGCAGAAGATTCAGCATCTAGATGCAGCCCCGTCGTGCTTATTTCAGGTTAGGGCACTGTTCGCCCGGATCGACGTTTTGAACCGACTGGATCACCTTGAGCGAGCCGTCCGCCTGGACCTGCGCCAGATACATCGTGAGCGGCGTATGCCGTTCTTTGCTCATCTGGATCTTGCCGCGCGGACCGTCGAAGCTGACTTGTGCGAGCGCCGGAATTACCTTCGCGGTATCGAACGAACCGGCTTTTTCGACCGCCGCCTTGTACAGGTAGACAGCTTCATACTCGGGAACGGACAGGTCGTTTGGCGTTTTCAGGTCCTTTCCGAAGCGCTTCTGCATCGAAGCTAGAAATTGATGGTTCGCGGGCGTGTCGATGTTCGTCACATAGGAACCAGAGATAAAGATGCCGTCCGCGTCCGCGCCCATGCTTTGAGCCGTGCCCTCGTCGACGGCGAGATTGCCGTACGGAATTTTCACGCCTGCCGCACGCAGTTGCTTGGTAAGCGTGACGTTAGGTGCGCCGCCTGCCGTCGAGGTGATCACTGCGTCGGGCTTGGCCACTTGCAACTTACTGATGATCGGCGTCCAGTCGGAGCCGTCCATTGGCAGATACTCGTTGCCCACGACCTTGCCGCCGTGTTTCTCGATGTAACTCTTGGTGAAGTCGAGCATGCCGCGACCGAATGCATAGTCGCTGCCGATCAGAAAGAACGTCTTGGCCTTGTACTCCTTGCTGAAGTAGTCGACGATCGGCGCGACCTGTTGGTCCGGGACCCACGCATCGACATACATGTAGCGGTTGCAGGAGCGGCCTTCATAGAAGGACGTATAGATGAATGGCACCTTGCCCCGCGTGACTATCGGCAACCCCCCGTTGCGCGCCGCGCTGGTTTCCATCGAAATGAGCGCGTTGACCTTCTTGTCAAAGATGAGCGAATCGAATGCCTTCTGCGCGCCCGCTGCTCCGCTACCGTCATCCGCGACCTCGAGCGCGACCGGGCGCCCGAGAATACCGCCCTTCGCATTGATCTCGTCCACCGCGAGTTGCGCGGCCTGAACGACTGATGGAGCGACTACACTATTTGCCCCGCTCAAGCCGACCGGAACGCCGATTTTCACAGGGTCCGCGGAGAAAGCAGCATGACACAGCGCGAAGGACGAGACGGCCAGTGCAATACGCGCTGCAAAGGAAGAAAGACGTGGCTTCATTGTGGTTGGATTCCAAGGCGAGTGTTTGTGTAAACAGGCTCATTGGCGAGGATGGAAATTGGCGCTTTCCGTCCGGACGTCGCTTCTAAGCGTTTGCATCACGTTCAAGTGACTGGAATTCCAAGGCAATAGCCGTGCCATTCGAGGCGTCATCACGCAAACGTCGCGAAAAGCCAGTGTTTGCGGAGATGCCCATACAAGCGACGCTGATGCGTCACCAGTTTTCTTCGGATTGCGCGCTCCCTGCTGGGCGCCGAAAGCACTACGGGGGGGCATGAACGCACCATAGGAATCGAAACCGTGCATCATCGACGCCAATCATGCGGCATTCTGGTTGGCGTGGCTTCGACTCAATAGGTGGCCGGCGTGTTGACCCACAATATCTTGGCGGGCACGTTGCCGTTATTGCGGTATCCGTGCGGCACGTCGCTCGAAAAATGGAAGCTGTCACCCGGTTGCAAAACGTATTGCTTGTCGCCGAGGAGCAATTCGACTATCCCTTCGAGGACGTAGCCCACTTCCTCGCCCATGTGCTCGATCATGCCGTCGCTGGCTTCGCCCGGCGAGATAATGTGGATGTTCGCCTGAAGCAAGCCGTTAGCGGCGGGTAACGTGATCCGCTCTAGTGAGATCGTGCCAGCGAGCAAAGGGCGCTCGCCGTTTCGCATCACGGGTCCTGACGGGGGCGCGACAGTGGAAGTCAACGCCGCGATGTTCGTATTCAACGCCACCGCCATACGATGCAAGGACGCCAATGACGGCGCCGCGTTGCCGTTTTCGATCTTCGAGATCAAACTTTCGGAGCATTGCGCTTTTTGCGCGAGCTGAAGCAAGGTCAGACCTGCAACGCGGCGGGCGTGACGCAGCCGCACGCCAAGCATGGTCGCGGGCAAGGACGACTTGTCTGCATCGCTCTCAGGCGCTGCATCGCGCTTTTGCGATCTCGGCTGCAGGGCGATCATACTCGCGCTCCCGGTGCCCGTGCCAGATCGGGGACGGCATCCGCTAAGGCGCGAACCCCGGCGAGAAGCTGCTGCGGCCTGTCTAGTTCCGCAGAACTGTGGCTGACGCCCATACGCCCCGGCAGGATTGGCAACGCAGCAGGGCAATGATAGGAGAAGTTAATCGCGCTATGAAAGGTGCTGAAGACGACATGTAATCGTCGACGAACGCCCGACGTTCCTGCCATTCGGCGGATGCGAGCGCTACGCGGTTCACACCGCAATTCGAACGCCCGACAAACGCGGGGAGGCGCCCGTTGGCGCAGTCCTTCCAATTTTCCTCCACCATGCTTCGGGTGCGATCGGCGGCTTTCTGATCGCGGGGGTGTGTAGCGCCCGTAGTTCGCTTGCTTATGCATTTAGGTGACGACAACGTAGGATTCCGACGCTGTGAAGTTAGTTCAAGTGCCTTGCAAGAAGCGATTGTCGTGCCAGCCAACGACACCCCGATAAAGTCAATCTTTTCCCGTTTGAAGCACGCAAGACCAGCATCCTACAAATCTACTTTGGACGCGGCGCTCTAAATGCGCCTACGTGCGTAACTTCCTGATAAACGAGAATATGAGCGTCACCACCGTCGAAAAAGCGGCTTTTACGTTAGTATGCGTCGAGTCCCACAACCTTGAACAGTCAACGCCAATGCGCGATAAGCTCGTCGAAACTGACGCCGCCCAAATCGTCTCCTGGTAATCTTCGCCCGGTGAGCCGATATCTTATCCGCCGGTACGAGTCTTTTGCATCGACACCGGCACTCTCCAGCACACCGTTTCGAACTCCATAATCGACAGCTTTTGCGGCCTCGTAATAGGTTAAACCGTTCGCTAGGGAAATATCCGCAATCGTGATCGTTCCCTGCTGCTCTGACAAGAGCGCGACTATTGACTCAAGTCTAGTACGCGTTGTTTCGCCACTGCTGCGGACGCGAAGCTGTCGCATTGCATCTACTCCATTCATAACATTCGCCTTCGACACTCCCTTCACGCTAAGAGCATGGTGAACCGGCTGAGCTTATTAGTCAGTGTGAAGGACAGCTACATACATTATTTAGTCGAAGGAATTACGTACTACCAACCGTCAATGCACTAAACACTTTTCCGCAAGTAATTTGCTTTAAGGAAAAAAGCTTCGACCTCGCGTGTCCGGATAAAAATTCCAATGCATTCAAATGTCTGGGTTCTACTCGGCAGAGGCACCAAAGTGTTCAGCGACGATGTTCCGCCGCTAGATCATGAGAAATCGAATCGCTACTAGGAATCTTAACGTTGGAAAGTCGGCGGCCGTGTCGGCGATTGCACTTGATGGACCGACTGTCCAGGTAATGAAACGAGTCCGAAAATGAACCACGTCCAACGACCGACCAGATCGCAATGGCCAGTCGCCTTGATTTCTAAAGCTATTCTTGCTCAAAGATCGCACTAACGCCCGCTACGTTACAGTGAGCGTTTCGTCCGATACTTTTGCTGCAATTAGCCTAAGCGGTGAGTCGTCAGCAGGTAATAACTCTTCGAGCGTCCAACCCGAATTGCTTAACAGCTGGGCGAACTCAGAAATCGTACGTTGTTTGCCTGTGGAGGCGCACAACATATGCATATCAAAGATTTTTGAGAAATGGCGTTCGTGCGGCGGCGGAACAACCATTTCAGATATATATAGCCGGCTGCTTGCAAGGGCCGAGGCCCTTAATGTCTGCAATATTTTTCGACATTCCGCATCGTCCCAGTCATGGAGAACGTGCTTCACCAGGTACAAATCTGCGTTAGGCACCGCATCGAACATATTTCCGCCAACGTGTCGGAGGCGACCGTCATCACTCGATCGCGCTTTCGCGGAGTGCTGTCGTTGCGCTACGACTTCAGGTAGATCAAGCACAATTCCTCGGCTGTGCGGAAATATCTTTAGGACTTCTGCTAACAGAGAACCATCACCTCCGCCCACATCGCAAATCGACTCAACATGCCACGTAACGTTTCGTTGAAGGGCTGTACAGACTGACAGTGCTTCATTCGCTGAATAATTCGACATTGCTTGCTGAAAAACACGCGCGTAATTTTCGTTTTCCTTCAAATAGTCGAAAACTGGCATACCATACTCGCGGCTAAAGCCATCCTGGACACCGTCACGCACGATCGCCGGCAGATGTTTCCAGATAGCGTAGTGCGCCGGACCCTCTTCAAGCAAAAGCATGGCCTGCAGCGATTGCGGATGATCGGGCAAAAGCATCTGGCCCGCCGGCGAAATAACAAAACGATGGTGAGCATCCTCGTCTGCGAGTCCGATGCTTGCAACTGCTCGCATTAGTCGATATAAGATAAGAGCGTCACGAGCACCGATCTTCGATGCAACGTCCTCGGCACTTCGAGGAATGTTGACACTCAAATTTTCAAGCACTCTAAGCTCTACGGCGGCGTAAGCTATCTGGCTACGCCACCGTCCGAAAATAAGCTCCGATACGTACTGGCGATCCGTTTCATTAGGCATCAGTATTCTCAATGGTTGAGCTAAGCCAGGCATAACGTATCCATTCGGTGGTAACGAATGCACGCTTATCGTTAAGTTTTCGGATTAACTTCGGTACTTCATCCTTCAAATCATGCAATGTCTTTCATGATACGAAGCCAAGTTACGGACAACCGATTGCATCCGTGTAAATTAACGAGTTTCCTATATCCGCGGGAATAATGTCTTCCGTCTGCATATTTTCTATATTTCCGTCAAGAACCTTGATTATTTCGACGCTTGTTTTTTCCACAAGTCAAACCAATAACATAGTGATCGGTTTCCGCACACATACGGTGATAGAGCACATCGATACCAAAACGCGAATGGATATCATTCCAAAACACACGAATATCAGAGGGACAGGTAGGTTACGCAAAAAAATGTGATGGACATAAACATCATAAATTCGTACGTACTTGAATAGCTGTGCCGCCGAGCAGTGCTATACAAATGGAGTGACACCGGGAAAACGCGTTGTTGTTTCGCCCGGGATTAAACAAGGCGACACTACACGTAGCCTTCTAAATCTAATCAGTTTCAATCAAAAACTCATTATAACGGGAACGGCCAAAAATCACCTCGTGGCGTACGTACGCTGCATTTCTGGAAAAACTTCAACGGGAATCCTGCAAACTTTATCGTCGAATTTTAGATTTTCATTGATCAACTTACTGCTCCGCATTGGGTAAAACTAAATACGCTGATCGGTTCTTCTTGTCAGTCTTCCGCGCTACGGGAACTTGCAAACAATTTTGCGTGCCGATCCTCCGTTTGATTATCTGCGGGAAACATGAACTCAATACGCAACTCCTGCGCTGCGATGGACTGCGGAGCGCCAACCGTAGTTATCATCGAAAAATAGTTTAAAATCGACCCATTTTTGGTGAAACCGACGGGTATCATCGGTATACCAGCAGATGGATCGACCACCCCCTGCCATTTCCATTCTGGCTGCACCCCTGGGTAGGCGTGCAGCTCGTCCAGCAACTGTTGAGTTTGAGCATCAATCATATGTCCAACTGCTTCTCGGTAGACTCGCTGCAGTAAGCTTCGTGCCACCAGCTCCCATTGGACCACGTAGGGTCGCATCCCCTGCGGATCAAAAATGAGATGCAGCAAGTTGCGCGGTCCGGGGCGCGCTTCCGTATTGATAAAATGATTAAAGAGTCTGGGAGCAGACTCATTAGTCGTGAGTACATTCCAATAGCGGTCCATAACGATGGCAGGGAACGGCTCATGTTGCCGCAAAAGGCGACTTATCGCATTGGTAACGCTTGACATCTCTTCTGCGTTCCACTTCGCTTCCGGGTACATCGGTGCATATCCAGCAGCTAGCAACAGGGCATTACGTTCTCGAAGGGGAACGTCAAGCGACTGGGCGATATTCAGCAATGTCTGACGACCGGGTACACTGCGTCCACTTTCTATAAAGCTGATGTGCCGCTGCGAAACTCCCGAATCGATAGACAGCTCGAATTGACTAACGCCGCGCACCTCGCGCCAATAGCGAAGCAAGCTCCCGAACCCATCTGATACAACTTTCCGGCTTTGCTCTGACGAGTCCATAGTAGCCCAATTTATTCAAAATTTTTACGTCCTACGCGACGTATTAAGAAAGCATGGATACCTTAGCCGCCTTACGGCCATCTGCCAATTACCCTCAAAGTAATATTTAGCTCGCTGACAATAAACAATGATGATCGCGCTCGTGATTATCGACACGCTTCACGACTAAATTCCAGCGCGCTGGGGCGCACGCGCACCTCTGTCTCATTATTAGTAAAATCCGAAAAGTTAATTTCAACCTATCGACACAATTAATCGATAGCAAGGGTATACACTGCAGTTCATTGACGCAGTGAGCAGAAAAACCAAGCCACTGCACCCCTTAAAACTAATTGCAAATCGGAACACATCATGAACAAGAATTTTATCGCCGCATTGTTGGTCGCCGCTTCCGCAGCTTTGGCTGCGCCCGCATTCGCCAGCAGCGGCTACGGCCCGGCACCGTCGTATAACCCGGCGGTCGGCGCGCCGGCATCGCAACGCGGTCAAAGCGTTCAAACAGTTGCAGCGGAACAAGCGCAAGCCAACGCGAACGCAACGTCCTACGGCGGCGTGCAAGACACCCAATTGCAATCGGGTAGCCACGTTAGCGTGAACAGCGAACGCTCGCTCTACGCGCATAACTAAGACGAAGGGCACGCAAACAGAGCGAAGCTTGCGCCGTTTTTAACGGCGATGAATTCAAAGCCTAAGCCCGCGGGGACGCAAGTTCTCTCGGGCAAAGGCTTTTTAAAAGTGCGATTGCAAAGCGTAACGATGCGCTCGTGGCGGCTTAATGCTCTCTTAAGTCTCGCGTTTTACGATGCGTCCCATTGATCCCGTGTAGTACCCCTCTTCAGGCCGCTTTGCGGCCTTCTTTTTTAGGTATGCCGGATGAAGACCCCCTGTGAGCGCGTGGAGAAGGCATATTGAAGCGAGGACGGAGGACCGACGAACGAACGGCCGTCGGGTGACACGCAGCAGCTAAGCGGATTGCCGTAGTTGCGCCCGGCGATAGTTTGATCGAAGTAGCAGGTCAGGAACGGGTGTGAGGACTTCGGACACAAACTGCAGTTCGACACAGGACGCGACTTCCTGGCACGGAGCGGCGCGGTGAAACGCGCGACGCGCAGAATCGAGTTGCGACCGGTCGCCGTCGGCCACGACGCGGACCGCCTGCCGTTCAGCTTCGCTTAGAATTTGCATGTCTGGTCCGCCCGTTGCCATATGCTGTGGCAACTCTTCGATACGGCCAGCCGGTTGTGTGGGAAGTCGGTCTGAAACGTCTTTCAGGTAACCGTACGGATCGTGGTCGTTGAGCTTGGCCGATTGGATCAGACTCATCACGGCCACCTGACGCCGGCCCGCACGGGCGGAACCCGCGAAGAGCCAATTCTCTCTGTTATGGATTCGTTTCTATAACAGGGGTCCTGGCTCTTCTCAGACTGGGTTGCCGGCGCGAAGACCAGCGCGATCATCTATACCTTATCGCTGACGTACCGTGCCTGCGGTGTCGAGCCATATGGCTACCTGCTGCAGGTGCTGACTGACCTACTTCAGCGTGCCGCTGACGACGACATCAGCGACTTGTTGCCATTCAACATCGCCAAACTGCAGTGCTACGACGAGCTCCGGACTGTAGCATGTACGGGACAAGACCCGTTACTCAGCGATTCGTCCCTGCGCATTCCAGTTCTCTTGCTCGATGCAGCAGGTGCGTTTTAATTCGCTCTTACGATGCATTGCGCTCCAATCCAGAGGCGTCATCGATCATCGTGGCAGGCTCACCGAGGTGATGATTGAGCGCATCACGCTGGAGCGGTCGATACCTTGTTGCGCCCAGTCGCCTTTGCGTTGTACAAGGCCTCGTCGGCAGCTTTGATCACTGTCGTCAGTTCATCGCCCGCCTTAGGCTCTCGGCTCACTGCGCCAAAACTTGCCGTCACGCACCCAAATTCGCTGCCCGTGTGCTCGATTTGGCACGCGCTGATAGCAGACCGGATTTTTTCGGCAATCAGCGAGGCGCCGAGCGCCGACGTGTCGGGAAGCACGACAATGAACTCCTCTCCTCCATAGCGTGCAGCGCTGTCGGTCGGCCGCCGGATGTTGTCGGCGATACATCGTGCGACGGTCGCGAGGGTATCGTCACCGGCCTGATGGCCGTAGGTGTCGTTATAGGCCTTGAATCGATCGATATCGACAAACAACAGCGACAACACACTTTGCGAGCGTTGGGCGCGGCGCCACTCTTGTTCGAGGATTTCACCAAGACTGCGACGGTTGTTCAGCCCGGTAAGCCCGTCCGTCCGCACTAGCGATTGCAGCTCGGACTCCGCCCGCATTCGCCGGCGCAGTTGCATGCCGAGCAAAATGGAGAGCGCGACGAAGGCCGCACCGAACGTGGCCATCAGCGAGCCGATCTTCATGGCGCGCCGCCTCCACGGAGCGTAAATATCTTCCTCGGACGCCGCTGCCATGATGATCAGAGGCGCGCGCGGGAAATTGGCGAACCAATACAGCCGGGAAGTGCCGTCAATCGACGACTTTTCGCTAAAGCTCCCCTCTGGTTCTGACATGAAGCGCCGAAAGGTGGCAGCCGCCTTGATGTTTCGCCCAATGACCTTGGGGTCATAGGGTTGCCGCATCAGCATGGCACCATCTTTACCGATTAGCGAAAGCGATCCATGCGGACCCAGGGACAGACCGGCGAACAAGTCGCGGAAGTACGCAATATTCACCGCTAAAAGCACGATCCCTGCGAACGATCCGTCCGAATGAGAAAGTCGCCTGCTTAGCGCGATACTCGGCGCGCCGTTGCGCAGACGAGACCGAAAAGGATCACTTATGTAGAGACCCGCATTGGGATTTTCGCGTTGGACAATGAAATACGGCCGGTCGCTGAAATCCCCGAGTCTCGGCGTGTCGTTGCTGGAGTCGATGACAATGTTTCCCCGATCGTCCAAGACAAGCATCGAACCTAAATAATTCGCGCTGGCAGCTCGGTCGAAGAGTATTTCACGGCGCAAATGAGGCGGCAGTGCCATCACGTCCGCTTGTTGAAGCCCATCGACCACGGATTGCAGCGACAGTTCGTAAAGTTCGAGATTGCGCTCGATGTCACGCTGAGCGATGACTGCTACATCGCGCAAGGTGTCGCGGGTACGGTCCAATGCATCCTGGCGGCTCTGATACAGGACCAGGCCGCTCATACCGATCATGAAAAAAGCGATGAGAGCGCCGTACGAAGCGACTGCAACGGGCGTCGATAGCCCACGCTTAATGCGATTCGCAATGCCGGCACAGCTGTATTGCTCTGTGTTTGTCATTGTAAGTGCGCTATTCCTATTCCCTACCTGAGAGAGGACATGGATCGCCTTCCTGGTCTCGCTGGATCAGCGCCAATCGCCTTAGACTGGATGTCTAACCAACGTCCCGTAGCCGTGCCCCCCCCGCTGCAAACACTTCACGGCGAGCCACCAGCCGGGCTCAATTTGCAATACGGAAATTCACACGCCGTCATTGACAGTTTCACAACTGAACCGTGCCTCACCGCACGGTGATTTCCCGTCAAACGATCATATTCCATCGGCACCGAACTCGGTGCTTGGAAAACGAATCTTACGGAGAAATGTCGATGTTTCAGCGGCTATATCGAGTCCGGGAACTGACGCAAGAGACTGAGGAAAGTGCAACCGCGAGCAAGGTAGCGGCAATCGTCGCGACACTGACCATCCCGACAATTGCACTGATGGAACTTGAATGCGACGCCTTGCCTACTGCCTTAAAAGCGAAGCTGGTCAGTTATCTCCACGGATTCTGCGTGCCTATCTGTGTAGCATGGCAAGTTGATGACTTGAAGACGCGAATTGCTGCCAGTCGCCTTGTCAGTGCATCGATCTTTCCTGAGAATCCGGCACTGTTCCTTGAATTGTTTGACGGCATGATCGTGGCCCCCGAAGCTTTCAGAAATGATGTCAATGCAGGCCGTCGCGACGGCGAACTTTACAGCGCCACGGGACGGACAGGGACCGCCCTACTAGAAATATTGGCGAGCGATTTCCGGGGCTTTTGCAACCATTCTAAATTGGCGCCAAAGGCGCTTTGAGAACACGCCGTGATCCCTTTCACCTATCTAACTGACACTTGAAGTCGTCGAAACGGAAACCGGCCCAAATGACCGATGCTGGCCCAAACCCATTCTGACGTTGAACAGGCGGGGTGGACCACCATTGATCGGTCCGCCTTGGTCAAAAGTCGACCCTGATACACCGACCTCGCGAATGCCCCGCTCATTGCTTCAAAGATTCGCCTGCTCGGGTCTTTTGTGCCAGTCGAATAGGGATGAAGAGGCCTCGCTGTCGCCACACCGTGGCCGGCCCCAGTGTTTACCTCGAAGGTAATTAGAGAGTCGCCTGCACTATATCGACGACACCAAGTCCCTCGCTTGAGAAGGCCTCACGCACTCGATCTAAAGGGAAACTACTGAGATCTAAGGCAGTCAAATCTTTACGTACGCATTCCATGACCGCGCTTATAGTTACATTTGATTGTCACTCTTGCTTAAGCAAGCTGAAGTGGCCTGAGATACATCAGACCCTCGAACGGTGGTCGCAATGAAGGCGGCGAGTAGATAAGGTCCGGCGAACATGACGATCAGCCCACCTCGAAGATGTTCTGCCCATTCAAACAATGTTCCAGAAAGCGCAGCCGCGCCGTAGTAGACCGTGAGGAGCAAACCCGTGGTTAATGGAACCGAAGCGATTGGAACGCTGCTTTCGGCCAATGCAATGCCGGTGACGTAAAGCACCCCGCCCGCCGCCCCAAACACGAAGCATAATGGCATGGTGGTCAAAAATGAATACGGCAATGTGAAGATCAAAGGGCCAACAACGGCGCTGCACAGGCACGCTAAGACCAACGCCCGCTCGCGGCCTATACGGTCAGACAAAGCCCCGAGGGGCACTCCACCTACGATTACCCCGAGGCCAATAAAGCTTAACGTCGACGAAGCACTCGCCATGTCAAGATGGTTATATTCGCGCTGATAGTTAATCAACATGGTTTGCAATCCATATATACAAATGCCACCAAGCGCAACTACTGCATACAGGCGAACGGTACGAGCGTTCACGCTTTGCCGAAGACGTTGACGAAGCGGTGTCTTGTCTTTCACGCTACGATGCGCCTCCGGACTCCACGTTGTCAAAGCCAGCGGCATGGCTAGCGTGACCCCAGCTGCCGCGAGAAGCACAAATACCGTCTTCCAGTTGCCCGTTGTGCGAGCCACCATTGCCACCACCGGTCCACCGATGATAGTCGACAAGCCGTAGATAGATGGCGAGAGACCGATCATCATGGCTTTCCATCGGTCGGACAAGCCAGATAGAAATGAAAGCAGACAAACACTGAACAGTGCTTCGCCAGCCCCTGTAAAGATGCGTGCAACGATAAGGTCAGTTGCCCCACGCCCAAAAGCTGTGTAGCCAGTTGCAACCGAAAAAACAATTACACTGCCAACGAGGCCTCTCCGAATGCCAATTCTCGACACGAGAAAGCCAGCAGGCAAAACACATATCGAGATACCGAGCGTGAAAACCGAGGACAACGTACCTGCAATCAACGGCCCGAGATCGTATGCCTTCCGAATTTCGACAAGTTCAACAGGAATTGCAAGCCGGTCCCAAGCGTAAAGAACATACACAAGAAAAAGCAGAGTAAGGGCGGTGATATGGCGCAGCGGAGGAGCGTTGTTTTTCATCTCGCTTTTTGTCAAATTTAAAAGTAGCTATGCGGGCCTTGGAGGCCTGAAGGTTTACTAGCTGACCACGTTGGCTACGTCGAATAGGTATTGTGATCTAGCACTCTCGACGCTGATCAGGCCATTCGCGAGGTCCGCGGCGACTTGCTCCGGCAGGCGTTCACGCGGATCACCCGTGCCGCCTCCGCCCGGGGACCTGAGCAAAAGACGTTGACCGGGCCCAACCACCTGCATCCCCTTTCCCGCGACGGCTGTGCCACTTGACAACTCGATTTGTCCCGCCAATCCCGGAGCGCCGCCATCGCAACCGCGTGGGGGATATTGAAGTCGATCAAATGCGGCAACCAACGTGAACGGCATCTGCTCACCGTTCTCAATCTCAATGATTTGCCCAAGTCCACCGCGCGAGGTACCCGCCCCGCCACTGTCGGGACGCAATTCTTTACGCCAGAAAAGCAGCGGCGACAACGCCTCGGCGATTTCCACGGGCATGCCCTGCACGCCGCTCGGGAAGGCCGTCGCAGACAGTCCGTCCCTGTTAGCTCTGGCACCCGTTCCGCCATTGGTTGTCATTAAGAGGCTAAAAGGACGGCTGTCGCCGTCGGTGGCCTTCTGCGTTCCCATGATTGCTATGTTCCACATGCAAGACGCGCCCTCAGCAGGCACGCGCTCGGGAACGGACTGCCGCAAACAGCCGAAAATAAGGTCGGGTAACATCTGGCCCAAGACGTGCCGCGACTTCACGGCATGCGGCTTGCGCGCGTTCAGGATGGTTGTGGGGGGGGCCGCAACGGAGAACGCGGACAGCGTTCCGGCGTTGTTTGGAATTCGTCCCGCGACCACGCAACTCAGCGCGAAGACCGTGTATGCCGCAGTATAGGCAAGAGGCACGTTGATCCCCCGCTGAACCGGCGCCGCGCTTCCGGTATAGTCGACGGTAATGCCGCTGTCCGTAACTGTCAGACAGACCCGAAGCTCTAACGGCGCATCGTAGCCATCAACCATCATGCTGTAGCCCCAAGACCCGCGGGGCAACTTAGCGATTTCGCTTAGCACAGCTTCGCGTGATCGCACCAGGATATGGTTACCGAGCTCATCAAGATTATCGATCTCAAACTCGTCCATCATCTCCACGAGACGTTTCGCACCGATCTCATTGCAGCTTGCGAGCGCATATGTATCGCCCTCGGTATCAATTGGAAGCCGTGTATTGCTGCGAATTATCGCCATCAGCGTTTCGTTCACCGTGCCTTGGTCTATTAGCTTCAGCATCGGTATATATAGCCCCTCTGCGAACACATCCACTGCGTCCGGTCCATTTGTTCCCCCCACATCAACCACATGACTGGTGCACAGGAACAACGCGACAATGCGCCCCCTTAAAAATGCGGGTGTCGCGACAACAAAATCGTTGGTGTGACCCGTTCCCAACCAGGGGTCGTTACAGATAAAAGCATCGCCTTCTTTCATTGACTCGATGGGAAAGGCCTTGATGAAATGAGCAGCGGATTCAGCCATCGTGTTTACATGGCCCGGCGTTCCTGTCAGTGCTTGAACTAACATTCTTCCTTGCAGATCGAACAGACCAGCGGAAAGGTCACCGCATTCTCGGACGATTGAACTGAACGCCGTGCGGATCAACACCTGCGCTTGATCCTCAACTACTGCGATGAGCCGATTCCACATCAGCTGCAGGGCGATTGGATCGTGGCGGTGCGTCGCTTCATCAAGGTACCACCGGGTAGTATCAGACACGACGTTCTTCCTTTCTCTTTAGATTCATGATGATGCAACCGCTAACATCAACGTGAGCGTGAAAGCGGGACGATACAAAAGTTGAAGTCTCGTCTTCCGTAATAAGAGCTGGCCCGGAGATACGTCCTCCGATGGGCAGCGTATCGCGCCGGTACAGTGGAACCCGCAGAGTTGTCTGGCTTACCCCGTCAAACACGTCGCTGTGCGCGCCGGGAGTGATAGCATAATCTGTCATCTCGTAGGATTGTAAGTGGGCCTCTACCCGGTCGCTCTCAGTCGTGAGAAGAACGGACCATGTCAATACCTCGATAGGTGCGTTGGGTATGCAGCGCGCAAACTGTGCCTCGTACTCTTTCTCGTAGGCAGATCGCAGCCAGGACGCATCGGTAGGCACCAGTGTGCGCGACGGCACGGCAACCCGTATTTCGTGCCCTTGTCCAACATAGCGCATATAGGCAGCGGAATATTCAATCAGAGGTGCGTCGTCGGCCCCGTTTTCTACAGCTTTTCGTGCTTCCGTCCGCATTTCCTCAACCAAGTCGTTGACTATTAATGGGTCAAAATCATCAAGCGACATATGCCGGCTGCGTACTGCTTCAAACGCCACAGGCGCTGCCAGAAAACCGACGGCCGAGCCCACGCCAGCATTCCGGGGGATCACCACTCGCGCAATGCCAAGCTTCTCCGCGACACGCGCTACATGCAAAGGCGCCGCCCCACCGGAAGCGATGATTGTGTGGCGCCCCAGTGTGACACCGCGCTCAATCATGTGCGCTCGCGCGGCCGTAGCCATGTTTTCACAGACGATCTCATACACGGCATATGCGGACATATCCGGCGTCAGTGCGAGTTTTGTACCGATATGTTCTTTCATCGCGTCGCGCGACCGACTAGGTTGCAGGGCGATTCGGCCTCCCGCGAAGGCCGCGGGATCGATCAATCCGAGCACGACGTTCGCGTCAGTGACTGTGGGCTGCGTACCGCCAAGTCCATAGCAAGCGGGACCCGGCACAGAACCAGCGCTCTCGGGTCCGACATTAATCCGGCGTGTCGCATCGACGGAAGCGATAGAACCGCCCCCCGCGCCAATCTCAACTAACTCGATAACAGGAACGCGCAAAGGCAATCCGGAGCCTTTCATGAAGCGCGCAGCACGATCGACTTCAAACAGACGCGAAGCAGCTGGGCGCCCTTCGTGAATTAAGCACAATTTTGCAGTCGTTCCGCCCATATCGAATGCAAGCACATTATTTTCGCCAAGCTCCGCAGCTACTTGTGCAGCGAAGATCGCCCCGCCCGCAGGGCCGCTTTCAACAAGACGAACTGGATACCTTTGTGCGGTTTCTATGGACGTGAGGCTCCCGCTGGACGTCACCATAAACAGGGTGCCGACGAAACCCATTGTCGATAGCGACTCTTTCATACGCGACAGGTAAGACGCCATCAAAGGTTGGACGTACGCGTTCGCGACCGCGGTAGAGGTCCGCTCATATTCCCGGATCTCTGGACACACTGCGCTGGCGGTTGTAACGAACAGACCGGGGATCTCGCGCTCAAGAATCAAAGCGACCAAACGTTCATGCGCTGAATTGACATAGCCATGCATAAAAGCAATTGCGACGCTTTCCACTCGTTCGCGTTTCAGGACAGGCACGAGGGCCTTTACCGCGTCGGCGTCGAGCACAAGGCGAACATTGCCACGCACATCGGTCCGTTCAGGGATCGTGAAGCGCAGCGCGCGGGGCACTAACGGCAGCCGCTTCTCAATTTGCAAGTCGTATTGATCGTACCTGCCTTCGTTGCCGATCTCGAGGATGTCGCGAAACCCTTCTGTCGCGATCAGCGCAGTACGCGCGCCGCGACGTTCGATGATGGCATTTGTGGCAAGTGTCGTACCATGTATGAAGACGGCAATATCGCCGAACGTGAATCCGCCTGCATCAAGCAAATGGCGCATCCCTTCAAGGACTGCTTCTTCCGGACGGGCCGGGGTAGTGAGGAGCTTATGCGTAAGTCTCCCCCGTGGACCCTCCAGCACGATATCAGTGAATGTCCCGCCGATGTCCGCAGAAATGCGAACGGTAGGAGGCAGGGACCGGGTCGCGGGCTGTTTGAAAAGTTGATTCATTGACCTATCCGTATGAAAGCCGCTTCGAGCCCCTCGGTATTCTGAGCTATCCTCGACGACGTCGAGTAATTGACCTGCTATTAAACGTGACGGCGACTCCGCTACGCTGACAAGTGACCACTCGAAAGCCATGCAAAAAAAGTCACATCGATTTCTTAGGAGCGATATCCTGAAATGTCGTCTTTCTTACAACATTTATACGGCGGAGCACTCGCCATCTCGATAAACCGTCAGATCTCGAACTCGCACAAAAAAACGGCAAGCCTTCAAGGAGAAAAACCTAATCAATTTTTCTTTATATATGTAATCTTCGGCCGTCCTAGTTAGGTAATACGGTCGTCCTAGTTAGGTAATACTCTTGGACTTCATCTCCCACGTCTGAGACACGTATCGAGGAACTTCAGGCGGATAGTTGGCAATCAAATGGGCAGTAAGCATGTTGGCGATACACAGTGTCGAACGGCCGAATGCGCCAACAAAGCGTCGAACCATGTATGCGTGTCCGGTGGGTCGACTGCAAGCCACGTTTCGCCAAATAGACCACGATCAACAATCGCGCGGTTAGGTCATGCACTACGCTCCCGCCGATGTCGGCGATCGGCTTGATATCGATTGTTCAGTGCGTCGCGCATTAGTACACCTACGCGAAACTCATAATCCCCTACTAAGGTTGTCCTTCGTCTAAACCGTACTAACGCTGGGAGCACCCTAGCTACCTGCCGTATTGTCGCCTGGCGAGTCTCCCCGCATATGCAGGGAACCACCCAGTCTATCCTTGAAGGATCCGAAACCGCGGGCTGCTTCACTCACGCGAATGTCAATAACTTAAGTATGCCTTACAACTAACTCCGGCTTTCCATCAAAATAATATTAAAAATATTAACCCAGCATTAAAACGGCAGCAACTACCTCACAGGTAATACACACCAACTAGGCAGGCTTGCAATAGGAGAGTTATGCAAAAGCGAAGCGATCTAGCGATGGTTCACATCCGATAACATGACGTCGCAGGTAGTTGATGCCCTCCGTGCGATAACTATACTGATCCACCGGTACTCGCTCAGTTGTGGTGAACGCAAACGACGTATCCGAAATTTTTTCGACTTTTCATTACTAGTAATGGACGACACAGACCAAATGGACAACATAGACCAGCCCAACCGCAATCGCCGGACCGTTTTACTAGGCGCAGCCCTGACCGCAGCGGCGATATTGCCTCTTCAAAATGTCTTCGCGCAGTCTTCAGGCGACAAAGTCACTTTCACAAAGACCGCCACTCCTGACTGGCTTCTTGCGTTTTGGAAGGAAATCGATGACAAAACGTGGGGTAAAGGGTTCGACTGCTTTACAGAGCATGCTGAGGGCCATCTTGGAATTGGTCTCTGGCAAGGCCGTGAGGCCATTCGGTCGAACCTTCGGGCATTTGTTGATAAGCAGATGACGACGCATCATGAAGTAGTTGAGTACTGGGACAGTAAAAACCTAAAGGTATTCAGAGGTTTCGTGACAATGAAATTCGATGATCCAAGCAAGGGCGTCCTGAAGCCTGCAATGACCCATTTCTTTTATATGGATGAAGCTGATCCGTCAAAGGTCCGTGCTTGGTATGGCTCCGTAGGACCAGTAGAGTTCTAACAACTGAGTAGTCGAAGCACTTGGGGTTTCGCGCGGCGTGGTTATTACCCGGCACATAATTGCCGGGATCTGGCTCCGTCGCTATTCTCAAGTAGTCTCTTGATGGTCTCGATACATTGCTACATTCAAATAAATATTATGTCGACCTTTCCCGTGTTTACGCTTGACTCCGCACCAGAAGAATCAAAGCCTGCATTAAATGGCCTCGCGCAGGCATTCGGTATGGTCCCGAACATTGCGGGGGCAATGGCCGGCTCGCCAAAGCTGATAAACGGCCTTGTCGGAGTGTTCCAACAGGTGCACGGCGGCAGCTTCACAGAAGCTCAAATCCAAACTCTACTGCTAACGAACGCTGTCACGAACGGTGCCACTTGGGCGGTCGCATTTCACTCGTTCCTGGCGCTCAAAGAAGGCCTGAACGAAGCCGATGTGAATGCAATTCGTGAACGTCGTCTTCCGCAAGACAGTAAGCTTGCTGCGCTTTCCCGTCTGGCACGCGCGCTCATCGAACGGCGAGGTCAAGTCGGTGAACACGATATTGCTTCGTTCACCGCAGCGGGATTCGAGCAAGCCTTGGTGCTTGAAGTCATTCTAGTGGTTGCCGCATCGACCATGACAAACTACACCGCCAGCGTAGCTCGACCACCACTCGAAGATCTGTTTCAGCCGTACTTTTGGCAGGCTTAATTTTTTAAAATCGCGTAGTTATACGTTCGAGCCCTCGCCATCTAGCGCAGGGTTCGACTTACATCTTGGGGCGATTTCGATAAGGCCCGAGAACTATGCCTAGTATATGCATGCAATGTGTCCGTCGCCGGTGCGGAATAGGTAGCGGTAACAAAGTGCCCGATGAGGATCTGCGACAGAAGGAGTCGAGGCGCGTGCCAGCTTAGCAGATGATGCCCGATCGGTCGTTATGATCGACCACCGCTCGGTTTCACCTGAAAAATGTCAGATGTTGGCAAAACGTTGCTAGCGTCATGAGTTATAAATTCGCATACAAAATCTACGGCCTAGTACCCATGGACACGTTGTCGCGATAACCCTTTACGGATTGTGCGAAGGGGCCGTTCTCCTTGGGTACTACCCGCGAAGTCGAAAAGGGAGCGTCGGTCGACCCCTAAGCAGAGCCGAGTTTGAAGGAAAAGCAAATGGAAAAGGCTGAAAGGTCCTTGCGATTCATGGTGGAAAAATGGCTTGTGATGGCTCCTTCAGTGTCGTGTCGGGTGATACGAGGAAGTCGCGCACGTTCGAATCAGAGGCGCTATGTCTGCGTCGAGGCATTGCAGTCGGCAGACACGTTTGCAATTTATTTATTCCGTCAAGGCGACGGTACCTGGGATGTGTTTCCGCCTGTTGTTGAACGCCCGGCGATGAGTGTTTTTTGATGTGCGGCGCGATTGGCGTATCTGCGCATGTGACCGAACGACGGTCGCGTCTACAACCGAGAAGGGGTTCGCTCTGTTTAACGAATCAAACCAACTACCGTGTGAGTACGAGCGAGATCTGGACGCGTGGACATGTGCTTGGTACGACGCAGCCGTCGCAAGGGACTTTGTCCGATCGCCCTACCACCCCGACGCAGTGATCCTAAAACGTCTTCAAGGCTACTTCCACGCCGGGCTGCTGCCAGCGGAAGCCGCTGAAGCATGCTTCGGGCGAAAACACTGAAAAGGCGTTGCCTTATCGTATCGTTGTTCGAGCAGGTCTCACTCTGCGAAAGACAAACAACGAGCTAAATAATGTAATGAATTTTCAACTCATGACACTAGTCTTAGACGACGAACATAACGTCTTCACACGTCGCCCGGCTTTCCTTCATGACGAAGTAGCGAGTTTATTTGCGGTCGATCAGCGCTTAAAGGGTGGTTTGTTACGGGCGACTGGCTGTCTCGGATGAGTCTGACGCACGGTTTTCACTTCATGCGTTAGCATGGGTCAGCCGTCAATTGCTGGAATTCTGAGCTAACGCGCCATTGGTGCGTTGAAATGACGCGGTAATTCCAATCGATCCGTATTTTCAGGTGTAGCAATTCATGGAATCGTTCGACAAAATACTGCTCGTCTACGATGGCAGCCCCGAGGCCAAATCTGCGTTGATCCGGTGCGCG
>Ga0302178_10000437_pt1 | contig 38344 bp, 37 predicted proteins | sample I_Palsa_E1_3_FD_198790 | JGI IMG/M metagenome (GOLD analysis project Ga0302178, IMG submission 198790) | Peat permafrost microbial communities from Stordalen Mire near Abisko, Sweden - I_Palsa_E1_3 | ecosystem: Environmental > Terrestrial > Soil > Palsa > Peat permafrost | place: Sweden... | reverse complement strand
GCCGGCTTCACGCTCCGCGTCTACCGCCACGCGATGCGCCGCTCACGGGCTGCTCGCGCGGCTCTGCAGCGGCTCGTTGGGGCGCCTGATTGGGCACCAATGGGCACTGGCGGCCAGTTCTGGCTCCGACCAACTGCTCGCTGGCGGCGGCCAGGATGAGCCGAAAACCGAGCCGGAGCAGGGACTTGCCACAAAGCCGGAGAGGGGACTCGAACCCCTGACCTATCGCTTACAAGGCGATTGCTCTACCAGCTGAGCTACTCCGGCGCCGCGCTTTGGGACGCTAGCCGATCGTGCATGCCGCGCGTCTGCCGTCCGGCGGCCAGCTGGCGACGGGTTCCTTACGGGCGAGGCTTGCCGGGCGGGTACTTCCAGTGGAATGGCCGGCAGGTGTGCCATTCGCGCTGCTGATACAGGGACTTGCCGTTCGACAGCGTGATGTGCGCGTGGACGCGGTAGGTGCCGAACGGCAGCGTCTTCAGGTCCAGCAGCACCTCGCTGCCGTGTGGACCAAAGACCTTCAGCTTGCGGTTGCCGAACCCGGCGATCGAAAGGCTGGTCAGCCGGGCCGAGGAACGGCTGATCAGAGCCGGCGAGTTCAGGAAGAACGTGTACTGCAGATGCATGATGATGTTGCGGCGACTCGTGCACGGCACGGCCTTGCTCGGTGCCGGAGTCGGCGTGGGCGTCGGCGTTGTAACGACCGACGGCGCCGGAGTCACGGTGCACGTCGGGATGTATTCCGCCGCGCCGATGTCGACGGTGCCGCCAGAGACGGGGCAGTTGCGCGACACCGCTCGCGTGTTGCCGTAGATATCGCTCGTGAGGCCGCTCGCCACCAGCGCGTTCAAGCCGGCGTCAATCGTGGGGCTCGACGAGGTCTCCGCGCAATTGATCGGATCACTCGTTGCGAGTGTGGCTGTCCCGTCGATTCGCGTCGTTGCGGCGCTGACCGGTGGCGTGTAGGTGTCGTCAACCAGCTTCGGGTCGGCGCAGATGTTGTCGTTCACGTTTTCGCTGGGAGGGTTGTCGCTCCCCGGATAGGCCGTGCCGCTCGAGTCCGAGGCCTCGCAGAAGTCCGAGAAGTCGGCCGTGAGCGAGCTGTTGTCATCGCTCAGGAAGCCGCCGGTTTTCGGTTCCCCCAAGGTCGCCGTACAGGATTGTGTTATCGAGCTCAAGCGTATTGTCATCGTCGCCCGCGATACCCGCGACTGCGTCCGTGGCGTCAGCTCCGCTGAGCGGCGCGCCGTCGTTGACCACCGCGTTGTCAGTCACGCTCGAGTCGTCTAGTGATAGCTCAGCAGCCAGAGCCACGACATTTGCGGTGGCGTTCAAAGCTCGTCCGGCATGGAGTTCTGGACCCTCGCACTCGTCAACCGGATATTCGCTGAACCCGATACCGGCACCGGCCGCCTCATCCGACGTGTCGTTACCCTCCTCGTGCATCTGGATCGAGTTATCGATGACAGCGTCCTGGTCGAGGGTTGCGGTCACGGAGTCGCTTTCCTCGTCGCACACGGTGAACGGGACCAGAGCGAGACCTGCGCCGAGGGTATAGCCGGAACCCCCTCGTCGTAATCGCCGTCCGAAGTGCCCGGCAGCTCGTTCTGCGTGAATGTGTCGTCCGTGCTCTGCAGGTCGACGTTCTGGGCATACTCACCGCCGCCGAAGTAGTCGTTGCTGGCTCCCGGCGGCGAGGTCAGCACGTTGTCCTCGAAGACGTTCCCGTTCTGCGTCACCGGACTGGTGCCATTGCTGTCATCGCCGAAGATCTCGAGACCCGCGCCGCCGTCCGACGTATAGCCGTTCGTCTCGAGCGCCTGTGCCCGGTCACGAGGCGGCGACACTACCAGGGGCCATGCCGGACGTGACCGGGCAGATTGCTCCCCCGGAGCCGGAGCGGCGTAACGGTTTGCCGGTAGTCGGGTATTCCCAGGCGTGACCGTTTACGCGTCGAATCGGCCCGCGCCGCCTGGCTATAACCCGCATGGGTTTCATACGCGGGCGCTCGAGCGGGGCGTGAGCGTGTCGTTCTACTGGTTCGCGCGGGTGATCCTGCAGCCGTTCTTCCGCGTCTACTTCAGGCTGCGCCGCAGCGGGATGGAGCATGTGCCGAAGGCTGGGCCGGTGTTGTTTGCCGCGAACCATCGGAGCTTTCTCGATCCGTTCGTGATCGGGACGCTGACGCGGCGGCCGGTGTATTACGTCGCGAAGAAGGAGCTCTTCCTGCATCCGCTGGCGGGCTGGTTGCTGAGCCGGCTGGGGGCGTTTCCGATCGATCGTGGCGCCGGCGATGTGCAGGCGATGGAGACGGCGCGGCGGATCCTCGAGCGCGGCGACTGCGTCGTGATCTTCCCCGAGGGGACGCGGACGCGGCCGGGACCGCTCGGCAGTCCGCATCGTGGCGTCGGTCGCCTGGCGCTGCAGACCGGTGCGCCGGTCGTGCCGGTCGCGGTGATCGGGACCGAGGCGGTGCGCCGCGGCTGGCGGGTCCGCCCGCATCGCGTGAGCATTCGCTGCGGGCGGCCACTGCGCTTCCCGGTCGACGAGAGTCCCTCGCCGGCTCTCGCCGCCGCCGTGACCGAGCGGATCTGGGCCTGCGTCGTGCTGCAGTGGGACTGGCTCGGCGGGGCGATGGGGGAGCGCTTGGCGGTCGCGGAACCGGCTGCTGAGCTGGCGGCGCGCGCCGCCTGAGCGGGGGTACCCTGGATGCGTGGAGGAGCTGAGCAAGACCAAGGCGCAGCTCGACGCGGAGTTCTCGGAGCTATATCGCAGCCATCTGCGCGACGTGTACAGCTACTCCTACTACCGAGTTGGCAACCATCACGACGCCGAGGATCTGACCGAGCAGACGTTCCTTCAGGCCTACCGGCACTTCGAGCGTGCGCAGCGCGAGTCCGACGGCCGGCCGCTGCGTCCGTGGCTGATCCGGATCGCGCACAACCTTGCCGCCAACCACTACCGCTATCGCTTGCGACGCCCGCAGGCGCCGCTGGAGGAGAGTGCGCCGGTGGCTGCGCTGCACTCGACCGAGGAGCTGGTCGCCGGCCGCGACGAGCTCGCGCGCGTGCTCGACGGCGTCAAGCGGCTGCCGGACGACCGGCGTGAGGCGCTGATCATGCGCTTCTCGCTCGGGATGGACAACCGTGAGATCGCGCGGGCGCTCGGGCGCAGCGACGGCGCGACGAAGGTGCTGATCCATCGCGCGATCAAGCAGCTCGAGGAGATCGTCGCGCTGGCCGAGGAGCACGGATGAGCTCCGGGCACGAGGCTGGCGGCCTCGAGCCGCTGCTGGCGCGGGTGTTCCCGCCGGTCGAGCCGCCGGCCGACCTGTCGACGCGCGTGATGGACAAGCTGCAGAGCATCAGCGACCACGCGGCGGGGGAGCTCGAGGGCTGGGAGCTCGCGGCGATGCGCGACCCGCGCAACTGGGTGCGCCCGGCACTCGCGCTGGTCGGCGGAACCGCCGCGGGGGCGGGGCTCGTGCTGCTGCGCCTGCATCAGCGTCACCGTGGGCGGGGAGGCGCCGACGATGGCGCGACGCAGGTCGACGGCAGCGAGCACTGATCCGCTGCGACGGCCCGTGCGTATCAAGCAAGCGGATGCCTCTGCTACCAATCCATCGCGGTTCGATGACGCGCGCTCGGCTGCGCGAGTTGGCCGACGAGGACCTGATGCCACGTGTGCGCGAGGGCGAGATAGCGGCTTTCGAGGTGATCTATGACCGCCACAGCGCCGTCGCCTACTCGCTCGCCTACCGGATCTGCGGCACGCGGCCGGGCGCCGAGGAAGTCGTCCAGGAGGCGTTCATGGCGCTCTGGCGCAGCGGCGGACGCTACGACCGCGGCCGCGGCAGCGTACGGACCTGGGTTCTCGGCATCGTCCACAACCGGGCGATCGACGCGCTGCGACGCAGCGTCGTCCACGAGCGCCGCCGTGCCAGCGACGAGGGCATCGCCGAGCGACTCGTTGCGGCCGAGCAGACGGACACCGAGGTGATGGCTCGCGACGAGACGCGCGAGATCCGCGCCGCGCTCGAAACACTGCCCGAGGAGCAGGCCCGCGTCATCGAGCTGGCGTACTTCGGCGGCTTCACCCACGTCGAGATCGCCGAGCTGCTGGACGCGCCGGTCGGCACAATCAAGGGGCGGATGCGACTGGGACTGGAGAAGCTGCGAAGCGCACTCGAGGGATCGGGAGCAGTGGTGGCGTCATGAACCGGGTCGGGGAGCACGAGCCGCGCAGCGACGACGCGGCCGCCTATGCACTCGGTGCGCTGACGGAAAGCGATGCTGCCGAGTTCCTCGCGCACGTCGAGTGCTGCCGGGAATGTGCGGCTGAGCTCGAGCGCTTCACCGGCACCGCGTCCGTGCTGGCGCTCGCCGCGCCCCAGCGCGAGGCGCCCGCGCGACTGCGGCGAACGGTGATCGCGGCAGCCGCCGGCGAGCGCCGTGGCGCCCGCAAGCAGGCTCGGTCCTGGCGGCCGGGCGGGCTGCTGGTGCGCCCCCAGCCGGTCGGCGCGCTGGCGCTCGCGGTCGGGCTGCTGGTCGGCGCGCTCGTGATCGGCCACGGCGGCGCGAAGACGACGACGATCCGCGCCAGCGTCGCGAGCGCCACGCTCTGGCACTCGACGCGGCGGCCGGTCGCCTACCTCGAGCGTTCGGGCGACCGCGCGGAGCTGGTCGTTGCCGGCCTGCCCCAGCCGCCCTCCGGCAAGGTCTATGAGCTGTGGATCGAGCGCGGCGGGAAGCCGCGCCCGACCGACGCCCTGTTTGAGCCGACGCACTCCGGCCACGCCGACGCCGACGTGCCCGGAGGTGTCGCTGGCGCGAGCGCGGTGATGGTCACGGTTGAGCCGCGCGGCGGCACGAAGGCGCCGACGACGACGCCGTTGATCAGCGCCGTGCTGTAGGGCGCAACCGCGCACCGGCGACCACGCTCCCTGCTAGCGTGCGCCAACCCCCGATGGCGACCTGTTACAGACATCCGTCGCGCGAGACCGGCGTCTCGTGCTCCAACTGCGGCCGGCCGATCTGCCCCGACTGCATGACGCCGACGCCGGTCGGGATGCGCTGTCCCGAATGCGCCCGGCAGCGCACCAAGGTCAAGACGATGCGCTCGATCAGCGGCTCGCAGGGCTTCGCCGCCACGCAGGTGTTGATCGCAATCAACGTGCTGATCTTCCTCGCCGAGGGTACGTCGGTCTACACGTTCGCGAGCGGCGCCGGTCCCAGCTCCTGGCCTCTCAATCACGGCTTCCTCGCCGCGCCGTTCGTCGGGCCGCTGCACCAGTACTACCGGCTGCTGACCTCCGGCTTCCTGCACCTCGACTTCCTGCACATCGGCTCGAACATGCTCGTGCTCTATTTCGTCGGCAGGATGCTCGAGCCGGCGATCGGCCGTGTGCGCTTCGTCGCGATCTACTTCGTCTCGCTCTTCGCCGGATCGCTGGGCGCGCTGCTGTTGAGTCCCGACTCGGCGACGGTTGGCGCATCCGGGGCGATCTTCGGGCTGATGGGAGCGGCGTTCGTCGAGTTGCGCGCCCGCGGCATCAATCCGTGGGAGGCGGGAATCGGTGGCCTGATCGTTATCAACATCGTCTTCAGCCTCAGCATCTCGGGGATCTCGATCGGCGGCCACATCGGCGGGCTGATCGGCGGCGCGCTGACGGCGATGATCTGGCAGCTCGCCGACCGTCAACGTCGTCCGCTCCTGGTCGGCCTCGCGGGGTGCCTGGCGCTCGCCGCCGGCGTGATCATCGCGTCGATCATCTTCGCGAACACCTACCTGCCGCCCGCCGGACCCCACTACTCGCTCTAGCGGTCCTCTAGACGCGCGCCAGCTCGACCTCGAGCGCTTCGCCGGCGCCCTGCTCGACGAGGCCCGGGTGGAGGATGTGGGCGAGCAGCTCGAGCCCGTCGACCAGTCGTGGTCCCGGGCGCGAGAAGTAGGCGGAGGCGTCGACGGCGACGATTCGCTGCGCGCCGAGTGCGCGCAGCTGCGGGCCGTAGGCGACCGCCTCTTCGCGGGCGCGCCAGGCGTCGTAGCCGCAGGGCATGACGACCACGATCTCGGGCCGCGCGGCGGCGACGATCTGCCAATCGAGCTGCTGCGAGCTCTCGGCGGGGAGGCCGAGGAGGTCCTCGCCGCCGGCGAACTCGATCAGCTGCGGCGTCCAGTGGCCGGCGACGAAGACCGGGTCGAGCCACTCGAGCGCGACGACGCGCGGGCGCGGCGCGCGGCGAACCGCGAGGCGGACGCGGTCGATCCGCCCGGCGCTGCGGGCGACCAGCGCAACCCCCTCGTCGCGCCGCCCGGTGGCCTCGGCGATCGTCCGCACGTCGCCGAGGCTCTCACCGATCGTGTGCGGGTCGAGCGAGATGACCCGCGGGCGCGAGGGCAGCTCAGCGGCAAGCTCATTGACCTCCTCGTAGGAGACGGCGCAGACCGGGCACAGCGCCTGCGTGACGATCAGATCGGGGCGCAATCTGGCCAGCAGCTCGCGGTCGAGCTCGTAGATCGACTCGCCGGCGCCGACCCGCTCGCGCACCGCGGCGTCGATCCCGGCCGCGTCGAGCCCGCCGGCGAGCATGTCGCGCGTCACCTTCGGTAATGCGAGCGCCGCCGGCGGATAGTCACATTCGTGCGTCACAGCGATAAGCTCGTCGCCCAGGCCGAGCGCGAAGCAGAGCTCGGTCGCATGCGGCACGAGGCTGACGATTCGCATACGCGGAATTTTATGGAACGCCTGTCCGATAGCGAGATCGCCGAGCGCCTGAGCGACAGCTCCTGGCGCCTTGAGGACAAGACGACGATCGTGCGTGAATTCGAGCGCGCGTCGTTCGCCGACGCGGTCGCGTTCGTCAACGCAATCGCCGACCTGGCCGAGCGGGCCGACCACCACCCCGACGTCCTGATCCACGATTACAAGCAGGTGCGGCTCACGCTGAGCACCCATTCCGCCGGCGGGCTGACCGAGCGCGACTTCGCGCTCGCCGGCGCAGTAGACGCATTGCCGTGAAGAGCGGGCGCCCCGCACGGCACGCCACCCCAGAAAGGCGGCCGCGGTCGCGCGCGCGGTCTCGACGCGTCCGCCTGCTAGCGTTGGCTCACGCCAGATCGCAATGAACGACGAACCCCCTCGAAGTAGCCACAGGCCAGCACGCGGCCGGCCGGACGTCTCTCAGTGAACTGGCTGCTCGTCGCCTTCGCCGTGCTGTTGATCGTGCTCAACGCGTTCTTCGTCGTGGCCGAGTACGCGCTCGTGCGCTCACGCCATTCGCGCGTCGAGCTTGCGGTCGAGGAGGGCCGGCGCGGCGCCAAGCTCGCGCTGCGCCAGCTCGATCACATCAACGAGTACATCTCGACCTGCCAGGTCGGCAACACGATGGCCTCGATCGGGATCGGGGCCGTTGGCGAGGTCGCGCTTGCGCACCTGCTCGATCACCCGTTCAACACGATCGTCGCGCACGGGATCGCGATCGTCCTCGCCGCGATCCTCGCCTACCTGATGATCACGAGCGCCCAGATCACGGCCGGGGAGATGGTGCCCAAGCTCTACGCGATCGACCGTGCGGAGACCGTCGCGCGGCGCGTCGCGAGGCCGCTGCAGTGGTTTCGGATCCTCTTCCATCCGTTCATCGTCGCGCTGACGTTCGCCTCGAACGCGATGCTCGGCGCGCTCGGCGTCGACCCGGAGCGGCGGATCAGTCGCGGCGGGTCCCCGGACGAGTTGAAGCGGCTGATCCGCGACTCCGAGGAGGGCGGGATGCTCGAATCGAACGAGGCGACGATGCTCTCCGGCGTGTTCCACCTGCACGAGCAGGAGGCGCGTCAGGTGATGACGCCGATTCCGGCGGTCGTGACGGTCGACATCTCCGATGACGTCGAGACCGCGCTGCGCCGCTGCATCAGCTCCGGGCACACGCGCCTGCCGGTCACCGAGGACGAGAACCAGGACCGGATCCGTGGGATCGTCCACGCCAACTCGCTGGCCCGGCGGCTGCTCGACGACGGGCCGCACGGCTCGATCGAGGCGCTCGTGCGGGAGGCGCCGATCGTGCCGGAGACCAAGCCGCTCGACGACCTGCTCGCCGATCTGCAGCGCGAGCGGACGGCGCTGGCGGTGGTCGTCGACGAGTACGGGCGGGTCGCCGGGATCATCACGGTCGAGGACATCGTCGAGGAGGTCGTCGGCGAGCTGACCGACGAGACCGACCCGATGGCCAGCGACGTGCGGCGGCTGCCCGGCGGCGACTGGTACGTCGGCGGCCACGTGCCGATCGCCGACCTCGCCGACTACGGCCTCGAGCTGCCGGGCGACAGCGAGGCCTACAACTCGGTCGGCGGGCTCGTCTTCAGCGACCTCGGCCGGCTGCCCAAGCGCGGCGACACGGTCAATGCGAACGGCTACGAGCTGCGGGTCGAGTCGGTGCGCGAGAACCGGATCGTCGCCGTGCGGATCCGCGAGCGGGCAAAGCCTGAGGAGCCGGAGCAGCCGGAGGGGGATTAGGCCCGCCACCGCGCGGCTTGCGTGGGTCGTATTCGGGCAGCCGCCGAGGGCTTAACACACCGACGCCCCGTTGGGGTGCGGGGCGCCGGTGGGATCAGGGAGGAGGTGCGATTGCGAGATATGTGTCGCACGCTCAGTTTGCGTGCCTACTCTCAAGCGCGGCTTAATATTTGCCTAATCTTTGCTCTGTGTCTAGTCCGCTAAGCAAAGTTTTTCTCTCGCGATCCGGGAATTCCACGAGAACGGTCGCGAAAACCGCGCCACGGGCCGCGAAATCGCCCCGTCTGGCGGGTTTGGCCCGCCGTTTGCCCCGGCCCACCTAGTAGGTGTGAAAGCCGACGCCGGTCTTGCGTCCGAGCTTGCCGGCGGCGACCAGCTCGTGCAGCAGCGGCGGGACGTCGGCGCCGATCCGCTCCCCGATCGCGATCGAGACGTCGAGGCCGACGAGGTCGAGCACCGCCAGCGGGCCGATCGCGTGGCCGGCCCCGAGGCGCAGGCAGTCGTCGAGATCCTGCGGCGCGATCCCGGTCTGCTCGAGCAGCACGACGGCCCCGAACAGGAACGGAAAGAGCAGGCTGTTGACGACGAAGCCGGGCAGGTCGGGGACCTCGATCGCCGTCTTCCCCAGCGCCTCGCAGAAGGCTCGCGCGCGCTCGCGCGTCGCCTCGCTCGCCCTGGCGGGGAAGACCAGCTCGACCAGCTCCATCTTCGTCACCGGGTTGAAGACGTGCAGGCCGACGAAGCGCTCCGCCACGCCGCCGGCGCCGGCCAGTTCCTCGATCGACAGCGAGGAGGTGGTCGACGCGAGGATCGCGTCCTCGCCGACGAGCGTGACGAGCTCGGTCAGCAGCGCCGTCTTGGCCTCGAGCTCCTCGGCGATCGCCTCGACGACCAGCGTCGCGCTCGCGAGCGCTGCGCGGTCGGTGGTGAACGTCACGTGCGCCGGCGAGGCCGGCGGCTCGAAGCGCTCGCAGAGCGTCGCGACGCGCGCACGTGCGCGCTCCGCCGACTGCTCCGAGCGCGCGCAGACGACAACGGGCGCGTCGCTCGAGTTCGCAGCGACCGCTGCGAGGCCGCACGCGATCGCACCACTCCCGACTATTCCGAGTAGCTCCGGCATTCTCCCTCTCCTTGCACACGCTCGGTGAGCGTGGCGCGGAACCGTAGCAAACGCCCTGCCGCCTCGCGGCGGTTCAGAGCCAGCGGAAGCCGGTCGGCGATGGGCTCGGCGGCAGCGGGCTGGCGGGCAGGTCGTCGGGCAGCGGATGGAGGTTGTAGGGGATTGGCGCGACATCGTTCGGCGTGTCGGGGTGAAACAGCGCCGCGAGATACTCGATCTGGCCGCGACCGACGCCGAGCTCGGTCTGGCCACCGCCGTAGTTGCCGATGCCCTGCTCGGCGCAGTGGTCGTAGAAGTCGAGCAGACCCCGCAGGCTGCCGAGGCGCGACGGCTTGACGTTCAGCATCCGCGGCTTGAACGGGAGCGCGAGGACGTCGGCGACGGAGTGGATCGGCGCGTCCCAGGTGATTCGGTCGTGGTGCGGTGCGAGCACCGCGATCGTGTCCTCGCCGAGCGCCGGGTCCTCGATCCAGGCCGCCGGGAAGCCCTCGACGACGCGCCGGTAGAGCTCCGGGTTGGGTGGGTTGTCGACGACCGAGCCGTGGTAGAACCCCTTCAGGTCCGCGATCTCGACGGCGTCGAGCGCGGCCAGCGCGGCGACGAGCGCGTCATCCCAGTCGGCGGTCGGGTCGAGCTTGAAATGAAGGTCCGGCTGCTGGGCGAGGCGAAGCTCGATCGGCTCGAGCGTCGGCGGGTCGGGGAGGCGCAGCGACGCGACGAAGCGGAGCGGCGCCGGCTCGCGGCCGAGCAGCGCGTGGAGCGGCTCGCCGGCCTGGTTGAGCGCCAGATCGAGCGCGGCGGACTCGAACGCCCAGTTGCGGTAGCGCCGGTAGACCTCGTTCTCGGGTGGCGCCGGGAAGAGGTCCAGTCCGGCGAGGTGCGCGGCAAAGCTTGCAAGCGTCCAGCTCCCGGCGAGCGGCAGCACCGCCCCGGCCGCGTTCAGCGCGTCGTGATCGGCGCTCGCGTAGGTGACGTCCTCGCCGAGGCCCTCCTGCCCGGCGCCACGCAGGTGGATCACGGTGGTCGAGCGGACGAAATCGCCCCCCAGCGAGCCGTCGAGCCGCTCGAGGGCGTAGTCGTCGATCGTCAGCTGGACGCCGGCGAGCCGCTCCCAGCTACTCACCCTGGCTTGCTCCCTCGAGCTGCGCGACGAGCTCGTCGAGGCGCAACGCCTCGACCTCGCCGCCGACCGCCGCGAGCTCGGCGGCGCAGTACTCGATCAGCGAGCGGCCCTCGCGCACCAGATCGAGCGTCTCGCGCAGCCCGGCCTCGCCGGAGTCGAGCCGGCGCACGATCTCCTCGACCCGCGCCGAGGCGGTTTCGTAGTCAGGCGCGTCGGTCATCGCTCGCGATCTTCGCAGTGAGCCGGCCGTCGGCAAAGCGCAGGCCGACGTCCTCGTGCTCGCGCGCGGCGGCGGCGCTGGTCAGCGGCTCGCCGTCGGCGGTCTCGACGAGTGCGTAGCCGCGCGCCAGGGTGCGCTCGGGGTCGTGGGCGGAGAGCGCGATCGCGAGCCGCTCGAGCTCGGCCGGGCGGCGCTGGCGCAGGTCGCGCAGCGTGCCCTCGCGCTGGCGGGCGAGGCCGGCGGCGCGACGGACCAGCGCGGCGTGCTCGCCCGCGAGTTGTCGGCGACTGGAGTCGCGCAGGACGCGCGCGTGGTGGCCGAGCTGCGCACGGTGGCGGGCAACGTGCTCGGCCGGTGCGCGCGTCATGCCGATCAGCACTCGCGCGCGCCCCAGCACCGCCTGGTTGGCGCCGCGGCGCAGCCGCCGGGCGGCGGCGGCGAGTACGACGTGGGCCCGGCCACAGTCCAGCGGCACCGCGACCTCGGCCGCGTGCGTCGGCGTCGAGCAGCTGGCCGCGGCGACCTCGTCGAGCAGCGTGCGGTCGGTGTGGTGTCCGATCGAGGCGATCACCGGGACCGCGAGCAGAGCGACGGTGCGGCAGAGCGACTCGTCGGAGAAGGCGAGCAGGTCGGTCAGCGAGCCGCCGCCGCGCGTGACGACGATGACGTCGACCTCGCCGCTGCCGGCGAGGTCGCGCAGCGCCTGCGCGATGCGCGGCGCCGCGTGGCGGTCCTGGACCGGTGCGTAGGCCCAGACGATCCGTCCGTGCCAGCCGCGGCGCTCGAGCGCGGCAAGCACGTCGTCGCCGGCCTTCGCGTTCTCGCCGCAGACAACGCCGATCGTGCGTGGCAGCGCGGTCCGTGGCAGCGCCGCCTGGCGCTCGAGCAGTCCGTCGGCGTCGAGCGCCCGGCGCCGATGCTCGATCGCGATCAGCAGGTCGCCCTCGCCGGCGATCCGCAGGTCGCGCACGGCGAAGCTGAAGGCGGGGGATGCGCTGGCGCTGCCCGGGTAGTAGTCACAGCCGCCGGCGACCACCACCTCGATCCCGTCGGCGAGCGAGTCGGTCAGTGCGCCCAGTCGCTCCCAGTCGTTGCGCCACATCGCGCACGGCAACGCGCCATCGGCGTCGCGCAGCTCGAAGTAGGCTCGCGTCCGGGTCGGCGGGCGCAGGTTCGCGAGCTCCCCGGTGAGCTGAACGCGCGTGAACGAACGCAGCTGGTCGCGCAGGCGTGCCGCGTAGCGACCGACCGGGTAGGGGCCCGGGAGCTCGGCGCCAAAGCCGACGCTCGCGCCGTCGATCGCCAGCGTCTGCTGGCCCTCGGGCTGGGGGGTCGAACCGGGCGTATCGGCGGCGGGGATCGGATTCATCACCAGGAAGACGAGCCTAGCGCGTGGGGGTGCGGTGATCGGGAGCGCTGTCAACGCAGCACTAGGATGCGACGGTGACTCGCCGTGCCACCGCTTCGCGCCGGCCCTCGGGCGGCCTGGCGCTGGCAGCGATCTGCCTCGGGCAGTTCATGGCGGTGCTCGACACGACGATCGTCAACGTCGCGCTGCCGGCGATCCGTCGATCGCTCGCTTTGAGCGTGGTCGACCTGCAGTGGGTGATGAACGCCTACCTGCTGACGTTCGGCGGTCTGCTGCTGCTCGGCGGCAGGCTCGGCGACCACTTCGGCCGCCGGCGCGTCTACCTGATCGGCGCGGTTCTCTTCTCGCTGGCAAGCCTGGCGGGCGGGTTTTCGCCGAGCGGTGCAGCGCTGATCACGGCGCGCGCGATCCAGGGCATCGGCGCCGCCCTGCTGACTCCGGGGACGCTGAGCCTCTTGACCGCCGCCTACCCCGAGGCCCGCGCCCGCACGCGGGCGATCGGCATCTGGAGCGCCAGCACCGGCAGCGCCGCATCGATCGGCGTGCTGCTCGGCGGTGTGCTCACGCAGGCCCTCAACTGGCGCTGGGTGCTGTTCGTCAACGTGCCGCTTGGGGTTCTCGTGCTGCTCCTCGGCGGGATCGCGCTCAGCGAGTCGCGCGGCTCCGACGACGGCGCGGCGAAGCGGCTGGACGTGCCCGGGGCGCTGCTGATCACCGCGGCGATGACGCTCCTCGTCTACGCCGTCGTCGATACCGACGCCCATCCGTGGGGCTCCGCGCACACGCTGATCCCACTCTGCGCAAGCGTCGCACTGCTGGCGCTCTTCGTTCTCGTCGAGGTTCGGACCAGGGACGCGCTCGTGCCGATCAGCATCCTGCGCCGTCGCGCCGTCGCCTCCGGCGTTCTCGCTGTGTCGCTGTTCGGCGTGCTGCTGACCGGCACCTACTACTTCCTCTCGCTCTACCTCCAGGGTCCGCGGGGGCTCAGCCCGCTCGACGCCGGTCTCGCCTTCCTGCCGGCGACGGTGGTCAGCGTGCTCGCCTCGGCGAGCGGCTCGCGACTGTGCGCGCGCTTCGGGCCGCGCGTCCCGCTCGCCTTCGGCCTGACCTGCTCGACGCTCGCCTTGGTATGGCTCTCCCGAGTCGGGGTTCACGGCAGCCTCGTCACAACGGCACTGCTTCCGTCGGCGCTTTTCGGGATCGGCACCGGTCTCTGCTTCGTCTGCGTGACCGTCCTCGTGACGTCGGCGGTCGAGCGCCGCGAGGCGGGCCTGGCGTCGGGAATGATCAACGCGGGACGTCAGATCGGCGGCTCGATTGGCCTCGCCGGACTGAGCGTGCTCGCCGCGACGCGGGCCCACGACCTGCTGGCGATCCACCCCGGCGCGCCCCTAGCGGCGTCGGCTTCAGGGTACGGGCGGGCGTTCCTTGTCGCCTCGGCGATCGGAGTCATCGCCGTCCTCGTCGTCATCACGCTCGCCCGCGTCCACCCCACGCCGGCAAGCGTCGCGGTCGCGAGCGGGGCGGTCGAGTACCCAGCAGCGCCCAGCGAAGACATGGCGCCGCCAAAACGCCAAGCGAACCAACCTCGCCCGCGCGGCACCACCAACCACATCGTCCTCATCACCGCTCTCGCAGCCCTAGCGCTGGTGCTGGTGCGAACCCTGCGTCGCGCAAGCGACGAACCCAGCAGCGAGGGCAGCAGCCCTCGGAGATGAGTCTTCCGCCGGCGACGGCGACAGCCGTCGGCCGGCTACCGCAACGAAGCCAGCGGGCGCTGGCCGTCCTGCGCCCCGCCGCCGCGTGTCTCGCCGTCGACGGCGAGCTCGTTCAGCCGGCGGATCTCGGCCTCGCCCAGAAGCCGCGCAGGGTCTTCGGCCGGCAGCCGCGCGATCAGCTTGGCGATTCGCTCGCGCAGCTGCAGCGCGAAGTGCGGCGTCGATGCACCCATCAACTGGCGCACGTCCTCGATCGTGACGTCGTGGCCCGGCGCGCTGCGCTCTGGCGACTCGGCTTCGCTCATGGCCCGCAGTTTAGTGGCTGGTCGCGTGCAACTTCTCCTGCGCGGCGACAGCCAGGGCGCAGGCCTGTCGAGGCAAGAAGGGAATGGTTCACGCACGGGTGCGTCTGCGCCACCTCACCCCTGCCGTATTGCTCGCGCTGGCGCTGGCCGCGCCGGTTGGCGTCGCGCTGGCCGCGACGCGAGCGAATGGCTCGGGCGCTGAGCTCGACGGCGGCGCGCTGGCCGCGACGGGCGCGCAGCGCTCGGGCGCTGAGCTCGATGGCGGCGCGCTCTATCCGATCGTGGCGGGCTCCTTCGGTGGTGCGACCGCCGGCGCCACCGGGCAGAGCGGAACGACCGGCACGAGTGGCACAACCGGCACGAGCGGCCTGAGCGGCCCGACGCCGCTGGGCCCGGCGCTGACGCAGACCGCCCCGGGGACGGTCGCGGAGATCCTGCCCGACGGCTACGCCGCGGCGCCGGCCGCGGCGCCGGCCGCGGTCCAGCAGGCGATCTGGGCCGGCAACCAGCTGATCGGCCTGCCCTACATCTACGGCGGCGGCCACGCGAGCTTCATCGCCGACGGCTACGACTGTTCGGGCACCGTCTCCTACGCCCTGCACGGCGCCAACCTGCTGAACGCGCCGCTCGACTCGAGCGCCTTCATGAGCTGGGGCCTCGCCGGTCAGGGGGCCTGGATCACGGTCTACACGAACCCCGGCCACGCCTTCCTCGAGATCGCCGGCATTCGCCTCGACACGAGCGCCGCGGGCGACCCGGGCGGGCTCAGCGGGCCGCGCTGGCGGCCGCTGCTGGCCTCGACGAGCGGCTTCGTCGCGCGCTACCCCGAGGGCTATTGAGTTGTTCCGCTGGGTGCATGCACCCAGCGGGCGATCGGTGCATGCACCGATCGCCGCCGCGGCGCATGCGCCGCGGCGTCCCCGCGATTAGGCCGCGCTAAGCGCGTCGGCTACGCTTCCCGGTGAACCCGCGAAGGAGGATGTATGCCTGGCATGTCAGGCCGGATGTCGACGATCGTCAAGGCCAAGGTCTCGAAGCTGCTCGATCGCGCCGAGGACCCGGCGGAGACCCTCGACTACAGCTACACCAAGCAGATCGAGCTGCTCCAGAACGTCAAGAAGGGCATCGCTGACATCGTCACGTCAAAGAAGCGACTGCAGCTGCAGGAGGCGCAGATGCAGCAGCAGGTCGTCAAGCTCGACACGCAGGCGCGCCAGGCGCTTGCGGCCAACCGTGAGGATCTTGCACGGACCGCGCTCGAGCGCAAGCAGGGCATCCAGGAGCAGCTCCAGGGGCTCGATCAGCAGATCGCCGATCTCGAGACCCAGCAGCAGAAGCTGATCGACTCCGAGGCGGCGATGCGCGCCAAGCTCGAGGCCTTCCGCACCAAGAAGGAGGTCATCAAGGCGCAGTACTCCGCCGCCGAGGCCCAGGTGCGGATCTCCGAGGCGGCGACCGGCGTTGGCGAGCAGATGGCCGATGTCGGGATGGCGATGCAGCGCGCGATGGACAAGACCGAGGACATGAAGGCGCGCGCCTCGGCGATGGGCGAGCTCGAGGACTCGGGCACCTTCGACGACCTGACCCAGCTCGGCCCGGCCAAGGACGACATCGATCGCCAGCTCGACGCGCTCACGACTGGCGGCGCCGTCGACGACGAGCTGTCGAAGATGAAGGCCGAGCTCGGCAGCGGCAGCCCGACGCCGGCGCTCGACGCCGCCCCGGCGGAGGAGCCGGTCGAGGCGGCGACGGCCGGCGACGGCGACGGCACGCCTGCGAAATGATCGTCCGGATCTTCAGTGACGGCCAGTACCGGCTGCCCGACGAGGCGCGCGAGCGACTCGACGAGCTCGATACCGCCTCGCACCGGGCGATCGACGCCGACGACGAGCAGGCCTACAGGGCGGCCTTCGACGCGCTGATCGCCTACGTGCGCTCGACTGGCGAGCGCCTCGGCGACGACGAGCTCGAGGGCTCGGACTTCATGTTCCCGCCGGCCGATACGTCGCTGGAAGAGGCACGGGCGGAATTCACCGGCGAGGGTCTTATTCCGGAGTAGCGGCCTCGCGCCGGCGCCATTCCTCGGCGCTGAGGCGGTAGAGGACGTGGGGTGCGAGCGGGTGGTCCGCGTCGATCAGCGGGTGCTTGAAGTCCCCCGCCGCGTCGCGCTGCATCGCCAGGCGCTCCATCACGGCGATCGAGCGCGTGTTGCTCGTCGACGCGAACGAGACGATCTCCTCGAGCTTGCCGGCGCCGAAGCCGAAGGCGAAGGCTGCAAGCGCCGCCTCGGTCGCGTAGCCGTGCCCCCAGGCCGCCGGCAGCAGCCGCCAGCCGACCTCGACCGCGGGCGTGAAGTCGGCGGCAAACGGCACCACCGACAGGCCGGCGAGGCCGAGGAAGTGCTCCTCGTCGAGCGTCTCGAGCGCCCAGACGCCGAAGCCGTTGCGCTCGAAGCCGGCCTCGATCTGGGCCAGCACGAACTCGCTCTCGGCGCGCGAGAGCGGCGCCGGGAACTGCGCCATCACGCGCGAATCGGCGTTCAGCGCTGCGAAGGCGTCGAGATCGTCGGCCCGCCAGCGGCGCAGGCGCAAACGCGACGTTTCTAGAACGGAATCCCCCAGAGCGGGAACCAGCGCTCGAGCTCGGGCTCGATCGGCAGCTCGCCGCCGATCTGGGCCTTCAGCTGCAGCTCGCGCTCGGTCGAGCGCTGCTGCTCGCCGCCGGCCGGCACGAACGGGTACCAGCTGCCGCGCTTGTAGTTGTAGATGAAGTTGATCGCAGCGCCCTTCGCGTCCTTGAACGTGAACACCGCGCACAGCAGCCGCTCGCCGTAGCCGCCCTCCTCGATCGCGGTCGAGACACCGTTGATCGTCACGACGAGATCCTCGACGGCGCCCTTGTCGCGCACGATCAGCCAGCGGAAGCCGTAGCTGTCGTCCTGGGACTCGGCGCTGGCGCCCATCTCGCTGGCGGTCGCCTTGACGACCTCCTCCATGTCCTTGACCATCGCCGCGAAGTCACTCGTCGCGAGCGGCTGGAAGACGATCCCGGCGACCCCGCTCGAGGTGATCTGTTGCTCGGTCTCGAGCGTGACGTAGGCGGTCGAGAGCGCGAACAGCCGCTCGCGCGCCGCCGGCCCCTTGACCGCGCGCCGACCGACGAGCGCGTCGAGCAGGCCCACCTACGCGCTCCTGCTCACTTGCTGGTGCCCTGCAGTTGCGCCTCGAGCCGCGCCAGTGCGGCGAGGCGCTTGTCGAGTGGCGGATGGTCGGAGAAGATGTTCATCAGCGACTGCTTCGCGCGCGCCGGCACGATGAAGAACGCGCTCATGCCCTCGGCGCTGCGCAGGTCGTTGCTCGGGATCCGCTCAATCGTGCCGCTTATCTTGATCAGCGCCGAGGCCAGCGCACTCGGCCGGCCGGTCAGGATCGCCGATCCGCGATCGGCCGCGAACTCGCGGTAGCGCGACAGCGCCCGCAGCAGCACGAACGAGATCGTGTAGACGACCACCGACACGAGGATCACCACGAGCACCGCCTCCTCCTCGTTCTGGCCGCCGCCGCGTCCGCGGCCACCGCCGCCGAAGCCGCCACCGCCGAACATGCCGAAGAAGAAGGCGAAGCGGATGATCACGGCCGAGACCATCGCGAAGAAGCTGGCGATTGTCATCACCATCACGTCCCGGTTGATCACGTGGGTCAGCTCGTGCCCGATCACGCCCTCGAGCTCGGCCGGCTCGAGCATCGCCAGCAGGCCGGTCGTCGCGCAGATCGTCGCCGACTTCTGTGAGCGCCCGGTCGCGAAGGCGTTCGGCATGTTGACGTCCATCACCGCGACGCGCGGCTTGGGCAGGTCGGCCTGGATGCACAGCCGCTCGATCACCGCGTGCAGCTCGGGCTGCTCCTGCGGCGTCACGACGCGTGCCCCCATCGTCGCCAGCGCGAGCTTGTCAGAGGCGAACAGCTGGAAGGAGAACAGCACGACTGCGACGACCGCGATCGTCACGCCGCCGGCCCCGGAGGCGATCAGCGCGCCGATCAGCGCCACGTACAGGAGCCCGAGCAGGAACATCGTCAGCAGCATCCGACCCTGTAGACCACGGTCGCGCCCGAACGCACTTCGCTTTGAAGCCATAGGGAAATGATCGCAGACCCCGAACCTTCCCCGCGGACGCTGCGCGGTGACGACCGCCTGGCCGGACCGCGATAATCGCCTGCTGATGGCATCTACCGAAACGCTCTCCCACGTCTACCCGCTCGGCACCCGCGTCAACGAGCGGGGGCGCCTCGAGGTCGGCGGCTGCGACCTGATCGAGCTCGCCGAGCGCTTCGGCACGCCCGCCTACGTCGTCGCCGAGGACGACCTGCGCTGGCGCGCCCGCGCCTTCACGAGCGCATTCGAGGCGGCCGGCCAGGAGGATTTCGAGATCCTCTTCGCCTCGAAGGCATTCCCCGCGAGCGCCGTGATGCGCGTCTTTGCGGAGGAGGGCCTCGGCTGTGACGTCGCATCCGCGGGGGAGCTCCACCTTGCTTTGAGGGGTGGCTTCAGTGCGTCAAAGCTCGTTCTTCACGGCAATGCGCGTGATGATGGCGAGTTCGCGCTGGCCCTCGACGCGGGCGTCGGGCTGATCGCGATCGACAACTTCGACGACATCGATCGCCTCGAGCGCCTGACCGCGGGCCGCCCCGAGCGCCAGGGCGTGCTGTTGCGCGTGACGCCCGGGGTGCGCGGCGAGACGCACGACAAGATCTCGACCGGGCAGGCGAACTCGAAGTTCGGCTTCGGTCTGGCTGATGCGCGCCTCGCGATCGAGCGCGTGCAGGCGATTGCGGGCCTCGATCTGCACGGGCTGCACTTCCACATCGGCTCGAACCTGCTGTCGCTGGAGCCTTTCCGCGCGGCGGTCGCGGCGATCGCCGAGCTCGGCGACTTTCCCGTCTACGACCTCGGTGGCGGCCTCGGCGTCGCCTACCTGGCCGAGCAGCAGCCGCCGGCGATCGAGGAGTACGCGAGCGAGCTCGTCGGCGCCGTGCGGGAGATCCTCGGCCCCGGCAAGCGCCTGCTCGTCGAGCCCGGCCGCTCGCTCGTCGCCAACGCGGCGGTCACGCTCTACCGCGTCGTCTCCGTCAAGCAGAACGTCTCGCGCTGGGTCGCGGTCGACGGCGGCATGTCCGACAACCTGCGGCCCATGCTCTACGGCTCGCGCTACGAGGCGCAGATCGCCGACCGCCTCGGCGGCAGCACGCTGGTGCAGCTCGCCGGCAAGCACTGCGAGTCGGGCGACGTGCTGATCAGCGATCTGCTGCTCGACGATCCCCGGGTCGGCGACGTCGTCGTCGTTCCCGTCACCGGCGCCTACGGTCATGCGATGGCCAACAACTACAACGCGGTGCCGCGTCCGCCGGTGATCTTCGCCCGCGACGGCGAGGCCCGCGTCGTCGTCCGTCGCGAGACGCTCGACGACCTGCACTCCCGCGACCTCTAGGAATGAGCGTGAGCGCCCTGCGCATCGGCTTGCTCGGGCACGGCACGGTCGGCAGTGCGTTCGAGCAGCTGCTCGCTGAGCGCGCTGAGCGAGTCGAGCAGCTGACCGGCCGGCGGCCGGAGATCTGCGGTGTCCTGACGCGCAGCGCCGGCGATTTCGATGCGATCCTCGAGCGCTCCGATCTGATCGTCGAGCTGATCGGCGGCGTCGACGACGCCCTCGACTACGTCCGCCGCTCGCTCGAGGCGGGCCGCGGCGTCGTCACCGCCAACAAGCAGCTGCTCTCCCGCCACGGCGAGGAGCTCTGGGAGCTGGCCCGCCACCGCGGCGTCGCGCTCGGCTTCGAGGCGGCGGTGGCGGGTGTCGTACCGGTGATCCGGGTGCTGCGCGAATCGCTTGCCGGGACGCGGATCGAGCGTGTCCATGGGATCGTCAACGGCACGACCAACTTCATCCTGTCGGAGATGACCCGTACCAGCTGCAGCTACGACGTCGCGCTCGCCGAGGCGCAGCGCCTCGGCTACGCCGAGAGCGACCCCTCCGACGACGTCGGCGGCGCCGACGCGGCGGCGAAGATGGCGATCCTCGCCCGGCTCGCCTTCGACGTGCCGGTCCACATCGACGACGTGCGCTTCGAGGGGATCGAGCAGATCACGCCCGCCGATATCGCCTACGCGCGCGATCTCGGCCTGGCGTTGAAGTTGATCGGCACCGCCGAGCGCCTCAGCGACGGCATCTCGGTTCGCGTGCACCCCGCGTTCCTCTACGCCGGGCACCCACTCGCCTCGGTCGGCGGCTCGTTCAACGCGGTCACCGTCGAGGCCGAGGCGATCACCGAGATAACGATGTCGGGACCCGGTGCCGGCGGCATGCAGACCGCCAGCGCCGTGCTCGGCGACGTGATCGCCGCGGTCTCGCCCGACCGCGCGCGCGGCGAGGGCGTCGGCGGCCCCGTCGCCGCGGCCGCCGCGGTCCCGATCATCGAAGACGTCGTGTCCGCCTTCTACCTGCACATGGAGGTTGTCGATCGACCGGGCGTGCTCGCGAAGATCGCGGCGGAGCTCGGCGACCAGGGAGCCTCGATCGAGTCGGTGGTCCAGCGCGGCCTCGGCGAGAGCGCCCAGCTGGTGATGGTCATCCACCCACTGCTCGAGTCGCGGCTGCGTACGGCACTCGAGCAGATCACGAAGTTCGACTTCATCCACTCGCCGCCGCGGGCGATTCGCGTGATCGACGAGAAGTTCGAATGAGCGCCGGCCTGCCGTCGCGCTCGGTCAGCCTGATCGAGCGCTTCCGCGAGCAGCTGCCGTTCGCGGCCGGCGACCCGATCGTCACGCTCGGCGAGGGCTCGACGCCGCTGGTGCTCGCCGAGCGGATCTCCGAGCGCGTCGGCGCCGAGGTCCACCTCAAGCTCGAGGGCCTCAACCCGACCGGCTCGTTCAAGGATCGCGGGATGACCTGCGCCGTGTCGGCGGCGCTGCGCGACGGCGCCCAGGCGGTGATCTGTGCCTCCACCGGCAACACGGCGGCGAGCGCTGCCGCCTACGCCGCGAAGGCGGGAATCCGCGGCGTCGTGATCATCCCCGACGGCAAGATCGCGACCGGCAAGCTGGCCCAGGCGCTGATGCACGGCGCGCGCGTGATCGCCCTGCGCGGCAACTTCGACAAGGCGCTCGAGCTGGTCCGCCTGCTCGCCGAGCGCCACCCGATCGCGCTCGTCAACTCGGTCAACGACTTCCGCCTCGAGGGTCAGAAGACCGCGGCCTTCGAGCTGCTCGACGACCTCGAGGGTCGCCTCGACGCGGTCTGCATCCCGGTCGGCAACGCCGGCAACATCACCGCCTACTGGAAGGGCTTCGTCGAGGCCGGCGCGGCGCCGCGGATGTTTGGCTTCCAGGCCGAGGGCGCGGCACCGCTCGTGCTCGGCCACGTCGTTGCCGAGCCCGAGACGGTCGCCAGCGCGATCCGGATCGGCAACCCGGCCCGCTGGGAGGAGGCGATCGACGCGATGCGCGCTTCGCACGGAGCGATCCGCGCCGTCAGCGACGCCGAGATCCTCGCTGCCTACCGGCTGCTCGCCGCGACCGAGGGGGTCTTCTGCGAGCCGGCGTCGGCCGCCTCGCTCGCCGGCCTGCTCAAGTACGGCGCTGACGGGGCCGAGCGCGTCGCCTGCATCCTGACCGGACACGGCCTGAAGGATCCCGAGGCCGCGCTCGAGCAGGCCGGTGCCGTCCTGCCCTGCGAGCCACAGCTGCGCGCGATCGAGCGCGCGGTGCTGGGCTAGCGGTGGGCCTTCTCGAAACATTAGACCGGTTACGGCGGCGTCTGGACGTCGTTACCCCGTTCGGGGCACAGGCTGGCGGTCGTGCTCGGTCGCGGCAATGGCCCCGCCATTGCTCGCTCCCTGCGTCCTGGCCAGCCGACCCCAGCCACTCGCCGTTTCCCGATCAACGTTCCGAGAAGGCCCACTAATGGCGCCGCGCAGCGTCCGCGTGCGCGTGCCGGCGTCGTCGGCGAACCTCGGCCCGGGATTCGACTGCTTCGCCGCGGCGCTGTCGCTGTCACTCGAGCTCGAGGTCAGCGCGGCGGAGGACTTCGCCGTGACCTGCGAGGCGACGCTTCCCGCCGATCGCAGCAACCTCGTGGTGCGCGCATTCGAGCGACTCCATCCCGCCGACGGCCTGCATTTCGCGATCTCCTCGGAGATCCCGCTGAGCGGCGGCCTCGGATCGAGCGCCGCCGCGGTCCTCGCCGGCCTGCTCGCTGCCGCACGGATCGTCGGCGTCGAGCCGGACCTGCTCGCGCTCGCCAGCGAGCTCGAGGGCCATCCCGACAACGTCGCCGCCGCGCTCCACGGCGGTGTCGTGATCTGCGCTGACGGCGAGATCCACCGGCTCGCCCCGCCGCGCGGGATCAGCGCGCTGCTCGTCGTGCCGGACGACGGCGTCGCCACGGCGCAGGCGCGCGCCACGCTGCCGGCGCAGGTGCCGCTCGCCGACGCGGTCGACAACACCGCGCACGGCGCGCTGCTGATGCTCGGAGTCGCTGCGAGCGACCCCGAGCTGATCGCCCGCGGCCTCCACGACCGCCTCCACGAGCGCTACCGCGCGAAGCTCTACCCACGCTCCGCGGAGCTCGCCGCGAGCGTGCGCGAATTCGGCGCGCTCGGCGCGACGATCTCCGGCGCCGGACCGACCGTCCTCGTCTGGGTAGGCGAGAGCCGGGCGGCGCTCGTGCGCTCCGAGCTCGAGGCGGCCAGCGACGGTTGGGCGCGCGTGATCAGCGCCGCGTTCGTCGACGCCGGCGCCGTCGTCGTCGGCTCCTAGGAGCGCTACCGCGTCTGGTCGCGGGGAGGGCGGTGCTACTCGTCCACAGCGACCGGCGAAGCGCCGGCCGGGCTCACCGCCGGGACGTCCGCCGTCGCGTCGAGGCGCGCGAAGTGCAGGCGGTAGCGCCCGACGAGGATCTCGTCGCCGTGAGCGAGCGTGCTCCACTCGACTCGCTGCCCGTTGACGAACACGCCGTTGAGGCTGCGGTCATCGAGCACCCGCACGCCGTCGGGGGCGCGGACGAGCAGCGCGTGGCGGCGCGAGACCGTCGGATCGTCGAAGCGCACGTCCGCTGCGAGGCTGCGGCCGATTCGCGTCCACTCGCGCGTCAGCGGGACGACGATGATCTCCTCGCCGTCCTGGTAGCAGAGGTATTCGCCCGGCTCCACCAGCAGCGCCGCGGGGTCGGCCAGCCATGGTGGCACCGCGCGCAGCGCCGCAACCATGTTCGGTTCGGTTGACTCCGGCGGCAGCTCGAGCGCGGCAAGCGTCTGCGAGCCGCAGTTGTCACAGCGCCGTGGCGAGTCAGGCTCGGCGAGTGTGACCAGTGCGTGGCACTGCTCACAGCGGAAGGGGCCCGTCTCGCTCAGAGCCCCCGTACGCTCGTCGTTCATCTGGCTGCCTCCTGGTGGCGAATCAACATCATAGAGGCAAGACTAAAAATTCTGTCAATTCACGGAGCTCCGATCTTGGACGAAGGAACGAGCCACCGCGTCGCGAATTGATCAGCATGAACTTCGATCCCCGCACCAAGGCCACACGCTCGCCCGAGCCGACCGCCCCCGCCGCCGACGACCTCCTTGCCGAGGAACTCGCGCGTTGCAGCGACTGCGGCCGGACGCCGCTGATCGGCGAGTTCGTCCACCTCTACGAGTCGGCCGATCTCGTGTGTGAGCTCTGCCGCATGCTGCGCCCGCTTGCGCCCGTGCTCAGCGCCCGCGTAACCCACCGCCTGGGGCCCGCGGGCCGCAACGACCCTGCGGTCGTCGTCCGCGTCACCACTCGCTGCTGAAGCGCTGCGCGGGCTGCCGGCGCGCCGCGCCTTCGCGCATGCGCCGTTGCGCGCGCCGGGATTGCTCGCGGAGGCCACCGTTTTGGCGCTGCACGGACGCTCGGCGGAGCCGGGCGCCCGCCGCTCGCGTAGACTGCGCGCCGCCGTGGATCCCGTCAGTGTTTCGATCGTCGTTGGCCGCCCGCGCGAGGAGGTCTTCGACTACCTGTGCGATATCGCCAACCACGCGGAGTTCACCGATCACTTCCTCGTGGACTGGCATCTGACGCGCGAGAACTCCGTCGGGCGGGGTGCCGGCGCTCGCTTTCGCGTCCAAGCGCCGCGCCAGCGCTTCAGTTGGGCGGGCGCGAGCTTCATCGAGGTCGAGCCCCCTTGGCGAATCGTCGAGGCGGGCCGCTCCGGCAAGTTCAACCGCATTCGCACGATGACCGTCTACACGCTGGAGCCCCACGCCGGCGGTACGACCCACGTCGAGCTGACGACCGAGACCGCCCCGGTCACGATCAGCGACCGCCTGGGCGAAGCGCTTGGGGCACGGCGCTGGATCCGCCGCCAGAACAAGCGGGCGCTCAAGCGGCTCCGCTCGATCCTCGAGGACGGCAAGGGCCGCGGCACCCGTGCAACGGTCGCCGGTGGCTGAGAATAGACTGGCGGCGTTGATGAAAGGCGCTCTCAGGTCAGTTGTGGCGGCGGCCGGCGTTTGTGCCTGCGCTCTCCTGCTCGGCGCCTGCGGTTCGAGCGGCGACCTGACCTACGCCGACAACCTCGGCCCGGGCTACGTCAAGGTCGGCCAGCTCTACTACCAGGTGCAGATCTCACGCGAGCTGAACCCGTTCAGCGATGAGGACAGCTCCTACCTGCAGGGGTTGAGCAAGAAGCAGCTGGCGCTGCCGGTCGGCGACATCTGGTTCGGTGTCTTCATCCAGGCCTACAACACGACGACGCACACGCAGATGCCGGCGGGCGACTACTACGTCACCGACACGCTCGGATCGCGCTTCACCCCGCTCGTCAACCCCGTTCCGAACGCCTTCAGCTACCAGCAGGTGGCGATCCCGCCGAAGGGCCAGCTGCCGTCGATCACCAGCCTCGCCTACTCGGGCTGGACGCAGGGTGAGGTGATGCTGTTCAAGTTCCCCTACTCGGTCTACAGCAGTCGCCCGCTGATCCTCCACATCGTGAACCCGGGCAATCCGAGCCAGCAGTCGCGGATCGAGCTCGACGTCTAGATCGTCAACCGTCTAGTAGTGCAGCTGCAGCGCTAGCGCGATCAGGTCGCGGGCGATCGGCGCGGCGCTCGTGCCGCCCGTGCCGTCGTGGTCGAGCAGCACGCCGACGGCGATCTGCGGATGGAACGCCGGCGCGAATGAGACGAACCAGGCGTCGGTGTCGTAGGGGTTGTCGGGAATGTCCGCGCAGGGGCCGGTCGCACCGCTCGGCGTGGCCACCGCACCGACGCCGGTCGTGCCGCTCAGGCCGGTGCTGGCGCTCGGGCAGCTCGGCACGGTGATCTGTGCCGTGCCGGTCTTGCCGGCGACGAGGATCCCCGGGAGTTGTGCCTGGACGCCGGTTCCGTCGCTCTGGCGGACAACGGCGATCATCATCTTGCGGATCGTGTGCGCGACCGAGGTCGGGATGACGCGCGGGAACCTGCGCTTCACGCCGGTCTCGAACGTCGGCACCGGCTCGCGCCCGCCGAGCGCGATCGTCGCGGCGATCCGCAGCATCTGTAGCGGCGAGGCGAGGTCCTGGTACTGGCCGATCGCCGACGAGCCGAGCTCGACCGCGTTGGTGATCGCGCTCGCCTGCGGGATCGTGCTCGCCGCGGCGATCGAGATCGGCGAGGGTTGATTGAAGCCGTAGCGCTCCGCCGTCGCGACGAGCTTCTGCGCGCCGAGTTGGACGCCGAGCGGCGCGTAGACGGAGTTGCAGGACACCGCGAACGCGTTCAGCAGCGTGCCGCCGCAGTCCTCGTCGTTGCTGTTGTGGAGCTTGTAGCCGTCGATCAGCGCGTAGGTGCCGTAGGGGAAGGTCGAGGAGATCGTCGCGAGCCCGTTCTCCAGCACGCCGGTGGCCGTGACCATCTTGAAGGTCGATCCCGGCGGCTGGGTTTGCGACAACGGTGTGCCCGCGACCGCCAGCAGCTCACCGGTCCGCGGCACCATGATCACGATCCCACCGTCGGCATCGCCGAAGTCGCTCACCGCGTTGTTCTGCAGCTCTGGGTCGATTGAGGTTTCGACGTTCGTGCCCGGCACGGCCCGCGTATGCGCGATCAGCCGCGGGCCGTCGAACAGCCTGCCGCCTGGCTTGCCCGCCAGCTGTGCCTGGAAGGTCGCCTCGAGCCCATCCTCGCCGACCTCCGTATCCGTCGGCAGGCCGTCAGCGTTGAGGACGGCCAGCTGGCTCGCGTCCGCCGGCCCGAGCGAGCCGATGATGTTGCTCGCCGAGGCGAGCGTGGCGAGCGGCACGCCGTCGCGGGCCAGCAGCTGCCCGCGCTGCGGGGTCGTGATCACGCGATGGACCACCTCGCCGGGGTAGAGGCCGGGAAAGTCGAGGTTGGGGTGCCAGATCACGCGTGTCGCGCTGCCACTGCCGGTCAGCGGCAGCGTGAACTGCTGCTTTAAGTGGCCGAAGATGCTTGTCCGGATCCGCAGCGTGACGACCTCCGAGCCGCCCTCGAGGTGCGTGCCGCGCAGCACCTTCGCGCCGGTCACGGTTGCCGTCGAGTAGGCGTGCGAATAGGCCCGGGCGAACTCGCGGTAGGGGACGCTCAGGCGCGTCTCGGCGTCGACGTCGGCGTAGAGCGCTGACCAGTCATGCCGAGCCCAGGCGCTCGCGAAGCGATCGGCGAGCAGCTTGCCGGGCGGGACACCGCGCCCGACCGACGACGCCACGACGATCACCACCGCAGCGCTCACCGCGAGCAGCGCGCCGAGGCGCAGCAGGCCCACGCGGCGCCGCCGCGCCCGCATACGAGCCGCAGCCGTCGGCTGCGGTCTGCTCATCTGGCACCTCGCTGCTCCGAACCGTCCCGTCTCACGCTCGCTCCGCCCGCGTTCCCGCCAGCGGCAGGCTATAGCTGCTGGAACGCGCGGGTAGTCTCGCTCGCAGGATGCGCACGATCGACTGGCTGATCCTCGCCGGCACGGCGCTGTTCGCGGTCTCCGGCTACGTGCGCGGATTCATCGTCGCGGCGCTGTCGCTTGTCGGCTTCGTCATCGGCGCGGTTGCCGGCACGCGGATCGCTGAGGCACTGCTGTCCAGCGGCTCGAGCTCGCCCTACGCCCCGATCGCCGGGCTCGTCGGCGCGCTCGTGATCGGCGCGATCCTCGCCGCGTGCTTCGAGGGGATCGGCCTGCGCCTGCGGCGAGCGCTGCCCGGGCGCGCGCTCGGCATCCTCGACGGCGTCGGCGGCGCGGCGTTCAGCGCGCTGGTGGCGCTCGGTATCGCCTGGATCGCCGGAACCGTGATGCTCGCGTTTCCGGAGGCCGGAGGGGTGCGCTCGGCGATTGAGCAATCGACGATCCTCCGGAGTCTGGACGAGCTGCTGCCGCCCTCCGGCGCGTTGCTGAACGTGATCGAGCGGATCGACCCGTTGCCCAGCATCGACGGGCCGACCGCGAGCGTCGCGCCGCCGCGCGCGGCGATCCTTCGGGCCGCCGGCGTTCGCGACGCCCAGCGCAGCGTGGTACGGATTCTCGGCAGCGCGTGCGGTATCGGGATCGAGGGCTCGGGCTGGGTGATCGCCCCGGACGAGGTTCTCACTAACGCCCACGTCGTTGCCGGCGAGACCGACACGACCGTCGAGGTGGGCGGCAGCGCGCCGCCGCTACCGGCGAGCGCGATCCTCTTCGATCCGCGCAATGACCTCGCCGTCCTGCGCGTTCGCGGGCTCGGCCTGCCAGCGCTGACGCTGGCGGGCGCACCCGCCGCCGGCACTGCCGGCGCCATCCTCGGCTACCCCGAGGATGGCCCGTTCGTCGCCGAGCCTGGGCGTATCGGCGTGACGCAGCAGGTCGCAACGCAGGACGCCTACGGCCGCGGTCCTGTGCTGCGGGCGCTGACGCCCGTGCGCGGGCTCGTGCGGCCCGGCAACTCGGGTGGACCGATCGTCGATGCCGCCGGCCAGGTGGTGGCGACGATCTTCGCCGCCACGACGACGCCGGGCCCGCATGGCGGCTTCGGCGTCGCCAACTCGGTCGTCCGGCGTGATCTCGGCCGTCTGTCTTCCGCAGTCTCGACCGAGGGCTGTACGGACTGACGCTCGACGGCCCGCTACCCTCCGAGGCGATGGCCGACGAGCCCAAGACGCTGGTGATCGCCGAGAAGCCCTCCGTCGGCCGCGACTTGGCGCGGGTTCTGCCGGGACCGTTCGCCAAGCAGGAGGGGTACCTCGAGGGCCCTGAGCACGTCATCTCGTGGGCCGTTGGTCACCTGGTCCAGCTTGCCGAGCCGGACGAGTACGACCCGAAGTTCAAGCGCTGGCGGATGGCCGACCTGCCGATCGTGCCCGAGCACTTTCGCCTCGTCGTCCGCGACGAACGCTCGAAGAAGCAGATGTCGGTCGTGACGAAGCTGCTGAACCGGGGCGATATCTCCGAGGTCATCAACGCCTGCGACGCCGGACGTGAGGGCGAGCTGATCTTCGCCTACCTCTATGAGAAGGCCGCTTCGAAGCTGCCGGTGCGCCGGCTCTGGCTCTCGTCGATGACGACACAGGCGATGCGCGAGGCGTTTGCGACGCTGCGCCCGAGCGCGGAGCTCCAGCTGCTCGAGCAGGCGGCGCGCTCGCGCTCGGAGGCCGACTGGATCGTCGGCATGAACGCCACGCGAGCCGCGACGATCCGCCTGCGCTCCTCGTTCGACGGCGCTGTCTCGCTCGGCCGCGTCCAGACGCCGACGCTCGCGATCATCGCTCGCCGTGAAGAGGAGATTCGCGCCTTCAAGCCGGAGCCGTACTGGCTCGTGGATGCCGGCTTCGAGCCGTCGGAGGATCCGCACCGCCACTACGAGGGGCGCTTTCACGCCGGCGCGAAGCCGCGGATCGCGACCGAGGCCGAGGCACTGGCAGTCGTCGCGGCCTGCCGTGACGGCGCCGGTGAGATAACGAAGGTCGAGAAGCGCGAGCTGGTCGAGAAGCCGCCGATGCTCTACGACCTGACGACGCTGCAGCGCGAGGCCAACACGCGCTTCGGCTTCTCGGCGCGCCGTACGCTCGGAGCTGCGCAGCGCCTCTACGAGGAGCACAAGGCGCTCACCTATCCGCGTACAAACTCGCGCTTCCTGACCTCCGATATGGCCGCTGAGATCGTCCCAACGGCCGATCTGCTCGGAGCCCGTCCGGAGTACCGTGCCGCGGCCGAGTACGTCAAGGGGCTCGACGTGCTGCCGCTCGGTCGCGTCATCGACGACAGCAAGGTCACCGACCACCACGCGATCATCCCGACCCGCGCCGAGCACCCGGTCGAGAAGATGGACGACGATGACCGGCGCGTCTACGACATGGTCGTGCGCCGCTTCCTCGCCGTGTTCCATCCGGACGCGCTGCTCGAGAACACGCGCGTGGAGACGACGGTCGCCGGCCACGTGTTCCGCACCCGCGGCAAGGTCCTGCTGGTTCCCGGTTGGCGCGGCGTGTACCTCGCCGCCGGCGATGACCCCCAGCCGGGCCCGGCGGGGGAGACGCCGGCCGACGAGGACGAGACGGGCGAGCAGCAACTTCCGCGGCTCGAGAATGGCGAGCCATCGGCCGTCCTCGAGATCGAGTCGCTCGCCAAGGAGACCAAGCCGCCGCGCCGGTACAGCGACGCGTCGCTGCTCGGCGCGATGGAGACCGCCGGCAAGCTGGTCGACGACGAGGAGCTGCGCGAGGCGATGAAGGACTCCGGGATCGGCACTCCTGCCACGCGCGCCGCGATCATCGAGCGTCTGATCGACGTCGGCTACGTCGAGCGTGACGGCCGCTCGCTTGTTGCAACCGAGAAGGGTCTCAACGTGATCCGCCTGTTGGGTGAGCACGCGCTCACCTCTCCCGACCTGACCGGTCACTGGGAGCAGCGCCTCGGCCGGATCGAGCGGGGCGAGGACTCGCGCGAGGATTTCATGCGCGACATCGCCGGCTTTGCCAAGGAGACGATCGAGGTTCTCGACGAGACGCTCAAGGATGTCCGCATCCCGCGCGCCAACCTTGGTCCCTGCCCGGTCTGCGGGCACGACATCATCGAGAACCGCAAGGGCTATTCCTGTTGGGCGCGTGACGATCCGGGCTGCGGTTTCGTGATTTGGAAGTCCAAGGCCGGTAAGACCCTGCCGCTGGCGATCGCGCGCGAGCTGATCACGACCGGCCGCACCGCGCGTCCGGTGACCGGCTTCCGCGGCCGCAGCGGCCGCTCGTTCCGCGCCCGTCTCGCGCTGATGCAGAACGAGGAGGGTCGCTGGCGCGTCGAGTTCGACGAGCCGTGGGCCCGCGAGGGCGCCAAGCCGCCCGACCATGAGACGGTCCCGGTAGCGGCCGATGCGGTGGCTCCCGGGCCGGCCGAGCGCAGCGCTGCCTGACCACCAGAGCCCTAAATATCGTGGTCGCGACCACGACGACAGGGCCGATCTTGGTCGCTAGGTTCCGGGCCCAATGGGGGATCGCGCACGCAAGCCGGCGGCAGCACCGGCCCTTGGCTTGGGCGCCGGAGCGGCGCTCGATCTGCGGTCGCTCGTCCGGGAGCCAGACGCGGCGCGCATCTGGCTCGTCGCTCTGCTGGCCGCGTGTGCCGTCCTAGCGACCGCGCTCACCACGACTGGGACGACGCTTCTGAGCGCGGGAAGCTCGCGGGAGGCCGGCGCGAGCTCCGGAGCGTTGACTCGGCTCGAGCGCTTGCCGATGCAGGCGCAGGGAGTGATCTCAACGAGTCTCGGCACCGGTCTGCAGGCGTTCGCGCCAAAGCGCACGGCCTCCGGCTATGGGTTGGCAGGCGGCGGAGTTCTCGGGCGTCTCGGTCGCGGTGGTGTTCGCTTTAGCGCCGGTGGCGCCAGTGCATCGCTGACGCTCACGGATGTCGGCCGCGATGGACACGAGCGTCCCGTCGCCGAGGTTTCGCCGCTGGCAAGTGGCGACCGTGTCGTGCTCGAGCATCCGGGCGTCACGGAGTGGTACGCCGCCGGCCCGCTCGGGGTGGAGCAAGGATTCAGCCTCGCGCGACGGCCTATCGGCTCGGCCGGTGCGCTGACGCTCCGGCTGGCGCTCGGCGGCGCGCTCGTCGCGCGACGCTCGGGCGCCGGCCTGGTGTTCGTATCGGCCGCCGGGCGAGTGGTCCTTCGCTACGGCGGGCTGGCGGCGGTCGATGCAACGGGTCGCAGCCTGCCGGCGGTGTTCGTGCTGCGCGGCCGCTCGCTGCTGATCCGGATCGACGACCGGGGCGCGCGTTATCCGCTGCGCGTGGACCCGTTCACTGAGCAGCAGAAGATCGTCCCGACCGATGAAGCCGGTAGCGATGGGACCAGCCTGTTCGGCGCGAGCGTCGCGATCTCCGCAGACGGAAGCACCGCTCTGATCGGCGGCTACTACGACGACAACGATGCAATCGGTGCGGCCTGGGTGTACACCCGCTCCGGCACGAGTTGGTCAGAGCAGCAGAAGATCGTCCCGAGCGACGGGATCGGCAGCAGCGTCGACTTTGGAACGAGCGTCGCGCTGTCTGCGGACGGCAACACCGCGCTGATCGGCGCCGTCGGTGACGGCAGCGACAACCAGGGCGCCGTCTGGGTGTACACGCGCTCTGACAGCAGCTGGTCAGAGCAGCAGAAGATCGTCCCGAGCGATGAAACCGGCCCCGGCTCGAACGTCGGCATCTCGGTCGCGTTGTCCGCGGATGGGAACACGGCTCTCTTCGGCGGCGTCCGAGACGACGGCAACGTCGGCGCAGCCTGGGTCTACACGCGTTCGAGCACGACCTGGTCCGAGCAGCAGAAGATCGTCCCGAGCGACGAAAGCGGCAACACCGACCACAGCGACTTCGGCAACAGCGTCTCGCTGTCGAGCGACGGGAACACCGCGCTGATCGGCGGCGACTGGGACGGTACCCAGAGCAATGGCTCATACCCAGGCGCAGCGTGGGTCTACACCCGCTCTGGGACGAGCTGGTCCGAGCAGCAGAAGATCAGCCCGACAGACCGCAGCGGCGGCGTACCGGCGGAGTTCGGCTGGAGTGTGTCGCTGTCGGGTGATGGAGAGACCGCGCTGATCGGCGGGCCGGAGGACGACGAGTCGATCGGGTCGGCTTGGGTCTACACGGTCTCTGCCTCGACGTGGTCAGAGCAGCAGAAGATCACCCCGACCGACGAGGCGAACAGCACCGGCAGTGGCTTCGGCGGCGCCGTATCGCTGTCCGCCGATGGGAACACCGCGCTGATCGCCGGGCAGAACGACGGCTTCACGAACGGCGTGAGCGGAGTCACGCCGGGAGCGGTGTGGCTCTACAGCCTGTCCGGCGATGCCTGGAGCGAGGCGCAGAAGATCGTGCCATCCGACGAGAGCGGCAACCGTCCCTCCTTCGGCGGTAGCGTTGCGCTGTCCGCGGATGCGAGCACGGCGTTGATCGGCGCGGACAATGACAACAGCGGCGTCGGCGCGGCATGGGCGTACGCGTCAGGAGCGGCGCCCCCATGGTTGACGGCGACCGAGCTGACTCTCCCGGGAGCGGCGAGCAACCCGAACGCTGGCCTCTACTCAGTCGCGTGCCCGACTCAGGGCTACTGCGTCGCCGGTGGCGTCTACGAACCCTCGAGCGGCGGGTACTTCCCCCTGATGGAGAGCGAAAGCAACGGCACCTGGGCGCAGGCGGGCGGCATTGCGCTCCCATCGAATGCGGTCGCCACCCTCAGCGAGCAGAACGCGGGCTTCTTTGGTGTGGCCTGCACGAGCGTGGGGAACTGCGTCGCGGTTGGCAGCTACGTGGACACCACCTTCCAAGGTGACGCGATGCTCGCGACTGAGAGCAGCGGAACGTGGGGTTCGGCAGTCGAGGTTGCGCCGCCGACGGATGCCGCCACTTCCAACGGGTTTGCTCGGTTCAATGCGGTTACCTGTACAGGCCCGGGTAACTGTGTCGCCGTCGGCGACTACGCCAACGGGTCCGGCGACTACGAGGCGATGACCGCGACCGAGAGCGGTGGCACCTGGGGCCTGGCGAGCGAAACCACTCTGCCGGAGGGCGCGGCTTCGGATGGCTACCTCAACGCTGTGAGCTGCACAAGCACCGGAAACTGCGTTGCCGCGGGCAACTACTACAACGGCAGCGGGACGCAGCCGATGGTCGTTAGCGAGAGCGGTGGCAGCTGGGGCCAGGCAACTGAGATCACCCAGCCGAGTGATGCGAGCACGAGCTTGCTAATCGGACAACTTACCGGGGTGAGCTGCCCGAGCCAAGGGGGTTGCGTCGTCGCCGGTTCCTATTACAACTCAGATCACCTAGACGCCCCGATGGAGGCGACCGAGAGTGGCGGAACCTGGGGCCAGGCGAGCGTGATCGAGGCGCCAGCGAACTTCCAGACGGTCGATTCGGCCGGTCTCCAGTTGGACTCGCTGAACTGTGCCAGTCAGGGGAATTGCGTCGCGACCGGCTCCTACTACGACACGAGCGACGAGTTCCAGGCGATGACGGCGACCGAGAGCGGCGGGACGTGGGGCCAGGCGGTCGAGTTCGACGATCTTCCGTCGGGCGCGCTGACCGGCGAGGTCGACGACACCCGTCAGGACGCGATCCTCGACTCGCTGGTCTGCGCGAGCAACAGCGACTGCACCGCCGTCGGCTCCTACGTGGATGGGGAGGCCAAGATCCAGGCGATGGCGGTGAGCACCCAGGCGAGCGCCACCCCTACGGCGCCGGCGATTACGAGCGCGTCGAGCGCGACCTTTATTGCCGGGACGGCGGGTAGTTTCACGGTCGCTGCGAGCGGGACGCCCGGCGGGCCGACGTTGACGCTCTCTGACGGTGGTGCGTCGCTGCCGGGCGGCGTTACGTTCGTCGATAATGGCAATGGCACCGCGACGCTGGCTGGGACGCCGGCGGCCGGCAGCCAGGGCAGTTATCCGTTCACGATCACGGCTGCGAATGGTGTTTCGCCGAACGCGACGCAGTCGTTCACGCTGATCGTTGAGCCCGCTGGTTCGACGCCCCAGGCGACGATCAGCACCGGGGCCGCATCTGACGTGACGGCGACATCGGCGACGCTCAACTGGACCGTGCAGCCTGACGGGGACGACCTCTACTACTACACGGTGTATTGCGATCCGGTGAACGGCAGTCTGCCCTCCTTGCGCACGACAGCGTCGACGCCGGCTGGCGCGGTGCCCGCTGACAACAACCCGCACCTGCTGGCGACTCCCTTCAGTGGTCTGCGGCCTGGTACGGCCTATACCTGCGGTCTGTCGATGGGCGACAACACCGGTCATTCCTTCCAGTCCTATCCGGCGGTCGAGGATCTGACGACGCTGACGCCGCAGTTCACTGGCTTCTCAGCGGCGGCCTCGGCTGCCGGGCAGCTCAGTTGGCAGGTCAATCCGGAGGGTGACGCGTTGGCCAGCTATTCCGTCGCATGCTCCTCGAGCGCCGGCAACGCGAGCGCGGCCGGTGCGATCGGCGCTGGCGTGCTGCCCGCTGACGAGACATCGTCGACGCTAACGGTCTCGGTCAGCGGCCTCGTCCCGGGCGCCAGCTACAGCTGCGTCCTGTCGCTGACCGATGCTGGCGGGCTGAGCTTCAGCGACGCCGCGCAGAGCTTTGCCACGAGCCCGGTGAGCGTTCCGACCCAGACCTTCAGCACCGGGGCTTTCGTTGCCGCGGGGGGTGCCTGCGGCGGCTCGACCGGGACCGCGTGCTCGGGCAACGGCGAGGACGTGGGCGTCGAGGGGATCTTCGACGATTCCACACTCGCGCGCGCTGCCTCCGCCGGCCCGGTCCTCTACGGCCGCTTCAAGTTCCGGATCAAGGCGCACCATCACGGAACGATCCGCTTCAAGCTGACGGCGGCCGCTCGCAAGCTGCTGCTCGCAGACCACACGCTCGCGACGACACTGATCATCACCGTCAACGTCCACGGCAAGAAGATCACGTCGCGCACGCCACTAACAATCATCTACAGCAAGCCAAAAACCCACAAACGCTAAACACCCTCGCTCTCGGCTCCGAGCGCCTCCGCGAGCCCGCTACGCGCGGCGACGCCGAGCTTGTCGTAGGCATGCGTGAGGTGCGTCTCGACGGTGCGAAGGCTCACGAACAGCGCCTGCGCTATGTCTCGGTTGCTGGCTCCGGTCGCTGCCATCCGTGCAACCCGCAGTTCGCTTGCCGTCAGCGCGTCGACGCCGCTCCGCTGGCTCCGTCGCGGTCGCGCCCCGGTCGCGCGCAACTCGACCCGTGCCTGCTCGGCGACCGGCGCGGCACCGCAGCGCTCGGCCAGATCGAGCGCCTCGCGCAGCCATGGCGCGGCGTCACGCGCTCGTCCCGCCCGCCGTAGCGCGCCGCCGAGGTCGGCGCTGATGCGTGCCCGCTCGAGCGCAAGCGGCGTACCGTCAACGACTGCCGCGGCCCGCTGCAGCAGGTCGAGGTCGCCACCGCCGACGGCCGCCGCAGCGCGTAGCGCGATCGCCTGCGCCCAGCGAGACTCATCACGGGCCGCAATCTCGAGTTCCTCCGCGAGCAGCGCACGCGCCCGCCGGGTCTCGTCGCAGGCGTGGAGCGCAAGCGCCAGGTCAGGCCGCCAGGGGCTCACAGCGGGCGAGGTTGAGCCGAGAACCTCGCCGGCGCCCTTGAGATCGACTGCGGCTTCGCGCGGACGGCCCTGGGCGAGGCGTAGGCGTCCACGCGCAGCTCGCAAAAGCGCGAATGCGGCAAGCGGCGGTGCGCCATCGGGCAGCATGTCGGCGACCGCGTCCTCGGCCTCCCCGACGGCGCCCTGCGCCGTGAGGGCATCGATCAGGAAGCTGGCCGCGTAAGCGTTGGCCAGCGGCAGACGTTCGGCGGTGATCAGCTCGAGCGACTCGCGTGCGCCGGCGACGGCCGCGCCCAGGCGGCCGAGTCGGTAGTCGAGCACGCTGCGAAACGCGCATGCGAGCGCGTAACCGCTCGCCGAGCCGCGCCGGCGCGCGTCGTCCCTTCCTGCATCCAGCGCCAGCTCGGTCTCGTCATAGCGCTCCGCGAACATCAGCGTCGTCACCGTTCCCCAATAGGGCGCTGACTCCGAGCCCACGTCGCGCAGCATCGCGCCGTCAGCGAGCGCGCGCGAGGCGAGCTCGCCGAGCTTTGGCAGCGATCGTGGCCCGTGCACCACCTTTTCGTTGGCCCACGCGCCGAGGAAAAGGCGCTCGCCGCGGGTGCGACCTTCGATCTGCGATGCATCGATTTCGGGGCGCTCCACGTCCGGCTGCCGTTGCGGATCCTGCGCCCTACACGTCAGCACCAGCGCGAGCAGGTTCAGACGCAGATCCAGTTCGGAGTCGTCGAGCTCCGTGGCTGCGCCTTGGCACAACGCTTCGGCCTCTTCGATTGCGCCGCGCATCATCAACTGCGACCCGAGGCCGAGTGCGATTAGGCCCCGTTCATGCGCGTCGGTGCTTGTGCTCGACGCCTCGCGGAAGTGTGCGAGGCAGTCCTCGTCGCCGATCGTCGCTCCGGCGCGCGCCAGCTCGTGCAGCACCGCGACCCGCTGATCTGGTGCAGGCGGTTCGTTGAGCGCTCGACGCAGCGCGCGGATCGCCGGCTCCGGAGCCGCGAGTGCGATCGCCTTGCTTGCTGCCTCACGCAGCGCCGTCACGACCTCGCTGCGTCCCGCGGGCTCCGTGGCGAGTAGATGGACCGCTATCTCCTCGGCGCTGGCGCCGCGTTCGCGCAGCAGATCTGCGGCGCGTGCATGCCAACGCAGGCGCGTGGCGAGCGGGAGCTCCTCGGCGACCACGCCGCGCGCGATCGGATGGACGAACTCCAACGGGCTGCTCGCGCGCAGGACGTCGGCGGCTGCCAGTGCGTCAGCCGCGCTGGCAGCCGCGTCGAGCTCGAGCTGCGCCAGCGAAGCAGCATTTGTGAGCGTCGCGTTTGCGCCGAGAACCGTCACCGCGAACGCCAGCTGCACAGCCGGTTGGCCGAGGCGGTTGATCCGCAGCAGCACGCTGCGCGCGACCGCATCCGGGCGTATCTCGGCGACCCGTGATGCGCTCGCGGCGGTCGGCGCAACCTCCTCGGCACGTAGTTCGCGCAGCAGCTCACGCAGCAGGAACGGGTTCCCGCCTGTCGCCTCGTGTGCGGCCGCCGCGAAGGACGTGTCGACGTTGTCACCGAGCAGCGCCTTGACTACCGCATACGATCCGCCCTCGCTCAGCGGCGAGGCTGCAAGTCGGAGCGCTTCGGTGTGCGCCTCGGCCGTCCACCAATGCGCCTCGCCGTCGCCCGGCGTGATCGGGCGCGACGCCGCGAGTAGAACAACAGGCAGGTCGCTGATCCGCCCCGCCAGATGGGCCAGCCAGCGCATCGACGCTTGATCGAGCCAGTGCGCGTCATCGACCGCTATCAGCAACGGCTGCCGGGCGGCGAGCCCGGCGGTTAGCCAGTAGAGACCGTGAAGCGTTGCCGCAGGTTCGGCCTCGACCGCTGTCGTGGCGTCAAACAACGGCGCTGCAAGTGCAGCGGCACCGCTCAGCAGCCGCGAACGCTGCGCAGGTGGGAGCCGCTCGAGTAGCGGGCCGAAGACGTCGCGGACTCCACTCCACGGGAGGTCACGCTCGAGTTCGCTTCCGCGCGCTGTGAGCGTAAGCACTCCGCGGTGCTCGGCAAGGCCGGATGCGGCTTCGACCAGCGTGCTCTTGCCGAGGCCGGGGCCGGCTTCGACGAGCACCGCGGCACCGGTCCCGGCAAGAGCGCGATCGATTACGTCGCGAAGCGCCGCAAGCTCCTGCTCGCGCTCGATCAGTAGTGGCCCCCCTTCCCGACCGGGGCCGCTCGCACGGGCCGTCGGCATTTCGCCGCATCGTAGGGCGCGTCGACTCGAACCGCGTGCGCCACAGTGTCGAGTTCGACGAGCCGTGGGCCCGCGAGGGCGCCAAGCCGCCCGACCATGAGACGGTCCCGGTAGCGGCCGATGCGGTGGCTCCCGGGCCGGCCGAGCGCA
>Ga0302178_10000436_pt1 | contig 38448 bp, 42 predicted proteins | sample I_Palsa_E1_3_FD_198790 | JGI IMG/M metagenome (GOLD analysis project Ga0302178, IMG submission 198790) | Peat permafrost microbial communities from Stordalen Mire near Abisko, Sweden - I_Palsa_E1_3 | ecosystem: Environmental > Terrestrial > Soil > Palsa > Peat permafrost | place: Sweden... | reverse complement strand
ACTCAATGCAAACTGGTGGTAAGCCTTTAATCATCGGGATGTTGCAGACTTCATCGACGCGAGATCGGTACAGGTCAGTCAAACATTTTTCCGAAGTGCATTTATTACGCTTGATGATCCATGCTTTTTGCTCTTGCTTCAGATCTTTGGCGCCGCCAGGAAGATCATCACTCACTGCCATCATGTCATGGTAGTTGCTCGATAGCGCACTATCCAATTTCTGGAGGGTCTCATTGGCGCAAATCATCTTTTCGACCTGCGATGATGCTTTCGCGCAATCGAAGCTGGGATTGGCGAAGGCCATATTTGATGCGGTCAGAACCAAAACGGCAAATACAGCTATTTTCTTTTTCATGTCTACTTGAAATAATTGGCCGATGGATGACGTGATTTTCCTCTCCAACTCACGCGATTGAAAGCATGCAGTTGCTGCGTATTAGGAGGACTCCTAGAGTCCTCCTTGGTATCGTTTTACGAAGCGCCTTCAATCGAGTCGACAAATTTCTTGGCAAAGAGCGGCATGATGAGCCAAGCAGCACCAAACGAAACAGATCAGCATGTAGACGAGTCCAGCTTTAAACCATCCCTTGAAAAAGAGATACAAAAAGCCAAACAGAAACAGCAAGACTCCAGAAACTTCACGATCCGATTCGCCCTTGGAGTTCACTTTTTGCTGGGCACCGCAATGCGGACAAGACCGTGCCGATTCATGAATTTCCTTCCCGCAACCTCTACAAAAGACCATTCCCATTGTTATCTTCCTGGTGAAAAATTCTGACTTTAAAAAACTGCCATTGAAGATCTCAACGACCACAGATCTTCAATGGCATGCGATGTGTTACTGCGGAACAGACACGCCGTAGCTTGAGTTCAAGCTATCGATGTTGCCTTGGTAGGGGATGATCCAATTCAGCCACGATGATCCATTCGGGAAATTAGAACTTCCGGCCCATAGCTGGGTGTTGGTCGATCCCGAAATTCGTTCGATGTCACTGAATCCGTAAGCACCTGTTGAAGTCAGATGAACGTTCGTCGTGTAGATATTGCCGTTCACAAACAGGAAATCCAACAGCGCTCCGTATTGCGAGTTGTACGGCAACTGCGCGACGTTCGATTGCGAATACGTGTTCGTGCCGCTGTTGTAGAAAATCGTCGGCACCCAATTGCCATACATGTTATTGGGGGCAGTGCCACCTAAGAGCGCGTCGTATTTTCCAATCCCTTTTATATCGATCAATTCGACCGAATAGATCTGCGGCGAGCTGCATGAAGCACAATTCGTTGTTTGTGTTGCGCCGGCCGGCGTTTCTGGAACAACCAGCGGCAATCGCGTGAAATTCTGCGAGAACGTGCCATCTTTGTTGTTCACTAAGAAATACGGCGTTCCGACAACATTTGGATCGGCAACGAGAATATCGTCATAGCCATTGCCGTTGAAATCGGCGGCAGATGCGCCATGGAAATACCCCGTGAACGGGAGCATCACATTTTTGTATGTGCCATCCGGCTGACTGAGCAGCATATGCGGCTGTTCACCAGAGAACGGTGCAGCATCGAAACCATGACATGCAAAAAATACATCCGGCTTTCCGTCGCCATTGAAATCAGCAACGATGGCTTTTCTCGGATGCAAACAGCCGACGGTGTTCGACAAGATATCGGATGTGTGATCGACCCAAACGCCATTCACTTTTTTGTAGAAGTAAATCGAGCCGTAATCAGTTGCTGTCGATGGATCATTCACGTTGTAGACGAGAGTATTCACGACCATCGACTCGGTGCCGTCTTGGAAGAAATCGCCATATGCGATGGCATCTCCGTACTGCGGTGTCGGTGGTTGAGGTCCGATTGCAGTCGCAGCGGCGATCTTATTTTGATATGACGAAGCTAGTACCGGCATCGGCACAATGAGTGTGGCAGCTTGTGCCGTTTGTCCGCCAGCGCCAGAACATGACAACGTGAATGATTCGGGTCCACCGGCTGTTGGAGTTTCAACAATCGATCCCGACGATGGTTGTACGCCACTCCATGCGCCGCTTGCAGTACAGGACGTAGCATTCGTTGCTGTCCATGTGAGAGTCGATGTTTGACCGACGGCAATCTTTGGCGAACTGAACGACATCGTGACTGCTGGCGCTGGCGTCGAATTTCCGCCACCACCACCTCCACATGCCGACAGCGCCAATACTGCTGCCCCGATTGAAAATGCTGCTGCGAACTTCAATTTCATCTGATCCCCTTGGTGGGTTGTTATAGATCTTCGAATGCATTGATCGCGTCGCGTGATGGCTAGAACACGCAAACGGCGTTACCAAATCATTGATCTGGCAACGCCGCGTTAAAGCTGGACGGTATGACCCGTCCCATACGCCGACATATCGGCCATAACCATCGAGTCACAAATTGATGATTTGATGAACGATGGCATGAACTTCTGGGCCACTCTTTCGGAGTAGCGAGGCGAAACGTGAAACGATCAGGCGATTTTTCATCGTCTCGATCTTATTAATCTGTCGAACCACAACCGGATCGAATGGCCGACCGGGCTTCAATTGTTCAATTGCACTTTTTGCCAATGCGGTTCGTTCGTTATCCATTTGCTCCAACGTCGCCCGGAATTTCTCGGGCGTGTCGGTCGCTTCCGTTCGGCGTGCCGGTTTGTCTTTTTTCTGCACCTCCGTGATGTTGTTTTTGATCTGTTCCACGCTGCCAACCGGCTCTGCGACCAGTTCGCCAGCACCAGAAGCCTTCGTTTCTGCTTTCAAAGTCATAGTTTTCTCCGATAGATTTGTCGCGTTGACAGTTAAATACTATCCAGAGTTTTAGGCTTCGTACACTGATTTTTTACGTAAAATCAATAGGTTGCGTGGTCTATCAGGTCGCCAATTGGATTGCGAGCAGAATTAACTACGTCAGCCCGAGACAGAGTGATATATCCCTAAAACAGATGATAACTCGTTTTAAGGGCTGTTTTGTAAGTGAGGTGCCTGCAAGGATTGCTCCCTTCTGGGAGAACGTATGGACAAAGAGGCTCAACGTGTGTTGGCCCAAGCCGTAGGCAAGGCGATAGCGCGAAAACGCACGCAAGCTAGCTATACGCAGGAAGAGGTGGCGGAAAAACTGGGATTGGGTCTCGGAGCAATTTCTCGTGTGGAACAGGGAATCGCGGTTCCGACCATAATTCGCCTGATTGAGCTCGCCGAATTATTTAGTTGCAGGCTCGAAGAACTTCTATCTGATGTCCCCGCAACACTGGACGATCGAGCGGCAATGATTGCTCGAAGCATTGCCCAACTAAGACCGTCAGACCAGACGATAGTGGTCGATCTGGTAAAAACACTTGCCGAACAATTCAAAGAGAAATGACGGCTGGCGTTACCGCATACTGGGCGCACTGCGCACCGGACCTTGCTGGTACGCTCAACCTTTATCACCGAGCCAAATACTTCCCGCTGATATGATCAGCGTTTCGGAAGGCAGGTTCATGCCATAGCCATGATTCATATGTATTCATAGCCACATAATAATCACGTCGTCGACCACGGCAATATGCAAACCGGATAAACCCTGTTTCAAGTGGCGAGTGCCGCGGGGGCGGAGCGCAAATGCGCCGCGCACATTATGACCGCGTTGCCGCACATCGCTTATCTCGGTTTGCGGCAGAGTGTCGCGCACACGCTGCAGATAAGTGCTGGCCGCGACAAGCTGCAGTCGTCGGGCAAGCGGCCTGGCGATTTCCCAGGATTGGTTATAGCCCCGAGCCGCCAAGCGTTCTGCGGATAAAGGTACAGGGATGACGCAGTCGATTTCGAGCTGTGCCGTTTGTATGCGTGCGGCTAGTTTGTCGGCAAACCACCGCGCGAGGCCTGGCTGTGCAGAAAATTTCAAGGCTTGTGCCAAGGCGTCGAACGGCGTCGCATAGTCGGCCACGACCAAAGTTGCGTCGAAGGTCGGCGGACTGGCCAAACAGGCGCCGCAGCGTTGCGTTGCCTTGACTGCCGAATCCACTCCGGGCTCGAATGCGGCGGCGCAGCACGGGCAACGACCCACGATATTCTCGTGAAGCGTTGTGTCGCATGCGCCACACACACGCCGCTGCGACAAATTGCCGCATAACGCGCAGTGGTTGGGCAAGGCGATCCGCCATAAGCCGGACCACACCACGCCATGTGCCCGGCGCGCCGATGCAAGCGCGGATTTGAAGCCGTGATTAAGCATCGTTGTGGCTCCCGACGAGATGGGGTTGAGCTTGTGTGAATTCCACAAGCCGGGCTCGCGTTATACAGAACATGCAACAAAGCTGCCTCAGAGACAGCTTTACTCTGATTAAATACAGGCTAACGAGTATACTTTGCAACCACTCCAACGGCTGCACGTCATGCTTGATAAATCCGCACATTCTGAACGACCCGGCGCAGATCTGCACCGGTTGCGGAGGATTTTCGATCGGCGTGCAAAAGCCTTTGGGGATGTTGCATTTTTGCCGCGCGAGATTGCGCAGCGCATGCAAGAGCGGCTTGAATATATAAAAGTGCAGCCGCAAAGAATTATCGATGTCGGCTGCGGGCCGGGCGCCGACCTCCCGGCGTTGCGCAGCCGCTATCCGCAGGCTTCGGTGCTGGGCTTGGATTTGTCCTTGGCCATGGCGCGGCAGGCTAGCGAAAGCAGTGGGCCGGCTGGCTGGAAGCGTTTGTTGCCGCAATTTACGCAAGGTTTGCGCGATTTTGCCAGGGCCGCGAGCGGTCCTGTGGCTGGCGTAGTGCAGGGCGACTACGCCAATTTGCCTTTTGCTGGAGCTGTTTTTGATGTGCTCTGGTCGAATTTGGCCTTGCAGTGGCATGCAACGCCGGATCGCGTATTTCCAGAATGGCAGCGGGTTCTGAAGGTGGGCGGTCTGTTGATGTTCAGCACGCTGGGTCCAGATACCTTGCGCGAATTGCGGGTTGACGGCCGGCAGGCGGCAACGCTGAGTTTTGTCGATATGCATGATTTTGGAGATATGCTGGTGGCCAGCGGTTTTGAGACGCCGGTCATGGATGCCGAAACGCTGACGGTGACTTACAAGACGCCCGAAGCGCTATTGCGCGATGTGCGCAAGTGGGGCGGCGAGTCGCGCAGCGGTTTGGGTCCCGCCGGCTTAGGTGGGCGTGCGGTTTACGGCGATCTGTTGGCCTCGTTGGAGCGGCAGCGGCGCCCGGACGGCACGATCCCGCTGACCTTTGAGGTCATTTACGGACATGCCTGGAAGGCGCCCGTTAAGACTACGCCCGAGGGCTATGGCGTGGTGCGGCTGGATGAAATTGGCCGAGGTTCGGCGCGCAAGCCGAGCAAGGGCTTAGGCTAGGGAGCGCGCGATCGACTTCGATCGCTTGAGCGATGCGAGTCCGGAATTTCCGCTCCTGGCGTGGCTGCCGGGGTCGGGTTGCTTGTGGCGGTGGGGCATCCCGCCTATAATGCCGGGGCTTTCGGCCTTTGCTGGAGTGGCTGGAAGTCGCGGGAGAGCGGCGATGGAGTCAGGTGAATCACAGGATGAGCCGGTCTTGAAAGATTGGCTGCTGAAGCGCAACTGTGCGGTGACGCCGCGCCAGTTCCTGGGTTTTTATCTGTTTCTTTCGATAGTTTCTTTTTGTGTGGCCGGTGTGGTGGCATTGACCGGCGCCTGGATGGTGCTGATTTTTAGCGCGCTGGAAGTGCTGGCCATCGGTGTGGCATTTGTGGTGTACGCGCGTCATGCTGTGGATTACGAGCATATTCGCCTACAACCGAATCGGCTGGTGGTCGAGCAAATGTCGGCCTTGCAACGAACGCAGTACGAGTTCAACCCGCGCTGGGTGCGGATTGAGCTCGGGGAGCACGATGGCCGGACAATGGCTCGGGGAGCACGCGGAATGCAGCGTGAGCTGATTACATTGCATGCGGCCGGAAAGGCAGTTGAAATTGGACAATATCTTGCGCCGGAACGGCGCGCGCAATTTGCACAAGATTTGCGTGCGTGGATCAGACGCTGTTCCTGAGCCAAGCGGTTCGGGAAGTACCGGTTTGAATGGTTATTTTGGGTAAGGAAGCTATGAAATCAATCAAGCGAGCTCTGGTGGGTGGGCTGGCGGCCACGGGTCTGCTGCTGACCGGCGTGGCTCACGCCGTCGGCAACCTTTCTGGCGGTCCGGCGGTCAATGAGCTGAATTTTCAGCCTCCTGTGACGCGTATTGCCCGCGAAATTTATGATCTGAACACCTTAATGATGCTCATCTGTTTGGTGATCTTCATTCTTGTGTTCGGTGTGATGTTCTATTCGATTTATGCCCACCGCAAGTCGAAAGGTTATAAGGCTGCGCATTTCCACGAAAGCACCGCCGTTGAAATTGCCTGGACCGTGGTGCCTTTGCTGATCGTTGTGGCGATGGCCTTGCCCGCGACGCGCATGGTGATCGCGATGAAAGACACCTCGAATTCCGATCTGACCATCAAGGTCACCGGCTATCAGTGGAAATGGGGTTACGACTACTTAAAAGGTCCGGGCGAAGGGATTTCCATGATCTCGACCCTGTCGACGCCGGCAGACCAGATGGAAGGCCGTGCGCCGATTTCCGATACTTATCTGGAGGAAGTCGATCATCCGCTGGTGGTCCCGGTTAACAAGAAAATTCGCATTATTACGACGGCGGCCGACGTCGTGCATTCCTGGTATGTACCGGCATTTGGCGTGAAGATGGATGCGATTCCCGGTTTTACGCGCGATACTTGGTTCAAAGCCGAAAAAACCGGTACTTACCACGGTTTCTGTACCGAATTGTGCGGTAAGAATCACTCGCTGATGCCGGTCGTCGTCCAGGTTCTGTCTGACGATGACTATGCTGCGTGGGTAAAGGCCAATCAGCCGGTCGCTGCAGTGGCCGCCGTACATGCTCCTAACACCCCCTACACCCAGGCCGAATTGATGGCGCATGGCGAAAAAGTCTTCGGCAGCAATTGCGCGGCTTGTCACCAAGCCAGCGGTCAGGGCGCCGGTCCTTTCCCGGCGCTGGTCAACTCCAAAGTTGTGACTGGTCCGTTGGCCGACAACGTGAAACTGGTGTTGAACGGCAAGGGTGGCATGCCTGCCTGGGGCCCCACCTTGAATGATTACGATATCGCTTCGGCCATTACGTATATTCGCAACTCTTGGGGCAATCAGACTGGGGATGTGGTTCAGCCTAGTGTGATCAACGCTGCACGCAAGGACAAGTCGTCGGCCTCGAAATCCGCGACCTAAACGGTTGGATAGTGAGCGGCGTTCGGGGCGGATTTTTTTGCCTAGTCCCGACGTTGCGAAGCCCGGTATTTAAAAGATTTGCCCGTACAGTGTGCGGGCACCGTAGTTAAGCGTAAGGAGAGTGTTATGTCGACGGTCTCGCACGACCACGTGATTGGTGATGATCACGATCACGATCACGCGCACGGCGCCCCGGTAGGTTGGCGTCGTTGGCTGTACGCCACGAACCACAAGGATATCGGTACCTTGTATCTGGTGTTCTCGTTCACCATGTTTATGGTGGGCGGCGTGATGGCACTGCTGATACGCAGCGAATTATTTGAGCCGGGCATGCAAATCATGCGTCCCGAATTCTTCAATCAGATGACCACGCTGCACGGTCTGATCATGGTGTTCGGCGCGATCATGCCGGCCTTTGTCGGCTTTGCCAACTGGATGGTGCCGCTGCAGATCGGTGCGCCCGATATGGCCTTCGCACGGATGAACAACCTGAGTTTCTGGTTGTTGCCGCCGGCGGCCTTGTTATTGGTGGGCTCGCTGTTCACGCCGGGCGGCGCAACTGCCGCAGGCTGGACGCTGTACGCGCCGCTGTCGGTCCAAATGGGCCCCGGCATGGATTTGGGTATTTTTGCGATCCACATCCTGGGTGCCTCGTCGATTATGGGGTCGATCAACATCGTCGTGACGATCCTGAATTTGCGGGCGCCGGGCATGACGCTGATGAAAATGCCGATGTTCGTCTGGACCTGGCTGATCACCGCATTCTTGCTGATCGCCGTGATGCCGGTGCTGGCAGGCGCCATCACCATGCTGTTGTTCGATCGTCATTTTGGCACCTCATTCTTTAATGCGGCGGGCGGCGGCGATCCGGTTCTGTACCAGCATGTGTTCTGGTTCTTCGGGCATCCCGAGGTCTACATCATGATCTTGCCGGCCTTCGGCATCATCTCGCAGGTGATTCCGACGTTCTCGCGCAAAAAGCTGTTTGGTTATAGCTCGATGGTCTATGCGACCGCTTCGATCGCGATCCTGTCGTTTATGGTTTGGGCGCACCACATGTTTGTCACCGGCATGCCGGTGACCGGGCAACTGTTCTTTATGTACGCCACGCTGTTGGTGGCTGTGCCGACGGGCGTGAAGGTGTTCAACTGGGTGGCCACAATGTGGCGCGGTTCCTTGAGCTTCGAAACGCCCATGCTGTTCGCAATTGGCTTCTTGTTTGTATTTACGATGGGTGGATTTACCGGCCTGATCCTGTCGATTGCGCCGCTCGATATTGCGCTGCACGGTACCTATTACATCGTTGCGCATTTCCACTATGTGTTGGTTGCAGGCTCGCTGTTCGCACTATTCTCCGGCTGGTATTACTGGTCGCCGAAGTGGACCGGCTTTATGTATAACGAATTGCGCGGCAAGATCCATTTCTGGGGCTCGCTGATTTCGTTCAACATTACCTTCTTCCCAATGCATTTTCTTGGGCTGGCAGGGATGCCGCGTCGCTACGCCGATTACCCGGCGCAGTTCACGGACTTCAACCAAGTGGCAACGCTGGGCGCATTCTGGTTTGGCCTGATGCAGGTTTACTTCCTGTTCTGGGTTGTGCTGCCTGCGTATCGCGGCGGTGAAGGCCATCTTGATGCCGGCGACAAGCCGTGGGATGGTGCAGAAGGTCTGGAATGGACGCTGCCTAGCCCGCCGCCGTTCCATACTTTCGAAACCCCGCCAGTGGTTGAGTAAGTAGCTGATAAGCAGCTGGATAAGCGACGTCTTGGAACTGTCATGAATACGGTAAAAACTAGCAAGCCCAATAGCAAATTTACCCCGGAACAACGCGCGGCGAATCGCCGCGTCGGCGCGGTATTGTTTTTGATCGTGGCTGGTTTTTTCCTGGCTTCGGTCGTCAACAAGGTATTTTCCGGTTAAACCGCTCGGCCGCAGGCAGGCCGGCCGGTTTAACCTAATGTAGGGAGCCGGCGGCGGCCTAGGCCGGTTCGCGGAGAGCCTGATGGATAAAGCATCTAAGCCGAGTTTTCTGAAGGCGATCAAAGCTGTATTGTGGGCGTTTATCGGAATTCGCAAGAGCAGTGCACACAAAGCCGACCTCGCTCAATTGAGTCCTGTGCATATAATTGTTTCAGGGGTTCTGTGTGCGGCAGTTTTTATCGGCATACTGGTCTTCGTCGTGCATGTTGTGATCGGTAAATAGCCTGCAGCCTGGTGCGTTGAAGAAGACGACGAATAAAATCATTTGGATAGAAGTGGAGAAGCAACCATGAGCGCACATACGCCGAGCTCACAGTATTTTGTGCCGCAGCCGTCTCGCCACCCGATTACCGCGGCGATTGGCTTGCTATGCATGTTTTTCTCACTGGCAGCCTGGCTGAACGGCAGCGCTGTGGCGCCTGTCGGTGTCGCGGTTGGTTTGATCTGGCTGTTATTTGTCTTGTGGCAATGGTTTGGCGACGCCATCTCGGAATCTGAGGGCGGGCAGTACGGGAAATTGGTCGACAGCTCATATCGCTGGAGCATGAGCTGGTTTATCTTCTCGGAAGTGATGTTCTTCGGTGCTTTTTTCGGGTCGCTGTTTTACGCTCGCGAATTTGCGCTCGATATGCTGACCAACGTCAATAGTCAGATTATTTGGCCCGATTTTGCCTCGGCTTGGCCAAATAATGGCCCGGCCAATCTGGTTGCTCAATTCCGCGGTATGACGCCGTGGCCTGTGCCGACCATCAACACGGCGCTGCTGTTGACGTCGGGCGCTACGCTGACGGTTTCGCACCATGCGCTGCGGGAAAATCACCGTAAAAAAGCGTGTATCTGGTTGGGGCTGACCATTCTGCTGGGCGTGGCCTTCCTGTTTTGCCAGGGCTTTGAATATTTTCACGCTTACAATGAGCTGAACCTGAAACTGACGTCCGGCGTATATGGCTCGACCTTCTTCTTGCTGACCGGTTTCCACGGTTTCCATGTGACGATGGGCGGCTTGATGCTGACCGTTGTACTGATCCGCATGATACGCGGCGACTTCACGGCCGAGAATCACTTTGGCTTTGAAGGCGCGGCCTGGTACTGGCACTTTGTTGACGTGGTTTGGCTTGGTCTTTACGTGGTGGTTTATTGGCTTTGAGGCGGCTTGCCGCGTGAGTTTGTCCCGCACGCGGCGCCTGGAAGACTGAAAACGACAACGCCGCCCATCGGGCGGCGTTGTCGTTTTCAGGTGTCGGCTGCGGCAATTTGCCGCATCTGCAAGTGGGGGCGTGGCGCTTAGCGCCCCAGCGGGATGCCGGTTGATTCTATCCAGCCCATCCAATGCGCGAACAGGATGAATAGGAACAGCGAGATGGAAAAGCCCACTCGCAGCATGAGCGAATACACCATGCGGTTTGAACGACCGCGGTCGTTCATCATGAAATAGAGGGCAGATCCCAGACTCGCAAGGATCAAGATAAATGCGATGGCAACAATGATGTGCATGAGTTCGGCCGATAAAGTAGTCGCTGCGATTATCTCATCGCGCACGGCTGCTTGCGCTGTATGCGACGGCGATAGTCGGGCGTGGCCAGTGCGGCGCATCGTCGCGGTTTTGCGATTTAATCCACAGAAAACCCAGGGCGCACTATGTTGAAAATTCGCTTCGGACCCGCGCTGGCCGTGCTATTGGTGGCGGCGCTGACCACTTACCTCGGTTTTTGGCAGCGAGGGCGGGCGCACGAGAAAGAGGCCCGCCAAGCCCGTATTGAGCAGTTTGCGCAGGCCCCAGTCATCCCCCTGCAGGGCGCGCACTGGTTGCCGGCCGCAGTCGAATACCATAGGCTTAGCGCGCATGGACGCTTCTTGACGGATCTGACCGTGTACCTAGATAACCGGCCCTATCAAGATCAGCCCGGCTTCTATGTGATCACGCCATTGAAACTCGACAGCGGCGGTGTGGTGCTGGTCAACCGTGGCTGGCTGCCCAGGAATCTGGCCGACCGTCTGGCGATCGCACCGTACAGCACGCCGGATGGCGAGGTCGAGATCGACGGCGTAGGCCGAACCGACGTCGGACGGGCTTTTGAGCTTGGGCATGATGGCTCGGCGCCGCACTTGAAGATTCGGCAAAATCTCGCGATTGACGCTTATGCGAGCGAGACGGGTCTGTCATTGCAGCCTTTTGTGATTGAACAAACCAGTAACGACGGCGATGGTCTGGTGCGCGATTGGCCTGTGCCGACCACTGGTGTCGAGCGTAATTACGGCTATATGCTGCAATGGTGGGGGATGGCCATCGTTGCGATTATTTTGGGCCTGTATGCCGCGTGGCGTGCAGGCAGACCCGGCACAGAGAAGGGTTGAGCGTGCGGTTTGACTGGCTGCCGAAGTATGCTAAATGAGTAGGCTCAGTCAGTGGACTGAATGAGCGCCGTTAATGAGTCAGTAGTTGTTAATGAAAATCGAGGATGTGTCGTGACCCAGCCGCAACGTAATTCCGCTTCTGTGCAATCTGACTCGGCCAAGGCCGGGGGCGACTGGCGTCGTGCGCGCTGGGTCGTGCTCTTGGTGTTGCTGATTTGTGCCGCGCCGGTGATTGCCTCATATCTGACCTATTACGTTTTCAAGCCTGCCGGCGGATCGACCAATTACGGTGCGCTGATCACGCCGCAACGTCCCGAGCCGGATGGCTTTATGGTGCGAGACGATAGTGGCGCGGTGATTGCACCGGCCGCCTTCAAGGGTAAATGGCTGCTGGTGTCGGTGGCTCCCGGCGCGTGTGACACCGCATGCGTCACGCATTTGTATTTTGCACGGCAAGTGCGCGCAACCCAGGGTGCTGAGCGCGATCGCATTGAAACCGTCTGGCTGCGCACCGATGGCGCGCCGATTGCCGCGAACTTGCGCACGGCCTATCCCGACACCCACGCATGGGTGGTTGATCCGGTGGCGCTGGCGAAATGGTTTCCGGTCGATGCGGGAACCCAAATCAGCGACCACATTTATGTGATCGACCCCAATGGCAATCTGATGATGCGCTTTCCCAAAGACGCCGATCCCAGCAAGATCAAAAACGATATCGCGAAGCTGTTAAGGGCTTCGGACATCGGTTAAATCATTTTGAACGGACTTTGAGATGTTTGTACTGGAGATTTGCCTGACCGGTTTATGTATCGCATTGATCCCGTTGACCTATATCTGGGTCAAGGGCGATGCCGATAAATTTCGCAAACTGGTCTGGGTCAGCACCTTTCTGACCCTGGATCTGGTGATGTTCGGCGGTTTTACGCGCCTCACCGACTCCGGTCTGGGCTGCCCCGATTGGCCGGGCTGCTACGGCACCGCCTCGCCGTTTATCGCGCACGCTGCGATCCATGCGGCGCAAGTGCTGATGCCCACAGGTCCGGTCACGATGTCCAAGGCCTGGATCGAAATGATTCACCGTTATTTCGCCACGGCAATAGGCGTCTTGATTATCACCCAGGTGTTACTGGCTTGGGTCAAACGCCGCAATCTAAAAATTTCGCCATGGTGGCCGACCGCGCTGCTGACGCTGATCTGTGTGCAAGGCGCTTTTGGCGCCTGGACCGTGACCATGAAGTTGCAGCCGATTATTGTCACGACGCATTTATTGCTCGGCTTGACGATGCTAGGTTTGTTGGGCTGGATTGCGGCTCGGCTAACGCCGACTCCGGCGCCGGTGCGCGATGCTTTGCGCTGGCAACCCGCAGCCCTACTCGGGCTGGCGCTATTGATTGTGCAGATCGCCTTGGGCGGCTGGGTCAGCACCAATTACGCGGTACTCGCCTGCGGCGATTTTCCAACCTGTAACGGACAGTGGGTGCCTCCCATGGATTTCGCCCAAGGCTTTCATGTATGGCGGCAATTGGGCCGAACCGGCAGCGGCGAAATGTTAACCCAGGCGGCCTTGGTGGCGATTCATTGGGCGCACCGGACCTTTGCTTTTCTGGTGGTGCCATATTTGGCCTGGCTGGGCTGGCGTCTGCGACGGTACACGGCTCTGCGGATCCCGGCAACGGGTTTGCTGGTCGTCATTCTGATTCAGTTCGCGACGGGATTGTCGAATATCGTCCTGCAATGGCCATTGCTGATTGCGGTTGCGCACAACGGTGGCTCCGCAGTGCTGCTGCTGCTGCTCGTCATGTTAAACTACCGACTTACTTTGAGCCGGTCTGCACAGCAAAAAGCCGTTGCGGATTCCGTGATTTTACCGGCCTCCGGCGCGTGACCCTCCCGATGGAAAGTACCACTCTGCAAGCACATCCTCAAACTCCGGGCGGCCGTATTGCCCAGTATCTCGCGCTGACCAAACCGCGAGTGACGCAGCTCGCCGTTTTTTGCGCAATCATCGGCATGTTTCTGGCTACGCCCGGCATGGTGCCGTGGCCCGTGCTGATCGGCGGCACAATCGGGATCTCCTTGCTGGCGGGCGCCGCCTTTGCAATCAACTGCCTGGTCGAGCAAAAAATCGACGCGTTGATGCGCCGTACCGCTTGGCGTCCCTCGGCGCGCGGTGAAATCACCTCGGCGCAGATCATTATTTTCTCTTGCGTGCTTGGCGCCACCGGCATGTGGGTGTTGTATACCTTTACCAATGCGCTGACGATGTGGCTGACGCTGGCGACTTTTGTCGGCTATGCCATTATTTACACCATCATCCTGAAGCCGTCCACGCCGCAAAATATCGTGATTGGCGGCGCATCGGGCGCCATGCCGCCGGCGCTGGGCTGGGCCGCAGTCACGGGCCACGTGCCCGCACAAGCCTGGGTGCTGGTGCTAATTATCTTCGTTTGGACACCGCCGCATTTCTGGTCGCTGGCGCTGTATCGCCGCAAGGAATATCTGAAGTCGGGCCTGCCGATGCTGCCCAATACCCATGGTGAGGAATTTACCCGCCTGCAGATCCTGCTCTACACCATTGTGTTGTTCGGGGTGTCCTTGCTGCCTTACGCGGTTGGCATGAGCGGTATGGTTTACTTGCTCAGCGCGATCGTTCTGGACCTGATTTTCTTGGGCTATGCGTGGAAAATCTATCGGGCGTACTCAGACGAGCTGGCCCGGCGTGCTTTCCGTTTTTCGATTGTTTATCTGTCGCTGTTATTCGCGGCATTGCTGGTCGATCACTACACGCGTGCGCTGATCGGCTTCTGATGGGCGGGTAGTTCGGCGGCTGGCCGCTAGCGGCGCTCTTCAAGACGCGCTCCCACGATAGAGTTTGCCTAATGAGAATCCTGCTGTTGAGTCGCCGGCGCCATGCTTGCCGAATTTTGCTGAGTGCCTGTGTCCTTTTCCTGATCGCGGCCTGCAGCTCCAAACCTGCATTTGAAAATCTCGATTTGACCGGCAATACAGCGTTCGGCCAGAATTTCTCGATTCCCGATACCGATGGCAAGACGCGCACCCTGGCTGATTTCAAAGGCCGTTTGGTGGTGCTGGTGTTTGGCTATACGCATTGCCCTGATGTGTGTCCGACGACGCTGGCCGATCTGACTCAGGCTCTGCAGCAACTTGGCGGCGACAGCCGCCAGGTACAAGTCTTATTTGCGACGGTGGACCCACAGCGCGATAATCCTAAAATACTTGCGCAATATGTCCATGCGTTCAACCCGAGTTTTATAGGCTTGGTACCGCAGGACGAGGCGCAGCTAAAACAAATCACTCAGGATTTCCGCATCTACTATGCTAAGGCCGCCGGTACAAGCCCGGCCGACTATACGGTAGATCACACCGCGGCAAGCTATGTGTTCGATCAGCAAGGTCAGTTACGTCTGTACGTCAAGGATGCACAAGGCGCCCAACCATGGGTCCACGACCTGAAACTGTTGCTGCAGCACTGAATTGGAATGCGCCTTCGCCACGCGGTGCGGATGAATATCAAAAAATCAAAGGGCTAAGCATGGTAGCGGGCACTAAAAAAGGCGCCGTCAGAGGCAATATCTTGACGCCTCAAGGTTGGCGGCACGGCAGCCTCGATCTGGAAAATGGGCGTATCGCACGGATTGATGCGGTCCCGGCAGATCCGCAGAGTAATGCGGATGCCTATATTCTGCCGGGCTTTATTGACTTGCATGTCCACGGCGGTGGCGGCGCCGATGTAATGGAGGGCGAGGCCGCGGCGCACACCATGGCCCGCCTGCACGCGCGGTTTGGCACGACCAGTATGCTTGCCACCACAATGACTGCGCCACGCGCCGAACTGGAGGCCGTATTGACCGGCCTGGGGCGGGTTGCGCAGGCTCGGGAGCCCGGTTGTGCCAGAGTCTTGGGCGTGCATCTGGAGGGGCCGTATTTGAATCGAGGCAAACTCGGCGCCCAGCCTGATGCTGTCCAGACGGCGGCCTTGGCCGAGGTACTGTATTACCTTGAACTGGCGCCGGTGCGCGTGGTTACCTTGGCGCCGGAGATTGCCGGGCATGTGGAAATTATTTCTGAATTGGCTGCGCGCGGGGTTCGGGTGCAGGTTGGTCATACGCTAGGCAGTTATGAGGATGGCGTCGCGGCCTTGCGCCATGGCGCCAGCGGCTTTACGCATTTATACAATGCGATGAGCGGTTTGCAGCATCGCGCGCCCGGCATGGTGGGCGCGGCGTTGGCCCATGCGGAATTTGCCGAGCTGATTCCCGATTTGATCCATGTCCATCCCGGCGCGATCCTCACTGCATTGCGCGCCATTCCCCGCTTGTATTGCGTGACCGACGCGACGTCGGCGACCGGTATGCCCGACGGCGACTATCGCCTGGGCAGTCAATATGTGAACAAATGCCTGGGCGCGGTGCGTTTGGCTGACGGTACCCTCGCGGGTAGCACGCTGACCATGGATGTCGCCCTGCGTAATTTGGTGGGGATGGGCCTGCCGCTGGCCGATGTGTCAGACCGGCTGTCGCGTCACGCGGCCGACTATCTGGGTTTGTCGGATCGGGGGCGGATTAGCGTTGGCGCCTATGCGGACCTGGTGATACTAGACCGCGAGGTGCGTTTGCAAAAGACCTACGTGGAAGGTGAGGAGATCGCGGCTGGATAGCAAATTTCCCGACGCTTGGCAGAGCAGGCGCCGGGTAAAAGCCACTAAGGGCTACACCACACGGGATTCAGCGTCGGTATTGCGCGTTGTCCGAAGCGCGTACGCGTATAGGAACCAAGCGTTGGCGGGCTTGTTGTTCAGCTTGCATGCGCAACAGCGACAAGCTCATCATGACAGCGGTGCCAAGAGCTACTACGAGGCCTAAGCCCAGGGTCCAGTTAATATCGAACATGGCACGCTCCAAAAAATACATCAAGGCTTTGGCGACTGTGATTTTGATCGCCACCTGAGACTGCGCAGCCATCGCGCCTAGCGTCTCTGAACTGCCCGATTGTTACCAACGTACCACAAACCTGACGAGCAACCTTGTGTACGACTTGCCTGCTAGTCATGTTAGACCGAGCTAGCGCTCGTTGTTCCCGGGCTTTCGGACTCATTGACCGATTAAACCAAGGCGCAATCCTCACGATGCGGCAATGAGGAGTTAATGTTTGCACTACATTTGAATACTATAACGGCAAAAAACGCAAAGTATTGAGCAATTGAAGCTTTGTTACGAATATTTTTCAGCAAGCGCAGATTCGGACGCCAAGTCCTGGGGAGAGCCTTAGCGGGGAGGCACCAAGGCTCGGTTGATTCATTCGCTCATTGACGGCGTTAGGACGCGCTGGCAAATGCGTCAGGCAAATGCGTCAGGCAAACTCGTGCAAGGCGGCACGCATTTTCTTCATTGCCGCGGTCTCGATTTGACGTATGCGTTCCGCCGATACGCCAAATTCGTCGGCCAGATCGTGCAAGGTGGCGCCGCCGGAACCGTTGTCTTCGACATTTAGCCAGCGAGCCTCGATAATGCGGCGGCTGCGCTCGTCCAGCGAGGCCAACGCCTGCGACAGGCCGTCGCCCTGCAGGCGGTCCATCTGGCGCGATGCGATGATCTGCGTCGGTTCATGATGGGTGTCCGCCAGGTAGGCGATAGGAGCGAAGGCTTCCTCGCCGTCATCGATCTGGCCCTCCAGCGCGATATCGCCGCCGGACAAGCGCGTTTCCATTTCTGCGACTTCTTCGCGTTTAACGTTCAACTCTTTCGCGAGTCCGTCGATTTCATCGGGCGTAAATGACTGTATCCCTTGCTTGTGGCTGCGCAGATTGAAGAACAGCTTGCGTTGTGCTTTGGTGGTCGCAACCTTGACCATGCGCCAGTTGCGCAGGATGTATTCGTGAATTTCAGCCTTGATCCAGTGCATCGCGTAGGATACCAAGCGCACATTTTGCTCGGGATCGAAGCGTTTTACGGCCTTCATCAGGCCGATATTGCCTTCCTGGATCAGATCGGCGTGCGGCAAGCCATAACCCAGGTAGTTGCGAGCGATGGAGACCACCAGGCGCAGGTGCGACAACACCAGGCCATGTGCGGCCGCAAGGTCGTTTTGTTCGCGATATTCACTGGCGAGCCGCTGTTCCTCGGCTGCGGTGAGCAGCGGAACCCGGTTAACCGCTTGAATATAGGCGTCGATATTACCCAGCGGACCGAGCAGGCTATTGACCAGCACGAGCGACGTCCCGCCTTTCGGCTTGGCTAGGCTGGTTGCAGTGGGTAAAGTCAGGTCCAGATTCACGCTAGGCTCCTTTGGGCAGCAATTCCGAAACGATTTTAGCACTCTCCTGAGTGGAGTGCTAATACTTGGATGGCGGGTAGGGCTATGAGTTCATCGCATCCGAGATTTTTTTGTGCGCGGCAGTAAATCGGATGAGTGTGTGACTAGGACTCGTCCCAAAATTCGGCGTGTGCTTCGGTGCTAATCATTTTGCCGGTTATCCTTTACAAGGTTAAATGTCGTGTTAACTAGGAACCTTATGCATCTCAACCGGAAATCCCTTATCTCGCTGGTCGCGTTGATGGGCGCCTGCCAGCTGCCGCTATCCGCGCTGGCGCAAGATGCGCCTAACTACACCCACTCCAGCCAAGCGCGCACTTTATCCAGGCCGGCGTCGTCAAATGGTATGGCGCTGACCCCGGTGCCGGGCCATGGCAATGCCCAAGGCTGGGTGAGTCCCGATTTTGTCTCGCGTCGAACGGGTATGCATACTATTTATGTCGCGCCGATCGAGGTCCAAGCCGCCGCCGATTCGCAGTATCTGAATTTATCACCCGATGAATTGGCGGAGCTGAATCGGCATTTCCGCGTGGCGTTGGCCGCGCAATTGCCGCCGGGCATGAAGTTGGTATCAGAACCGCAGCCCGATTCCATGACGGTAAATCTAGCCCTCAAGCAAGGTGAGATGAAAAAAGACGGCTTTCACCTACTTAACTGGACGCCGGTGGGCTTTCTGATTAGTCACGCTAAAGCCGCGGCCGGCGTTAGCAAGGTCTCGTTTGCCAATATGGTGGTGAACGTCGAGGCTTATGACGCCCAGGGTGTACCGTTGCTGGCGCTCAATATGAGGCCGCAAGGCATTCCGGCTGACCCGGGTTCTGCCCTCAACCCCGCCGACGCGGATCCGAACCAGGTGCGGATGTCGCCCGTCAGACTCGATCAAATGCCGGCCTACCTTGCCGGGAAGACGCCCCAATTTCAGGCGGCACTGCGGGCCTTGACGTCCTAACATCCTGTCCCGCAATGGTTTGATCTATTTCATATCGACCGAATTTGCGGGCAGGATACGAGCGCTTACGTCAAACCTACTGACATTTGCGCGGCCTTTGGCGGCCCAGTTGCGCTTAATCTTGGGGCACCGCAACTATTTTCAGTATCGTTGCCACTTGCAAGTCTATCGATTCAGGCACGGGAATTCTGCCGGCAAGAACATCGTCTATCCATTGCGCCGTGGTATCGGCATCGCGATCGGGTAGTGTCACGCCCGGTGCTTCTGGGTCCCGGGTTTGCGCGGGTACCAGGGTTTCCATCTGACCGTTGTGGAGCCAGTCAATCTGGACTTGCCTGCGCGTATCGGCGACCGCTTCGCCTTCGGTGCCCCGGGCCAGTAATGCGCCGCCGATGCCCGCCTGCGGAAAAGCTTGAAATAACTCCGACAGGCTAACGCGGTATTCCGGGTGCGTGTAGTTCACCAAACGCAAGGCTCTATGGCTTTCGGGGTGGCTGAATGGCTGCAACAGCTTGGCCAGCGTGTGGCTGGAATTGCGCACGCCGAGCACTCGGCGCAATGCGAGCAGGCGTGCCATCGATGGTGAAAGTGTCTCGATTGGGGCGAATGCCACCTTGCGCGTGCCCAGCGCCGCTTCGATATCGCTGCTGTTACGCGATTGCTCAATACCCAACAACGAAAAAATCTCAGCACTGGTGACGCGCCCAGGATCGTCAGTTACGCCGTGCACCAACACCGGCACACCTTCTCGGGCCAGCAGCAAGGCCAGCAGCGGCGTTAGGTTGGCTTGTTTGCGCGCGCCGTTGTAACTCGGGATGGACACCGGCCGGAACGCGCCGGGTGGCGCCGTCAGCGGCGTCAGCGTGGCGTGGGCTGCGACCAGCATGCCGGCCAGTTCGGCCGCAGTCTCGCCTTTGAGGCGATAGGCAAGGAGCACGGCGCCCAGCTCGACGTCGGACACCTCGCCTGCCAGCATGGCCTCGTACAGCGCGTGGGCGTCACCGGTCGATAGCGCACGGGCCCCATTCGGGCCACGCCCGATTTCTTTAATAAACGGGGCACAACGGAAAACAGAGTCGGTCATGAGTTTTGGGCCGGGGTAAACAGTAGCTTGCGCAATCATACGCTGTGCAGACACTTCGATGTCGTGGAGAAGCGATCGCATTATGTGGGTTTTAGCATAGCGCTAAGGAGGTCCATTCTCCTCACATCTAAGATAATCAGAAACTTGGATAGTGTTGGTTAAGTGCTTACATTGCGAGCGTGGGGCGACAGGGCACATAATAAGGGCCTAGACTAGGTTCTTGGCTGTGCGGGCGAAGGTCGTCGTCCAAACCCGCATCGTCGTGCCTTCCCCCCGATTTGTTGTTGCGATTGAGTGACTGAGTAATTTAGCGAGATCCGTCAATATGGCTTACGTATTTAACCCCCCAGCGCTTGTGTCCATTCCGGTGCTAGATCAAGATGCACAATTCCCTGTGCGTCGAATTTACTGTGTCGGTCGCAACTACGAAGCGCATGCTCGTGAAATGGGGCACGATCCCGATCGCGAACCGCCTTTTTTCTTTTGCAAGCCGGCCGATGCCGTGGTTTACGTCGCGCCAGGCGAGACCGGCGTGTTTCCTTATCCAACGCTGTCGCAAGACGTGCACTACGAAATGGAATTGGTGGCGGCGATTGGTTTGCAGGGCAAGGATATTCCCGTTCAGCGTGCGCTCGAGCATGTCTATGGCTATGCACTGGGCCTGGACATGACGCGTCGCGATCTGCAGGCGCAAATGAAAAAAATGGGGCGCCCGTGGGATATCGCCAAAGGTTTCGATCACTCGGCCCCAATCGGTCCAATTCATCGCGCAAGTGCCGGTGGCCACCCCGATAAGGGCGCCATCTGGCTTAAGGTCAACGGCGCCGACCGCCAGCGTTCCGACGTGTCGCAATTGATCTGGTCGATTGCGGAAACAGTGGCGTACTTGTCGACCCTATTCGAATTGTTCCCCGGCGACCTAATCTATACCGGCACCCCGGAAGGCGTTGGGCCGATTGTCTCGGGCGATCTGATGACGGGCGGAGTCGACGGCTTTGGTGAGTTTTCTGTACGCGTTGTTTGACCGGAGACCCAGATTGGATCTATACAGCTACTTCCGCAGTTCGGCGGCTTACCGGGTGCGTATTGCATTAAATTTAAAAGATTTGCCGGTCAATATTATCCCGATTCACTTAATCAAAGATGGCGGTCAACAGCTCTCTCCCGCATATCGGAGTCTGAATCCGGACGGGCTGATACCCGCTCTGGTTGATAACGGCGCGGTCGTGCATCAGTCGCTCGCGATCATCGAATATTTGGAAGAAATCCATCCGACGCCGGCTTTGCTGCCGGCAACGCCGCTGGATCGCGCTTATGTGCGTGCGCTGGCGCTGCAAATCGCCTGCGATGTACATCCTTTAAATAATATGCGGGTCCTGAAATACTTGAAGCGCCTTAATATTGACGACGAAGCGCGCGACACTTGGTATCGCCACTGGATTGAACTTGGCTTCGCGGCGATGGAGATTCGTTTGGCCAACGATGCCCGCACGGGTGATTTTGCGTTCGGTAATACACCGACCATCGCCGATATCTGCATTGTGCCGCAGGTGTTCAATGCCAAGCGCTTTAGCGTCGATATGGAACCCTTCCCCATTATCAGCCGCATCAGCGATAACGCACTGCAACTGGCGGCTTTTACCAACGCGGCTCCGGCGGCACAGCCCGACGCCGAATAATGGTACTTCCATACTTGGATTATTCGCTTAAGGCGAGTGGCGCCTCGCTCGGCGCATTTGCGGCAGGCTTGGGGCTCGGCGCCAGTTTGATTATCGCCATCGGGGCGCAAAATGCTTATGTACTGCGGCAAGGCTTGCGGCGCGAGCATGTCGGCCAGAGCGTGGCGATCTGTATCTGTATCGATATGCTGTTGATCGCGCTTGGGGTGGGCGGAATGGGCGCGCTACTCGGCCAGATGCCGCAACTGCTCAAGCTGATACGCTGGGCGGGTGTGCTGTTTCTGTTGGCGTACGGTGCGCGTGCCTTGCTTGCGGCGTGGCGCGGTACAGGCCATCTGGAAGCCTCCAGCGATGTCACGCAGACGGCGCCTACGGCGGCTCTGACCGTACTTGCATTATCGCTGCTGAATCCCCATGTCTACCTCGACACGGTGGTGCTGCTGGGCGCCATCGGCGCCAGCCACGGCTGGCCGGGCGGCTTCTGGTTTGCCGCCGGCGCGATGTGCGCATCGGCGCTTTGGTTTACCGTGCTGGGTTATGGCGCGCGCTTGCTGATACCGCTTTTTTCGCGGGATCTTGCCTGGCGCATACTCGATATCGTGATCGGCCTGGTCATGTGGGCCATCGCCTTATCGTTGGCCTTGCAAGCCTAAGTCAAGTTAGCGCTACGCCGATTGACGCAAGTGCTTTTATGCACACGTCGGTCTACACTGCGGCCAGGTGCGCTCAACCGAGTAGCGCGTCGGCGAATTCTTCCGCCGAGAACGGTTGCAAGTCTTCGACCTGTTCGCCCACGCCGATAAAGTAGACCGGGATCGGGCGTTGGCGTGCAATCGCCGCGAGAATGCCGCCTTTGGCGGTGCCGTCCAATTTGGTCACGATCAGACCTGTCAGGCCCAACGCGTCGTCGAACGCCTTGACCTGGGTTAGGGCGTTTTGTCCGGTGTTGGCGTCAATCACCAACAGCACTTCATGCGGTGCGCCTTCCATGGCCTTGCCGGTGACGCGTTTGACCTTGCGCAACTCTTCCATCAAATGCAATTGGGTCGGCAAGCGGCCGGCCGTATCGGCCATCAGCACATCGATATTGCGCGCCCGTGCCGCGCCCACCGCGTCGAAAATCACGGCCGCAGGGTCGCCGCCGTCCTGGGAAATCACGGTGACCTGATTGCGCTCGCCCCAGATCGATAGCTGTTCGCGCGCCGCGGCGCGAAACGTGTCGCCGGCTGCCAGCAAGACCGATTGCCCATAGTGTTGTAGATGCTTGGCGAGCTTGCCGATACTGGTGGTTTTGCCGGCGCCGTTAACACCGGCAATCATAATGACCAGCGGCTTGGCGTGTCCAAGCGACATCGATTTTTCGAGCGGGCGCAGCAAGTCGACCAGCATGGTGCGCAGTGCCGCCTTGACCTGGGCGCCCTCGGTCAGGCGCTCGGCCTTGACCTTGAGTTTTAACTGGCTAAGCAGATATTCAGTGGCCTCGACACCAGCGTCCGATACCAGTAGCGCGGTTTCAAGCTCCTCGAACAAGGCTTCGTCGACCTTGACGCCGACAAAAATGCCGGCCAGCCCGGCGCTGGTTTTCGACAAACCTTGGCGCAAGCGGCTCAACCAGGAACTGCGGGCCACGGCCTGCGGCGCAGGTGCCGGGGCCGCAGTGGTAGCAATTGTTGCGTTGACCGGCTCAATCGCCGGGGGGCTCGCAGCCTCAGTCACCGTGGTCGCCGCCGCTGGCACGGCGCCAGGCTGCAGCGCCTCGACGACGGGTTCCGGCTGGACTTGCGGTGATTCGGACTGTGTGCCTTTGAAGCGCTTGATAAAACTGAACATGGCGGCGGAGTGAACTCTTCGAAGCGCAGCTCACTGGCTGCGCGGGGCTATGTATCGGGAAATAAGTCTTAGCATGAAATCGTCTGCTGCCGGCTATTTCAATGGGCAACCTTGAGGCTGTTTGGAGCCTCTTTGGATCCCATGGGCCGTGGGGCAGGCCTGATATTCAGGTGCCTGCCGCCGTGTGCCCGCCGATTTGCGGCTTTTGTGCGATTTGCCTGGCCCGCTATTTTAACAGAGCCTCGAAGGTGGACTAGATAAGCGTTTACGGCGTGGACCGAAGCAGGATTGAGCGTGAGCAGCTGCGGTGTGCTATGTTTCCGACTTTCCGGGTCGTACACGCCAGTGCTTCTGAAGTACGCTATGAAGTACTCCGCCATACAGATCCTCACTTCTCGATGCTATAGCGCCATGACACGTCCGCCACGCCCTCAGCCCGAACCCCGCACCTCGAGTGCCGTTGGGGCTCGCCCTGGCCGTAATATGCACCGTAGCGTGCCGCGCCAGATTCGCATTATCGGTGGCGAATGGAAGCGCACGCCGCTGCCGGTGATCGATCTGGAAGGCTTGCGGCCGACCCCGGATCGGGTGCGTGAAACCCTGTTTAATTGGTTGGGACAAGACCTAGCGGGGCAGACTTGCCTGGATTTGTTCGCCGGCAGCGGCGCGCTAGGGATGGAGGCCGCCTCGCGGGGCGCTGCGCGCGTGGTGATGGTCGAGCGCGATGCCCGGGCCGCCAAGCAGTTGCGCGCCAATCAGGAGCGCCTGTCTGCCGGTGCGGTCGAGGTGGTCGAGGCCGATGCCTTGCGGCTGGCGGCCGGGATGAAACCGGCAAGTTTTGACGTGGTGTTTCTGGACCCACCCTTCGAAGGCGATTTGTTGGTACGCGCGCTGGCCTTGTGTCTGCCGTTGGTGACACCGCACGGCGCACTTTATATCGAGTCGGCCAATTCGCTCGAATGGCTTGCCGCCAACCACCCGGAGGACGTGGCGGCGCGGGGCGGCCGAGCATTTCCGGTGTTGACGGACTGGCATGTGACACGTCAAGGTCGCGCAGGCGCCGTGCATTATCATTTGCTGCGGCGCGGAAATAAGGAATAATGCGCATTCGATAGCGGCCTGGCGTGTCATGCGTATTACATGACCACAGGAAGATATGAACCCAGGTAGTGGCGCCGTGTTGGACCCAATGGGCCGGACGGGCCGAACAGATCGAGATCGAGCGAACATGACACAGACTCGGATAGAGCATGAGGAGAGGGCTATGGTAGTCGCGGTATATCCGGGCACCTTCGATCCGCTAACGCGCGGACACGAGGATCTGGTACGACGCGCTTCCAGCATCTTTGACAAATTGGTGGTCGGGGTGGCCGATAGCCGGAATAAAAAGCCGTTTTTCAATCTTGAAGAGCGTTTGAAAATTGCGCGTGAGGTGCTGGGCCACTATCCCAACGTTCAGGTCGAAAGCTTTACCGGCCTGTTGAAGGATTTTGTGCGCAACAACAACGCGCGCGTGATCGTCCGCGGCTTGCGCGCGGTCTCCGATTTCGAATACGAGTTTCAGATGGCCGGTATGAATCGCTATCTTTTGCCCGATGTCGAAACCATGTTTATGACGCCATCCGATCAGTATCAATTTATTTCGGGCACGATCGTGCGAGAAATCGCTCAATTGGGCGGTGATGTCAGTAAATTTGTGTTCCCGTCGGTCGAGAAATGGCTGATGGACAAGGTTGCCTTAGCGCAATCGCCTTCGCAATAAGCGGCCCGCAGCCGGCGGGTGTAGAGTCAAGATATCGCCGCATCTGCCGGTGCAGCCAGAGAGTAAAGCATGGCCCTGATGATTACCGATGAGTGCATTAATTGCGACGTATGCGAGCCCGAGTGCCCGAACGACGCCATTTCAATGGGCACCGAAATTTATGTGATCAACCCGGATAAATGTACTGAATGCGTCGGTCATTTCGATGAGCCGCAGTGCCGCCAGGTCTGCCCGGTCGAGTGTATTCCGTTGAATCCGGAGCGGGTTGAGAGTCAGGATGTGTTGCTGGAGAAGTATCGGGCGCTGACGGCTGATCCAGCTTGAAGGCGTTTGCCTAGCGCGTTGCGTGGGTTGCATACGAAGCCAATTCGCCAGCAGTTTCCCCCAGCGCTCTAGTCAAGCACCTTGCCAAGCGCCTCAAGCAAAATATCGCACTCAGCATCCGTGCCGATGCTGATACGCAAAAACTGATCAATGCGCGGCGCGTTGAAATGCCGCACAAAGATGCCCAGTTCGCGCAGGCTTTGGCACAGCGTGCCGGCGTCGTGCCGCGAATGGCTGGCAAACACAAAGTTAGCGGCCGACGGCAGTACCTGAAAGCCTAGCGCTTCGAGTCCGCGATTCAAGCGGACCCGGCTGGCGATGACCGCTTGACGCGTGGTTTCAAACCAATTCTGATCCTCATAAGCCGCGATTGCCGCGACCTGGGCCAGTCGATCGAGCGGATACGAATTAAAGCTGTCTTTGACGCGCGTCAGCGCCGCGATCAAGTCGCTGTTACCTAATGCCAGCCCCACTCGCATGCCGGCCAGCGAGCGCGCTTTGGACAGGGTCTGGACCACAAGTAAGTTCGGGTAGCGGTGGATCAGCGGTACGGCCGATTCGCCGCCAAAATCGATATAGGCTTCGTCGACCACCACCACCGAATCGCGATTCGCATCGAGCAGGCGCTCGATTGCGGCTAGCGCTAGCAAGCAGCCGGTGGGCGCGTTCGGATTCGGGAAAATGATTCCGCCGTTGGGACCTGCGTCCTGGCTTTCCAGATAACCTTGAAGATCGATGGAAAAATCGGTGTCCAGCGCTATCGTCCGGTAATTTATTTCGAACAGTCGGCAATACGTCGGATAAAAGCTATAGCTGATATCTGGAAATAAAATTGGCTGCTCATGCTTCAGCAGCCCGGCAAACACCAGCGCCAGAACCTCGTCGGAGCCATTGCCGACGAAAATCTGCTCCGGCGTCAGGTTGTAGTATTGCGCTAGGGTTGCGCGTAGCTGCCGGGCGGTTGGGTCAGGGTAGCGGCGTAACGATTCGCCGGGTGTCGTATCATTGCCGGCCAATTCGGCTTGAATGGCCGCCACCACCCGTGGCGATGGGCCGTAAGGATTCTCGTTGGTATTGAGCTTGAGCGGATTGGCCTGCGCCGGTTGTTCGCCCGGCACGTACGGCTGCAATTGGTGGACCAAAGTGCTCCAATAACGACTCATTGCGGACCTTTACTTAAAGAGTTATTTCGGCGCTACGCCGGCCTATGCAACAGCATCATGGCCCGTTCCAGCTCGCCCTTGACAACCGTCGGCATAATGCTCATCGCGCGCTCCAGCGCGGTATCGATCAGCTCCTGCTCTTCCCTGCGCGGCGGCTTCAGCACAAAATTCGCCACGTCGGGCCGTGCGCCGGCCGCTTTCGCGCTTTCACCCAGGGCATCGCGCGGATGGCCTATGCCGACTCTCAAACGCCAGTATTGTTGAGTGCTCAGGTGGGCGCTGATATCTTTCAGGCCGTTGTGACCGCCGCTGCCGCCGCCGAGTTTCAATTTGACGGTGCCGGGCGGCAGGTCCAGTTCATCATGCGCCACCAGAATTTCGTCCGGCAGAATTTTATAAAAATTGGCCAGCGCCACGACCGAGATACCCGAGCGGTTCATATAGGTTTGCGGCTGCAGCAGCCAGACCTCTTCACCATAGAGCCGGGCGCGCGCCACCATGCCGTTGTAGCGGGATTCATGACGCAAGGTGGCGTGCGCCTCGCGGGCCAGGGCATCGACCAGCCAGAAACCCGCGTTATGCCGGGTTGTCACATATTCCGGGCCGGGGTTGCCGAGGCCGACAATCATTTTGATCATCGTGGTTCGAACTCGTTAGATGGGGTTGTACAAGCGCCGTGCGGCGAGCTTGCCGGTTAATCCAAATAATGCATGAATTAGATAGAAAAAACCCGCCGGGGCGAGCCGCGGCGGGTTTTTTCGTCCACCGGCGTCATACACTGTACGATGCCGGCAACCTCAGACAAGCAGCTTATGCAGCCGGTTCGTCTTTCGTTGCTGCCTCGTCTGCAACTGCACCAGCCGGTACGGTTGCGGTAACGATAACCGGGTTTTCCTGTTCCAGATGCTGGACCAAGGCAACGCCGAGCGGCAAGGTGATGTCTTTCGCGTGAATCGAATGGCCCACTACCAGCTTGGACAGATCGATCGCGATGAATTCCGGCAGGTTGGCCGGCAGACAGGTGATTTCGATTTCAGTGAAGATGTGGCTGACGATAGCAGCCGACAATTTCACAGCCGGCGAGATTTCCGGGTTCAAGAAGTGCAGCGGCACCTTAGTGTGCAGCTTCTGGCTTGCGTCAACGCGTTGGAAGTCAACGTGCAGAATCAGTTGCTTGAACGGGTGATATTGCACATCGCGCAACAGCACTTGTTCCGATTTGCCGCCAATTTCCAGATCCAGAATCGATGCATGGAACGTCTCTTTCTTCAGTGCGTGAAAGAGTGCGTTGTGATCGAGTTCGATCAATTGCGGTTCATTGCCAGCGCCATACACGATAGCCGGTGTTTTACCGGCATTGCGCAGACGGCGGCTCGCACCCGTTCCCTGCAGACTACGCTCGAAAGCGATAACTTTCATAAACTTCTCCATATAACCGCCCGCGACCAGGCAGTAAAAAGGGGCCTTCTGCAAACCAGCCCGGAGTGGGCGGGCGCTGCGAGGCCCATTCAGACAGACTACTTTAGCGATGCAGAATTCGTCTTGCTACATCGATTTTCCGGCACACCGCGAGCGGTGCGCCGTAAATTCAGTACTATGTGACCCGCGCGATTTACTCGTCGGCAAACAGCGAGATCACGGAATCGCCACGGCGAATTCGCGAGAATGTCTCGGCCAGCAGGCTCGCACAAGACAGTTGACGAATCTTCGGGCAAGCGCGGGCTTCATCGCCCAGCGGAATGGTATCGGTCACGATCAGCTCATCGAGCTCCGACGCCGTAATGCGCGCACCCGCGCCACCCGACAAAACCGGGTGCGTGGTGTAGGCATAGACCTTGATGGCGCCACGCTCTTTCAATACTTGAGCCGCTTTACACAGCGTACCGGCTGTATCGACCATATCGTCCATGATGACGCAGGTGCGGCCGTCAACTTCGCCGATGATATTCATCACTTCGGCGATATTCGCTTTCGGGCGGCGCTTGTCGATAATCGCGAGATCGGTGTTCAGCTGTTTCGCCAGAGCCCGGGCGCGCACCACGCCGCCGACGTCGGGCGACACCACCAGCAGGTTCTCGTAATTCTGCTTGCGCAGATCGCCGAGTAATACTGGCGAGGCGTAAATATTGTCGACCGGGATATCGAAAAAGCCTTGAATCTGGTCGGCGTGCAAATCCATTGTGATGATGCGGTCAACGCCGGCGATTTGCAGCATGTTCGCGACAATCTTCGCGGAAATCGCTACGCGGGCCGAACGGGGCCGACGATCCTGGCGCGCATATCCGAAGTACGGAATCGCTGCGGTGATGCGTCCGGCGGATGCGCGCTTGAGCGCATCAACCATAATCATCAATTCCATCAGGTTATCGTTGGCCGGCGCGCTCGTCGACTGGAGTACGAATACATCCTTGCCGCGCACGTTTTCCTGGATCTCAACCTGGATTTCGCCGTCTGAAAAACGACTCACCATGGCTTTGCCGAGGGGGATGCCAAGTATCTTGACGACTTCCTGTGCAAGCGCGGGATTCGCGTTGCCAGTAAATACCATCAGGCCGTCACTGCTCATCGTGCACCTGCTTAGGGACGTGGGATTGGGATGATGCTAGAAATTATGGCAGGGGAGGAAGGACTCGAACCCTCGCATGCCGGAATCAAAATCCGGTGCCTTGACCAACTTGGCGACTCCCCTACACTAACCGAGAATTTGCTGGATTAAAAATCCAACAAAAAAAATCTTATACAGCAAAAGCGAAGAGAGGATGACGATCAAGACTATTCGTCACTGCACTTCTCCACTCCGAAGGTAGCCTGGCTTGCGCCGAAGCTGCCGCATTTTGATTGGGGAAAGCCGCAAAAATACTTGCTCCCGAACCTGTCATGCGGGCCGCTGCAATGATACCTGATTCAGTAGAAAACCAGTCAAGCACATCGGCCACTTCTTTATATTTCCTTGCTACAACATCTTGCATGTCGTTCCGGCCGAACTGCTGAGGCCACGATTTGCAAGAACTTTCCGCTGCAAGGAAGTCCGTAATTGTGATGACTTTCGAGTCTCTTGTCAATTCCTCTGCGCGAAATATTTCTACGGTCGGCACATGTACTTGCGGCGTCACGACCAGAAAGTGACGCGACGGTAATTCGACTGCTTGCAAAGTTTCGCCGACACCCTCGCCAAATGCATTGCGGCCAAACACGAAAAACGGCACGTCGGCGCCGAGTTTCAGCGCCAGCGCCTGCAATTCACCGCGTGGCAGCGCCAGATTCCATAAGCGGTTCAGGGCCAGCAAGGTGGTCGCTGCGTCGGAGCTGCCGCCGCCCAAGCCGCCGCCCATCGGCAAGCGTTTATCGATTTCGATATCGACGCCGAATTGACACCCTGTATGGGCTTGCAACAGGCGGGCCGCGCGCACGGTCAGGTCGGTTTCGGGCGGCACATCGGCCAGCACGGTCAAACGGCGTATTTCGCTATCTTGACGTCGCGTGAAATGCAGCGTGTCGCCCCAATCCAGCATCTGGAATACGGTTTGCAGCGCATGATAACCATCGGCACGGCGGCCGGTAATATGCAGAAATAAATTAAGCTTGGCCGGAGCCAGGCAATCACGCAGCGAGTTTTGAGTGGCGGTCATGCAAATCGGTGGGGTTATCGGTCTATGACCAGCTTGACGTCGAGTGGAGGCTGGGCGCGGGTCAGATTGACTCGTTTCAGCGCAAGTGGCGCACTGTCTGGGCCTGCTAGTTTACCGGCTTTATCTGCGGTCGGGTCGTCATAGGCCAGATAGTCGATGGTCCAGTTGTCCTGGCGGATCTGCTTGACGCGCCCGCTGACCGGGTCGTGGGTGATCTGGGCGGGTGTGTTGGGTGCGGCCTCGGGTTTCAGCCAGTAGCGCAAGCCGTCCATCGGTAAAGGAAAGCCGATGGCTCGTTGCATCAGCGTTTCGACGGCAGGAGCTGTCTGCACGGCGCGATCCGGTACTTCGAGGGTGGCGCCGGCCGGCGATACCGAAATGCGCGCCATGGTTTGGCCGAGCGGATTCAGTAATTGCAGCGTCGTGGCGTCGGCCTGCTGCTGGAGATCGAAATTGCCGTAGACGTTGCGATCCTCTCCATTGTTGTCGACATAATGCACCGCAAAGCGACCATGATAGTCGACATTGCCCTGCAAAATTTGCTCAGGGGACGCGCTTACCTGGTGTGTTGCCGGCGTCAGGCTGGCGCAAGCGCTGAGCATCAGCGCGGCTGTCGCGAGCGCTGCGCCGGCGATCGCGCTGTAACTCCGACTGCCGGAAATCGACGAAAATGCGGCGGATGGTGACGGCGCCCGGCCTGCCAGCCATCCGCGCTGATGTAGCCGACCCTGCATTACAAGGCCCCGACCTGCAGACGCTTGAGCGTTTCGAGCAGGGTGTCGTTGTCTTTTTCCAGCTTGGCTGCGGCGCGCCAAGCTTGCTTGGCTTCATCCTGCTGCCCCATGGTCCAGAGCACCTCGCCCAGATGCGCGCCGATTTCGGCATTGGGCTTCAAGTCGTAAGCGCGCCGCAAGAGGACGATGGCATTGTCCTTGTCGCCCTCGCGGAATTTGACCCAGCCGAGGCTGTCCATAATGAAGGCATCCGAAGGCGCCAGCGTGGAGGCTTTCTGTATTAGTTTGTCGGCTTCGTCGAGGTGTTGGTTGCGATCCGCCATCGAATAACCCAGCGCATTATAGGCATTGGGGTTGCTGGGTTCGAGCTTGATCAATTGGCGCAATAACGTTTCCATCAATTCGTATTGACGGTTCTTTTCACAGGACATGGCGTAGTCATAGACCACGCTTGGCACGTTGGGAAATTGCTCGTTGATTTCAGCGTAGCGTGTTTGAGCTTCTGGATAACGTTTGGCGTCGAACAGCAAGCCCGCATCGGTGTGTTGCACCAGCAACTGATCGCGCGGCTCGATCGGATTCAAGCCGCCCAGCAACTTGCGCGCTTCATCGAGATGATTGTCTTTCGCGAGCAATTGCGCATGGGTGACTTGCGCCGACAGGTATTGCGGGCTGCCGGCATCGATTTTGGCTAGCCACTTTTGCGCCTCGCTATCGTTGTTCTGATCGGCCGCGAGTTCGGCAAGATACAGATAGGCTTGGGCCGGATCGGCATTGCCATGCTGTTTTTCCGCCAATTGGGCGTATTGTTCGAGGTTATGTTTGGCTTGATCGAGATGCTGCTGCTGGATGTCGAGCATAGCCAGCGCCAAGAGCGGCGTCGGATCGTCGGCATTTTGGCGGCGCATCGAATCGAATAGCTGATGCGCGGCGTCCAGGTCGTTGCCTTGAATATAAAGCTGAGCGAGCGCCATCCGGACGCTGCGTGCGCCGGGATTTTTTTCGAGGAAGCCATTGAGGCTGGCGATGGCCTCGGCACGGTCGCTAGAACCCAGCTGCGCCAGCATCAGCGCGGCTTGTTCGTCATCTGCTTTGAGCGTCAGCGCTTGTTCCAGCGATGTCTGGGCGCCACGCGCATCGCTCGTCAGGACCTGCTGGCGGGCAATCGCGACCAGCGCTTCAGGGCGCTGCATGTCGTTTTTGAGTAGTGTTTGCAACAGTTGCAAGGAGCCAACGCGATCTGGTCCCTGGGCGATCAGCGCTTGTAATGAGCCAATCGCCGCAGCGCGCTTGGCCTCGGGAACACTCGCTAGCTCGCGGGCCAGAATCGGCTCGGCCTCGGTGAGGTTGCCGTTCAGCACCAGCATCGACGCGGTCAACTGTTCGGCGCGCTGGGAATCCGGTGCATACTGATACCAGAGTCGGGCGGCGACCAGCGCGTCCGAAGGACTTTGCGCCTGTAGTGCGATCTGCGCGGCGCGTTCTCCCATGCGAGGGTCGTGCGTATCGCGCGCCAATGACAGGTAAGTTTGGTAGGCTGGCGCCGGTTGCCCGCGTTGCAAGGCAAGTTCGGCTGCCAGCACCTGAAACACAATCTGGCCGGTCAAGGCGACTGCGGGGATATCCTTGGGGTTGCCGTCCAGACTGGAGGCTGCCGCGGGAGCCGTCACGCTGGCCGGTGTGCTGGCCGCCGGGATTGGCGCGCCGGCAGTTTGTATCTGCGTCTGCGCATCGGCCGAGGCCACGCCCAGCCCCCAAAACAGGCAGGCGGCGAGGGGAATGGCCCGCATGCTCAGGGCTGTCGTAGAGAATTTCGAAAAAAGCTTCACGAAGGGGAAGTTCATGGATATCCGGGTTGGGTTTAAACGATTGTATCGCGATGGCTACTTTTCCGGGCAATGACGCCGCCTAATCGACGCCGCGGCGTTTTTTGAGCCGCAACGGCGCGCAGACACACGTGCGCGTCTCCATATTGATAAAGACAGCAAATTTATGCCAGAGTTGCCGGAAGTTGAAGTTACACGTCGCGGAATTGAGCCGCATATTGTTGGACGCGCGGTTCAGCGCGTAGAAATTCGCACCCAGCAGTTGCGTTGGCCGGTGCCGCAAGATTTACAGGCCCTGCTCGGGCATCGCGTGATTGAACGGGTGGACCGGCGCGGTAAATATCTGCTGCTCGAATCCGATGCGGGCTGGGTGATCGTACATCTGGGCATGACCGGCACGCTGCGAGTTTTGCCGACCGGCGCGGCCCTGGCTATGCCGGGCAAGCACGATCATATCGACTGGGTATTCGACGACTGGGTGCTGCGCTTTCGCGATCCACGGCGGTTTGGCGCCGTGTTGTGGCATCCCCGCACAAGCGGCGACGTGCATCAGCATTTGCTGTTGGCCAAGCTTGGGGTCGAGCCGTTTTCACTGGCCTTCAACGGCGCCTTGCTTTACGAGCGCACGCGGGGCCGCAGTGTTGCCGTGAAGCAGGTTTTGCTGGCAGGCCTGATCGTGGTGGGGGTCGGCAACATCTACGCTTCGGAAAGCCTGTTTCGAGCCGGAATTCGGCCAACGACACCCGCGGGACGGATCTCGCTTGCGCGCTACGAGCGTTTGGCGGAAGAAATTCGGGCGACTTTAGCGGAGTCGATCGAGCGCGGTGGTAGTACTTTGCGGGATTTTGTCGGCGGTACCGGCGAGAGCGGCTACTTCCAACTCGATTATTTCGTTTATGATCGCGCAGGCGTTGCTTGCCGGATCTGTGGCACGCCGGTCCGGCAGATCGTCCAGGGGCAGCGCTCCACCTATTTTTGCCCGTCTTGCCAGCGGTAATCCGTTTTCAACTTCTGTGCCGATGATACCCATTTCCGAATTTGCGCCTAGCCTGATCGCCTGGCAACGCCAGCATGGCCGTCATGGCTTACCGTGGCAGGGCACGCGCGATCCTTATCTGGTCTGGTTGTCCGAGATCATGTTGCAACAAACCCAGGTTGCCAGCGTGATCGCGTATTACGCGCGCTTTCTGGAGCGCTTTCCCGACGTGCGTACCTTGGCGGCGGCCCCGCTCGATGACGTCATGGCCTTGTGGAGCGGCTTAGGGTATTACACCCGGGCGCGCAATTTACATCGGTGTGCACAGCAAGTGGTCGAGCAGTATGACGGAGCGTTTCCGGCCACGGCTGCCGAGTTGTGCGAGTTGCCGGGTATAGGCCGCTCGACCGCGGCGGCGATCGCCTCATTTGCTTTTGGCGCGCGTAGCGCGATTCTTGACGGTAACGTCAAGCGGGTGCTTGCCCGTATCTACGGGATTGAGGGATTCCCGGGCGAAAAGCGGATTGAAAATGCCATGTGGGAATTGGCCGAGTCTTTATTGCCGACGCTCGCGGATCCAGCTGTCGACGCCGGCCAGCGCGACTTTCACGCCGATATGAGCGCCTATACGCAAGGCTTGATGGATCTTGGCGCGACCCTGTGTGTCAGGGGGCAACCCGATTGCGCGCGCTGCCCGTTCCAGGCCGGATGCGAAGCGCAGTTAACGGGCCGACAGCGGGTTTTGCCGCAAGCACGGCCGAAAAAAGCCGTGCCGACGCGCCAGACGCTGATGCTGATCTTGCGCCATGCGGGTCAGGTGCTGCTGGAAAAGCGGCCGCCATCGGGCATTTGGGGCGGTCTTTGGAGCTTACCGCAGGCGGCTGACGAGGCATCGCTAGCGGTTTATGCGCAGCGCTTCGGCGCTTCCGCGCCATTCGCGAAGATGACCATGTTGACGCACGTTTTTACACATTTCAAACTGGAAATTGAACCCCGACTCGCGGACCTTGAGCATGCCGCGGCACATCTGGCCGATGGCGACGACTATGCCTGGGTGGCGTTGACCAATATTGAGGCTTACGGTTTGCCCGCGCCTGTGCGGCGTTTGCTGGAAGGCTTGAGCGGTACTTTGTTATAGCGCTTATAGCATCTCGTGCTGGAGCATGTAGTGATGGACGATATCGAGCCGCGCCGCAGCGTCCTCGATTTCCATCAGTTTTTGTCTGGCGCGCACGGGGATCGGCAGGATTTCACCGAGACGATTACTAACCCAGGCGGCATCGGTTAAATCGAACGGTTCAAGAAACGGCAGGTTCTCGGGGTCGCGGTCCGCAAAGGTATTAATGATGCGCTCCAGGACTTCAGCGCAAGCGGCAAGCTGTGCCAGATGTTGGCCATCGGCGACCGGTTTGTCGTCCGCGATTCGCATCGCATGGCCGAGCAGCAGGCCGTCTTCCTGGGCGTACCATTCGGCCAGCCGAAAGCGCTGTATGCCGCGAGTGCGTATTAACATCAGCCCAAATTGTTCGACGTCGCAGCTTAGAATTTCGGCCAGGCATCCGACCGCTTCGGGGACGGCTGCGCCCCCTGGCTGCGCGACTTCGGAGCCGCTTTGCAGCAGGCAGACGCCAAACGGTTTTTCGTCCCGCAAACAGGCGCGCACCATGTCGATATAACGCGCCTCGAAGATTTTCAACGGTAGCAAGCCGCCCGGAAACAATACCGTACCGAGCGGAAATAAGGGTAAATTGGCGAGGAGTTCGGACATGTTGGCGTCCCTCGTTAGATTGCCTGGCTGTGCAGGCGATGGTTCAACTCAGCCGGGGGGCGGCGCTTGGCGCGAGCCGTCTTCGGATAAGACCATTTCCCGGTGCCGTACCAGGACATCGGCCTCGGCAGTAAACAAAGCACCCAGCGCTTCGGCGATATAGACCGAGCGATGTTGCCCTCCTGTGCAACCGATGCCGACCGTCAGATAACTGCGATTGTCATCGCGAAAGCGCGGCAGCCATTTATGCACATACGTTGAGATATCGTCGATCATCTCTTGCACATCATCCTGCCCCGACAAAAAGTCGATAACCGGCTGGTCCAGCCCGGTTAGTGGCCGCAGCGCCCGATCGTAATAGGGATTAGGCAAGGTTCGAACATCGAAGACCAAGTCGGCATCGAGCGGCACGCCGCGTTTGAATCCAAAGGACTCAAACATCAGAGTCAGACCGCTGTGTTCGTGTTCAATAAATTTTTTAACCCAGGCGCGCAGCGTATTGGCGCGCAAATTACTGGTGTCGATCTGGTGGCCGAACTCGGTCAGGCCCGACACCAGTTCGCGCTCACGCTCGATGGCGTCCGCCAACGATGCCATACCCGTGGTGCTCGATAGCGGGTGGCGACGACGGGTTTCGGAAAACCGTTGAATGAGGGCTTGGGTGCTGGACGTGAGAAATAGGGTATGCACGTCATAACGTGTTTTCAGACCCGCAATCACTTTTGGCAAGTCGGGCAAGGAACTGCCCGAGCGAGCGTCGATGGCGACGGCAAGTTTGTCGTAGCCGTCGCCGCAGAGGAAGTCGGCCAGATCGGGCAAAAATCGCGACGGCAGGTTGTCGACGCAGTAATAGCCGACATCTTCCAGCGCATTAAGCGCGACCGACTTACCCGAGCCTGAAATGCCCGTAATCAAAATGATGCGCATGGACCCTTTGCAATCATGATTTGGTTTAATTTTAACGCCGGCTTCGACAAAATTAAGCCGGTAAGCGCCAAATTTTAATGTGCATCGGGTCCGTTTTAGATCATTTTGCCTGGAAACTGGCTTTCCGGATCCTGCATGGCCAGCCGCTGGCGGTCCATAAAATCGCGCAGGGTATCGATGCCGCGCAGTTGCAATATCGTATTGCGCACGGCCGCCTCAACCAGTACCGCTAAATTTCGACCGGCAGCCACTTGCAGCGTGACTTTGCTGATCGGCAGGCCGAGCACATCGACGGTTTGCGATTCGAGCGGTAGACGCTGGAATTCGCCATCGGGGCGCTTGACCAACTGCACAATCAGTTTGAGTTTCATTTTTCGGCGCACCGCGGTTTCACCGAAAATGGTTTTGATATCGAGCAGGCCCAGCCCGCGAACTTCCAATAAATTCTGCAGCAAGGGCGGACAGCGGCCTTCGATAAAGTCCGGCCCCAAACGGACAATATCGACCGCATCGTCGGCGACCAAGCCGTGGCCACGGCTGATGAGTTCAAGACCCAGTTCGCTTTTCCCGAGGCCGGAGTCGCCGGTCAGCAATACGCCCATGCCGAGAATGTCGAGAAACACCCCATGCATGGTCGAACGTGGGGCCAGGATACGCGACATGTAAAGCCGCAGGCTGTCGATCACCGCGGCCGATGACATCGGAGTTGTAAACAGCGGTGTGGAAGAGCGCGTGCAGCGCAACACCAGATCGGCCGGCGCATCGACACCGCCGGCGACGACCAGAAATGGCGGTTCAAGCGCCATCAACTCAGCCATATTGCGCTTGCGATCTTCGTCGGATTGGCGCTGATAGTAATCGAGCTCGGCATCGCCCAGGACCTGGATGCGGTTCGGATGGATCAGGTTCAAATGGCCTACCAGGTCAGCCGACGAGGTTGCATTGGAGACGGTTTCCGAGGAGAAGCCGCGCTCCCAACCCTCGTGCCCGGTGAGCCAAGACAGTTTGAGCGCTGACGCGTTGTCGTCGAAAATGCTCTGCGCGTTGATGCTCGATGTATCCATCAGACCGTCACTCCTGTACTACGCTAAAAAAGGCGCTGCGTGAGTTCGTGCTTGGGGTTGTGGCGCGAGGCTGGGTGCCGGGAAGTTTGAAGTCGGGTTTTAGGGTTCCCACTGGGTCAGGAAGGCGTGGATGGCTTCCGCATCGCCGTTTGCCAGGCGTTCGCGGGCTTCGCGATCTGACAGCAGTTGGGCGATTTCAGACAGGATTTCAAGGTGCTGCTGGGTGGCTTGTTCGGGCACCAGCAGGAAGATCAGCAGACCGACCGGCTGCCCATCGGGCGACTCAAACGGAATCGGCTCGGCCAGCCTGACAAAAGCCGCCAGCGGCTGCTTCAAACCTTTGATGCGGCCGTGAGGAATGGCGACCCCTTCGCCCAATCCGGTCGAGCCCAGCCGTTCGCGGGCAAACAGATTATCCGTGACGATGCTGCGAGCGATCCCATTGTTGTTTTCAAAAATGAGGCCGGCTTGCTCGAAAACACGTTTTTTGCTGGTGACCGATAACCCGATTAAAACTTTGTCGAGTGGGAGAAGTTTTGCTAAACGATTCATGTTGACACGCAAAAGCGTGTGAGTCCCGGTTTTTAAGTGTACGGCAAAACGATCGAAATCAACCGGGGCCGGCGCGAATGCGGAGGGCAAAGCCAACCGCTGAGGGCGCCTGAGCCGGTTTCGGCTCGATTGCTGCTATTTATAAACGGCGCCGGAACGTACCTTCCGTACCGGCCACGAAATTAACTGAACTTCATTATAGAACAGCCAAACGGACGATGGTGTTCCGCGAGCATATCCTAGACTTCAGCATTCCAC